>ERZ856578.1706-NODE-1706-length-39898-cov-6.286080_pt1 | contig 39898 bp, 37 predicted proteins | sample MGYA00514384_ERZ856578 | MGnify/ENA primary metagenome ERZ856578 (study PRJEB29103, sample SAMN06111958) | human gut metagenome | biome: human gut; feature: ankylosing spondylitis patient; material: healthy_person | host: Homo sapiens | place: China:Hangzhou...
TTCTTCTTTCTGGTCTTTAAACCAAGTGCAGGCTTGCCCCATGGAGTACATGGTCCTGGACGACCTACCGGAGCCTTTCGTCACGTTCTCGCTCATGGCTAGAACCTGCCCGGATGCTCGTCGCACAGCTCGTCTCGCATGGCGTAGACGCGGCTCATGGCCTCGGACTCAAACCATTCCAGGCGCTCCGTGCGCTTAAGCCCGGCCGGTGCGTCGGAAAGCGAGACGGCCTTGCCGGCGCGGATCCAGCACTTCTTAGGGCGCATGATCTTTTTGCCCGCGGGCGTGATGTCGGACCAGCCGCAGATGGCGAGCGGGTTCACGGGTGCCTTGCCCATCTGAGCGATGAGCGCAAAACCGCCGTGGACCTCGGGCTTGATTTCGCGCGAGCGGATGCGCGTGCCCTCGGGGAAGATCAGGACGTCCTCGCCGCGCTGCAGCGCATGCTGGGCGGCGCGCAGGCACTTCATATCGGCAGTACCGCGCTCCACGGGGATGCCGCCCACGCGGCTAAAGGCCCAGCGCACAATCTTGGACTTGGCAAATTCGGACTTAAAGATGGGGCGGATGCGGCGGCCGCCAAAGAACAGCGCCGTCTCCACGGCCAAGAGTTCGGCCATCGAGGTGTGGTTGCAGATGACTACGCTACCGCGGCCTTCCTGGCGCTCAAACAGCAGGTCGGCGTCCTCGACCTTCCAGCGCCACATGAGCTTGGAGAAGGTCCACAGGATTGCCATGACCACGACAACGGTGCCGCGGATGAGCGCCGGGAACTCGGCGTAGGGGGCGTTGTAGTAATCCTCGGGCGTCTGTTTAAACAGGCGCATGGGCTACCTCCTTTGGTTGATGAGGTCTTCGATGATCGAGACGACCTCGTCGATAGTGTGAGCGGTGGAGTCGACGTGCACGGCGTCCTCGGCGGGCACGAGCGGGGCGACCTCGCGGCTGCTGTCAAGCTTGTCGCGCTGCTTGAGGGCGTCGAGGGTCTCGTCGACCTCGGCTTCGAGCTGCTCGGACGTGAGCGGCTGGGCATCGTTTTGGTGACGCTGAAGCACGCGGCGGCGGGCGCGCTCACGCGGGTCGGCAGTCAGGAACACCTTGACCTGTGCGTTGGGGAACACGACGGTGCCGATGTCGCGACCCTCGGCGACGATGTCGCGGTCCTCGGCGGCGCGGCGCTGATGGATGAGCATGGCGGCGCGGACGCCCGGGTAGGCCGAGACCTTGGATACGTTGGCGTCGACCTGCGGGGTGCGGATGGCGGCTGAAGCGTCCTGACCGTCAATGGTCAGGCGCGTGTCCTCACCGGTGCCGTTGGTAAAGCGGATCTCGATCTGCTCGGCGAGGGCGTCGATTGCCGCCTCGTCGTCCAGATCGATGCCGCGGTCGAGCGCGGCGAAGGTGACGGCGCGATACATGGCGCCCGTGTCGAGCTTGTTAAAGCCCAGCTGGCGGGCGATCTCCTTGGCGATGGTGGACTTGCCGGAACCGGCGGGGCCGTCGATGGCGACGATCATGCAATGCTTCCTTTCGATGATTGACGTGCTGGTATGGTTCGCGGGCGTTGGGGCGCGGCGGATTGCCTAGCCCGTGTAGCGCTCGCGGTAGGTGTTGCGCTTGGGCGCGGAGCCGTGGCTGCCGTGGTGACGCGTGCGGCTGGCGGTGTTGGTCGCCGGCGCGGCGACGCGCTTGGAGCTGGCCTGCTTGGGCGGGATGCCGCCGCTTTTTAGGATCTGCACCTCGCGGTCGGTGAGCTCGCGCCACGAGCCCTTGGCCACGCCCTCGAGCTCCAGGCCGGCAAAGTTGCAGCGATGCAGACGGATTACCGGATGGTGAATCTTGCCCAGCATGCGCTTGACCTGGTTCTTGCGTCCCTCGCGGATGATGACCTCCACGGCGGTGGTGCCGGGCTTGACGCCTTGCGGAGCCACGGCCTCTGCCTCGCGCGCGTTGATGACGCGGCAGATTGCCGGCTGGCACAGGCCGTCGTCGAGCTCGATGCCGCGACGTAGCGGGGTAAGATCGCGGTCGGACAAGTCTCCGTCCACGAGCGCCTGGTAGGTCTTGTAGACGTGCTTGCTCGGGTGCAGCAGGTCCTGCGACAGGTCGCCGTCGGTGGTAAAGAGCAAAAGGCCTGTGGTGTCGCGGTCCAGACGACCCACCGGGAAGAGTCCCGGAAAGCGGTCGCGGGGGACCAGGTCGGCCACGCAAGGGCGCTCCTGCGGGTCGCTCATGGTGGTGAGGTAGCCGGTCGGCTTGTAGAGCATCAGGTACACGGCGCCCTGGTTGAGCTTGACGGGCATGCCGTCGACCTCGATATGGTCGCGGTCGACGTCGACCTTGGTGCCCAGTTCGGTCGCGACCTCGCCGTTGACGGTCACGCGGCCGGCGGTCATCAGGTCCTCCGAGCCACGGCGGCTCGCCACGCCCGCGCGCGCTAAAAAGCGCTGCAGGCGCATGGTGTGCGGATAGACGGGCTGGGCGTCGGTGGCGGGTACTGCGTTGCCCATGGCGCGCGTCTCCCCTACTTCGTTAGTCCTCGTCATGCAAATCCTCCGAGGTCTCGTCGACGACCAGGGTCTCCAAGTTCTCGACTGCCTCAACATCTACAACATCGGTATCGAGCAGTTCGCGCTCTTCGTCTAAGTCCTCGGCTTGCTCCTCGAGCGTGGACTGAATACTGCGGCCGCTCAGACGCTCGCGGATAAACTGGCGCGACTGCTCGTCTGGGGCAAACTGCTCCAGGTCGGGCAGGTCGCGGGTGGAGCGCAGGCCGAACTTTTCCAAGAAGGCGTTGGTCGTGCCGTAGATGATGGCTTGACCGCGCTGGGGATCGCGGCCGAGCTCACGCACCAGACCCTTGTCCACAAGCGACGCGATGACGCCGTCGGAATTGACGCCGCGGATGCCCTTCACCACCTCGCGCGTCACGGGCTGGTGGTATGCGATCACGGCCAGGGTCTCGAGTGCCGCTTGCGATAACTTTTGCGTGTCCCAGCTCAACACATAGGCCTCGACCACGTCGTGGTAGGCGGGGTGCGTAAACAGGCGCCAGCCGCCGGCGACCTCGCGCAGCTGAAAGCCGCGGTTGGCCTCCTCGTACTCAACCTTGAGCTCGGCGAGCAGCGACGCGCACTCGCCGGGGGCGATATCCAGTGCGCCGGCCAGCGCGGGCGCACTCACCGGGTCGCTCGACACCAGCAGCAGCGCCTCGAGGGCGCCTTTGAGGCTGTTTGCCTCCAGCGTGGAAAGGGTTGACATGGTTGCGGCTCCTATTCGGTGAGCTCGGGGCCCTCGCCGGGCACATAGGCCTCGGCGCCCTCGACGCGGTTGATGCGGATGGTTCCAAAGATCTCGTCCTGGCTCAGCGTGAGCGAGCCGCGCTTGGCGAGCTCAAGCATAGCTAGGAAGGTGACAACGAGCTGCTCGGTGGTGGCATCGCCGTCCAGTAGCTCGCGGAAGGTGCAGGTTTGGTGCGCCATGGTAAAGCGGTCGACTGAGGCCACGGTCAGGTCGAGCGGCACGCGATGCGGCGCCACGTGCTCGGCCTCCAGCAGGAAAGTCTGGCGCTTGCCGTCCAGGTCGGCACAGATGACGGCGAGACCGCGCAGCGTGATGCCGGCAAGGTAGTCGGGCATAAGGCCTAGGAACTCCGGGTCGGGACCGGCCACACGCGGGTGCATGCGGCTTTCGGCCTGCATGCGCGCGCCAAGGGCCGCGGCCGCGCCCTTAAACTGCTTGTAGGCAATTAGGCGCTGGATCAGGACCTCGCGCAGGGCGTCGCCGTCGAGCGCGCTGAGCTCCTCGAGGTCTTCGTCGAACTCGTCATCGTCGTCATCGACTTTGCGCGGGGCCTCCTGCGGCACTAGAGAGGCAGCCTTGATGTCCAAAAGGGTTGCCGCCACCAGCAAAAAGTCGCTCGCCACGTCCAGGTCCAGCGCCTCAATGCGCTCTGCCTCGGCAAGGTACTGTTCGGCCACCTCGCTGATGGAGATGGCGCCGATATCTACTTTTTGGCGGGTTACCAGCTGCAGCAGCAGGTCGAACGGTCCGCTGTAGACCTGCGTCGACACGCGATACGACATCTTCGACCTCCTTTGACGGCGCCTTCGCGGCGCGGTTTGGGCGCATGTTCTGACCGTTTTGCACGGTCGACCTGTAAGTTTACCTTAGATGCCGGCGATTGCGAAGTTGAGCAGCTGCTCAGCAAGCGGATACACGGTAACGTCGAAATAGCGGCCGATCACGTCGATGCCGGTCCACATGGGCAGCAGGTACAGCACTAGGATGAGGATGGGCATAGCGTATTGCTGCAGACGATAATAGTTGTTGAGAGCCTTGCCTTTAAGGAACGGCACAATGATCGAAGAGCCGTCGAGCGGTGGGATCGGGATGAGGTTGAAGAACGCGAGTGACAGGTTGACTACGATAAACGTGGCGCCGAAGTTCATGATCTGTGACGCCAGGGCAAAGGACATGCGGGTGTAGAGGTTGCCGTATGCCGTGTGCATGAGGGCGGCCGCAAGGCACGCGAGGGCGATGTTCGATGCGGGGCCGGCTGCGCTAACCAGGACCTCATCGCGCTTGGGGTGCTTGAGGTTGTTGAGGTAGACGGGCACGGGCTTGGCGAAGGCGAACACCGGGCCGCCGGCGGCAAGCATGAGCAGCGGCAAGATGATGGTGCCAAACGGGTCGATATGGTTGAGCGGGTTGAGCGAGACACGACCGCGCGAACGGGCCGTCTTATCGCCGAGTGCCCAGGCCGCGGCGGCGTGCGCACTCTCGTGGATCACGATGCCGACGATGACGGCGACCGCGCTGGCGAGCAGGTTCATGAAGTAGCTGCTGGACATAACAATCCCCTAGCGGACGCGGCGCGAGGCGCGCGTGAGCAGGTAGTCGGCCACAAACAGGATGACGGCCACGATGGCGTAATCTAAGCGGAACACGCCGCCAAAGGGCGAGGTGATGACGCCGTAGCCGGCGATGGCACTCGGCAGTGCGCGCGAAAGCTCAACGACAAAGCCGACGATCTGCAGCTTGGCGGTCAGGCCGCTAAAGCACAGCAGCACGGTCATCGCGCTCATAAAAATGCCGCAGATGCGACAGGCGATGGCGATGATGCTCATCGCCACGGCAGCGGCCTTACGAGAGTTCACGCGCGGTCTCCTCTTCGATCTGGGTGGAAAGCTCCAGCCATTCGTCCTCGAGCTTGGGCAGCTCTTGCTTAAGGCCGTTATATTCCCCCAGCGCGGCGTTGAACTTGTCCTGATCGGCATAAAGCTCTTCGCTGGCCATCAATTCCATAAGCTCGTCATAGCGGGCGCGTTTTTTGTCGAGCTCAGCCTCGATCTTCTTGAGCTGGTTGCGCACGCCCTTGAGCTTTTTGTTGAGCGCAGCGCGGGCCTGGGCCTCGGCGCGCTTTTGCTCCTTGGTCTTTTTGCCCTCGGCAGGCTTGGAAGCAGCGGCGGGCGTATCGGGCTGGGCTGCGGTGACCTTAGCGGACTTGGTCGCGGCCGGCGTACTCTCCCCTGCTGCTTCGACGGCGGCGCGGGCTGCGAGGTCCTCGCGCTTGTAGAGGTAGTAGTCGTAGTCGCCGTCGTAGACCGTGACCTTACCATCGCGGATGTCGATGATGCGGTTGGCCACGGCGCGTACCAGGTGCTCGTCGTGGCTGATCAGCACAATGGTACCGGGGAAGTTTTGCAGGGCGTTCTCGAGCATGTCCACCGAGTCGATGTCCAGGTGGTTGGTGGGCTCGTCCAGGCACAGGAGCGCCTCGGGGGCCACGAGCATCTTGGCGAGCGCTAGCCGCGCCTTTTCGCCACCGGAGAGGACGCGGACCTGCTTCTCGATGGAGTCGTTGTCGCTAAACAGGAAGGCGCCCAGCAGGCTACGCTGTTGCGGCACGGTCCACTTGGGTGTGACGGTGTCGATCTCTTGCAGGACGGTGTTGGACTCGGTCATGCCTTCGAGCGCGTGCTGGGCATAGTAGGCGACGCCGACGTTGGTTCCCAGGTCGCGGGTGCCGGTGGTGGGCGGCTCCAGGCCGGCGAGGATCTTCATGAGGGTGGACTTGCCGGCGCCGTTAGGGCCGACGAGTGCCACATGCTCGCCGCGGTAGAGTTTGAGGTCGATGTCGCTGTAGATGTGCTTGTCGCCGTAGGACTTGGAGACGCCTTCCAAGCCCACGACCATGTCGCCGGAGCGCGGTGGGTCGGGGAACTTAAAGTCGATGTGCTTGTGACCCTCGGGCAGGATGACAAGCTCCTTTTTGATCTGCTCGATCTTGCGGATGCGCTCTTGGGCCTGGGCGGCCTTGGTGGGCTTGTAGCGGAACTTGTCAACGAAGACCTGCATGTGGGCGATGTCGCGCTCCTGGGCGGCGCGCTTGGCACGCATCTGCTCCAGGTTGTCCTCGCGCTGCTTGAGGTAGCTACTGTAGTTGCCGGTGTAGGTGGTCACGCGGCGGTTTTCGAGAGCGGCGACATGGTCGACGCAGGCGTCCATGAAGGCGCGGTCGTGGCTGACGATGAGGACGGCGCCGTCGTAGTTGGCGATAAAGCCGCGCAGCCATTGGACGCTCTCGAGGTCCAGGTGGTTGGTGGGCTCGTCCAGAAGCAGCAGGTCGGGGTGGCGCAGGAAGAGCTTGGCAAGCGCGATGCGCATCTGCCAGCCGCCAGAGAACTCGGAGCACGGGCGCTCAAAGTCGGTGACCTTAAAGCCCAGGCCGGACAGGATTTTGCGCGCGTTGCTCTCGAGCTCGTAGCCACCCAGGTGCTCAAAGCGGTCCTGGACCTGGCCGTACTCGTTAAGGAGCGCATCGACGTCTTTGCCCTGTTCGGAGAGCTCGGTGATCTGAGCCTGCAGCTCGTTGGCGCGCTCGCCCATGCGGCGGATTTCCTTGGCAGCGGCCATGACCTCGGCGAGGATGGTGGTGTCCTTGTGCTCGAGGTTGGTTTCCTGCTCTAGGTAGCCTACCTGGCAGTCCTTGGCGTACTGGACCTGGCCGGCGTCGGGGCTGTCGATGCCCATGATGATTTTGAGCATGGTGGTTTTGCCGGCTCCGTTGGGGCCCACGAGCGCGAAGCGCTCGCCGGGGTTGATCTGGAAGGACGCGCCGCTAAAGAGGACGCGCGCGCCGAAGCTTTTTTCGATCTTGTCGACCAGGAGGATCATGCTGCCGCCTTTGACCTTGTGTTCCTATATGAAAAAAGGCCCCAACTTGCGTTGGAGCCTCATTCAATGCTCGGGTGGAGACGAGGGGGATCGAACCCCTGACCTCTTGACTGCCAGTCAAGCGCTCTCCCAGCTGAGCTACGCCCCCGTGCGAAGAAGTACTATACGGGAACTCGGACGGCGATGCAAGGACAATTTTGGAAAAACTTTCCGGGGGCGCCGTCGCGCCCCCGCGGGGCCGGGCCAGCCCGCGGGGGCGCCCGACCCCCGCACGGCCCGTACGCCGGCCGAATTGGCGCGCGGAACGTGACCCTCCCCGCGCAACCGGATTTCCTATGCGTCGCCAGTCCCATTATCGGGTCCGATTGCGAACCGTCCCTCATCTGCGCCTCAGAACTATGCCGGTTTACTACGATGAATCAGGAATGTTCGACCACGCACGCCTTTTCGTGTAACCGTCGGGCTTTCTACCTGCGGTTTTGCAAACGGAGAACACGCGGTGCTCGGGGGTCGCCGATCCGTCGTAGTAAACCAGCATGGTTTTGAAATGGCATCAGGTTGAATTCACGCAGAAATGTTTTGGAGCCCTGAATTTAAGGCCTTAACTTTTTATAAAACACTTTTTATCTGCGGCGGGCCTAGATTAGCTGTTGTTTAGCATCGAACTTGATCTTGCGTTGTGCGACTTGCTCGTGCATGGTAGTATTTCACGACGTGAAGCGAAGAAATTAGGCCTGAGTTGCCTTTGCTAGAATTGCATTCACCGTTCATAAGGGCTCTTGGCGCAACGGTTAGCGCAGGGGACTCATAATCCCTGGGTTCTGGGTTCGAATCCCGGAGGGCCCACCAGAGTATTTCGAAGCCGGGCATTACGCCCGGCCTCTTTGTTATTGGCGCTGCAGACTAGGTTTGCCATCCAGAAACGTAAAGTTATTAACATTCATATTCGTAATTAACAATGGGTATGTCGCCAAGATGCTGCCCAGTCAACACATGGCGTAAATCGATAGATATGAAAAAAGGCCCCAACTTGCGTTAGAGCCTCATTCAATGCTCGGGTGGAGACGAGGGGGATCGAACCCCTGACCTCTTGACTGCCAGTCAAGCGCTCTCCCAGCTGAGCTACGCCCCCGTGCGAAGAAGTACTATACGGGAACTCCCCCGCCGATGCAAGGACAATTTTGGAAAAGATTTTACGGTGCGTGGAACGGCGCGGGGCCGAAGAGACACACGATGCCCGAAATAGCCCGCGGGGCGCGCCCCGCGGGCAGCGGCAAGCTCGCCCTCCTTCCCGGGGTTCGGCATGTCGACCCAGGTGCCACCGGTCAGAACAAAGCAATCCGCGGTGCTTCCGCGGGAGGGTTTCGTCTGAGCCTCTATCCGCGCCTTCGGGCCAATTTACTGAACCGTGCGTAGCTCGCGCCAGCTGGTCGCTTCATAAACGGACCGGTTTACTACGACGATTCCCGGATTTCCGACCTCACGCCTGCTTTCGCACAACGGGCAGGTTATCTACCTGCGGTTTTATGAGCGGCGAATTCGGTGTGTTCAGCCACCCTCAATCCAACGTAGTAAACCGGCATTGTTTTAAAATGGCACTTAATTACTGGCAGCATATAAAGTATTAAAAATGCTCACTAGGCCATTATTACTTAGCAATACCAAGCCAATTGCACAGAACGTTGGCCCGTAATCTGGTTTCAGCACATCTCATCGCCTCGGTTTTTGGCTTGTAGCGCAACTCCAATCGCTTACACACACTGTGAATGATGGCATCAAGCTGTTCGTGATCATTGAGCATGTCATGAGTTACAAGAAATACGTCGTATCCCATGCTTTGCAATGCTGTCATTCGAGAGGCATCGTGGTCAAGCACAGCGCCCGATCCATGGATAACCTCTCCTTGAAGTTCGATAATCACAGCCTTCATTGTTATTGGGTTTACGATGACGATATCGCCGTAACAGACTTTCTGACCTGCGATTTTCCGAGCTGAATTCGACAGCGGTGTTAAGTCGTTGACGTATATGTTTTTAAACTCCGCTCCGCCGGCACGTCTCGGATGACTTAGCAACATGATTCCAGCAACTTCTAGCGGGGATGCCGCAATACCCATTACCTGCTGTGCGGCTTCGTAGAATTGCTTTCCCCACATCTCGCCCTTAACCTTCGCTGCAAATCTGTGCAGTTCTTCTATTTCAATAAGAGGCTTTCTCATCCAGAGCGATGTTCCCTTTCCGTTAGCTTTATTTCCGGATCCGTTATTCTGCTGCCCACTTTGATTATTCTCACTATCCTTCTGGTGCGCCCGAGCATAGACTCGCTTCCATGGGGCCTCGTCTTGTGTTTCGTCTAGTTCAAACAGACTTTCTGTGGTGTACTGCTCTTCTTCTGATTTTGCCTGCTCAAGTGCCATGTCGACCGCGGGCGATGGTTTAAAAACTGAGAACCATCCGCAGAACTCGTACATAGCCAGAACCAAGTCGCATGAAGAAACGCTTCGAGTCATGGTGTATAGCGTATTAAGAGGGTCTGTGACGCTAAAGCCCATACCCGTGTCGATGGAAACCTTCTCTATATAGGCGCTGTTCCATCGGATGGTCCGTCTTGTCTCGGAATGCAGGTTGCTTCGTGTTGATGCTGCTGTGATGACTGGCGTCTTGAGGACGTCGGTTACGAAAGGGGCTTGGGATAGGGCGCGCCAGCCGTCTTCAGAGTTGGGCAGACGCGGGTAGAGATCGCGCACCTGCGGTGGGCAGCGCCAGTAACGGAATGCGGTGTTTGCGCAGACAATCTCGTCCATGTGGACCTCCCCCTAGCTTCCGGCATGAGCCGTGTGACTTACGGGTCTGATTATCTAGGTGAGCATCATGCGGGTAAGTACCGGAAGCTGACCAAACACTGACCAAAAGAGGGATGGGTTGTGATGAAAGCAGGCGCGATTGATGGAATGCGCAGGTAGTGAAGCCGTGCGTCTAGTCTCAGTCTTCACAATTGCTCGTAGATTGCGCAGAGAATTCAAGGAATGAGCGCAGACGCTTTTCACAAAACGTGCGATGACGTCACCTAGCGTGAGCCGGTACGGGTGCTTTTATACATGTGTAGGAATTGTGAAGGGGACATGCTCAATATAAAACGGGACCCCATTTTAATAAAAATCAAAAATTTGGTGTCACTTTTGGTGTCAGCCTTGGTGTCAAAAAGAAAAAGGTCAGAAGCTTAACACCTCTGACCTGCGCTTTTGATGGTGGGCGATACAAGATTCGAACTTGTGACCCCATCCGTGTGAAGGATATGCTCTACCCCTGAGCCAATCGCCCGTCGCCTTTCGGCAAAAGAGATACTAACATAGCCGCGCGAGGTTTTCCAAGAACTTTTTGCCCTCGATTTTAAATTCGTGGGTGCTAGCCAAGTCAAAACAACCAAAACAATCGGCAAAACCGCAGCTAAATCACCCTTTATCGTTTAATCCACGAGGTTTCGGGGCGGCAGATAAGTCGCGCGTTGTTGTAGGCCATGTCGAGCGTGAGACAGGTGCGCGCGGCGTAGAAACCGTCCTCGCGTTGGATGGTCAGCGCCAGCTCGGGCTTGTCGCCGGTCAGGCACAGCGGTAGGAGTAGCTGGATCCGGCCGCCGTAGAACTGCGGCACCGCGAGCGTATATTTGGCTGCGGCGCGGCGGGCGGCCTCGACGACAGCCCCCTCAAAGGCGCGACGCAGCAGCAGCGAGTTGTCCTCCCCCATCAGGCTAGCAGGAATGCGCGTCAGGTTCTCCTCGTCGCCCAGAATGTGGTCGATGTTGGAGCGGATGGGCAGGCGGTAGTCAAAGACAAGCTCGGAGGGGTCCTCGGCAAAGCGCACGCGGCACGGCAGGTACTCAAACGAGACCAGCATGGGGTCGCTCTCCTTAAAGAAGCCCTTCAAAAACCAGCGCTGGCGCGCGTCGGGCTTGGTGTTGGGCTCAAACAGGCCGTAGATGGTCTCGTAGCGGCGCGTGTACAGGCCGGTGTTAAACAGGCATCGGTCGTCGTCGAACACCAGCGGCAGGTTGGACGGCGCGGTCTGGTCCACGTCGCGCTCGGTCAAAAATACTGCGCGGCTAAACGAAAACGACAGGTAGTTTTTGAGGATGCGGTTGCCGGGACCCCAGTCCTCGGGGTCGGCGAGGTCGGCCAAGCGGTCGTAGCAGGGCTCGGGGCAAAACGCGAAGTCGTATACATTGCTGCACAGGGTGTTGGGGATCTCCATGTGGCGTCCAATCCATCTCATAGCTGGCGTGCGGATGCTTTGATTCTGTACGTGCGACGGGTCGGCCATATCCGCAATGCAACCGCGGCGTAGCTCTTCGGCGAGCCCACTGGTCGTGCGGTTTCCGGATACGAGGTCTTGGATCCAGGCGTAGTACTGGTTGTCTTTGGGCTCGGGGCTGTCGGACAGCTCGACCGGAGTGCCGGCGAACCTTAAGACGGACAACGCAAAGACAAGGCTGGTTCGTTTGTTACCGTCTTCAAAGATGTGGTCCTTGACCATGTGCTCGGCCACGTAGGTGACCTGGTCAAAGATGTCTGCGAAGCGATCGGCCGGCGATTGACCGAATATCGTACAGAATGCACCCGCAAGCACGGACTCGACGCGTCCAAGCTCAAGCGCGGCCCGGTCGCCTGTGGCGTCGGTTGTATAGCAGCGCCCGACCGTCATCAGCGTGCTGTGCAGGCGCATCGCGGCCGCGGCCATATCTTCGAGCGAACCGGCATCATCGAGCACGAGCGGCGCGAACGGACGAGCGCTCCGCCGCGTAGCCGCCATCATGAGTTCTCCAAGAGCCTGAGCGCGTTGGGCATGCCCGTAATGGTTAACTCAACTGCATGGTCGATTGACATAGAGTCGTCGAGCGAAATCGGTAATGTTGAATTTGCCTCGTCCGCTATTGAATGATCTTCTTGTGCAGCTCGACCAGTACCGTCTTCTAGCTGAACATAGCTCCAAAGCATTGCTACCTCGTTTACAACTTTTTGAGTTAAAAGACTGCCCCTAACGCGGGTTGAATCACACTAGTTACCCGACCCAAATACGTCATCTACAAGATCAGGCAAGTCTGTCCATACTTGATAGGCGGCAACGTTGTCCGGATTCATTTCTCTTGCACGACGTTTATCATCCGTATTGTGCTTTGCGGCATTGGTCAAAGCCTGGCCCTTGTTGCCGTCAATTATTTCAAGATTTACCGACTTGAACTTTGACGCGGAGGACCTGTTGGGGTCAGTAGATTTTAGAACGCCAAGGTCGCGCGCTCTTTTCTCACATTGTGGCGTCGATGCAAAAGTTTCCGGGCATGGTGAGACATGATCGATAAGCCATACTTCAAAGCATGGATTGGAGATCGCGAGCCTAACTCCTTTTGTCTTTGCTTCTCGTTCTGCTGCGGTTAGGTTTCTGAACTCATCTGAATCGACTACGATCCATGCGGAACTCAATGCTTCGATTTCGCCTGCTTTAACGGCCTTTTTATCTGAATCGAGCTCTCGCGAGAGCTGCTTGGCGACCTTCAAGGGGTCTCCGTCAATATGCCGATAACGCACGCTTCCGCGAACGTCCATTTCATTAATAAGGAAGTTGAAGTATTCGGTTTCGGTCACCTTTCCATTAGACACAATTAGGTGGCGCTTTCTTTTGGCTCTTGTTTGCTTTTTGCGGCCGCGAGCAAGCCCTCTCCTTTCTGCCTTAGCCATTTATGTCAGCGCCTTCCTTCATGAGTTGGGCCACAAGTTGATGAAAACTTGGGTTGGGCAGCGGCACATAGACACCGTTTAAGTAATTGCGCCCCAGATTCTCATTTGCACGAGGCGAATACTCCATCGCAGCAATTAATTGCGAATCACCTTCAGAGTCCTTTTCCACAAACCAGACCTGGTCACGTTCAAGCACCGCTTCCATAGGGCTGGTTCGCGTCATCAAGGTGACATCATGGGTCGAGAAGATTAGCTGCGCGCCCTTTGGATTTGTGTCGGGATCGGCGAACAGTGAGACGAAGTCGCGCAGGAGCGTAGGATGAAGGCTCGAATCAAGCTCGTCAATTACTGTTGTGGCTCCACTGCTTAAAGAGCGTAAGGCAACCGAGAAAAACGCCAGCGCAGCTTTTGTGCCCTCCGATTCATGGGCGGAGTCCAGCCAAAAGCCATCTCCCGAGCCTTTGTGGTGGAAGAACAGATCATAGGCAAACGACCATTTAAAGTCTTCTGCAATTTTATTACGTGCCTCTTCCGGAATCTCATCTAGTCCAATGAGTGAGTCTTTTAAACCCATGACACCTTCCGATTGACGGACATCCATGCCGTCAATTCCAATGTCAGCATATTTAATGAGCTGAGATAGCATCTGAGCTCGTGCGTCATCGTTGATAAACAGCTTTTTAATGGTGGCGAGCTCTGCAAGATAATGCGTTGCATCATAGAGATTGATGTCATTGGCAAGGGCTGCGAATGCGGGTTGAATTACATCACTTCCAGCCGCCGCGGCGGCAGATAAGAACAAAGAATTATTGCGCGTGATATCCCAAAGTTGTTTTTTTGCACCTGTAAAGGTACTACCAAATTTAATTGACTGTTCCCCGTTTATCGAAGAGCGGTCATAGAGAAGGGACGGCTGTTTTGATCGATACACAGTGAGGTTTTCATATGTAACCTCATTTTTGTTCACACCAAATGAAAACTCATACTTTAAGTTGCTAGCGATAAAATCTATCGAGAATTCTGTGTCACTTGATCGGGATTCCGAGTCAAGTAAAAAGGGGACGATGGGTATTTGAGAATTCGCATCGCCTGCCGCATAACCTGTACGAACAAAGTAAGAGACAAAGTAAAGAGCATTTAGGAAATTTGATTTGCCTGACGCGTTTGCGCCGTAAACCGCAGCCACTCGCACAGGCCCAAGTTCCTTTTTGCTCGAAATCGGTTCAAACGAGAACTGCTGAGCATCTCGAAAGCTCTGGAAGTTCTTAAAAGAAAAATTGAGAATCATCGTCAGAATCCTTTTCAAAAAAGTTGATTCACCGCAGACATTCTTTAATAACAAGGAAAATTATATTGTTTTAAAACCATTATTTGTTAGTTTCGAACAAATATCTACTTTAAATTGAGATTCAAACTAAAGGTCTCAGCAAGTCTATACAACATAATGTTTGAAACTGATTTTCTACACTGCTTTTAAGAACAATTTTTAATGATGTCCGCACGCGGCTTTAGATTTCTTTTGTCCATCAGAGCTGTAAAACGAAAGGGACGAAATGTTGTTTTGCAAGAACGGGTCCAGTTGGCTGGATGTTATAGATGATGCAGGCGTTCTGGTTCGCCGCCTAGAAATACTTGAGAACCTTCTCCGAAAGCGCACCTTCGATATGCCGAGAACAGAATGCAAGTTCGTGGATGATACCGCTGAGGGATATGACGGAAGCGAAATGTTGCTGTTTCTCGATGAGTCTTTATTGGAGCTGATTGAAGGCTATAGAACTCAGATTGAGAAATACAAAGTTGCATCTAAAAGGGGCCAGACCGACTTTGGAACCAGCACAAGCTTAGGAAGAAAGAAATCGAGGATCCCCGCTATTCAAATTGATAAAGCAGCATAATAAATTTGAATTTGGGTAGGGCTGAAAGGTAACACGGAGGTCATACCTTAACCCTGTTTGCCCTCGTCATTCATTCACTTGTGACGAGGGCCTCGCACCTTCTATAAGAGCGCGAGTTGAATTATGTTTTACTTATAAGGGGGAGGATCCGGCATGAGCAAGAACAAAAGCGACCAGAACGCGCACGAAGAGCAAGTGTTCAGTGATGTTCTTAGGCTATCAATGGCCTCGGGTGGATACAAGAAGAAAGCTGCCTTGAAGGTGTGTGGATCTATTAACGCAGGCAGCGAGTGCCCTGATATTGTTATTACCCGCGAAAATGGATCCATTGTTGGTTTGGAGCATTTTAGAATCGACCATAACATCAAACATGGTCGAAACGCTCAATCAAAATCTGCTGAGCTCACATCTGCGTTGAAAGCTGAGCGCGAAAAGCTAATGCCAAGGCTTGAAGCCGACGATGTTTTGCCGGAGGAATTGGCGAGCATCGTCGCAAACTATGTCTCGTTGGCAAAATATCATCAAAGCTGTGCATGCTGTGACGATCTGACGCGCTCTCTAGATGCCCGATTGTTTGGTGGAAAAACAGGTCATGCTCGCAAATTACCTAAATACCGCAATCACCTTACTGAACTTAGCGGTGATGATGGACGCATTGAATTGGGCTATTTAATTGAAATTCATTCAGATTTTCAGGGATTATTCATTCACGATGGAACAAGAGTGGCCCGCCTCGACAGTGGACAATGCCCACATTATGCGGAAATTTACGGTCTCCTTTTCAAGGCATCTTGCGAGGTCGATTGGATCCTAATAGGTTTTTACCCATGACTGACTGACCAGATTGCGAATGCCGCCATCATAGATTGTCGTAACAATATGTTTAAGGAGAGCTGCCGCAGGCAGCGTCTTAAAAGAACGGAATATTTAGGTCTAGGTAAAACGGAACCCTTTCTCAAACAAAGCAGAGCCGGAGAAACAGAAATTGAGCTTTGCGCAGATAAGGTAAATATCACAATCGAAAACCCCGCTGAAGGGATTTGCCCTGAGCTTCTATTTGGCACCGCGATCATTGATGCTGCAAGAGCATTAAATCTTGATAGAAGCGGTGAACCGTATACAGCAACGATTTCTGTTCAATTGATTTACGAACTCGTGCGGATGAGGAGCAAGGGGATTCGAGGCATTGTGACAATTTACGATGTTATGCGGCTGCTTTTAGAAATTGAGTGGGCTGTATTAAAACAAGAGATTGACAGTTTTGGCGTACGGTACAACATTTCCGAAACACCAGACTTTTGCTTATAGACAATCCGGGATGTCACTAAGAAACCAGCTCATACAGCTCACCAATGAGTCCGGTTTAATATTTGCCCGCTTTAGCACCGTCGAATATTGCGAGGCAACTCTGATGGTCTTTCGCTTGGGCACCAGGGTCGACAAAGATCCTGGTGCCCTTTCGTTGCCTTCAGTCTAACCTGCGACATTATTGAATGCTTTTCTCATTCATGTGGACCTGGGTCGCATGTCACGACTCAGCCCATGATCACGTCCGTATGGCCTCTGCCTTCGATAATTGGGTGCCTATAGACAAACACGCAAATAGTTATACCTTGTGGATGTCTCTTTCTTCCAAAAGGCAGCTATCTTAATAGCGACATGCGGCAGCTAGAAGCACTGTCCCCAGCAGGAAAAGCGTCGCAGAAGCGGCTATCCAGTTGTTGTCGCCGGTCTTGGGGAGTGCCACAGTTGTTGCGGTGGCAGGCTTGGGCTTGACCGTCTTGGCGACCGTGGTCTTGGTTGTCGTAGCCGCGGGTTTCAGCGCGGGATTTTCCGTGGACCCCGTGGTGGGCTCTCCGGCAGCGGGGTTAGCATCGATGGGAGACTTATCCACGCTATCGCCAGGCACAACGACCCCATCGGTCTCCTCCGCCGGCGGCGTGGCCACATCGGGCTCAACCACCACGTGCGCTGCCACGACCCCTGCAGCATCCACCACGCCACCAGCACCAAAGACTCCGTCAGTAGGCGTCACAAACCGTGCGGACACAAGCGACCCGCCCGTGCGCGCAACGCCGCCGTCGGCACCGGCCGCTTCAAGCCACGAGGCGTCGACGGAAAGCCGACAGCCGGCCGCACCATCGCCAAGGCCCGCATCCTGCAGATACACGCCGTAGGCGCGCACGCCCGCTCCGGACCCGGCGCCCGCGGCAACGACGCGTCCGCCGCCGCGCACGGCCATGTCGCCTGCGATCACGCCGGCGACCGCCTCGTCCGTGATATCGGCCCCGTCTGCCCGGGCATCGACGGTGCAGCCGTCCACCGCGAGCGCCTGAGAGACGTGGATCCCGCACTGCGAGCCCGTCGCCGTCAGGGTCCCGGTACCGCGAAGCGTCAGGTTGCCCCACACCTCCATGCCGCACAGCGTGATGTCCGCATCGGGCGCATGCGTCTCCGTCACCGAGTTGCGCCCCACAAGCGTCACGACCAGGTCGCCGTCTGCGCCGATGGCCTCGCCCGCGTAGCCGTCAAGCTCCAGATGGCCGGCATCGGTCCAGGCCCAGCCGGGGCCCGACACGCCCGGCTCGTAGTGCGTCGCGCCCGCGATGAACAGGCTCTCCGCGCCCGCGGCGCAAGTTGGCTCGCCCAGCAAGACGCATAGGCAGGCCATGGCAGCGATCGCAATGTGATGACGGCTGGTGTGGGACTCGGCAGCAAACATACCCGCTCCGATCTTCGCAGAGCCAATAGAATGTGCACCAGAAAATGCCCTGGTAGCAGCAGCTATTAGTTTAGCGAGATCAGGCCGTAAACAAAGAAAATGCCTCTGAGCTGTGCCAACAATTAGGTGTAAATCGTTTTGCCAGTCGGTGAAAGGAGGGATCAACAGATTAGATATCCATCTTATTAAAGTCGATGGAATATCCCATGGACTTGAGTTCTTTCAAGAGGCCGAACTCCCAACTGTCTGTTCCGGTATAAACGACGCCCTGTAGATCGGAGGGAATCTCGATACCTTTGTCAACAAGAATTGCAACGTTTTCCCTGCCAAGCCGACCAATAAAGTATCCGGCTTCAAATACAACATTTTGTCTAGCCCTGGGCTTTTCCGACTGTTCTGCCTGGGCTCTTCCTTCGTCGTCCGCCGTAAAAAGGCATACCGCTCCTGCTGCATCGCCTTCAATTTCCAGCTTTTCGATGATTGTCTTGCCCTGATTTGACTGCTCGTTTAGGACAACCGCCGTCAGGCCCTGCCTTTCGATGATTCTCGCGACCCTTTCTCTAAGCTCTCCGTTGTGACCATGAACGATAAATACCTTCGAATAATCTCCAACATTTGCAGTCGATCCGGTTTCCCCTTCGTCTGAAAACTCATCAAGGTATGTCTCCAGCACAGCTTTTGCACTGCGCAGGCCGTCCGCACAGGCTTCAACGAAAGCCGAGTCGGGCGTACCGGAGGTGAAGAAAGACAACGAGTAGCTGATTTTGTTAAAGCTTTTAAATTCGTAGCTGTCTTTTCCAAATCGCCTAATTAAAAGCCTGTCCGCCCTTGTCTTCCATGCTTTAAAGTCAGGCGAACTAGAGCTGATGTATTTCTTTGAAAGTTCGTCTGCTGTTTCGCACAACTGCTGCAAAATTTCAAAATCAGACATTAAGCCTTCTTTCTATAACCAATAACGGAGCTAAGAAGCATCTTATTCCAATGAGCGGCCAAATCTCTTTACTGTTTCCTCGGTGCCCCTATCGGAGATGGACTTGCCCAGTGCGAACTCAATAGCGTCCAGCAAAGCCATGACGCGAGCTTTGAAATAGGCATCAAAGTCATCATTAATGAACGCATCCCAGTCAATGAGATTCGATTCGATGACGGAGTTCACAGTGTTCGATGTCAGCTTTCTTAACGAATTTCGCTGAGTAGACGCTGGGGGCCGCGCCTCCAATTTCTGTGCCCGAATAGGAGTACGAGCACGTCGGTCAAGATGCATTCGGTGGTCAACATGGCGGGATCTATCTGCGAGCGGAAAACAAGCGGCGCTGCTAATGGTAGCGCCGCTCGCATCATCAAAGAAGAATCGTTATCGATTGTCTCTGGGACTTTTCGTTCAAAACCAGAGCATGTCGACTACTGCTTATCGAAGTACATCCACCCTACAGGCTGCATTAGTTCGTAATAATCGACGGGCGTTTTGAAGCGAATCCTGCCCAAATAACCACGCTTTTCAGCAACCAACTGCATCTGTCTGCGTCACGGCAAACTCTTTGAATTGGCGTTGCGGCAAGTTTGTCTTAAGAAAATAAGGCTGTTAAGACAAACCCATTTTGACGTTTACGTAACGTCGACCATCGATCAAGCCGTATTATTCGGAGTTAGATTTATCGCCCCACGACGCTAAGCTGGTGACCATCCAGTGCCTTTTGATATCGATATAGACATCGCCAATCTGATTGTCCAAGCATTCATCGGACTCGTTACCTTGGGGGCCTTGATTGCCGCACTCTGGCAAAGTAACCAGAGCAAAAAGAACAGGGAGGACGACATCAAGCGGCATCAGCCATCCCGCATATCGGCATGGTACGAAGGGGATCGAAACCGAACTGATCAGCCCGAGGACAATCGGTTCGTCTGGCAATTCGTCGTGCTTCGAAACGAAAGCGAGTCCCCCGTCTACGACGTAATCGTCACCTGCGTCGGGATTAGCGGGGCCGGCCCCTCTTTCAAAGGTGAGGATAACCGCCCCGCTTATCCCAACCGCGTCTGCGTCGGCACGCTTCCTCCTGGAGCATGGTGCATATGGCTCCCGACGGAAGGGCACGGAATGGGAGTACGCACGGCACCCGAAACGGCTTTCACCGACGCAAGCGGAACTTCATGGGTTCGGCGGGGCAACGGAAGGCTCGAGGAGATCCCTATGGAGCCAACCTCGTTCTACAGGCTGCCCCTTCCCTTGACCTGGCACGGATGCAAGAAGCTGACCGAGTAACCCCTTGGCATCGTCGTTTCAGGCATTGGGTTTTCCGGACTGGGACGCGAACTTCCCCAGATGTTCCGGATAACGGGAAAGTCAGAACTATTCGGGTTTGCGAGACGGGATCGAGAGAGCGACTCCGCCCTATTATTTCGATGCGTCCATGAATTGAAGTGAGATCGGCATCATCACCTCGAAGCACTTACATACAGATCCATATGGCAAAGGCAGCAATTCGCCACCTTGGTTGCAGCAGCGGAGGTTATTACTCAGGATACAAGCGGAAGTAGCCAAATAGGCGCTGGGCGCAACCGAGACGCAGCCAGAGAAGGGTGACATGAGAGTTGTTTCAGAGGATTGGGGTGATATGGATGAAGTTGACTGGTAAGTGCATCTCCAGGTTCAACGGATGACTGATCAAGGCCGTCTTTAGGTTCACGTAGGGATCCGCTTTTGCTGACAAACAAACACGTGATTGATTTATGGCTTCCAGACGCTTAGCGTGTCTGGAAGCTCATTTATTTTATTGTCAGCAACCACGAAGCCAGCGCTGAACCTCGCCCTAGTAATTGCAACATAGAGCTTGGAGCGTGTTTGCGGCTTCAGATCCGTCGAGGCATCTTGCAACCAAGAGGCCATATCGGCAACTGGATAAATCAAAACATGGTCATATGTTCGGTCTTTTGCTTTGCCGAAGTTGCAGATCGATGAAGCGTTCGCGGTCTGAGTGGCGACGCTACGTCTCAAAATCACTGGATCCAAAAACTCGCAATACCTTTGCGCAAGTGACTCTGGAATGGCCCAAACTCCATTATGGGTTTCATTTGAGGCGGCGCGCAAAGATGCGGTTGGTGAAAACTCCGGATAAACCATGTTTGCGAATCGCCATTCGTGATTTGCTGCTTTTTCGTTATCTTGTCTATGCAATGCAACTGAAACGCATCGGTGTCTCATCTGCAAATACTCGTAGGGCGATAAATGATTATTTAGCCGATCCTTCTTCGAATCCGAAAAGCAAACCGTCCTCATTTGGTAAACAGCCCCGTTCGACGCATTCCAAGATTAGCGCTTGCAATAATTTTGCAGAATCGGAAACACAAGACTCAGAAGGTTGTTTTCCCTCATGAACGGCTTCTGACCTTGCTCTATATAGTTTCTTTATTTCTTGCTGTTTTTGCTTGCCTCCTCCAAGAAACAAAGCTGCGAGAGTACTGACACGAAAAACAAGTTCGCTCCGGACTCCAAACAATGACTCAATCCCAGCCCATATAATCGCCATTTGAACTGAAGGTCGAAGCGATTGCTTGTAGCTCCACAAGGAATTCACCGCGGTCTCAAATCGCGTGTTTTTATCAAACAGTTCCCATGCGTCCCGATAATGCTGTCTTATCCACTGCTTCTCTGAATCGTTGATCACTTTCAATTTTCTTGGAATGAACAACCTTGTAGAAAGAACAACATTGATTGCCGAGCATGGCGAAAAATCTTCTGTCCGCGAATCGCTCTGAACATGCCAATACAATTCGCAATTCAAAAGCGCGGACAATAGAACTATTGCAGATTGGGCATTCCAAACTCGAACTGCAAGCTCTTTGCCCTCTCCAACAACGCGCAACTGAGCTGTAGTTTTCCTAAGGACGGCAATCAAGACACCTAAATCGGTCTCATCTCCGCTGCCATATTTCATCACAGAATTTATCATGTCGTCCGGCGAGGCCTTGCACGTGGCCGGCAATAGAGAGAGGTGTTGCGTAAGCGGCAGCTCTTCGTCTATGGTTAATCCCATTAGGTATAGATATGAAGCAGCAGCCGATTCATTTACAACAATCATCATCTTCGCCCCCCTGCCATAGCGCTCTATACCTAATCCATCCGAACAGCGCCAAACTGAGAGACGTCGATTTCGCCCTACATGAGTTTGGGAAGCAATGCGTCACGCAGTTCGCCAAGAGCCTACGACTTGAGTATATTAGCCTATATGAGCTCAAGAATACCATTGAGCGTCGAAGTCGTTCTTTCTATTGCACAAGCTGGAGCAAACGGGACGTTCATCGACTTAATGTTTTTTAATGCAAGCTTGGTCTGAACGGCACCAACAGTTCCAAGCCTAATAGCTTCCATGCCCATTGAGCTACGAAGAAAGAAATACGACCACGCCGCAAAGTCGCCTTTAAACGAAGTAAGTTTGTTGCAATTCTCTGTGAGGTTTGCCTCATCGAGCGTTTTTCCGATATACGCCGTAAGGCCAATCGTTCCGACAACGGAAACAATTAGATCGCCAGTGTTGACAACGTAGCGCGAAATATTAGATCGTGTTTCATCGTCGATATATAGCATTTCCGAAGTGAGTAAGAGAACAGAAGCGTTGTTTAAGTCGCGGACTCGAATATATGGATGAGAGTTTGCCTCTGCAATTAGCTCTGAACCTTTAGGGAGCCTCTAACCGCCCTTGACTTCGCAGAATGACTCGACTGAACGGTAGTGATTTTCTCGCTTGTTCTCTTCAATTGTTTGAGCAAAAAGGGCTTCTCCGAGTTCAGCTAAATAATCATTTACCGGAACATAGGCCTGCACTTCAGAATTGTTTCCATCGAACCAAGGGGAAAGGAGCCCCCGGTGGAAGCGATGATCAATATGGTTCTAACACAGATGTAGCCGGTTCTAGACTATCTGCAGATAAAGCAATCTTAAAAGCAGTGCTCGAAAGCACTATGTGTAGCCATGCCGAAAGCAGCGTGCCCAGCAACTCGAGTCTACTCGGTCTCTTCCTTACCGACAAGGAAGTCGAGGGGTGCTCTCCGAGAACAATCGCGTACTACGAAAGCACCCTCAAACCATATGAGGCATGGATGGAAGAGAAGACGATGCTGAGCGAAGACGGCCGAATCGTCAGGGTGGACAACCCATGGTGTTCGTTCTACATCGACACCGAGCTGGCACCTGCGCTAGACGAGAGCAGGTGCGGGAAATGGATGTTCTACTTCAACGATATCGAGTTCGCGGAGGAAGTCTGCCGCAAGGCGGCCCTCGGAATGGTCGTCGCGGAATGCAAGCACAGCTCATTCGAGTCCGTTATCGAGAACGGCAGAGGCGTCGCCTGCTTCTACCTGAACTTGGACGACGTCGAAGCACATCGCCGCGTTGTCGCATTCATGTTGGAGCATGGCCTGGTTCGGAAGACGAAGTCGGGGAAGCTGTATAACATCGGCTTCAAGTTGGATGACCAGGCACGGGCGGGAGAATATGGAGCCGGTTTCAAGGCACGAATCACGTTGAGCGATCGCTCGAATTAGGCGAATTTTACCTGCGAAGAACAATGAAGGGCGGGGGTGTATCGGCTAATGCCGAACACCCCCGCCCTCGACGCGGTTAAAATAGCGAATGATTGAAGCGGATCAGCCTGGTTCCGCCCTCTTCCCTAGTCCCTCTTAAACAGATCCCTCGTGTACACCTTGTCCGCCACGTCTGAGAGCTCGTCGCTCCAGCGGTTGGCGACGATCACGTCGCAGCCGGCCTTGATGGCTTCCAGGTCGTGGGTGGCCTCGGAGCCGAAGAACTCCGGCGCGTCCAGCGTGGGCTCGTAGACCACCACGGGCACGCCCTTGGCCTTCACGCGCTTCATGACGCCCTGGATGGAGCTCGCGCGGAAGTTGTCGGAGTGGGACCCGATGCGCGGCTCAAGGAACATACAGTCATGACGTCAGTCTGTACGCAGCCTTCTACCGCATTATAAATATTGGCCTGATGGCATTTTGTATTGGGTAAAACTGAAGGTGTTAGAAATTAGGCTAAACAGCTAATTGGGAGGTTGGATTATGCACCAACTAATTATTCTTGGAAATGGATTCGACTTGACCTGCGGACTGAAGTCCAAGTTCTCAGACTTTTACAGCGACAGGACGCACGGAACAGGCTCGATCGAATCAATTCCTAAGGACGAAAGAAATGTTTGGGATGTGATTCTTTATGAAATAGGACAAAGCGATCCATTGTGGTGCAATATAGAGAGCCTTATTTCGGCATATGTATTCCAAGAAGATAGCTCAGGTTCAAAATTGGACCACATTTATGAGCAACCGATGTGGACAATTGACCCGTCAAATCCAAATCAATCTGAACATCCAGACAACGCTGTATGTAATTTCGTTTCAACTTGTCTGAATAATGAATATGTTACCCAAAAGGAACTAACCGGCTTCCTTCTGACCTCTCTAAAAGAATACGAGCGCATCTTTGCGAGCTATCTCAAAGAACAAGTCGATAATCATAAATCATACAGGGAGAAGGCTCATGAATATTTCGCAGCCATTCGCGATGACTGCATTAAGAAATCTGAGCAAAAGAACTTATGCTCTTCCATCCTGAACTTTAACTATACGACCCCTTTAAACCGGAGGATCCTTGTTTGGGAATCGTTCATGCCCGGAATGTCCATGGCTTACTAGGCCGAACAGAGACCATTTTCGGCATTGACGGAAAAGACGTAGCTGAAGATGACCCAGCGTTGCCATTTACAAAAACATATAGGCTGATGTCGCTAGAGCCATACGAAAGCGAAGCTGTAAAACTCTGCGACAGCGACACTTGTTACATTAAGATCTTTGGGCATTCGCTTTCTCGAGCAGATTATTCTTACTTCCAATCTATTTTTGATACTGTCAATCTTTACGGCGGTGATACAAAGCTCGTATTTTTGTATAAGAACTATCCAAATACACCAGACAAATCAGTTGATGAACAAGCGATTCGTGAAGAATTGTACTCACGCATTTCACACCTACTGATTGAATATGGAAACACTCTCGACAATAAAGATCACGGCAAAAATTTAATGCATAAGCTGCTTCTAGAAGAAAGATTGCTAATTAAACGCCTTGATGTTAAGTCACATTTACCCACAAACATATATGCGCATTAGCTATCAAAATCTGAATTGAAAGTCCCCTTTACGAGTAATCCAAACAAAGAAAGCCGGGGTGCATCGTTTCTCAAAAACATGCACCCCGGCGTTTAAAAGCTGAATACAAGTAATTTACTGAATGTAAGTAATACTTTAGGTTCAGTCGCTACTCTTGTTGGCCCTTCATATATGAATCAGAAATAGCCTTCATAAGGAAATCTTGCATTTGTGGCGCAGCCATCATATTACCGACCATTGAACCCATTAGCTGCTTGGTCATTTCATTCTGCGCGTTGGAGTTCGCCAGCTCGAGGGAATATCTATGCTCCGCTTCGAGTTTCTCCATCTCAAGCTTATGGGTCTCCTTTAAGTTGTCCAAATCAACTTCGTGCTGTTTCATTAGCTTTTCGATTTCATGCTCATTTGCTTCCTTGAGCGTTTGAATTTCCGAAGCGGATTTATTGTGGGCTACCAAATAAGAGCTGATGCCGGAAATTATCGCGGCAATTATCGAAACGATATACGGCGCAATAATTGATAAATCCATAATGCTTTCCTAACACCAATCCCACAATTCGCTAGCTCAAGTTTACTCTAATCTGCCCAAGTGCCCATTCAGCTCGTGCCGCAGCTTCATCGGCGTTATCGCCGCTGCATACAACATGTCCGATTCGGTCGTTACTTGAGTGCGGCGTCTCAATAGAGTCTCCGGGCTTAAGGTATAGCTCGATTTCCTCAACGCCTTCAGTGTGGCAGAGATTATCCGGCACATCAATGGAGGATATCGTTCCAGCATGATCCGCAGTGATAAAGCGAATTGCCGACCCACGATGCGCCTTTACCTCAAAGTCAAACGGCAGCCCAAGAGCTGCGGCCACGGTTCCCTCAACAAAATCGAGATCGGTCGACAGCGGTACGAGTTTGGAAGTAATAAAATCGCCTCCAAGTCGTGCAGCCATCTCGATAACCTTCGGACCCTCGTCGGTGAGCATGATCTCCGTATGCGAAGGTCCAGTCACGATGCCGATAGCATCGATGGTCTTTTTCGCAACTTCGCGAATGGCTTCTTGGGCCTCAATTGGAAGTCTTGAGGGCTCAGAATGGCCAAGCTCGACAAAGAAAGGCGGCTCAGTTGTTAACTTATCGGTGATGGTCAGAATGGTCGTCTTGCCATCAACTGTCATGCCTTCCACACTCACCTCACGACCGGTGACGCGCTGCTCGACCATTACAGTTCCCTTACGGGAGAAGCTGCGGAAGAGGCCGAAGAGCTCAGTCGCTGACGTCGCACGGTCCTCGGGAGTAATGAGCTTCACGCCGCGGCTAGCGGCGGAATCCGCGGGTTTCGCGATGCAGTCGTAACCGAAGCGCTCCAAGGCGTGTCCGAACTCATCAGCGTTGTTGCACACTTCGAACTCGGGCATGGGCACTCCGTGATCGGCGAGCCTTCTCCGCATGGCATCCTTTTGCGTGGCGCATACTGCGTCGACTGACGAAATGCCGGTGGGGATCCCGAGCCTCTCGGAGACGAGGGCCGCTACCCTTACGGGAGCGTCACTCGTGGATGTAATCACGAAGTCTGCCTGTTCCTCGCGGGCGAGCGCTTCCACAGCTTCGACGTCGAGCGTGCTCGTAAGCGATGAGACGTCGGCGACTTTAAAGCCCACCGCATCGGGATCATAGTCGGCGCATACAACGCGGAATCCGAGTCTCTGCGCCGCCTCGATGGCAGGAACCTGCAGTCTGCTTCCGCCGAGCATTACTACTGTCCTGCGTTGATCTACGTTTGTCATAGCGAGAGTATCTCCTTAGCTATCTTATTTGCGCCGTAGCCGTCTACGAGAGCGTGTGCACGAGTCGCAAGGGCTACGGCCCTGTCATGAGACGCGACGAGATCCTCGAGCCGATTAACGCTTTCAACTGCGGTGACGTGCGGCTCGTTGCCCATGAGTCCGCAGTATTCCACAGCCCCTAGTTTCGCGAGAGACTCAGCGCTCTGCACCTGTTCCTCAACCATCGCAAAAGTTACAGAGGGAAGACCTGCAGCGAAAAGCTCGTACACCGTCGTGCCATTTGCAGAGACGGCGGCATCACATTGACCCATCAGCCCAGCCATATCAGTGACAGCGCGAAGCATCTTAACCCTAGAGCTTCTCGATTCAATAAGCTCAACCTTTGCAGCGACATCGTCAGAGACCATTCTGCCTACTACCACTGTGAAGGTGATGTTGGAAAGACGTTTGTCGGAAAGAGCCACATCTAAGAAAGTGGGGAGAAAACCCTGAGGATCCGTGTTTCCCGTAGTCACGAGAACGTGTTCAATCTCGGCGCTGCATTCACGATATGCGCTGGCGAAGCATGGTCTAAGCGGTGCGTATTTGGGACCGAAAAGGAGCTTCGTCCCACGATCACCATATGTTTCCTCGTAGAATGCCTCATCGATACAAGTCGAGTAATTAATGATAAGGGAAAGTTTGCCGAGATCTCCGTCTTTGCTGCCGAGATAGCATACCTTGGCGTGCTGAGCGAGGCAGTCGACGAATTCCCTAGACACCGAGTAGGTGTCAACAAGGACGATTGGAAGTTTGGCGTCGTTGCAGAGACGACAAAGCTCATCGGCCCCATCTCTGATATCTCTCCAGTCGGACCCGAGAACGGACGTTGCGAAGCCCCGGGACTCGATGAGCTGGACGGAGTTGCCGTCCGAGAGGACAAATGAGACATCAGCGCCAAGGCCCGCGAGTGCGTCGGCCACGGAAAGGCAACGCATGACGTGACCTCCCGCAATCACCGGGTTGGCGTCAGTGCGTATTAAGACTTTCCTTCGTGAAGTGTTCACCATTTTCATCTTGCCAATTTCGTTTCTCATACATTATGAATACCCTTTTCTTCTCGTCGATGTACCTCCCGCGTTCGGTGAATCCGTTCGAAAGAAGAGCCTTCGAGCTCTTGGGGTTCGTTTTAAGCACGCTGGCTTTAACGCGAACCACGCCCTCGATAGAGAACGCTACGCGGCAGAGAAGGTTAACAATCTCCTTGGCGTAGCCCTTGCCACGCTGTAACTCATTCACAATGTAATACCAACACTCACAGCAAGCGCCTTCGAAGTACTTATGGCCGGCGTTGCCGATAAAGAACTCGCTAACGCAAACCGCGAAGAAAACCTGTTCGTGATCCACTAAGACGTTCTCGAAATACCCGCGGTGCGTCCGAGGGGTCGGCACTGCAGACCCAGCAAATTTGCCCATATACCAAGGGTTCGAAACCCAATCACAGGTCCTCGCGACGTTATAGGAGATAAATCGCCGGAGCGAAACTCGGCCGAAGGGGAGCGGGATGCAGCATTCCATGTGCATCCCGCCGCTTTTTCCAGGCACGAGGGTTAAAAGAGAGGGTGCCCGGTACGCCCCCTAGTCTAGGAGACCCCCGCTCGGTTTTAGGGTAGCATCAAACAGCGCGGGCATCACGCCTCTCTCCTCCTCAACCTTCCAGTCTGCCATCAAATCACGGAAATCGGAAAAAGCAGGAGCATAGCCGAAATCGCACACCGCGCGGGAGATGTCGAACGAGTAGGGCTGGATACCGTTCGGCCTGGTTTCGTCGACGCAGACCTCGGAAGTGCCAGCGGCTCCCGAAAAGACTTCGGCTATCGCCTCCGCCTGCTCGCGGAGGGAAACCGCGCGCCCTGAGCCGATGTTGTATAGGCCAGAGGCTGACTCGCTCTTTCCCGCTTTTACAAATGCTTGCGCGACATCCTTGACGTAGACGATATCTCTGACCGCCGCGTCGGCATCGCCGAATACGGTTATGCCCTCGCCCATCTTCGCCTTGTCGACGAAAAGACCAATGCCCGACTTCTTGACAGCGCCGTTGACCCTGAGCGAGCCGTGAGGACCACAGCCGTATACTGGGGGAAGCCTGAAGACACAGTTTCTCATGCCGTACTGCTCGTTGTAGTAGAAAAGCAGGTCCGCGGAGGCATTCTTCGAGATAACGTAGGCGGCGTGGTCGCCGTCCAGCCTGAAGTTCCGCGGCCAGTCCTCGCGCACGGGCTCCGAAGCGCTCCACCTGTTCTGGACGTCTGCGTAGGAAGTGGTGGAAACTATGCGGCGCACGCCGTTCTTGCGCGCCCACTCGAGAAGCAATGCGGTTCCCAGGGCGTTCGTCCTGATATATTCAGCGGCGTCGTCCTCAGTGGACAGGTCGAAGTCCGAGTTTGCAGGCAGCCTCCCCGCCAGATGGGCTACGAAGTCGAAGTCGGTGGGGAGGGCACCTATGCCAGATGGGTCATTGAGGTCGAGGGGAATGTACTCGACGCCAAGCTTTCGGTAGTGGCCCGCGAATCGCCGGTTCCTGCCCGTGCCGACTACTTCGTAACCAGCGTCGAGCAGTGCATCCACGACATAGACACCAATGAAGCTCGAGGCGCCTATTACAAGACATTTCTTGGTCAAACCGTTCTCCTTTCCCTCAGCTCGCCCGCTACAAGCTCTCCAGATCGGCCTGGATGATGGGCTCTCCGAACTTAATGTCGCGCTGTGCCGCGTGACCGAGCAGCGCATCCAAGTGCTTGGGTGCCACTCCGTAGGCAGGCCTGATGCTCCGCACGTTCTCGTTGGTGAAAGCCTCGCCGCGCGCGATGTCCTTCACCGCATAGAGGGAGCGACGGCCGGGAAGGCCCTTCTCCTCCTTCTCGGTGCGCTCGTAGGTGACGTGGCCGATGGATGCCTTCGCGCGTCGAACGTCACGGATCATCGCCTTGAACTCGGCAGGCTCCATTGAGAACTCCGAGTCCACAGTTTTCTGTTCGCGGGAGATGCAGTAGTGCTTCTCTATGACGCTCGCTCCCAGCGTGGCCGCAGCCACGTCGACACCCCAGCCCATGGAGTGGTCAGAAAGGCCAACGGCGCACCCGAACCGGTCGCGCATGTCTGCCATGGTGGCAATGTTCATGTCCTCGTAGACGGCGGGGTACTCACTCGTGCACTTCAGCAGCACGATGCGGTCGTTGCCTACAGAGCGGCAGGCGTTAACGGCGTCGGCGATTTCGTCCGCGGTGCCCATCCCGCAGGAAATGACCATGGGCTTGCCCTTTGAGGCGGTGTAACGGATAAGTGGCACGTCGACAAGTTCGGGCGAAGCAATCTTGTACATCTCGCAGCCGATGGACTCGAGGAAGTCAACGGAGGTCGGATCAAAGACGGAGGACAGGAAGTCCATGCCCAAGCGTTCGCACTCCTCCTTAATCTCGGCCTGCCATTCCCAGGGGGTGTGCGCCTCTTCATAGAGGTCGTAGAGCGTCCTACCCTCCCACAGACCGCTAGGCGTCGTCTGGAAGTCGGGCGAGTCGCAGTTGATGGTGATGGTGTCGGCGGTGTAGGTTTGAAGCTTCAGACAATCCGCGCCTGCCTCAGCGGCGGAGCGGACGATTTCCATTGCCTTGTCAACGCTCCCGCCGTGGTTGCCGCTCATCTCAGCAATGAAGTAGACGTCGCCGCGCTCTATGGTCTCGAATAGTCTCATTGTCTAGTCCTCCTGGGTCATGGCCCGATATTTCTGCTCGGCAAGCTCCCAATCCTCGGGAGTGTCGATGTCCTGTACGAGCCTGCTGGGTATGCGAAGAAATCTCGTATTATTGGTGATGAAGCCGCCGGTCTCGTGGAAAGACGCGACCTTCGCGAAGTAAAACCTCCCGCAGTCGTGAACCATCTCAGGGAGGTCCTGGCTTCGGGTCTGGGCGAACTCGGGGAAGGCATACTCGAGTGAGCCGTCCTCACCCACCCTGAAGCCGCGCAGAGGCGGGAAATCGAACGAGGTAACAGGGATTACGGATGAGGCCCCCGCCTCGATCATGGCGGAAGCCTCCTTGAGCTCAGAGACCTGAACGAAGGGTGCCGTCGGGTACAGGCAGCACATGGTGTCGAACTCATCGCCGCACTTGCCGTAATCGGAGAGCACTTCGCGCAACACATCAGCCGTCGTGGCGTAGTCGTTGCTCGTGGCCTCGCTGCGCATGAAGGGAACCTCGGCTCCGTATTTCCTAGCCACGTCGGCAATCTCATCGTCGTCGGTCGAGACCATTACGACGTCGAAGATGCCGCTCGCAACCGCAGTCTCGACCGAGTATGCCAGCATGGGCTTGCCGCAGAACTCACGCACGTTCTTGCGAGGGATCCGCTTCGAGCCGCCACGAGCGGTAATGATGCAAACACTAGAGGGCATTATTTCGCACCCCTATTGGCGCGGCACCACTCAACAACCTTTGTAACTGCATCGACAACGAGCTGCGCATCCTCGTTTGAGAGCCCACAGTGCAGCGGAAGCGTTACGCAGCGATCATAGTAATCCTCGGCATTGGGACAGTCGCCGCGGCCGTGGCCCAGGTCCTTGTAATAAGGCAACAAGTAGACGGGCAGGTAGTGAACATTGACACCTAAGTTCTCAGCGCGCAAGGCATCGAAGATCCAACGACGAGTAACACCAAGTGCCTCAGTGTCAAACTTCAGGCAATACAGATGACGAACGGTATCATCGGGCGAGGCGTCAATTTGGAACTGTACCTCCGGAATCTTGGAGAACTGCTCGTTATAGAAGGCAACGAGCTCCTTGCGGCGAGAGCCGAACTGGTCGAGTCGCTTCATCTGGCTAACGCCAAGAGATGCCTCGATATCGCTTATGCGATAGTTGTAGCCCAGGACCAGCTGCTCATAGTACCAACCGCCCTGGTCTGTCTCTCGCATCAAATCATGGTTTCGCGTAATGCCGTGCTTGGCGTAAAGCTCAATCATCTTGCCCAGCTCAGGATCATTCGTTGCTACGGCACCGCCTTCACCAGTGGTGATGGTCTTTACCGGATGGAAGCTAAAAGTCGTAATGTCTGCGATGGTGCCCACTGCGCGACCATTGTGGAACGTGCCCATTGCATGGGCGGCGTCCTCAATGAAAGTCAGGCCGTTCTCGTCGCAGATCTTGCGAATCTCGTCGGAGTCGACGTGAACGCCGCCAAAATCCACAGCTACAATTGCTTTCGTTTTAACGGTCAACTTCTCGCGGATTGAGGCTGGATCGATATTCCAAGTCTTAGGGTCAATATCCGCAAATACGGGCGTAGCACCGCAGTAACGCACACAGTTAGCAGATGCCGCAAAGGTGATGGGCGACACAATCACCTCGTCGCCGGGTTTAATTCCCGCGGCAAGGCATGCCACGTGCAGAGCCGCGGTGCCGTTTGCCACGGCAGTCACATATTTTGCCCCAGTGGCAGACTTAATGGACTCCTCAAAGGCTTCAGTCGCAGGACCACAGGTAAGGTAGTCACCACGCAGACAATCTTCTACTGCCTTGATGTCGTCCTCGTTGATATCCTGGTGGCCATAGCCCAAAACCCTGGGGCTAGTAGGTTCTCCGCCGTTAATCGCGAGTTCTTTCATGTCAAACCTCCTGTTGACGGTACTATTAGTTTCTGGGTTTAATCTTCAAATTCGGAGTTTTGCCGTAGACGACGGACCCTGCAGGCACATCCTCATCCCTTACAACGGCACCTTCTCCAATCAGGCAGCTGTCACCGATGTGAGAATTGCCCAGCACCTTGCTACCGGTACACATTTGCACGTCACGGCCGATCACCGGGTAGACTTCGTTAATGTTGCCGACTGTACACCCCTGAGTAAACGAGAAGCCCTCTCCGTAGGTTGCGCGACCCATGAAAGAGCCGGTCGGATGATCGAAGGTGAAAGTCTCAGGCATTTCAACTTCGTAATACAAGTCGCAACCCGAAACCGTCTTCATTTGACCGTAGATCTTGTCGCAAACAATACGTGCTGCAGTGGGATTGTCTTTTTCCTCTCGGAAAATAGTGTTAGCCGTCAGGTACAGAAACAGCATCCAATGGCAAGTGTGCAACGGATCGAAGTAAGCTTCACGTTCCCCTGCTGCATTGAGCCTCCAGTAATACTTATTGTCATTAGCGGAGATATTGCGCTCCAGCCTCTCGAGCGTTCGCTCCATATACTTAGTGATTAGACGTTCGTCATCAATTGACTTAAAGAAATTAGTGCCAATTTGATTGAGCAGCATGTCTTTGACGTCACGCAACGGGAATCTATAAATCATCTAGCCCTCCTTTAGATGTGGCGGATGCCGTCGAGCTCTTCACGTACATACTCGGCGGTCATGATTTTTTTCACAGTGCCCTCAACATCCAGTCGGTTGGTATTGTGGGACGTATAGGCCTCGTCGGTCATGGTTCTCACCTCTCCGGTGGCCTGCTTGTTGTCATAGTTCAGACCACGGATATCGGCTGCCACGCGATAATAACCGCCCATATCTTCGGCACGCAGGCGCTCCTCGCGAGTCATGAGCGTCTCAAACAGTTTTTCTCCGTGGCGCGGGCCGATGATACTTGTACCCGTATCGCCAAACAGCTGCTGAACGGCCTTAGCAAGATCGCCAATGGTGCTTGCGTCTGCCTTCTGAATGAAAAGGTCACCCGGGTTGGCGTGCTCGAATGCGAACTTAACAAGGTCAACTGCCTCATCAAGGTTCATCAGGAATCGTGTCATGCTTGGATCCGTAATGGTGATGGGATTACCAGCGTGAATCTGCTCAATAAAGAGTGGGATAACAGAACCGCGAGAGCACATAACGTTACCGTAACGAGTACAGCACACCACCGTATCGCCTTTTTCTGCAGCTCTACGAGCATTGGCGAAGATCACGCTTTCCATAAGGGCTTTTGACTTTCCCATAGCGTTAATGGGATACGCGGCTTTATCAGTGGAGAGACAAACGACTCGCTTAACGCCTTCATCCGATGCAGCGTGAAGGACGTTATCCGTGCCCATGATGTTGGTGCGGACAGCCTCCATCGGGAAAAACTCGCAAGAAGGAACTTGCTTAAGGGCTGCCGCATGGAAGATATAGTCCACGCCATGCATGGCATCGCGCACGGATTGAATGTTACGTACATCGCCAATATGGAATTTTACCTTAGCGAAATGGTCAGGATATCGAGCTTGAAGCTCATGCCGCATATCATCCTGCTTCTTCTCGTCGCGAGAGAAAATACGAATCTCCCCCACATCGGAGGTCAGGAAATGCTTGAGGACGGTATTGCCGAAGGATCCCGTTCCTCCCGTAATCATTAAAGTTGACCCGTTGAATGTCGACATTGGATTGATACCTTTCTATCGTATTCGAATTGATAAGTAACCTAATAAAGAGTTGAGCTTCAGCTTCTCCTTGAAACAAACCCGCACAAGAGCGATGCTGCCTCGGATAATTCACTGAACTTGAAGAGCTTTGCTCCTCCCAGGTAGACAGAAGCGAAGAGGATGACCTGCAGAAACAATTCGGGAACGTAGCCCAACCCCAGAAGCTGAACAGCGAGCGATGCCGCAGCGGCAACGAGAGAGAGGAATAAGATTGGCAGAACGTCCTTAACCTGGTTCAAAGACGAATAGCCATGAAGGCGCTTTGCAGGTGTAGCGTCGACGAAGACGATCGAGATAACTCCAACGATGAAATTTGCCCAAGCCGTATGGTAAATATCGTGGGTGATGGCGGCGGTGATCCATATGATGGCTCCTCCGCCCAAAACTTTAATAATTTGGAGACGCATATAAAGAGAGCTATCTCCCAGAGCCATGTACGCTCGGAGGTTTACAAGCTGAATCATCAAAATGGCATTAGAGATGCACGTCAGCTGAAAGATTGGAACACAAGCGAGCCATTTTTCTGTTAAGAGAATGGCAACTAGCGGCTTGGCAACCACGGCAGCCAGCAAAGATATGGGGGCGACGAGAAACGTACCGAGCGTGAGCCCGCGACGTATGGCGCCACGAAGTGCCTCAGAATCTCCTTTAATTGCTGAAAACATCGGAAATAATACGTTGGCGATGGAATTGCTCATCACCCCAATTGCTGCAGTGGGATACTTACGGCCTTGGCTGTACAGCCCAAGTTCGCTGGCTGAGCAGGCACGACCGATTATCAACTCCGAGATGCCGGAGTAGATAACATTCAGAATTCCCGTAATGCAGATCTTCCAGCCATAACTAAATAACGACCACGCCTGAGAGACATCGAACGTAAATGCGGGTTTCCAGCTGATTTGCAGCCACATGACAATACAAATGAAAATGCTTTGAAGCAAAGACTGTAAGACTAGAGACCAAACGCCAAACCCAAAGAAAGCGAGCACCACGCCTCCGAAGCCCGAAATGAGCGCGGCTATTGTCGTGGCGGCGAAGATGCCCCTAAAATTCATGTTTCGTTGGAGGTAGGAACGCTGAATAGAGTTTGCCGAGTTGAAAAAGACTATTAAACCGAGCACTCGAAGATAAACCACGAGATCTGGCATATTATAGAAGACAGAGATTGTCGGCGACGTAAAGTACACTACGATATATAGAGCGGCTGCCAATCCGAGACTCAGCCACCAAGCGGTGGAATAAGAACGATCGTCCGCATCGCTCTTTTGAATAAGTGCCATCCCTAGACCGCTTTGGGCAATAGAATCGGTGATTTGAGTAACCACCAACAATATTGCCAAAATGCCGAAGGCCTCAGGGGATAGCAATCGAGCAAGAATAATTTGAACGAAAAGTTGAATAGCCTTAGAGCCACCTTGTTCGAGGAAGCTCCAAAGGAATGTAGTTGCTTTTCCAGACTTATTTGAAGAACTACTTGCCATACCGCCCTCCATATGTTGACCCACATTCGTTTTGTAAACGATGAATAAGCGAATCGATGCAGCATTGGCCGTTGTCGATTTCTTGTTCCAAGAAGGACGTATAGGCTGGCATATATTTCGTCAAACTATATTCAACCGTCAACCTCAGCAGCTCGTCAGGATTACTTGCGGTAGGCAACATTTCTTTGTATTCGGAAAAATAGCTGTCAAGAGACTCGTCAATAACAATGTAGGGGGTTCCAAGACATGCGACGTCTAGCGCAGCAGTAGACTGCTCAATAAAGGCGAAATCAAAATCAATTGCTTCAATTTTCTCTTCCTTATATAGTTCAACATCACTCGTCGAAACGGCGTCGCGCAGTTCATTAATGGCAAACAGGGAGCCAGGATGCATTTTGATGAGAAGCTTGAAACCGAAGAGATTCTGAAGGTTAAGGAGAGGTTCGATGCGATGAGAAATCTGTTCAGAGGTTTTCGAGCTGGAGAGAATGAGCAAGACACGTTTTGCGTCAGCAAAACTCTCAACATAATGCTTAGGTTCCAGTCTCATCAATTTTGAAAATTTATAAGTACCTGCGTCGACAGCTTTTTCTGAATTGACAAGAAAAGCGCTCTTTTTGCTCCAGGCAAAGAAATATGTAGCACGCACAGGCGAAAAGAATCGAGCGTCTCCAATTAGGCCATGCTGAAGAACTGCGGATGTCGCATGGTCGTTCATGGCTATGACTGTTGAATAAAAATGATGGTCAGTCATCAAAATAAAAGGATGTTGGTAGCCTATACGCGCAACGTAGTTATCCATACGTTTAATTAAAAACCTAGCTAAACTATCATTTACGGTGCATTCGCTGCCGATAAAAGAAAGAACAGGAGGCAGGGAAAGGACAACAAGGGTCACAGCTTTAAATATCGGCCAAAACACGCCCATTTTGATGTGACTATTTGGCGAGTAACTATTGAGACAAATGAACGTAGCTTTCTCTGCATCGCAGATCTCCGCAGTATCTCGCAAATTGGAAACCATGTTGTTATTCTTAATTTCATCAACGTTAATTGTCGATTCTGGTGCATGACGCAAGCCAATCGAGTTGATATAGACAAGCAGCATTTTCAAGAGCAAGTCGATACCGCAGCGTCTTGACCAAGCAGTTTGACCTTTGGCAATGACATTCCTTCGATCTTCGGTGCAAGCCGAAAGAATCATCTTTAGTTTATCGTCCATTACTATCCCCATAGATGCAGGCCAAAACGGAACCCAACGTTACTGAAGAAATTGCTTCAAAAAAGACATGACCACCAACACAGCTAAACGCAAGCATTCCAAGTAAAGCTATAAATTGAAAATGTCCTTCGTTTCTTGTTCGCCAAGACAGACGCAGCTGTTTAAACAAAAAGGCATATACACAGATAAAGGCAAAGGCCCCATAGGAAAAAAATAAATCAGCCCAATCAAATTCGATCGGTCTAACGTTTGCAGTTAATAAATAGCCACTTGATACAGCCAAATCATGGTGAAAACGATAGTAGCCATTGCCGATTAAGAAACCCAGAGGATTATTGCTTGCAATAAATAGATTGGTTGCTTCAGCCAGCATCCAGGTTCGTCCACTTGTGAGATAGTCAATTAATGAACGATTCTCGAAAAGGTAAGTTTGACGAACAGATACCTTTTCAAGCATTTCATTTAGAAAGGTTACGTTATTGAAGGCGAGTAGCAGGCCAGCAAAAACGAGAATTCCGATCACGGCATTTCTCAACCTAGTTTCAGGGGGAATTAATAAGTAATACATCACTATGAAAAAGGCGAATAGATATCCCGCCTTTGTGCCAAGCAATAATAGTGAAATTAGATTTAACCCCATTGGGATAATCCAAAGAGACTTTTTCTGTATAAATACAGCATCAGCCGAATAAGCAAAAAGCACAATCATAGAAACATTGATGCTGTTAAGAGAAGAGAAGACGCTTTTATAGCCTGAGCCATCCCAATAGCTTGATACCCCAAGTCCCAAAGCAATCGATCCCAAATATAGAATCGGAACATAAATTGCAGCGATAGATATTGCTTATTTGACTTGATTAATAGACAACGCATTGCAGCGAATCAAACTTTTTGAAGCAAAAAAAACTGCAAAACAAATTATTAGTTTAATACCGATGCTTATGTCATAAAGCAATGAAGGCGCTGTCATGCCTTCTGTGCTAAACGCCTGTGTAAGCACAGATTGAATTACAATCGACGTTAAAGCAAGAAACAGTATACAAAATCCTTTAGGGTCAAGACGAAGTTCGATATATAACAACAAGGCAAAGAATGTCATTCGTACAATTTGGGAAAACGAGCTTATGCCGAATAATCCTGAAAAGAAATCAAACGCCACATTTCCGCAAATGAAGAAAAGCAGCAAATTGGCGAAGAGGCTATAGGTTTTTGTAGGTACGAAATTGCTCTTGCCAATCCCATGGCCTTCAGAATTCGTAAACAATGAGGAAAGTTCGACACTCATACGGCTTCTATCCCCATAGATGATTGAGCGACGCTGTCGCCATCCGAGCCAACATACTCCCCCAGCTCTTCCTCCCAGTCGGGCATGTGGAACCCGACCGACTCGAGCCTGGACAGGTCGAGCGCGGAGTGGACCGGGCGCGGGGCGATGGGGCCCTCGGCGTTCGCGTAGTAGTCGGCGGTCGATACCGGCACGACCCTGTCCCCGTTGCCGTTGGCGGCCTCGAAGACGGCGCGGGCGATGTCGGCCCAGGACTTGACCGCGCCGGAGCCGGTGCAATCGTAGGTGCCGTAGGGGGCCTTCGCGTCCAGCACGTGGAAGATGGCCTCCGCCATGTCGCGCGTGAAGGTCAGGCGGCCCAGCTGGTCGTCAACGACCGTGACCTGCTCGAGCCCGTCCTCGAGGTCGGCGACGCGGTCGGACAGGCCCTTCATCGTCTTGACGAAGTTGTGGCCCTCGCCGATGACCCAGGAGCTGCGCATGATGTAGTGGCGGGGGCACCCCGCCACGGCGATGTCGCCGGCGGCCTTGGTCTGGCCGTAGACGGACAGCGGGCTGAGGGGCTCGTCCTCGTCATGCACCTCGGCCGTGCCGTCGAAGACGTAGTCGCTGGACACGTGGACGAGGGTGATCCCGTGATCAGAGCATGTGCGGGCGAGGAGGGCCGGGCCGGTCGCGTTGGCCTTCCAGGCGGTCACGCGGCCCTCGGGGGTCTCGGCTTTATCCACCGCGGTGTAGGCGCCGCAGTTGATCACGGTGCCGTAGAGCGACCAGTCGTATCTGGAGTAGGCGTCCGGGTCGGACATGTCGAAGGTGTCGATGTCGCAGAAGTCGAAGTCCTTGGCGACGCCGCGCTCCTCGGCGAGTCTGCGGACCACATGGCCCAGCTGGCCGTTGCAGCCTGTGACGAGGGTGCGCTTCGGCGCCATCGGGACGACGTCCCTGAGGTACGGGTGGTTGAGGTCGGCCTCGGAGACGACGGCTTGGTCGAGCGGGATCGGCCACTCGATGGCGAGCCCGGGGTCGGCGAGGTTCACGAAGGTGTAGGTCCTCTTGAGCTCGAGGGACCAGTGGGCGTCCACCAGGTAGGTGTAGGCGGTGCCGTCCTCCAGGGCCTGGAAGGAGTTGCCCACGCCGCGCGGGACGTAGATGGCCTTGCTCGGGTCCAGGGTGCAGGTGAACACCTTCCCGTAGGTGGCGCTGCCCTCGCGCAGGTCGACCCAGGCGCCGAAGACCGAGCCGCGGGCCACGGAGATGAACTTGTCCCAGGGCTCGGCGTGGATGCCGCGGGTGACGCCGCGGCTGTCGTTGTAGGAGACGTTGTTCTGGACGACGCGGAGGTCCGGGATGCCCAGGGCGGTCATCTTGGCGCGCTGCCAGTTCTCCTTGAACCAGCCGCGCGAGTCGCCGTGGACGGCGAGGTCGACGACCTTGAGGCCCCCGATGCCGGTCTCGGCGACGGAGAGGTCCTTCTCGAATGCGATGTCTGCCATAGATCTATCCCCTCCTACTGGCCCTGGGCCCTGTACCTGGCCTCGGTGGCCTCCTTGGCCGGGCGCCACCAGGCCTCGTTCTCCACGTACCAGTCGATCGTCTGCTTGAGCCCCTCGGCGAAGTCGGTGTGCGCCGGCCTCCAGCCGAGCTCGCGCTGGAGCTTGGTGCTGTCGATGGCGTAGCGGCGGTCGTGGCCGGGGCGGTCGGCGACCCAGTCGAAGTCCTCGGGGTCGCGGCCCATCGCCTCCAGGATCATGCGCAGGACCGTGATGTTGTTCTTCTCGCCGTCGGCGCCGATGAGGTAGGTCTCCCCCATGCGGCCCTTGGTGAGGATGTCCCACACGGCGCTGGAGTGGTCCTCGGTGTGGATCCAGTCGCGGACGTTCTCGCCGCGGCCGTAGAGCTTGGGGCGGACGCCGTCGATGATGTTCGTGATCTGCCTGGGGATGAACTTCTCCACGTGCTGGTAGGGGCCGTAGTTGTTGGAGCAGTTGGAGATCGTGGTGCGCAGGCCGTAGGTGCGGGTCCAGGCGCG
>ERZ856578.1707-NODE-1707-length-39896-cov-6.706472_pt1 | contig 39896 bp, 30 predicted proteins | sample MGYA00514384_ERZ856578 | MGnify/ENA primary metagenome ERZ856578 (study PRJEB29103, sample SAMN06111958) | human gut metagenome | biome: human gut; feature: ankylosing spondylitis patient; material: healthy_person | host: Homo sapiens | place: China:Hangzhou...
TACCGCTTTACATGTACATCTAAAACAACGTTACACACCGAGGCTTTATACGTTACTCTACGAGAGGGGGCTTTATCCATTGGCGTACGATCCACCGAAGTAAATAAGAACACAGCAGCCGCCGGATTGTATAATCAGACTCTGCTAAGCTTGCACAGCACACTCCGTATTCATCCCCCCTGCCAGTATGTAAGAAATGCTCAGGGGATTACCTATACAAGCAACAAGTCGGTTTCTATAGCCTGGAATGATTGATAAATAGAAATCATGCTTTCTTCATCTGAATGAAGAAATGGCCTGCACCCAGATGGAATAGACGTCACTTCTATCTGGGTGTATCATTTTATAAAAGATAAAACAGCATAAGAAAGTGTTCGCAAAATTGCAAACAATTTAAAAAAGTACTATCTTTGTAACAACAAACAAGCTAATATAGTCGTTACATTTGAAAAAGAATATTTGCGTGACTTGTACGAAAAGGGTATATCCCCTGATAAAAAGCATCGGTTTCAACCCGAAATTATCAAAAACTACATACGTCGCATTAAAACGCTTGAAGAAGCTGATGAAATAGAAGACTTATTCAGTATCAATTCATTGAATTACGAAATCCTCACAGGTGACAAGCAAGGAATCTCGTCAATAAGAGTGAACAATCAATACAGAATTGAGTTTACTGTAACACATCAAGAGAGTGAGCCTGTTATAACAGTGTGTAACATATTAGAGTTGTCAAACCATTATAAATAAGTTCATTATGATTACAATAAAGGGAGTTTCCCCCCAAATGATAGCCAACAACCTCACACCATGTATGGCTACACATCCGGGGGATATATTGAAAGAAGAAATTGAATATCGTGGTATTTCACAACGGAGATTTGCTGCGCAAATCGGTATGTCTTATTCCGTATTAAATGAAGTTCTGAATGCCAAACGTGCTATTACAACTGAGTATGCATTGCTATTTGAAGCAGCCTTAGGCATCAATGCAAAGTTGCTCGTCAACATGCAAACGGACTATAATATGCAAATAGCGAAGCAAAATGCAAGTTTCATGGACAAACTAAATAATATCCGTAAAATAGCAGCACTATTATAAATCCGACCGCAGGCAGAACTTTGCATAAAACAGTCCTACAGGAGGCAGGAGACTACTTTACCTCCTGTCCCCTTCCTAAAATCTTATAATAATTATTACTTTTACTTCTATTGTACACGTAAATCATTATCTTTGCGCCCACTTAACATGTTAATGAATAAACATCTATCGTCTTAATGAAACAGTACAAAACCGTAAACAACCTAATCGGTTGGCTTACTTTCATTATTGCTGCCACGGTCTATTGCATGACAATAGAACCGACAGCCAGTTTCTGGGATTGTCCCGAGTTCATTACTACCGGCTATAAACTGGAGGTCGGACATCCGCCCGGCGCCCCTTTCTTCATGCTGACAGCCAATCTGTTCTCACAGTTTGCTTCAGATGCTACCACTGTAGCCAAAATGGTAAATTACATGAGTGCCCTGATGAGTGGAGCCTGTATCCTGTTCCTTTTCTGGAGTATCACCCATCTGGTACGTAAGCTGATTATCAAAGACGAAAACAATATTACCACCGGCCAGTTAGTTACCATCATGGGTAGTGGCCTTGTTGGTGCATTGGTATATACATTCAGTGACACTTTCTGGTTCAGCGCCGTAGAAGGGGAGGTTTATGCCTATTCTTCCCTGTTCACAGCCGTTGTATTCTGGCTTATTCTGAAGTGGGAAGATGTAGCCGACGAACCGCATAGCGACCGTTGGATCATTCTCATCGCTTATCTGACCGGATTGAGTATCGGCGTCCATCTGCTGAACCTGCTCTGTCTGCCGGCTATCGTACTGGTATATTACTATAAGAAAGTTCCTAATGCCAATGCAAAAGGCTCTCTGTTAGCTCTTTTCGCTTCTATGGTGTTGGTAGGAATCGTGCTTTACGGTATCGTGCCAGGCGTAGTAAAAGTAGGCGGATGGTTCGAGTTGCTTTTCGTCAACAGCATGGGCTTGCCATTCAATACCGGCGTCATTGTTTATATCATCATACTTGCCGCCAGCATTATCTGGGGAGTATATGAAAGCTATACCGAAACCAGCCGTGCACGTATGAATATCTCTTTCATGCTGACTATTGCCCTGTTAGGAATCCCGTTCTACGGACACGGAGTGAGCAGCGTTATTATCGGTATCATCGTACTCGCCGCATTAGGACTCTATCTGTTTGCTAAAAACCTCAATAAGAAATACCAGATTTCGGCCCGCAGTATGAACACCGCACTGCTCTGCACAATGATGATCATGGTAGGATACTCCTCGTATGCGCTTATCGTAATCCGTTCTACAGCCAATACTCCGATGGACCAGAACTCTCCGGAAGATATCTTCACGCTGGGCGAATATTTAGGACGTGAACAGTATGGTACACGCCCGTTATTCTACGGACAAGCTTACTCTTCAAAGGTGGCCCTGGAAGTGAAAGACGGATACTGCATCCCTGTAGAGGCAAACAGCACAACCAAATACATTCGCAAAGAAAAAACATCGCCGGACGAAAAAGATTCGTATGTTGAAGTACCGGGACGTGTAGAATATCAATATGCACAGAACATGCTCTTCCCGCGTATGTATAGCAGTGCACATATTCCGCAGTACAAAGGCTGGGTAGACATCAAGGGATATGACGTGCCCTACGATGAATGCGGCAACGCAATTATGGTCAATATCCCCACACAGTGGGAAAATATCAAGTTCTTCTTCCGCTACCAGCTCAACTTCATGTACTGGCGTTACTTTATGTGGAACTTTGCCGGACGCCAGAACGACATCCAGGGCAGTGGCGAAATAGAACATGGCAACTGGATTACAGGTATTCCTTTCATCGACAACTGGTTGGTAGGCGATCAAAGCTTGCTTCCGCAGGAACTGAAAGACAATAAAGGACACAATGTATTCTACTGCCTGCCCCTGTTATTAGGTCTTATCGGACTATTCTGGCAGGCATACCGCGGTCAGAAAGGCGTACAACAATTCTGGGTAGTATTCTTCCTGTTCTTCATGACAGGTATTGCCATTGTGCTCTACCTCAACCAAACTCCCAGCCAGCCCCGCGAACGTGACTATGCGTATGCCGGTTCGTTCTACGCGTTCGCTATCTGGGTCGGTATGGGTGTAGCAGGTATCATCAAACTGCTGCGCGACTATACCAAGATGCAAGAATTACCGGCTGCTATTCTTGTCTCTGCACTCTGCCTGCTGGTACCCATTCAGATGGCAGGCCAGACCTGGGATGACCACGACCGTTCAGGACGCTATGTAGCCCGTGACTTCGGACAAAACTACCTGATGTCCTTGCAGGAAAGCGGAAATCCGATCATCTTCACCAATGGCGACAACGATACATTCCCTCTGTGGTACAACCAGGAGACAGAAGGTTTCCGCACAGATGCCCGCACCTGTAACCTGAGTTATCTGCAAACAGACTGGTATATTGACCAGATGAAACGCCCTGCTTATGACTCTCCGTCACTGCCGATCACCTGGGACCGTGTTGAATACGTGGAAGGAACGAACGAATACATACAGATACGCCCAGAGATTAAAAAGACAATCGACGCTCTTTATGCACAGGCAGACAGTAGCGGTAACCCGGAAGCATTGCAAAATATCCACAACGAATTCGGTGAAGATCCGTATGAACTGAAGAATATCCTTAAATACTGGATACGTTCAGACAAAGAGGGCCTGCATGTCATCCCGACAGACAGTATCGTCATCAAGATTGATAAAGAAGCGATACGCCGCAGTGGCATGAAGATTCCGGAAGCTTTGGGCGACTCTATCCCCGATCATATGAATATTCTGCTGAGAGATGACAATGGAAACCCGAAACGTGCCCTCTATAAGAGTGAACTGATGATGCTTGAGATGCTGGCAAATGCCAACTGGGAACGCCCTATGTACATGGCCATTACCGTAGGCAGAGAAAATCAGTTAGGTATGGACAAGCATTTCGTTCAGGAAGGACTCGCCTCTCGCTTCACACCGTTTGAAACCAAGAAATTGGGGGCAACGATTGACAGCGAGAAGATGTACGACAACCTGATGAATAAGTTTAAATTTGGTGGTATCGACAAGCCAGGCATCTATATCGATGAAAATGTGATGCGCATGTGCTATACACACCGCCGTGTTTTCGCGCAGCTCATCGAACAGCTGATGAAGGAAGGTCAAAAAGACAAAGCCCTCGCTGCTTTGGATTATGCCGAGAAGATGATTCCTGCTTACAACGTACCTTATGACTGGCAGAACGGCGCCGTACAAATGGCGGAAGCCTACTATCAGCTGGGACAAACCGAGAAAGCAGACAAAATTATGGATGCATTGGCCAATAAGGCGATTGAATACATGACCTGGTATCTCAGTCTGGACGATTCACAATTCTTCGTATCAACCCGGGAATTCGAGTATCACATAGCCTTACTGAATGAAGAGTTGAAACTCATGGAGAAATATAAATCGAAACTGTCAGAAAACTATTCCGGCAAACTGGACGAACTGTACGGCATGTACGTCTCCCGTGTAAAAGGAACGAGATAGAAAGATGTTTATAGAGCAACCACCGTGGTTTTTCCGCATTTTATACCCGAAAGCTATCTTCCGGATGAACCCTGACGAAAAAGCAGTTTACCTGACTTTCGACGACGGGCCTATTCCGGAAGTAACTCCCTGGGTATTAGATCTGTTAGATCAGTATGAGATCAAAGCCACTTTCTTTATGGTAGGCGACAATGTACGTAAGTATCCGGATATTTTCCGGATGGTGATTGAACACGGACACCGGATCGGTAACCATACCTTCAACCACATCCGCGGATTCGAGTATTCTGCAAATGATTATCTGCAAAATACGGATCGTGCGAATCAAGAGATGAAGACCGATCTTTTCCGCCCACCACACGGACACATGGGATTCAAGCAATATCACGCGCTGAAACAGTACTACAGTATTATCATGTGGGATCTGGTAACACGTGACTATAGTAAGAAAATGCGTCCCGAACAGGTGTTGGCAAACGTAAAACGCTATGTACGGAATGGTTCCATCATCACGTTTCACGATTCGCTGAAATCCTGGAATAACGGGAACCTCCAGTACGCTTTGCCGCGTGCCATCGAGTTTATGAAAGAACAAGGCTACGAATTCAAGATGCTTCCACACTTCCCGCATGGGGAGGTTCGGCAAGCGGACAGGTAACGAAAAATAAAAAGACAGGATGGGAGAAGTTATTCTTTCTGCTAAACAAATAAAAGCCGAAGCTCTGCGCCTCGGCTTTTCTGCTTGTGGGGTGGCACCGGCAGAAGCGGTAAACAAAACCGTTTCCAATGCCTTTTGCCACTGGCATTCGCACGGCATGCAAGCAGGAATGAATTACATGGGCAATCACCTCGAAAAGCGCCTCGATCCCCGTTTACTGGTAGAAGGAACACGTAGCATTGTATCCGTAGCCCTCAACTATTACCCTTCCCGATTCTTACGAGAAGACCAGTATCAGTTTGCCTGGTATGCATACGGCAAAGATTACCACGATATCATGAAAGCCCGGCTGACCGCCTTACAGGAATATATCTCCGCACACTCTCCCCTACCCTTACAAAGCCGTATATTCTGCGATACAGCTCCCGTATTAGAGCGTTACTGGGCATGGCGTGCCGGATTGGGTTGGATAGGTAAAAATACTCAGCTTATTATTCCGCATGCCGGTTCCTGCTTCTTTTTAGGAGAAATATTTCTCAGTGCAGAAGCAGACGAATACGACCAACCGTTAACAAGCCGCTGCGGAAACTGTACCCGGTGTCTTGATGCCTGTCCGACAAAAGCGCTGGAAGCCCCTTTTTTGCTCAATTCAGGCCGTTGCCTGTCTTATCTTACCATTGAGCACCGGGAAACTATTCCGCCCGCAGAAGGCAAAAAAACGGGCAATAAGATATATGGCTGCGACGAATGCCAGAAAGCCTGTCCCTGGAACAGATTTTCCACTCCCTGCCAGACACCGGAATTGCAACCCACTGACACCTTCATGCAGATGGAAAAAAAGAACTGGCATGCACTGACAGAAGAACAATACAGAATGATCTTTAAAGGAAGTGCGGTAAAAAGAGCCAAGTACACAGGCTTAATGAGAAACATACATCAAGTAGAGAGTAACGATAAAGACGAAGTACAAACATTACCAGACGTGTAAACATAAACATGAGACGGGATTAACAGTATCTGAGAAAATGTAAACATAGAATGCCAAACAGAAGCCGTACTTTTAAAACCTGCTTTAATCCTAAAAACAGCGCATCATGAAGACAATGACTTATCTTGGATTCTTATCAGTTCCCCTATGCTTCTGCCAACACCTACAGGCACAAAACAACTCCCGACCAACAAATCCCCCCAATATCATTTTCATCCTTGCAGATGATATGGGCTATGGCGATGTCTCGGCATTCAATGAACATTCCGGCATTACTACCCGGAACCTGGATGAAATGGCCGATAACGGAGTCTCTTTTACCGATGCTCACTCCTGCTCGTCCGTTAGTACGCCTACCCGCTATGGGATTATCACCGGAAGATATAACTGGCGTTCAAGCCTTAAAAGCGGTGTATTATATGGATATTCACGCCCCATTATCCCTACTACGCGAAGCACAATAGCTTCTATGCTAAAACAAAACGGATATACCACAGCCTGCATCGGAAAGTGGCATTTAGGTTGGAACTGGGGTACGAAAGTCGGACACGAAAAGCCAAATGCCAATGCACTGGCAGAGGAAGATGTGGATTATAGTAAACCCATCACGAACGGCCCTGCCGATTTAGGATTTGATTATTTCTACGGCTTCTGTGGTTCATTAGACATGGCTCCTTATGTCTATGTAGAAAATAGCCAGCCTACTACCACTCAGATACAAACCATCGCCAAGTCAGGAGGGTCTGCCATGTGGCGGGCAGGTGCCATAGGCTCCGACTTCTCACACCAGGAGTGCTTGCCCAACCTTACCCGCCGGGCCGTAGACTATGTAAATCAACACGCCCAAAACAAGCAGCCGTTCTTCCTGTATCTGCCTCTTCCTGCACCACACACCCCTATCCTTCCGGACGAAAGATTTAAAGGGAAAACCGGGTTAGGAGATTATGGAGACTTTGTGCTAATGGTAGATGATGTGGTAGGACAGATCCGGAAAGCGCTCAAAGACAATAATATCTCCGAAAATACCATCCTAATATTTACCACAGACAATGGTTGCTCACCGGCCGGAGGTATTGACAAGATGGCACAGAAAGGACATCGTGCCAATTACATATGGAGAGGTATGAAAGCCGATCTTTTCGACGGAGGACACCGTGTCCCTACCATCGTAGAATGGCCCCAAAGAGCCGGAAAAGGCAAATGCAACCAAACGGTCTGCCTAAACGACTTTTATGCAACGTTCGCAGCACTGAACCAATATCAGATAAAAGAGAATGAGGCAGAAGATAGTTACAACATTTTGCCATTGATCGAGAATCCCGGTTATCCCCAAACAATCCGGGAAGCCGTTGTACACCATTCCATCCGTGGTGAGTTTGCCATACGCAAAGGCGAATGGAAACTACTTTGTTCACCCAGTTCAGGAGGTTGGAGCTACCCGAAACCAAATGTAGACAAAGAAGTCATTGCTACACTGCCTCCTATTCAACTCTACAATATGAAACAAGATCCGGGAGAGAAAAACAATGTATATCAAGAACATCCGGAGGTAGTACAAGAATTAAAACAGCTGTTACAGAAGTATATACAAGACGGAAGAAGTACCCCGGGAACAGTTCAGAAAAACGATGCGACCAACAAATGGGAACAGATAAAAGGCATTATGCAGGATGATTAAAGAGAGGGGAGTTAAGAGAAGGAAGAAGGGAGAATGGAGAGGGGAGAAGGAGCTGCGCTATTACGCTGCATAGCACTTCTCCCCTCTCCATTCTCCCTTCTTCCCTTTAAATAATTACTGTACTGTTACAGTCAGCGGAGCACGCAATTTCTGTGCAAATGCAGCTACATATTCATTCCATGCATCGGCAGTCTTGATATCAGCCTTATCCCATGCAGAACCCCAATAATAAGTATATTCAGAGCCCGGTTCATAGTCACTGACAGCCAGTACATGACCATCTGCACCACCACGCAATTCTTTCTTCTCTTTTTCAGGGAAAAGAACCACTTTGGCGTCTTTCACTGTAGCAGGGAAAGCAGCACCCACAAAAATCTTTCCGTTATTATTGTTCACATTATCCGTCGGATCCACATAAGTAATATAACCATTGGCAGCATCTGTCACAACGGCACCGTCCGGTTCGTGAAGAACAATACCGGTAGCAACAGGCATTGTTTCTTTCAGATTACTGTAAGCAACAACAGTCTTGTTCATATGTGAGCCAGCATCCAAAGAGATCAGACGAGTCTCTATAACGTCAGAATTATCCTTTACTGTCAGCGGGTTATACACCAGTTTCACAGTGAAACGCAACGGACCATTGTCAAGTATTTCCTGTGTTGCATAGCAATACGGATAGATAATCGAATCACCCGACATCAAAGCGGCCGTACCTCCTCCGAGCGTAGGACCTACTTTATAGCAATCCAGACCGTTACCATGATCTACATGATAAGAAACAGAACGATAAAGTTCACTTGCTGCTTTAGGATCTGTCTTTTTCAGTTCGGCTATTTTAGCTTTGGTTTCCGGGTTCAACTCGCCTGCATAACGAGCCTCTACCACCGGCTCTGTAGTATTGTATTTAGTCCAGATATCATAACCGAAAGCACGCTCACCAGTTGCCTGCAAAGCAGGACCGTAAGTACGGAAAGCAACCAGATCATTTTCCCATGCCACGTCATCTACACGTTCAGGATAGTGGCGTCCCCAAGCCTTTGTATCAAATACGGCAGGAGTACCGGCCTGAATAGTATAAGCCGCTGTTCCGTTAGCTTTTACGGTAGCCGGGAAAATTACTTTCTCATCATAAGTAATCTGATAGGGCACTTGCTGACCATCAGCATCAAGCACAACAATCTGAACAGTGTCAGCCAATTGCAGCTTAGAAGAGACATCACTCATGGATACCTCTACCATTTCACCGGCACGCTCCATAGCGGTGGGATTTGTTACTGTAACAGTAACCGTCTTGCTCTCAGTACAAGCAAAGCTTACAAGAGCAATTGCAATAAAGAAAAATAACTTTTTCATCTTTTTGTCGTTAGTTTGATAATAAAACCCGAAAGGGCGGAGTATTCCTCCGCCCTACAGCATAACTGTATTTTATTTCTTATTTCGGTTGTTTTCCGATATATGCCAAGATACCACCGTCAACGTATAATACGTGTCCGTTTACAAAGTCAGAAGCATCTGAAGCCAGGAACACTGCAGGTCCTGCCAGGTCTTCCGGAGTTCCCCAACGGGCAGCCGGAGTCTTAGCAATGATAAATGAATCAAATGGGTGACGTGAACCATCCGGTTGGATCTCACGCAACGGAGCTGTCTGCGGAGTAGCAATATAACCCGGGCCGATACCATTACACTGGATATTGAATTCACCATATTCAGAAGCAATGTTCCTAGTAAGCATCTTCAAACCACCCTTAGCAGCAGCATAAGCAGATACTGTTTCACGACCCAGTTCACTCATCATAGAACAGATATTGATGATCTTACCGTGACCTTTTTTAATCATAGAAGGGATAACAGCCTTAGACACAATAAACGGAGCATTCAAGTCTACATCAATTACCTGACGGAATTCAGCTGCCGACATTTCGTGCATCGGGATACGCTTAATGATACCTGCATTGTTAACCAAAATATCGATAACGCCTACTTCTTTCTCAATCTGAGCAACCATAGCGTTCACCTGTTCTTCGTTGGTTACATCGCATACATAACCTTTAGCTTCAATACCTTCAGCTTTGTAAGCAGCAATACCTTTGTCTACCAGTTCCTGTTTGATATCGTTGAACACGATTTTTGCACCTGCCTGAGCAAAAGCAGTAGCCAAAGCAAAACCGATTCCGTAAGATGCACCAGTAACAAGTGCAACTTTACCTTCTAATGAAAAGTTTACCATTATAATAATTTATTAATGTGCCAATGTACAGAGTGCCAATGAAAGCACTTATTCACACATGTAGCACGAAGGTTATTAATTAATTGTTCTTATTAAGTCGTTTCTTAAATTGACACAGGGCATATTCAGCGCATGCCTCATTATTTAAGATCTGTAATCAGTGAGAAATCCTGATCTCCGTAATCCAGATTTTCGCCTCCCATACCCCAGATAAAGGTATAGTTGTGAGTAGCAGCAGCCGAGTGAATAGACCATTCAGGAGATAATACAGCCTGATCGCCTTTCATCCATACGTGACGTGTCTCATCTACTTCACCCATAAAGTGACATACAGCATGTTCTTCGGGCACTTCGAAGTAGAAATAAGCTTCCATACGACGGCTGTGAACGTGTGCCGGCATTGTATTCCAAACACTTCCCGGAGCCAATTCCGTCATACCCATCTGCAACTGGCAAGTAGGTAATACCTGATTTACCAGCATTTTGTTTATATTTCTATGGTTAGATCCTTCCAGTGAACCCATTTCAGCCACCACTGCATCCTTCTTTGTCACTTTCTTATCAGGATAGTTACGGTGAGCAGTCAGTGAGTTGAAATAGAATTTAGCAGGATTCTTTTCGTCTTTACTTTCAAAAGTCACTTCACGATCTCCTGAGCCTAAGTAAAGTGCTTCTTTATAATCGAGTTCAAATACAGCATCGCCAGCTTTTACCACACCAGGACCACCGACATTGAAAATACCCATTTCACGACGAGTAAGGAAATAAGGAGCCTTCAACGGATCGATAGCTTCAAGCTTCAGCACCTCTCCTACCGGCATTGCACCACCTACAACCATACGGTCATACATGGAATACACCATATTTACTTCGTTTGCCGAAAATACTTTTTCAATCAGAAAATCACGACGGATTCTCTTGGTGTCATAGCTTTTTGCATCTTCAGGATGCGCAGCATAGCGAATTTCATAGTTCGTTTTCATACCTTATTTATTTAAATAGTTCATAATATCATAACTCTCAGATGCACGTCGTTTGCGTACACGATGCAAAAATAAGAAAAGAAAACGGCAAAACCTTGCATTTTTGTTCTTATTATCTATCAATATTGTCCACAGATGTACAATAAGCGGGGTGTTTAACAAACTATAATGAATTAAAGCTGTTCCGGTCTATATTTTTTGGAGAGACAATTGACTACGATCTATATTTTACTATATCCAGATAATACCAAACTAGATAGCTCGTGACTCTCTGATATATAACCGGTAATTGACGATGACGTATCTGAATGGCCATTTCCAGCTGACTGCTTTGGACTTTTGTGTATACATGGGGGTAAAAGACACGTCCCTGTACGAGCAATATTATAGAGCATCAAAATAAACAACGAATCTCTAAAATAATTTTCCTGAAAATAAAGTGGAAAATATTTGGAATTATGCATTTTAATGCATTCATTTGTAAATATTGAAAAAACAAATCACATTTAAAATCTATGCCACATGGGAAACAGCAAACACACGCCAAAACAAATTGTATCCACACTTGTACTATTCGTAATTCTCTCTTTTGGGTGGAATGCAGATGCTTACTCGCAACGCATCGAATATATTTACGACAATGCCGGTAACCGGGAAACCCGCCAACTGCAGATTATCGTACAGCGAATGGATTCCTTAGAGAATGAGAATGAAAACAGGGAAAAGATGCTTGAAAGTAAGGTTATTATCTATCCAAACCCCACTCGTGGTATACTCCAAATCGATATCCTGAAAGTAGAAAACTTCAACGATTACAAGATTTCTCTTTATAGTTCTGCTGGGAAACAGCTACAACAATGGCCAAGTGTCTCCCAATCTAATGTAATAGATATCTCCGACTATGCTTCGGGCATATACATCCTACAGGTTGCGTGCAACAGCGATGTGAGCAATTGGAAGATAATAAAGCAATAAAAACGACAAAATCTAATAACAATGAAAACATACATATCAATCATACTTTCCGTATTACTATTTCCGACGGTTGTTTACGGACAGATAGGCAATACAATAGCGACACCCATAGTAACTGGGACTTATAATACCGGGTTCGAGTATACCGATTTAATAAACACGACTGATTTTACTGATAATTATGCTGGTTGCCCAACCAATGACGTTTATTATAAGTTTACTTTGAATGCAATGATGGAAGTTACTATATATCATTGTGATTCATATCCCTATCTAAATTTGAGTAATACTTATATAAGCTTATTGGACGCTTCGGGAAATCTGATAACTTATAATGAACATAACGGACCTGAAATTTGTGGTGAACCTCAACAGAATTTTATTAAAAAAGACTTAGATCCCGGCACCTATTATGTAGTAACGGAGGGATATAGTGAAAACGGTTTGATACAAACCCATATATCAGGTGAGCCTAAATTTAAATTAGATATCGACCGCGTAACGATTTCCATGTTTATAGGTGAGTTCAGTAGGAGCTATAAATATTCCAGTATTCAGAATTCGGCCTATCTCACCAGCCAACATCCCGGCAGCCCGTCCAATGATATCTTTTATAAGTTTGCTATTACTAGAAGAATGAATGTAACCATTACCCATTGCGGTTCGGAACTTGATTATACTTGTATGTATTTATTAAATTCCTTTGGAAGTACGATTGTACATAACGACGGTTATTCCGGTGACGGACAATGTTCTTCTATATATCACGCTTTTATACAAAGGTCGCTTGAACCGGGTACCTATTATATTGTATCCGAAGGAAATAACTGTTCAGGTTCCATAACTACCAACGTTACGTTTTTTGCTCCTGACGATTCTGACTATACAGATGTTCCTAGCGCGTATAGCACCGAACCCGAAGAAGTAGGCGGTATTGGAGGATCCCTTGATGTGTCTCCTACTGGGGGAGCCATTTACTCTATTCCTATCAAAGTTCCCCAAGGGGTAGGCGGCTTGCAACCTTCCCTCTCCATTTTGTACAACAGCCAGTCGGGGAACGGAATAGTTGGCTGGGGATGTAACCTCTCGAGTGTATCCGCCATTACGCGCGGTCCCAAAACGGTGTATCATGACGGCGTTGCCGCAGGAATGACTTTTTCTGCCGATGAGGCATACTATATGGACGGTAAACGCCTAATTTATCACTCCGGAGCCGTAGGTCAGGAGGGCGCCATATATTATCCCGAGTCCGACCCTTTTACCAAAGTAATTGTTCACGGTACTTATAATTCGACCGTGGCCAATACGTGGTTCGAAGTGAAATCTCCTGACGGTAAGATTTATTATTATGGAAATACGCCCGGTGCGCGGCAAAGCTATACTGCGGGTGGTTCACCCAAAATCTATGCGTGGTATCTGGATTACGTGGAAGATCCGCTGGGTAACTATATGAATTATACCTATAACCAATGGAATTACTACATGTATCCCGGTAGCATCACGTATGGAAAAAACAAAAATGGAAGTAACAGCCTGCTGAATAAGATAACCTTCCATTATGAAATCCGTTCCAATGATCCTCAACCGTTTGTGATAGAGGGTGTGAAAGGGATTATGAACTATCGGCTAATAGGGATAAGTTGTGAGACTGGTAGTTCTGTTTACCGACGTTATTATTTACAATATGACACTAACAGCGATGGTTCCGGCACTGAATTTTCACGTCTGACAAATGTGACGGAGAAAAACGGTAACGGTGAGGCGTTGAAACCTGTTGAATTAACTTGGTCTTATTTGCCCGGTATGAGTAATGCACCGGTTTCTCCTCAGGTAAATGCGGCGTCTGTATATCCTGCCGTAGCCTTTTCCGAGCAGAAATTCATTGCCGGCGACTTCAATGGTGATGGTTTGACGGATATGATGGGTATTGCTCCTGTCCAGATTCCGACAGGTTCGGGCTCTTGGACGGGTGATACCTACGCTTATATCTACTGGGCTTCTCTGAATTCTAACGGGAATGTTCAATTTGCCACCGGGACAAATTATCGCCTTGGACCGGGTTTTGAGTTGGGAGACATGCAAGAGCAGAAGGCGGGGACTTCGGTGCTTGATTTTGATGGAGATGGTCTCAATGAGTTTGTAGTACCGCATGTAAGTATCAATAATAATTGGAAGCAAATAGGCTTTTATGTTTATGGAAATACTGTTCAGGGAGTTTATGGATATGATCTGCAAAATAGTAGCGAAATGCCCGCTTATGCGACCGGCGATTTTAATAATGACGGGAAAGGAGATATTATTTTCATCGAGAAAGGACATAACCCCGACAAATATCCCGGTGAAATCATTACATTCAATTCCGGAAAAATTGCATTTAACCTAACAATGCCTTCCGCGCCTGATGAAATATTCGTATCGGACCTGAACGGTAACGGATTGCAGGATTTGATGGTAATATACAATGGAGGATATACCATTTTTTGGAATCAAGGTAACGGGATAACTGAAACTACATTCTCGGATGCTAAAAGAACCACAGGTACCAATATTTACAACGTAAATATGATACGCTCCGGCGATTTCAACGGCGATGGGTTGATGGATATCCTGATGAATAATACCGATGATAGTAAATGGTATTTTGCCTTGAACAATGGTAATGGAACTTTCACAAAATCGCAAGCTTGCACATTGGATATTTACGATCAGAGTTTTACAGACAAAGATAGCGATAATCATAATCAGAGGTTTAACTGTAATGTTTATGACTTCGATTTCGACGGTAAATCGGATGTGGTGATAACCAAAGCCATGTATAAAAAGAAGAGTGACATTACCGGTAGCTGGGGTGAATTCACGAAAACACATACCTACTGGATGCGCTCTACCGGAAACAGGCTTACTCAGATGCGCTATGCTACTTCCAACATCGAAGATGACGCGCTTTCGTCTCGTTATATGGTAGGTGACTTTAATGGTGACGGGCAAGCGGAGTTGATGAATTTTGGTTACAATTGTTATAGCAGTAGCAATGCAACCGGCAATCCCGAATGGCGATTGTACGGTAACCGTGGATACGAATACAATAATAACTGTGGAAAAGTGATATCCGCCACCGGCGACTATGGAAGTATAACTACTATCGATTACACTTCCCTCACCGACGGCCATATCTATACCAAAGGCTTGGGTAGCAGTTATCCCATTGTCGATTGTACCTTGCCCTTACATGTGGTAGAGTGTGTCACTACGGATTATAATTACAAAGCTGGGATAGTCAACCTACAGCGCACTTACACTCATTACCGATACAAAGGTCTGAAACTACACCTGCAAGGAAAAGGGATGTTGGGATTATCTTCCATGACGGCCGAAAACACGTCTTTAGGTACAGTCTCAGAATCGGGAGTCAAGGCTTGGAATACATCCTACTATATACCTTCCGCAACCTATACTAAACACACCGTAGGAGGCAGCACAGCGGAAACCAACGTTACGTTTACCATTGTGGACAAAGGTTCTAAAAAGTATTTTGCCTATCCTGCCACTACCATAGAGAAAGACTTGGATAACCATACAATTACTACGACTCGCCAGTTCAATACTACCTACGGATATATAACTCAGGAAAAGACAGTCTACGATAATGACAATACTATGTATCACACCGTGCAATACAGTAATTATACTCTTGCCGGGAAAGCGTACCATCCCGGATTGATTACCAAGATACAGAAACATAAGGATGATGCTTCGCCCTTTATTCAGAAAACACAAATCACGTATGACATTCCTTTCGGATACCAAACCCAGATTATTGAGAACAATGCTTCTAATCTGCGTTTGGTTACCAATTCCAGATGTGATACTTGGGGAAATCTATTTATAAGCTCGAAATCCGGCATAGGAGTAAGCACCCCGATCCAGTACTATGAATATGATGCCACAAAACGCTTCGTTACCAAGTCTTATACCTCTTCTCCATTATCGTCCGTCATTACATACACGTATGATATCTGGGGAAATGTCCTTTCCGAGAACGACGAAAGTGACCCTTCCAACATATTGACCACTACGCACACGTACGACGGATGGGGAAAAAAGACATCAACAACCTTCCCGGACGGTACGAAAGAAACCTATCTCCGCGGATGGAATAACAATTTGGACAAACGTTTCTTCACACTTACTCAAGCTACCGGAAAGCCTTGGGTGAAAACTTGGTATGATAGTCGGGGACGTGAGGTTTTGGTGGAAAGTATTGGGCCCGGTGGTATAAATAAGAGTGGTATAAGTATTAAGCAGAGTACGACTTATAACATCAAGAACCAAGTTACGAAGAAGCAGATTCAGACAGGTGATCTTACCACAACGGAGGAGTACACGTATGACGGTCGCGGTCGGGTGCTGACACAAGCCAACAGTACCGGGCAATCCATCTCTTATACATACGGTGACCGAAGTATTTCAACCACCACAAACGGAAGAACCACTACCAAGGTGTATGATGCCTGGGACGGCGTGAAGTCCGTCATCGATCCGATTTCAAGTATCACTTATACTTATAGTTCGGTTGGTAGCCCTGCAAAGATAACCACAGGTGGCGTCGATTTCACGATGACTTACAATGATGTGGGAAGGCAGAAAACGCTGACCGACCCCAACGCAGGTACCACCACCTATACGTATGACGCCGCCGGACGTGTAAAAACGCAGGTTGACGGTAAGAATAAAACCACTACGAATACGTATGACATTTTGGGGCGTTTGACGAGTACCGTTATTGACGGCGTGTCTACTACCTACACCTATGGTACTTCGGGTAGTAGCTTCGCCCGATTGACGAAAGAACAAACGGGTAATAACTCCATTTCCTATACATATGACGATTATGGGCGTATAGATGTAGAAAACCGCCAAGTGGATGGCACGGAGGCGTTAGCGTTTACTTACTCCTATAATAACAAGGGACAGTTGAGCACTATCACCTATCCGGGAGATTTTACCGTAAGCCACTTTTATGACGCTTACGGTAATTTGAACCACGTGACAAAAGGGACACCGGAATCACAAACCGATGTATGGATGCTCCTAAGCAATACCGGAACGATAACCAGCTCCATGCTTGGTTCCGAGCACGTAATTGCTACCAAGACCCTCAATTCACAAGGCTTACTGACTAACCAGAATGTGTCTAACACTTATACAAACACCGTATTTCATAACATGGACTATGTGTTTGACGGCGCCACCGGTAACCTCACTTCCCGCACGGGTATGATTCCGCAAATGGAGTCTTTCACTTATGACCATGCGGATCGTTTGACAGAAGTTCGTGAAGGTAATTCCACGGCCATGTCCATGGGATATCATCTTAACGGTAACATCACTTCAAAAACGGGTCTGGGTTCCTATAGTTATGGAGGTAAGCCTCATGCGATAAGTACGGTTGACAACACTTCCGGTTTGGTTTCCGGGAATCTCCAAAACATTGCCTATACGGCCTTCAATAAGGTTTCTTCCATTAGTGAGACAGTTGGTTCAGACAACTATCTGCTGAATATCACGTATGGCCCCGATCGTCAGCGTTGGAAATCCGTTTTAAAGAAAAACAACATTGTTACCCGCACCACTGTTTATGCGGGTGATTATGAGAAAATCACTGAGAATGGTACCACGAAAGGATTGTATTATATCAGTGGCGATGACGGCCTGGTTGCTGTCTGCGTGAAAGAACCGGGTCAATCCGATAAGACCTACTACGCTTATAAAGACCATCTGGGCAGTATTATGACGCTGGCAGACATTTCCGGTGATGAAGTATTCAAAGCGTCCTATGATGTTTGGGGCAAGCGCACAGTAACGAATAATACCTTCAAATTCCACCGTGGCTATACGGGTCACGAACATTTGGACGAATTCCAACTGATCGACATGAACGGCCGTATGTACGACCCATTGCTGGCAAGGTTCTTGAGTCCCGACCCGTTCGTGCAGATGCCGGATTTCTCGCAGAGTTTCAACAGGTACTCATACGCTCTCAATAATCCATTTTCCTACGTTGACCCCAGTGGGGAACTTCCTTTATTAGCTTGGATAGGTATTGGTATTGCAACTAGTATAGGCGGTTACAGTGGCTATACTATTGCAGAAGCAAAAGGTTATGATTTGGGAAATTGGCAGACTTGGGGCTATATGTTAGGTGGTGCAGCTATTGGAGGTGTGAGTGGTTATATGGGTGTAACAATAGCGGCAGGAGGTGGATTTATGGCAAATACTATGGGAATTATGTACAGTTCTGTTTATAATTCTATGGGTATGTCCATGTTAAGTGGTGGAATGATAACACCAAGTATTAGTTTTGGAGTTACTTCGTATAATTTCGGAACAGGCGAATGGGGTTATCTTGGTAAAAAGGGGAACAAATGGTATGAAAATATGGGATATGGGTTTGGGGCGTTGGCCAATCTAACAGATGTTATATCGTTATTTGGTGGTGGAATAAATGCCGATTTGATAGTGGAAAAGAAAGATGCTATTAGTCATTCGGCTTTGGTTAATGAATCCGCAGAAATTAATGTTTCGGTAGGACCATATACAGAATTAGGAGAAGGAATTGATATGGCTGCATTAAAAAATAAAACAAGTACTATCAAAGAACTTTCAAGGACAATGAAAGGAAAAATTTGGGAAAATCACGCAAATGACGGAGCTGGTTGGAAAGTTTCCATTAACAATGTTAATGAAAAAATTTTATCTAAACTTTCAGAAAGTCTTCAATTGAAAATGGACAATCAGACTTTAATGTGGAATTTACTTGGAAAAAGTTGTGTTGGTTACACATCAAAAGCCCTTTGGTCTGTTGGAATTCCTAGTTTAGGTGGAATTCATCCTTATTGGTTGCAACTTCAAATGATAACCCGACAAGTTGGTATTTATTCCAGTCCGTATCTTTATCAAATTCCATAATTTGCAATAATATGAAGAAATTATTTATAATAGTGTGTTTAGAAATACTAGTACTCAGTTGTTCCTCCATTCATAAATATAATTCAAATGATACGATGGAACAAACTGATAAAGTAGAAACAGATGATAATTTATTATTGAACGAAATAGAAAGTACATATCTCAATCGAATTTTTGAAGCTACTCGAAAAGATTTTGATTTTACAAATAAGAAAGTTGCTTTTCTAACAGGCAGTTTGGGCAAAACAATGAGTAGTAAGGAACATTATTTTGATATGCACGAAAAACATTCAACCAACGCAAACTATCCTTGCGATAATGGTACTTTGTACACTTTCAATGCTGTACAAAAATCAGAGAGCGACGGTTATGATGCTGCGATTGTATATTGGAATAAATTTGTAACACCAATAGAAACAGTAGTTGAAAGATTAAAAAAGAAACGTTAAAAGGTTTCTTAAAAAATAAGATAATAACCACCGATCTGTTCTGAGTTGCCGCTTTTGAAAAATTAAAAAAATAGGACATATAATAGAAGCTACTGATGGAATGACATTTGTGTCAACAGGTGGACCAACTGCGTATACAAGTGCTGCCAAAGGTACTATATATGCTGAGTTTAAAGTACCTAAAAGCAGTTTGATATAAGGAGGAAAGCCTAATTGGTATAAAGTTATTGGTCCAAATGCCAATTATAATCAAAAAGCTCTCCTAAATAGGCAAGGTAGGCAAATGTTGCCTGAAGTAAGAAAAACATCATCAATATTGCAAATTAAAAAGTGGAGTGATGAAAGACTTAGAATGGTTTAAGAAAGAAGTGGCTCCACTTTTAGTAGATTATGAAATAGAATATCGCTATTACAATCAAGGTGATTTTAGTTCTCTTAATCAAATAGTTTTCGAGTCGTTAAAAAATGGGGACAGATAGACTTTTGAAGATCAGGTTGCCGGTAAGTTCTCAGCTCCTCTTGATAAGCTTACCAAAAACATACAGTCACCGCTGCTTAAGAACCTGATTACCCATGAGATTTCCGGCTTACCTTTCGGTACCCTGATGGGTGGTGTGGTGGCTGAATTGGATGACAATCCTGAAACTTCTTTCTTGGACGGCATGTGGAATGGAGCCAAAATGAGTCTCATGACAAGTGGACTATCAGCTATAGGAACGGCGGCGCAGTATTCGCTAGATAATAAGATAAATGTACTGACAGGAGCTTCCGACCAAAATCAGCAAATACAGCAGACTGCAATGCAATTAGGTTTGCGTAGTGCGCAACAAGGCGTAAAACAAGAAATAGTAGATATGTATTATGAACAAATGAGAAATGGTACTTTTAGTGATAAATCTGGCGCTGCTGGATTTTATCACAAGGGGACAAGAACCATTACTGATGGTAATCATCGGATAAATGCTGCTATAAAATATTATTTATCAACAGGTAATGATAAATTTATCAGTTCATTACTAAACAATGGAAATTTCATTATTAATAATCCTATAAATTATGGCTATAAATCATACAAGTTTCCAGTCATCCGATAATTATTATCTTAAGATATATAACTTGGAAAATACAAGTTCTTTTACCGTGTTTAAAGGTAAATTTTATGCATGCTTTTCTGCAATACATAATTTAGGGAGGATTGTATCTCTCAAAAATAGAAGAACTGCTTTTCCTTTATGTATATTCAACAAGAAGGTCACTTCTCCTATCATCATAGGAGAAATAAAGATAGAAAAAAACAGATATATATTTTAAAAATTTCAAAATATTCAAACATATTAAACTTTATAGTTTACTGAAGAAGTATGATTTCTCTGATAGTGAAATAAAGCTATTGTATGAAGAGTTTAATATGGATTACAAAATATATGCAGATGATATAATACACATAAGAATAAAAGCTGCCATATTAATAAATATATTATTCAAGAAAAGCAATCTAATACTATTTCATACGGCTGGACTTACATATCCTTCGAGTATGATAATCTATCAAAGGATTTATAGGCGATTGCAAGAGTATCCGGAGAAATCGGCTATCGTGTTTGAGTATAGAGAAGAGCTTAAACGAATAGCTTTTGAAGAAGTGTCTGTGGATAATATAAATAATTATGAGGAATGGATAATAAGATGAATGTGCTGACGGAGGACCTAAAGGAGGAAAGCCTAATTAAAGTTTCCTGAATAATCCGTTGATATATACGGAGCCCAAATGAGTTCTGACATATCATTATCGGTGCGACTGTTGGAGGAACTATAAATTAGATATCCAATATCACCGACTTTAGCTGGGAGGATCTATCGTATTTTGCTACGGGTGCCGCTTCCGTATTTCTATTTCCAGTAAAGCATGGAGAAAGAAAAAAAAACGTAGATGCCGTAAAATTGTAAAGACGCACATCCTCTTCACACCATGCACTGACCTAAAAGCGATGTGCAAATCACTCTCTTTTGCCAAGGCAGATACAACCTAGCCGGGCGGTAATGATGAAGGCTACGAAGGAGAAAGCCCAAGCGTACAAACATCGCTAAATGTTCTTTATATCTTATAAGAGAAGACAAAAACAATTCGCCCGGGTGATTTCCATCATCCGGGCGAAGTCGTTTAAATTTGTACTTCAATATTCAGCTTACCACCAAGCCCCCTTTCAACTATATCTATCAAGGTTTTCAGTGTCAAGTTACCTCCGTCATTCTCTACTTTAGAGATAAATGTACGTTTCTTGTTTATACGTTCGGCCAGTTGCGCCTGCGTCATTTCTTTCTTCTGACGGGCATTACGAATTTGAATACCAATGCGCAGTGTTTCCAGTTCACGTTCTAATTCGTCTCGCCTGGATGTACCTTTCACACCGTAAATTTCATCTTTAAATTGATCGAATGTTGTAATATCCATTATTTTACCTCCTCTTTTTATCATCAAAATATTCAGCCATCAATCGGACAGCCCTATCAATCTCTTTTTTAGGTGTTTTTTGCATTTTCTTTTGGAAACCGGAAAGTAAAACCACTAACTGCCCCTTATCAAAAAAACAAAAAATACGAAATGTATCGCTACCCAAGGTTACACGTATCTCGTACAAACCGTCTGTACCCTCCATATATTTAAGATACTTCGTAGGAACACATTCTATATATTCCAGTATCTCTAAGATTTTAGCAATCTTATTCTGCACTTTCGGAGATTGCTCCCTATAGAACTCTTTAAAGTATGACTTATACAAAATGAGTTCCCTAACCTTCTTCACCATGCTGTAAAGGTAACATATAAATGACACATAGACAAGAAAAAAGTTCAGTAATTAGAGATTTTTACATACCTCTTATTTCACACTCTCTATAGAGTAGGAAAAGTATGAAAAGAAAAATCCCGCTAAATAGCCATATTTAGCGGGATTTAGTGTTTTTTACAATAAAGTTGTTGTCTTATCAAGACATTGTTCGTTGTCCCACCAAGATTCGAACTTAGACAAACAGAACCAAAAACTGTTGTGCTACCATTACACCATGGGACAAACTAACTGTGCTTTCTGTTAAAAAGCGGTGCAAAGATAGTGTTATATGTCTAATTCTCCAAATATTTTGCTACTTTTTTTTATTTAGCAATGATCAGATAATAGTTCTTCTTACCACGCTGAACAAGTAAATACTTCTCGTCAAGCAGGTCTGCAGTGGTTATAACCTGGTCAAAAGCAGCCAGTTTCTCTTTATTCAAAGAAACTCCCCCACCCTGCACCAGCTTACGCATTTCACCTTTGGATGCAAATACAGCAGCATCATCCACAAACAAATCAACTGCCTTTACACCTTCCACCAATGCATCACGGGATACTTCAAACTGAGGAACACCCTCAAAAACCGCCAATAGCGTGTCTTCATCAAGTTTTCTCAGCGCATCAGAGGTTGCATTACCAAACAAGATGTTCGAAGCGTCTACAGCCGCATTATAATCCTCTTCAGAGTGAACCATGATTGTCACTTCTTTTGCCAGGCGTTTTTGAAGTACACGCAAGTGCGGAGCCTGCTGATGTTCTGCAATCAACGAATCAATCTCTTCTTTCGACAAAGCAGTAAATATCTTGATATAACGCTCTGCATCCGAATCGCTCACATTCAACCAGAATTGGAAGAATTTATACGGAGAAGTATATTTTGCATCCAACCATACATTTCCCGATTCTGTCTTACCGAACTTACCACCATCGGCTTTTGTAATCAACGGACAAGTCAAGGCAAAAACCTCTCCCCCATTCGTACGGCGTATCAGTTCAGCACCAGTAGTGATATTGCCCCATTGATCCGAACCACCCATCTGAAGTTTACAACCTCTTGTCTGATTCAGATGCAGGAAGTCATATCCCTGAAGAAGCTGATAAGTAAACTCGGTGAATGACAAACCATCACGAGCTTCGCCATTCAGACGTCTCTTAACCGAATCTTTTGCCATCATATAATTTACAGTGATGTGCTTGCCCACCTCACGAACAAAATCAAGGAAAGTAAATTCTTTCATCCAGTCATAATTGTTGACCAGCTCAGCGCGATTCGGAACATCCGACTCAAAATCCAGAAACTTAGCCAACTGCTTCTTTATACAAGCCTGATTGTGACGCAACGTCTCTTCGTTCAACAGATTACGCTCTGCCGATTTACCGGATGGATCGCCAATCATACCTGTTGCACCACCGATGAGTGCCAATGGTTTATGACCACAACGCTGAAGGTGGCGGAGCATCATTACGCCACACAAGTGACCAATATGCAGCGAATCAGCAGTCGGATCAATTCCGAGATAAGCCGTTACTTGCTCCTTAGCTAACAATTCTTCTGTGCCTGGCATCATATCCTGTAACATGCCACGCCATCTTAATTCTTCTACAAAATTCATCGAATGATATTAGTTTTTAAATATTTAGTCTGGGCAAAAGTACGACTCTTTCTTCGAAGAAACAACTCTTATTCATTAAAAAATACATTCTTAATGTTACGCTGTACCCGCTCTGTGAGTTCTCCCACAGACATATTCAGTGTATCAGCCACTTTCTTATAAATTTCATGAATATCCGTCTCTGCATCATCTGTTTCCAGAAACAATCGGTCAAGTGGTACAGCACGTAAAGTATCTTCGTTGTATCTGGCACCGAATGAGAGGTAAAATCCATGTCGGATAAGTTGCAAAGCAAGAGGCTTTTTCCCTCGAAAACCATGTAATATCCAGGGAATAAGGCCAGGGCTACGACCTTTCATCAAACTGATGATTTCCGTAGATTTCACATTATGAATTAAAACGGGCTTCAGCAGACGTTCTGCAATACCCAACTGCCGCAAGAAGATACGTTCCTGAACCGGTAACAATTCTTTATGTACCAGTTTATCAATACCGCACTCACCAACAGCCAATACCTGAGGATGCATAGCTAACTCCTCAAACAAACCCCAATCAATCTCATCCTCCAGTTCTACATCCCAGGGATGAATGCCTATTGAATAATATCGCCCCGGCTCCGGAGAAAATTCTTCTTTGAGAAAACGAATATTCTTAATTGCAGAAAACGTACTTTCCGCCAAGTGATGGGTATGTATATCTAATAGTTCCATAAGCAATCAAGGCACAGGGTCATAGCCGGAACCACCCCATGGATGGCAACGCAGAATTCTTCTTATAGCCAGATAAAGCCCTTTGAATGGTCCGTGTTTCTTGATCGCCTCAATAGCATACTGCGAACAGGTAGGAGTAAAGCGACAAGAAGGAGGGGTCATAGGTGAAATACAAGCCCGGTAAAAGTAAATAGGAAGCAACAATATGTAAGACAAAAAGCGCCTCATTCCAGCTTCTCTGCTATGCGGGCAAGCAAAATCTTCACCTTGTTCTCTATTTCAGCAGAGGAGAACAATTCATTCGACAGATAGATAAAAGCAACAGCCACCCCTTGTTCCTTCTCTTCCAAAGCCTGCCACAATCCACCCTTATTTTTACGGTAAGCTTCGCGTATCTGTCGTTTCACCCGATTGCGTTTCACAGCACGCTTAAACCGTTTTTTAGGAACACTGATAAGAATAGATGCAGGCACCTCCTGCCTGTCAACAGACATATACACTGCACGCAAAGGAAAGACAGAAAATGAACGCGAAGCCCCGCCTGCAAACATCTTCTCAATAACAATCTTACTATAGAGCCTTTCGGCCTTGCACAATGTATTCATCTTCTCTGGTTACAAGTTAAAAAAATTACGAGCTACAAGCACTAACACACGTACAATACGTAGCACCCGTAGCTCGTAGCCCGTAACTTATTCCTTTCTTTTATTTTCCCTTATTGTTTTCCTTAATAAACATATCCAGTGCAGCTGTCATAGAAGGAGCCTGCACAGTAGGAGCCTCCAGGTCTAAACGAAGGCCGGCATCACGAACAGCTTGTGCTGTAGTAGAGCCAAATGTTCCGATCTTAATATTCTTTTGATCAAAATCCGGAAAGTTCTTCTTTAATGAAGAAACGCCGGCAGGACTAAAGAACACCAACATATCATAGTCAAACTCTTCTCCCTCTCCAAAATCGTTGCTGACAGTACGATACATTACAACTTCCGTATGCTGAACATTATGCTTGTCCAGCAGGTTCTTAATGTCATCATTATGCACATCAGACATTGGCACAAGATACTTTTCAGTCTTATGCTTTACGATAGAAGGAATGAGATCCTCAATCTTACCCGTAGCTCCGAAAAAGATCTTACGCTTACGATATTGCACATACTTCTGTATGTATAGCGCGATTTGCTCCGTCACACAGAAATACTTCATCGTCTCCGGAATCGTCACACGAAGCTCCGTGCAAAGGTGGAAGAAATGATCAATCGCATGACGCGAAGTAAATATGACAGCTGTGTGGTCAAGTATTGACACCTTCTGTTGTCTAACCTCTTTAGCAGAAACACTTTCCACTTTGATAAAGGGGCGGAAATCTATTTTTACGCCATACTTCTCAGCAATGTCGTAATATGGAGATTTCTCCGAAGCAGGCTTAGGCTGCGACACAAGTACTTTCTTAATTTTCAACGTCCTAAAATTTTATTACCAATATATTGTTTAGCTCTCTCAAACCCTGATACAAAAGCAAACAGGGTATGATTTCAAGGGCACAAAAGTACAAAATTAAAAGGAAAATGCTGCTAATATTATCGAAAAAAAGCTTTAACCACTTATAGAACATCAATATTTTAGTAAAAATTATCAGAAACAATCCGATTGAAACTAAAAATATGATTTTCAGATCGAAGTAAACAAGGAACAATACGAATGGGAAAAGGGAAAATCCAAGATAATAGATCAATGTAGAATAAGATTCCAGCCAAAGACTTGTCCGATTTTTGTCAAAAAACACCCATCCTAAAAAAGAATAGAGCATCCATTTAAACAATAGATAAAGCAAACAGGCAAGTACATAGACTCCAAGCAACAGGCGGGGAGAGACTTCTTCCATCAAAGCCGGTTGCACATCATTGAAATAATTAAAAATACAGATTCCGCTCAAAATACAGGTTTGCAGTACTAACAACAACAGATACCGAACATCTGCTGCCGTAGAAACAGCAAAGATACTGGTACGTTCCCGATGCAGTACAAAATCCTTCGCCTGTTGAGAAAGAAACTTCTTACTACGTGCCAGTGCAAAAGAAGACAAAAAGAAACAAGTCAGCAATATCAATGCTACTACATCATCCGTGCGGGGAGAGTAGGGGAGAGGCATTCCCTCAAAGCCCGATGTCAGCATTAACCACATACTCATATCGCAGCAAACTTTCGAATAGACGCATCCCAGACAGGAACCGTATATATCAGCTCCACAGCCTCTTCTGGTGTAGTAGCCACATGCCAGATCTCTCCGTGCTGACGCCTCATAAAGTTTTCGTCAATAGCACGCGTAAGCATATCGAGCAACGGATCAAAGAAACCATTCGTATTTAGTATAACAATCGGATTAAAATAAAGCCCCAACTGCTTCCAGGTAATAATTTCGAGTAACTCCTCCAATGTACCACAACCACCGGGCAACGCAATAACAGCATCACTCAAATCAGCCATCAATTGCTTGCGCTCGTGCATACTTTCCACTTCTACCAGTTTACTTAATCCTGTGTGATGCCATCCCTGTTCTACCATAAACTTCGGAATTACTCCGGTCACCTCTCCACCATTTTCAAGAACAGCATCTGCCACCGAGCGCATCAGCCCGATACTACCTGCCCCATTAATGAGCCGGATACGGCGTTTAGCAAGCAATTGCCCCAACTGTCGGGCGGCATTAAAGTAAACTTCATCTATCTTGGTACTTGATGCGCTGTAGACGCATACTGAATTTATCTGGTTCATAAGTTGGCTCTCTCATTAGTTACGCTTGCAAAAGTACAGGATTTCATCAAGATAACCACAAAAGAGGCCAAGAATTAAAAACAGAAATATTGTATATCTCAAGCAAAAAGAAAAGATGTCTTAATACAAATAATTAAAAGAAACTTAAGTATCCCTCCTCCAGTTTTCCTTTAGCATCCATATTTCAGACATCTTTTTAAGTCCACTCTATAAATATCATTTAAGGCACATCAATCGCCCCACAAGGTAAATCCAGCACTGCGCCATTCTCCATCTCAAATCCGGCACCGCTTCGTAACTTGATCAGACTGTTGTTTTTGACAACCACTGTACCCCCTTTCTGCACCACAAGCCGTGCATTCAGGATACTGCCACCGTCTACTTCAAGTGTAGCCCCCGAACGAACTATTACCGATGAAGTATTATTCAGCGTCATCGTCTTATCACCTGGAACCACCAGGCGTCCCGATTGTAATACCACGTTTCCGCAAGGAGATTCCCCATCCCATGTTTCATTGGCATTTATCAGCATTGGTTTACAAACTGTCGGAAAATACTCTCCGGTATTTTGCGGGTTACCACGATAAACGCCCCATTCTATTGCTGTAGGAATACCTTCGGTCTTCCACACATACAAATCTTTTTCATTACCGGCAATTAGCTCATTTTTACCATCATTATCAATATCTGCCACACAAGGGGCCACCAGAAATCCTTCATCCGATATTATTGGAAACCCTACAATATCACTTCCGTCATTATGTAAAGCATAAATAAAGTTTTTACAACAAAAAACAACATCCGGTATAGCATCTCCATCCACATCGGCCAAAACAGGAGCATCTATATTGGCAGCATAATTCTCTTGTGGAAACAATCCATTAATAGGTTTACTAAAAAGAAAATCACCTGTATGCTTCCATGCCTTCACCATTTCATGACCTAATATAACCACTTCCAGGTGACCGTCATTATTAATATCACCCACGGACAGAGTATGATCAAGAGTAGCCCCTACAACATTAACCGTATATGGAATAGTCTGACTACCATCCCAGCCGGCAACCGTTTTATCGCCCTCCAGGCTAATGGCGAAAATATGACTTTCGGCCATTTGCCGCTGCGAGAACAATATTTCTTTTTTTCCATCCTCATTCAAATCACATACTACTGGAGCAGATGCCAACCTAAGAATACCTGCTCCCCAGAATGGATTCGTTGCAAAAGGAGTTCCATCCTGCCGCCAGATATAAATACCCAAAGAATCATAAGAAGCTATGATTTCCATTTGGCCGTCGTTATCCAGATCAGCAACAGTTAAAGCAGAATAGTTACAACTTCTACCATCATTAACATTCGGATTTATTCGCCTCAATTCATTACCATTATGATCCAGAATAAAAATATCAGAAGTCTGATGCGATTTAATAACAACCTCCATCGTCCCATCCGAACTCCCATCTAAATTGGCTATTACCGGACTTTGAAACATTGAATAAGGAATCTTTTTTTCCCATAACAAATCCGGTTTATGATCTCCATCCTTATCAAATGGAGAATAACAGCGAACAGCGTTTTTATCTCTGTATAGATCGTCCCACGTAGATACTACAATATTTTGTTCCCCATTCCCAGCTAAGTCTCCAAAAGCCACTTGGCCTGTCAGCATTGTTGGTGTTTTAGCAAAACCGCTGACCGTAGTTACATTTCCATCGATATCAAACAATTCCTCACCCGTAGGCCGGAATCCCATCAAATAGCTGGTACGAGTTTCATACCGATCTTCGTAAATCCAAAATATTTCTTGTTTACCGTCATTATCTACATCTGCAATATTAGGGCTGGATACAGATGAATAAGCACCAGTAGAAATTCGTCGTGGGAACGGACTTACCACCGGATACGAAGTCCATGTACGATAAGCCGGGCTCCAGCTACTTTCATTCCCGTTAGTTGAAATTGTTGAGATTTTATAATGATAGGTAGCAAGTTTAGCAAGATTATCATCCAAATAATAGGCAGCAGTTAGAGGGAATTTATTCAATTTCTGATAGACACCATTTTCACCATTGTTACTGCGATATATGTTATAACCGGCCACATTGCTTACTGGTGTCCAATACACATTTATCGAAGAACTATAAGAGAGGGTATTAATGGTTGACGCATCTATCATAGCAGGTCGCAACAATGGATTCACCGGAAAACTCCAGATCTTTCCATACTCATTACTAAGCTGTAATGTTAAGTTCAACCCTCCTGTATAGTTACTTGCTGTTTGAAATTGGAAAGCAACCGTATTACTCTTAGTCTCAGCAAAAGGAATAGCCGGATATACAATTGGTGTAGACGAACACGATATCTGGGCATTGTTTGAAATAAGTACAGCTTTCACCCCTGTAGCCACAGCCTTCCCCATATTCATTAAATCAATATTCATCTTCACTGTTTCTCCTGCCTCAACTGTCGTATTTCCATTACTTGTCCAAGTAACCTTTTGATTACCAATCTCTATTTCAGGAGCAAAAACATCCACCAGGAATTTTTCATTAACGAAATTCGTACCATTTTGTATCTTTAAAGTAAACTCTATCGGGTCCTGAGCACTCTTGAGGTGCTCTCTACAGTTCTTATCAATAGTAAATACAAATTTTGTACCCGACACCTGGTTACTTCCTGCATTGATTTTACCAAATGAAACCACATCATTAATCATACTGATTTCCGAAGAATTACAAGTTAATTTTCCTGTCACAACATCCGAAACCGTACTTCCTTCATTTTTTAACGCAACAGAAAGTTCAACCGTTTCTCCTGCATCCAATTGTTTATCATTGTTCCCATTACTACCTCCCGTTTTATCATCATCAAATACCAAATCTGAAATATGAAGAACCGCTTTCGGACTTACACTGACGGGAATCGTTGTTTCAAAAGGACGGAAATTATTTGTAGTAACCGTAACATCAACCACACCGGATGTATACGGAGTAAAAGTAAAAGAATGTACCGCCCGGTCATTTATAGTTAAAGTAGAATATCCTTCTCCTTCTTTCATCAAACAGACCAGTACCTCCTGATTTACAGGCAAATTATTGATTTGTATAGAAATTGTGTTCTCACCATTGGTTATGGTATTAGGGGTGACAGATACATTCAACGTTTGTGGAACTGCTGTCCATACAGACATTTCCGGATCTCCCAAAAGGGTTAGTCGGCAATTATCACTATTCCTACTGCCAATAGTCGCTTGAAATACATAGCCCAAATTATGATAAGTTGATTCATTGGAATATAAAGCCTTTAATAAATTATTAAGTTGAAAATGCTCATTAGCTCGTCCTCTATCTGCGTTACCTATATATGCCACTGCACCACCATTGGGATTATGTATAAAATGCTCTGCAATACAATCTTCATTAAAAGTAGCCGGTTCACAACCACTTGACAATACTATTTGTAAATAATTCCCATTTGTCAACAAATCCACATCTGTGTTATGTATCGCCTCATTTTTATCCAAAGAAGAAGCTCCCATTCCTCTTGGAGAAGAATGATCCATGTGATAAACTAAATGAAAATGATTTAACCCTGAATTCCCCCCATTTTGAAGCGCAGCCATAAAATTATTTTTATTTAGTTCTTCTCCACGAGACTTCGTTACATATTTTGAATGTTTATTGCAAGTACAATTGTAATGGTCAAAAAGAAACCAACGATTCAATTGAGAATATGAACTATAATATCCATCTATAGAACTTCTTGCATCAACACTCAAAAAACCAGTATTTTCATCTTTGTCAATGAATGCGTCTATGTTAAGACTATTAAGTATATAAGAGTAATCAATATTGGCATTAGCTTTTTCATACATCAACACTTTATTTACAAAGTTTTCAGCCTCACTAATATTTTTTACAGGAGCACGTCCTAAATATATGTCCCTTCCAAAATCAGCATGATCTAAATTTATTTTAGCAGAAGGGTATTTATTTGCTGTTTGATATTGGTAATATTCATTGTAAACATGATTATTATTCATATTCCAATTCCCATCTAATGCTGTAAAATATAAATCTTGTGCTCGTATGGTAGAATCCTTTTTATATACATCAGTCTTTTCATTATAACTATCATAGCGATCAGTCCCATTAGTACCCATTCGCTCTGGAATAATATTAGTATCTCCTCCTAAGAGAACAAAGAAATCACTTCCCCAATTCTGTCTACATTTCTTTAGATAGTTTCTTATTTTCTCAGCAAGATCACATCCTTCATTTTGTGCCTGTACTTCTTCTATTGTCATAACAACAGTTGGCACTCCTTTTTTCGTTTTCCAATCTGCCAAACGTTGAAAAGTAGGTTTTAATTCATTCTTAGTCACAATCAAATACTCAGGAATAATATTTACTATCGTATTAGAAGCACCCAAACTCCTTTCATTCATATTCAATGATTCATTGGATATTATTCCAGTTCTCTGATTTGAAAAACGATTCATGTCTTGCTTGTTCTTCACTTTAGAATAAACAAAACGATAGGCACGATTTGCCGATTTGGAAGATTGATATTGTGGATATTCAGTAACTCCGCGTGATTGCATATAATTTATTGTAAATGTCAAATCCAATAAGGACAATGCTTTATTTAGAGGAACATATTCGAAAGGACAAACTTCAACTGTCACTACATGATACCCATGTTCGTATACATCAGAAATGATCTTCACATTTTCTGTAGGGTAAGCAAGAGATGAATTATAAATGGCGCCATCCGGTTTGAGCGATGATGTTGCAAAATCATTTCCTATTGAAATAGGAGGATCAACAGGTACAATCAACAAACTTCTATTCAACAAGTTTTTCCCTTTCACAACCACATCAATATTGGTAACTTGCGCATCAAAAGGAATAACGAATGATTCTATAATAACCGGAAGTTTAGGGGTATTTACCTGTTCCGTAAATTCAGAACTCTTTTCCCACATAACACAATCAAATTCTTCCATACGCGAAAACGAAAGATCCGACTCCTCTACACGGATTGTTTCTGATAACTGAGCTTTAAGCTGTGTAGAAATCAGAATAAATATAACAATAAAAAAGTAGCGTGTCATATCCTTAAAAATTTAATTTAATTGTATAATTACTCCCATCTTCATAAATAACCTGTAGTAAACCGAAAAATCCATCAAGAGAAGAAATATCACAAATCGTATGACAACTATTCACCTGATTCTTTTCACGTACAATACTCCCATTTAGATTGATTAACCTTACCGTATCCATCGACTTTAAAGCTTCTATGTAAATTGCTCCATCCACACGATTAACTTTCAAAGAAGAAACCGAATCTTCAGAAATTCCTTGTGGAGGTCCAGGAGTATACCCTTTTATAGTCCCGAACGTATTCCACTGAGAAGCAGTTTTATATAATTCTTCAGACTCTTTTGGAAGCAATAAAGTACTATTGCCAACATTGTTTTCAGTAAACACTTCACCTTCCAATTCGGGAGGAATTAATACATCACATTTAAAATTTAAATTATAAGATGATGACTTTGAACGTATTGGTATATCCTTATAAATATCATCAAATGCGTGCTCTCGAATTAAATGCACACTACCAGGAATGTAAATTCCAGAACGGAAGTAACAATCTTGAAATGCGTACCTGTCAATTATTTCAATATTCTCTAAATAACCAACTATAATTCCAGGAGCTATATGTACAGTTTTCCTATCTTCTGAATAGACAAAACCATTCTCTGACACTTGGCAATAAGAATTACCCTGACTAACTTCAAAATACCTTTCAGCAGTTAGCCCAAAAACATGATTTCCAAGAATTGGAAACTTTCCTGTAATGATAAAATGGGATGCCCCATAATAAAAAGCAGAATCGTTTATATGAGTTAATGTAGTTGGCAATGTCACTTTTTCAACCCAAGCTCCTACAAATGCTTTTTTACCTATGATCTCCGTACCTTCAGGTATTATATATTCTTTATAAAACTTATCTGTAGGATACTTTATCAAAGTCTTTCCATCAGCTGAGAAGGTAACTCCATCAACAACTCTATTTTGTGAACACAACAAAGTGCTCCAAAATATGAAAATCGAAAATTGTAAGATTCTATTCATAATTCTTTCCGATTAAATTAATTAGAAGTTTAATTTGAGAACTTCACTATCTCCGTCTTTAAAAATCACATGTAGTAAACCGAAAAATCCATCAAGAAAAGAAATATCACAAATCGTATGACAACTATTCACCTGATTCTTTTCATGTACAACATTTCCATTTAAATCGATTAATCTTACTGTTTCCAATGGCTTTAAAGCTTCTATGTAAATTGCTCCATCCACGCGATTAACTTTCAAAGAAGAAACTGAATTTTCAGAAATTCCTTGTGGAGGACGAGGAGTTTCTATAGTTCCAAATGTATTCCACTGAGGAGTGGCTTTGTATAATTCCTCAGATCCTTTTGGAACCAATAAAGTACTATTGCCAACATTGTTTTCAGTAAACACTTCACCTTCCAATTCGGGAGGGGTCAATGCATCACAGGCAAATTTGAAATTATAATACGAAGGCTCTGAACGTGTTGGCAAGGCAGGTTTAATATCATCAAAGGCATGCTCTCTAATCAAACGCACACTATTAGGAATATAAATATCTCCATAACGGAAGTAAGTATCTTGAAATGCATACCGGTCTATTATTTCAACACAACAATAAGAATAATGCTGGAAATCTCTTGGAGCAAAATGTAAGACTTTTCCGTCATTTGAATAAACACTCCCATCCTCTGATGTATGACAATATGGATTATCGTTATCAGTAATAATAGAAATACTTTTATCATAAAAAATATGCTTCCCGAGAATTGGAAATTGTCCTGTAACAACCAAAAAAGAATTATAAGAGATATTATCATAAAAAGCAGAATCGTTTATGTGAGTCAATGTGGTTGGTAGTATCATTTTCCCAATGTTAGCTCCTCCCATAACCTTTGTACCAATTTCTCTAACCCCCTCAGGAATTCTATCATATGTTTTACATGCCGGCACTAAAAGCAAACACTTATTATCTTTTGAATAAAGAGCACCATCGATAGAAACACAATTACAATCATCTCCCATGACATTAAATGAAGAAATTTTAGTTCCCGCAAATATCCCCAATCCTCTATTGGCAGGGAACTGCTTCCAAGTAACCGAAATGGCTTGACACCAGGAAAATGCATAATCTCCAATCTCCTTCAAAGTAGAAGGAAGTATAAGTTCATTCACATGAGCCCCTTCAAAAGCATATTCAGAAATAATTTCTGTACTCTCGGGAACTATATACTTATTTTTAGGTTCAAGACTGTTATATGTAGGAAAATGGAGTAATACCTTTTTGTCAGATGAAAAAAGTACGCCATCAATTGCAATACAATTTAGACACGTTTCTGATGTCTGAAACTCTTTAATTGGATTATTAACAAATATGGGACTTACTATTTGCTGAGGATATGTGTTAAAAACTACAATTTCCAAACAAGAACAAGATTTTATAGCTTGCGAATTCATTTTCATTAAAGATGAAGGTAGAGTAATCTTGCGTAAATGTTCATTCATATCAATTGCATATGACATTATAATTTCCGTACCTTCGGGTACCACATACTCCTCGTCTGTTTTATCTTTCGGATATTTAATCAGAGTCCTTCCATCTGTTGAGAAGGTAACCCCATCAACCACTATATTCTGAGAATACAACAAAGTACTCCAAAATATAAAAATCAAAAATTGTAATATTCTATTCATAAATTCTTTCCGATTAATTAAAAGTTTAATTTAATAACTTCTCTATCTCCATCTTTATAGACTACTTGTAGTAAACCAACAAACTTACCACATATAGGAATATTTAAAGAAAAACTATTATCAACTACCTTTTTATATATAATATATACATCTATGTTTACTATTTATACTGAATAAATATTTTTTTCTGAATATATATGAAGGTTATTATCAGAAATATTCATTCTCAAAAATGATACTTCATTATTCGAAATTCCTTGTGGTAGATGAGTCCCAGATATACACCTAAATTCATTCCATTGAGGAGATGCTTTATACAATTTTACAGATTCCTCCAAAACAAATAAATAAGTATAACCCACATTTTCTTTATTGAAAACTTCTCCATCTAATATAGGAGGTTCTGATGCCCAACAAGTATACGATACAACTCCCCCAGAACGAACAGGTTCAACACTTTCTACATTATCAAAAGCATGTCCACCGATGACTCTTACAGAAGAAGGGATTACTATTTCTCCGTAATCAATCCAGCAATTTTGAAAAGCGCCTCTATATATGATTTCAACTCCCTCCGGAATACGAATGATTGCCCCCATAGGAGCAGCATACAGAATCTTATCATCCATGGAATAAATGAATTCATTATCTGTCATTTTGCAATACAAATTATTTTCATCAACATAAAAATGTCTAATGGCATTTGCAAAAACATTTCCTTTTAGAATTGGAAACTCACCTGTAATCGTCAGATTAATCCCAATACTTCTTAAACTATAAAAAGCACTATCACCTATACTTTTGAGCTTCTCTGGTAATTCAAGATAATATATATTACTCTTGCAAAATGCTTTGGCAGGAATTTCTTCTATATCTACTTCTCTCATAACCAATTCTTCCAATTGAGGCATGTATTCTCTGAAAATAACAAAATCATTATCATTCATTCCACCAATTAAGGTTAACTTTTTCACTTTAGCCAATTGTGTTTCTGTGAGATTATCTTTCAATGTACCAGGAGTAATATGCAAAGTTAAAGACTCTTGTGCTTGAAGTAAATCACAGCAAATACTAATAAAGAAATAGAGCATTATTTTTTTCATAATTACCTCACATTTATTCGGTTAATATCATCTTTTTCGTATCAACTTCTTGGCCATCTACAATCAATGAATACATATACATTCCCGGAGTCAACTCATAGCCATTGATAGTTACCGAACCATTTCCTCGTGACTCAATATTGAGCTGTTTTATCTGTTTTCCTTGAAGGTTATAGATATGAATACTGGCTCTGGAAGATGCTTCGGGGATAAAGAAAGAAATAGTAGTCTGTTCCTTAAAAGGATTGGGTATATTGGAATAAAGTTTGGCTTTCAGCTTTTCATCCAGCAATGAGTTTACATCTGATTGTTCATCTACAGCACCAATAGCAGATCTGGTTTGAACGATCTTAGATTGTCTTAATTCATCAATTTCGTTCTGCTGTTTATCTATTTCGTTTTGTTGTTCTTTGATGGCTTCCACTAATAAAGGAATAATTTCAGAATAAGCAATGGCCTTCTTTCCATTGGGTAATGTATAAACAGCTTCCGGGAATATTTCTTCCAATTCCTGAGCGATAAAACCGGACTTCTTTCTTTTCTTTTCAGCTTTTATCTTATTAACGATTTCAACCGGTACAGGAGACTGAGCGGATAAAGTATCTCTGGAAGAAACATCACTTTGAAGAGTGCTTGCAGTAGTTGATTCATCAGCCTGTTCCTTTAACTTATAGGTAACACCTCTCATTTGTCTGATCGTATTCAGGCTATTGTTTATTGAACTTATATTTTCTTTATAGGATTCATCAGAAGCTGTCAGTATACTACCCTTTGAATAGACACTTCCATCACCGGCTACATAAAAAACAAGCGGACTCCCACCATTACGCACGTCTCTTACAACATAAGCCATATCGGTATCACGCCATGAATAAACTTTTATGATATCACCATAATCATAGGGGTACTTTGCATAAGCCATTAATGCAGATCTCTCCCCATAAGTATATATGTTAATATACTCAGGAGTATCCAGTTCTATAGAGGGATCGGCTCCAAGACCAATACCACCATCTTTACAGATTGTTATTCCATGTTTTGCTATTCCTCCAAAATTTAAATAGCCATAATCTCCGTTAGAATATAATTTAAAAAGAAGAGGATTGGACAATGCGCTGTTATAAATAGCCAATCCGCCGGCAGTACCTGCCTTTCCAATATCCAGAAGGCTGTACTTGGGAGTAGTAGTACCAATTCCAACTTTACCATTTGAAAGCACTTTCAATTGTGCATGACTCGCTGAGCAGCAGAAGAAAAGAATAATTGAGATGAAAATTGCATTGTTAGTTTTCATGAGTGTGTGTTTTTAAAGTTATTAATAATAGCAATAGTTTAGCCCTAATTTCTCCTACTTAGTTAGGATCATTCTTTTCACATCAATCACATTTCCATCAACGATCAAAGAATACAAATACATACCTGCCTCCAGTTGGCTACCCGCCAAAGTAACAGAGCCCTCACCTTTTTGAGATAAAGTGAATTGCTCAATCTGTTTACCGCTCATATTATAGATAAGTAAATTGGCTTTTTGGGCATCTTGTGGGATAATATATTTGATCACCGTATTATCTGTAAAAGGATTAGGCATATTTTGAAATAATTCCGGTGCTATGATATCCCTGTACTCAGAAGAAGAGTCATCATCTCCACCTTTTGATACAGCCGCTCTCGTAAAGCCTTTATCTGATTTCAGATTATTCACTTCCATGGCCAACTCTTGAATAGATTGTACCAATAGAGGAATCATTTCAATATAATTAATGCTCAGTTCGCCTTGTGCATTTTCATACACCAGATCGGGATATACTTCTTTCAGTTCCTGTGCAACAAAGCCATAATGCGCTTTAGAATAAGCCTGAGCCTCCTCCACCGAAAGTTCCAAAGAACTAATCGCCAGGCTATCGCCTGCATTTCTAACCTTGGAAACATTCTGTGCGGCAGGTTGCTCTAAATTGTAGCGAACAGAATTCAACAGCCTCAGTTTATCTGTTACATTTACATCAGCAGCAGAAACCCTCGATAAAGGAGACAGACTTTGCTGAGAAATAGCCGTAGGAGTTAATAGCTGACCATAAATACTAGCAGTCACGTATACATTGCCTCTGAAAAAGCCGGCATAACGCCCCGGAACAGATTCTCCCCAATCATAAGCATTGGAAGTGCCATATATACCCGCTCCATTGACAGAACCATCAAGAGCTCCTAAAACACCGAAGTTATACCCGGAAGTACAATTCCCGGCTCTTCCAAATACCCCATACGCACGCCCACCTCCTAAAGGTGAACTGGCAACGGTATATCCACGTGTACCTATATTGAAAGAATTTGCCTCAGGCGTAGCATCTCCTGTTATACCGATCCCCCACCCACCGTTCGGTGCTACTCCTGTACGATGCACCATTATACCTCTTTTCGTTGATTCAACAAAAACATCACTTTCCGTATTACCATTCCCATTTACACTTATCGTAGATAAAGGAGTTACTCCACTTTTAACAGCAACATTACCATTAGGATTCACTGTTAATTGAGCAGATGCGAATGAACAGACAAACAGCAGACATGTAAAACATAAAATCTTTTTCATAAGTAAATGTATTTTAAGATTAGACATCCAAAATAAGTGATATGTATCAGAAATATAACAACAGCCAATAAACCTCTAAAGATAAACAAAATTCTATAATAATAAAGCAAAAAGATGTCTTAATACAAATAATTAAAAGAAACTTAAGTATCCCTCCTCCAGATTTCTTTCAACATCTATATTTCAGACATCTTCTTAAAATTGTCTTACAAGTATATAATAGTTATTTCATTGCTGATAAATTCACTTTTCCATACTTGTAACCATCTCCTAATTTCAATACTAACACCATAGTACTTTTTAAGTAGATATACATCATTATAACGAGAATTCAGCCCATAAAGCAGTAGCATCCCCCGTAACATCCAATCGATAATCACCAGCCTCTTCTGCATCTAAGTTTATAAATACCACCTCCGGCGTAGCAAAATTTTCAGAATAAACCACTTCGCCCGTAGAAGCATTAACTACTGTAATAATAACATCTTTAATGGAAGACGAAAAATCAAGACGCATCGTTTTCTCACACATGAAAGCCTTTACAGGTGTAAGGGCTGGACTACGCAGTATTGTATCATCACTTGAATTTGAAGAATGCCCTCTTAAAGGAATCGAATACCATACCAGTCCATTCGTTACATCATCTTTTAGAACTTCTTCAGCCGCAACCGGCTGACTATACAATGCAGTAGAAATAATGAATAAAAAAAAGAATAATTTTGCCATAATATTTTTGTTTTATATTTACTGTCAAAATTACACGATTTATTCACAAATCAGGGTATAATACATGTGTAGTTATTTGTTAAAGCGCAAACCTATAAATAACTAGATCGGAAGAGCGTCGTGTAGGGAAAGAGTGTAGATCTCGGTGGTCGCCGTATCATTAAAAAAAAAAAAA
>ERZ856578.1712-NODE-1712-length-39782-cov-19.070520_pt1 | contig 39782 bp, 29 predicted proteins | sample MGYA00514384_ERZ856578 | MGnify/ENA primary metagenome ERZ856578 (study PRJEB29103, sample SAMN06111958) | human gut metagenome | biome: human gut; feature: ankylosing spondylitis patient; material: healthy_person | host: Homo sapiens | place: China:Hangzhou...
GTGCGTTAGTTCAGTTGGTTAGAATACATGCCTGTCACGCATGGGGTCACGGGTTCGAGTCCCGTACGCACCGCAAAGTACTCCCTTGAAAGTCAAATATTTCCAAGGGATTTTTTTATTTATACGCGTACCATATTTTCCTTATATTTATGCGTCTGTTCCAATTTTTTTTTCTACTTTTGCGCCTTGGAAGAACATTTTATTAAAATGAAAGTATTTTTTAGCTAAGCAATGAAACGATCCTGTATCAAAGAATGTAAATGCTTACATTCCGCCTTCTCAAGATTACACTTACAACATTTACTTTTCAAATAAATCAAAAAAACATTTTATTCTATGTTGAAACAGTTTTTTAAAATGCTGCTTCTTCTTGTCTGTGCAAGTGTTCCTTGCAATATCCATGCCAAGGTTCTTACTCCGGAAGAGGCCGCTAAAATTGCAACTGATTTTTTCAGTGCCGGTAATGTGTCTAGACTAAGTAATATTGATGCATTACAATTAGTGCGTACATCTAAAAAGAGTGACGGTACACCCGTTTATTATGTTTTTAATGCCAAAAACGGTCGCGGTTTTATTATCATATCGGCCGATGACAAGGCAATTCCGGTTATAGGATACTCTTACGATTCTTCATTTGTAACAGACAATGTATCCGATGTCACAATTACTGTGCTTAACAATGCAGTAAAACCGGTAAAAAGTAACTCTGTTGAAATTCGCAAACGCGTAAACACAAGGACTTCGTCAACAAAACTTATAAAAACACCTGAATGGAGTCAGGAAGCTCCTTTCAATGCCCAGATACCCAACCATCGCCTTGTCGGATGTGTTGGAACGGCCATGGCAACTGTTATGAAATACCACAATCATCCTTCGAAAGGCAATGGTTCGCTTGACGGCACGAATTTCAATGTACAATACGCCTGGAATAATATGCGAACAGACAACTACCGTTCCGGATATTCTGCGGATGAAGCCGAAGCAGTATCTACACTGATGGCTCATTGTGCAGTATCTATCAAAACCAATTTCGGAATGTCAGGTTCAAGTGCTTTCGAAGTACGTGTTCCGGCCGCTCTTATATCATATTTCGGTTATGATCCCGGTGTGTCGTACAAGAAGCGTTCCGAAACCGACCGTACTACATGGGATGCTATAATTGTTAATGAAATCAATGAAAACCGCCCTGTTATTTACAGTGGCCAAGACATGTCCGTCGGTCATGCTTTCGTATGCGATGGATATGAAATGAGAGGTTCTGTCCCTTATTTCCACATCAACTGGGGATGGGGCGGCTCTGCCAACGGTTATTTCTCTTCTGATGCACTTAACCCGACAGTCAGCACTTCACATAGCTTTAATGACCAAACCACTATTATCTATAACATAAAACCGGCAGAATCATCCGCAAGCTGGTCACCTGTGCACATCACATCCGACGAACGGCAAATAGGCATGACTTCCGATGTGACAGACATTGATGCCGACACGAAATTCACAGTGAGAGCCGGTGCTTTTAAGAATGTTTCTTATGAAAACTTTTCCGGGAAGATTGCCGTGGCTCTTTTCTCCTCTGACGGAAAGTTAAAGCAACTCCTGAATAGCGGTAAAGGACTGACATTGCAGTCCATGCAAATAATGACACCAAGACTCTATTCAGACTTTGAATGTTCGGTACCCGCCGGAACTGACATTGCTGCTGATGATATCATCCGTATGGTTACCATGTCCGGCAACGGTTCAACTGAATGGCTTCCCGTTACCGGAGACCTCATTACGATAAATGAGATAAAAGCGAAAAACAATATCATTCCCTATTTTTCGATAGATATTCCAAGCAGTGTAGACGGTGCTCTTATATCTGACGCCGACAGCAAAGTCATCAAAGGACGTGACTATTCGTTCAAGGTAGTCGCCACCTCTCCCGACAAGGTTGTTACCGTAAAAGCAAATGGTTTTATCCTTACACCAGTTTCCGAGAACATCTACACAATCTCAAATGTAACTTCCGACCAACAGATACGCATTATCGTGCAAGCTGCAGAGGATGTGGTAAACAAGCGTAATTTATGGGTTACCGCCGGTGAACTCGGAAATCTCATCAGCGAAACCGATGCCGGTACCATTAAGGAACTGGCCCTCTACGGAACTATTGATGTGCGTGACTTCACATTCATACGTGAACGCATGAAACTAACCACACTCGATATTTCCAATGTCAATATTGTGGCCAACGGTTCCAATCCTGCCAATGCCATTCCTACCAAAGCGTTCAGTGGTTATGGTTCATTGCAGCGCATAGAATTGCCGAAAAATCTTTCTACTCTGAAAAACGGTTGTTTCAATGCCACCGGTCTGAGAAAAATAGAGATTCCAGCATCAGTAAGCAATTATGAGTATAATATATTCTTAAATTGCAGCCATTTGAGCGAAGTTATCGTACGCCGTCAATCACCGGCATGGGTTAACTGGTGCGTATTTACAGGAACTCCCAAGTCAAAACTCGTAGTGCCTATAGGTGCGGCAACCGCTTACCGTTCAAAAGAGAATTGGCAGGATTTTAAAAACATTGTAGAAGAGAATCCTATTTCACCCTCTTCATATATGGTAGCACTTCAAGAAACGGAAGGAGTAAAAATAACCCCCGACTCCGATAATCTGGAAGTTGCCGCCGGCTCAGCATTCTCATTCACGATAGAAACCGACAATCGTTTTGGAGATGCCAAAATGGAAGTTTATGCCAATACCACTAAATTGAGTGCAGAAGCTAATGGACATTATACTGCTACCATCAATGCCAATACCTTAATTCATGCCAATTTTATTTATCCGACACCTACTATCGGCGAATCTTCCTGGAAACTCACAAATTCCAGAGGAGGTGTAGGACTCGCCACAGACGTTATCAATGTAATAGCCGGTAAATCTTTCGCCATACGTGCCAATGCACTGGCAATACCTAAAGACGACGCCGCAATGTTTTATGCCGCCGTTCTTACAGATGCCAGCGGAGCCATCAAAGAGTTTATATCTCCTGTATTCAATAATTCCTCGACTAATTACGGTGACCTTCCATGCACTTTCAACTGCCTGGTAAAAGAAACTTCAGTACGTGAAGGCAATCTCGTACGTATAGCCACTTCATATAATAAGAAAAACTGGCGCTTGGTCAAAGGCGATAACGTAAAAGATTCCATTAAAGCCATAGGTAATGAAGTGATATATCATAAGGTAACCATGCCATCCACAGTTCAGGGAGCCACTATCCAAGGAGCCATTGACCAGATAGTTCACGGTATGGACTTTTCATGTAAGATCATGCCTGTTTCCGTAGCTGATGCCATAACGGTATCTGTCAATGGCAAAATCGTAGCAGACCGTGTTGGAGTAGCTCAAATAAAGGTAGAAAGTGTGCGCGAGGATCTTGACATTGCCATACAGGTGGTGTCGGCCGGTGACGAAACCTATACGGCACTCAACATTCATGCAGGTGAACTGGCATCTAAAGTTTCCGCTTCCGCCTTCCCCTCACGCCTTAAACTGATGGGAGAAATGAACGCTGAAGATTTTAAGGTGTTACAAGACAACGCTTCCAGACTGGTGGCCCTCGACCTGACTGACGTCACAATAAAGAGCTATCCTACCCCGAATTCATTGCCCTCCATGGCATTTGCCTCTTCAAGTAGTGCATTAGCAGCGTTAACAACCATACTTCTGCCGAAGAATCTGGAATGTATAGAAGCGGATGCATTCTATCGTTGTGTTAAAGTGCAAGAAATTACCATTCCCGAGAATGTCTCTTATATCGGAAGCAATGCTTTCGCCATGTGCGTAAACCTGAAGAAAATAATTGTTCTATCAAAGACTCCCGTAAACCTGAAGAGTAATCCATTCCCCACAAATACTTCTGGTATAACACTCGAAGTTCCGCAAGGTACGGAATCCGACTACGCAGCCAGCGCATATTGGCAAGACCTTAGCAATCAGGCATCAAAAGTTTACTATAACATCCAGATTGACCAGAATAGAGCTTTCCAATATAATCAGAGCGAACCATTAACCAAGATTGAGGGACCGGGAAACAGCACTAAAACCGTGATGCTTGGCCTACCCAATTTCCAACCGACTTCCTATAAGAAAAATCCGGTTCATCGGCCGGGAGTGGCGTTCAAGCTTTACGATAACAAAAAAGACGTGACGAGTATGCTCGATCCGCTCAGCTCCTCTGATATTTTCTATCCCGGAGGGTATTATAAAGTTAAATTCTACGGAAACGTAACAGACCCGCAATCTCTGAATTACCCACAGAACCACATCATTGATGTTGTGTTCTATTACAACATTAAAATCACCGACACTTCCGGCAAGGCCAAAATCAGTTTTGTGGATCTGGACGAAAGCAACGTATGGAGAAATGCAGAAATGAATAAATTCGTTGAAGGTTCCTCCTTGCGTCCTACACTCTTCAAAGAGGGAGGCAGCTATAAATTCACCGTTGTTTCAGAAAGCCCCAATATGACCCCTGTGGTTAAAAAGGGCAGCGAGGTTGTATATCCGGACGAAAACGGAATATATATAATAACCGACTTGCAGTCTGATGTGGAGATGGATGTCACAATGACTCTTGCTGAAAACGAGAATGCAGCGCTTGAAGCGGAAGAGATACTCCATATCGGTGAGGAAGAAGCCGCTCAGATTACAGAACTCAACTTGTCCGGAGAGATGACTGATGAAACATTCAGTTATATACGTGATAACTTCACATCCCTGGAAAATCTCAATCTGTCAGGTACGGAAAACAATGATATTCCCTCCGGAGCATTTGCCGGAATGGAAAACCTGGCCCATATAGTAATTCCAGAAAACGTAACTTCGATTGGCAAGAACGCTTTTGAGGGCTGTTCCCAACTTCAGTCACTTTCTCTCAACTCTGTTAACGTAATCGGCGACGGAGCCTTTAAGGGATGTACTTCGCTGACAAGTATCACGCTCTACGGAAATTCACAGACCAGCAAGACTCGTGCTTTGACAACCGGAATAAACGACAACTCATTCGAGGGTATTAATCCCAACTGTATCATCTACCTTGCCAAAGGCTTGGAAAGCCAGATATCTTCAAAATCGAACATTGTGCTCAACGGTGACAACAAATGTGAAGCTTTAACGGATATCATTCTTACCGACAGCTATGCTTTCAATATTCCGGCAAGTTTTAATCTTGGACAGAAGGACATCTCACTGTCTGTCAAATTGAACTATCTGTCGCAAGATGGTTCTAAAGACTGGAAAGGCATTGTGTTACCTTTCACGCCCACACAGATGGTCGACGGAAAAGGGAACAAGTATACTATCGGAGATTCAGGCAATCACACTGTCAGCGTACTGTCTTTCAATGAAAACGGCGAGAAACTTGAAAACCAAGCATCAATAGAGGCAAACAAACCCTATATGATACATCTTAACGGTAAACCGGACGAGACTGTCGATTTTACGTTCTCTACAAGCAACGTCTCAGACACACGCACCGCAGACGCATCCCTCATGTTCGACGTGCCTATAACTCCGGAAGCCGAAACCATCCTGAAAGCCGGTAAACATTTCTGTCTGTATGGCAATTACACCCCTATCCATGCTGATACAGACATGTATATCCCCGATGCCGACGGGTATAGTTTCAACCGCATTACCGACGAAGACATAAAACTTACCATTGCGCCTTTCTCTGTCTATGCAAAAGCCAATAGTCCGGAAGCCGGAAATTCATTTGAAATAGGTAATGCAGATACTACGACAGGTCTTGGTAAGAACTTCTACAAGGGTCATGAACTGCGACTTTACAAGGATGGAACCAATCTTGTAATCATATCGAATGAAAAACGTGACATCAAGATATTCACGGTTTCAGGGATGTATGTAACATCACTGACCCTTAATCCGGGCTCAAACACGATATCCCTCAATCCGGGCATTTATATTGTAGATGGTATTAAAGTAATGCTTTAAACCACTCTGACATATTACTATTAGCCTAATAATGCCTCCTGAAAGCCACATAAAAACTTTCAGGAGGCATTTTCAATAATATAGTAAATACCGATGATATGAAGATATAAAAGCGTATCTTCGTCAACAGAATGAGATATTATAAGCTTTCTATTTTCTGACATTCAGGACAATAATAAACTGATCCTCCAAGATAGGCTTCTTTCACAATCATGCTGCCACAGCGTGGACAAGGATTCTTCCATGTTTTGGAAGAAAGAATCGTTTTATACCCTCCCACATTTCCATAAAGATCTGTCTGGGTATCACGGCCTCTTTCGGAAGTCATAATCATTAAGGTATCTTTCAGAGATTTAAAAAGTGCCCCTTTCTGTTCATCCGATAGGTCAAGCACTTTCTGCTTCGGATGAATCCCGGCATTGAACAGAATATCCTGCGTTACCCCATTGCCTACACCCGGAATACGTTGTTCGGTAGCCAGCAGAGCTTTAGCCGTCAATGTCTTTTTGGCTGAAGCAAACAATTTCTCAAATTCCGCTTCCGTATAAGCATCACTCAGCGGAGAAATACTTTCACGACTTATTGTATAATATTTATTGTCGACAACGCCATCGGGATAGGCACTGATAAAACCATACATGGCAACCGTGAATACAAGAAACGATTCATCTTCAAAGGTCAGCAGCAATTGGTAATTGGCAGGAACTTTATCACCCGGATTATAGTAACGCGCACTCACCCCATCACCGATATTCATTATCATATTACCCGACAGGTAAAAATCGACAAACATTCCATATCCTTTAGACGACAGAATCGTCTTTCCGACGAGTAACTTTCCATACTCCAGTGGATCGCCGCTATAGAACGTGAACTTATGAGGCTTGGTAGCATTGAACACTTGCGTAATCGTTTTACCACTTAAAACATCATTGGCTTGCTTACTCAATGTAAGCACTTCTGGCAATTCTAACATATTTATATCATTTAATTATTTATCAATAGGAATATAAATCTCCGTCAGCAATTCCTCGACCGGCGTCTCATCCGGTGCATTGAGATACACCTCAAACGTCAACGGACGTTTCTGATGATACATACTGTAAGGAAACCATTGATTATAAATCGCCTTATAAAATTCAGGCAAATCAGAGTAACTGCCTTTATACCTGAAAACAGCGTACATCCCTCCGGGAATTTCCCGAAGTAATAATTTCCCTTCGGACTTGACATTCCCTTCAACAAGAACTCCAATATAGAACCGCCGTTGCTCCATTGGTGTAACCCAAGGATTATCCTGACTTATACTTACCAAACGATTATTGAGACCATTCTGCAAATGAACTGTTTTATAATGCAGTAATTGCTTCCAGATTGTAGTGTAAGCATGTTTATCACGAAAAGTATCACCCACTTCTATGCAAACAGCTTTCAGGGTATTGATACGTTTAATTTTAGCCTCAGGCATGCTATCCGGTTCTTGTTTCGCATTGAAAGATTTATATTTTTCGCGATAAGCCGACATTGAAATGCCGAAATGCTTCTTAAAAGCCTTTGCCAGACTAAACTTTGTCTGATAATTAGTCTGCCTACCTATCTCTTCAATACTCTGTCCGGTAGTGATAAGCAGATGGGCAATATATTCCAGCCGTAAACGTTGGATATATGTACCGATATTCTCTCCGGTAACATTCCTGAAAACCTTCCGGAAATGGAAGAATGAAAGGTGAACCATCTCAGCCAACTGTTCAGGATCGAGCTCATGAAAGAGATTTTGATCAATATAAGTCCGAACCCCATTGACAGCTTCATAGTGAACATGTTGCGTCATCTCTTTCTGTCGCCAGCGTTTCAGGGTGGGAAGACGCTTGTTCAATAAGGTTCTTAATTCTTGTGGAGTATAGTCGGTTCCCGAATACCAATTGTATTTATCTGTGTATTTCACCCAGATATCCACCATTTCATTCATGGAGATATCCACCGTATAGTTCCCGTCCTTCAAACAATAGTAACAATATTCGTCACTACAGGAATGATCGGCATTGGTACCCAAATACTCTTCCACATCGAAACGGAGAGGCATTCCACAACTCTGGCAGTACTGTTTGTCTACGGTTTGATTCATGGCACAAATATACGATGCCTATTCCGGATATGATTATCCAAAATAGGCATCTTTTATGATTTGCTCCTACTTTTCAGAGTAATTGTCTTGATTTCATCTCCAGATACTTGTTTATCACATCAATCGAGAGATTTTCAGGTGTGGTCAATAAGGAATAGATGCCATGCTGTTTCAGCGTAGATACAATCAATCGCTTCTCAAAGGCAAATTTCTCGGCTATGACATGACGATAATATCCTTCCGTATCCTTTGCAGGAGTAGCAATGTAGTTTTTCAGGTCCGCATCTTCGAAAAAGACCACAAGCAGACGATGCTGGCGATTTAATTGCTGCAAATACGCCAACTGGCGGTTCATACTGCCCAGACTGGAAAAATTAGTATACAGCACCAGAAGACTGCGTTTAGTGACGTGCTTGTTCAAATGTACACAAAGGGAAGAAAAGTCCGTTTCACCAAAAGTGGTCTGCTGGGCATAAAGATTTTCAAGCAATGTCTGCATGTGTCCTGAGCGCTTGGAAGCCGGGACAAATGTGTCGAAGTGCGCATCGAAAGTCACAATGCCTGCCTTGTCTTCCCGGCGCATGGCTACGTACGAAAGAACCAGCGAAGCATTTATCGCATAATCGAGCAAAGTCATTCCACGAAATGCCTGCTGCATCACCCGGCCTTTATCTATCACATTATAAATCTGTTGGGAGCGTTCATCCTGGTAGATATTTACCATGAGCTCGTGGCGGCGGGCACTTGCTTTCCAGTTTATCGTACGGTAATCGTCACCCTTCACATAATCTTTAATCTGTTCAAACTCGGTATGGTGCCCCACCCTGCGGATGCATTTGATGCCCATCTCTGTAAGATTGTCACTGATGGCCAGCAACTCATACCGGTGCAACATCAGGTAAGAGGGGTATACTTTGATGTCGAGAGCCTCCCCACAGGTGTATCGGCGGGAAAGCAAACCTATTTTATGGGTAACGAACACACGAATCCGTCCAAAACCATATACTCCCCGACTGGTGGGGCGCAGATTATAACTGATTGACTTTCCTTCATTTGCCAGAAGTTCGGTCCGGAAACATATATTGCGCTGCTGAAAAACAAAAGGGATTTCATCGACAACTTCCACAGAAACAGGATGCGGATAACTGTTCTCCACCCGGATGCTCACCGCATTTTCATCCCCATTGGAGAAACGGTCAGCGCATTGGCGGAATGCCCGGATGCCCCGGATACGATAGAGCATATATCCGTCTGCCAGCACCGCCAGGAAGAAGATAAAAAGTGCCCATTGCCCGATCACAAACAACGGGGCAAATACAGTTCCGCTACCCAGCAACAGGATAATCAGAATGAGGATAATATAGAAGCGACGGGTCAGAATCATTTCGGAACTTCCACCTTATCAATCAGGCGTTGCGTTACTTTCACCGGAGAATATCCTTCCATTTCAGCTTCCGCAGTCAGGATAAGACGATGTTGAAGGACACTTGGAGCGACAAACTTGATGTCTTCCGGTGTCACAAAATCACGTCCCTGCAATAGTGCATAGGCTTTGGAAGCCTGCAACATGGCCACGGATGCACGAGGGGAAGCTCCCAGATAGACTGCCTTACTTGTGCGCGTCTGTTGCACAATCAAGGCAATATATTGAAGCAGGGTGCGGTCTACAAATACTTGGTTCATCACACTGCGGAGAGATAAAAGTTCCGCTTTCGTGATGGCAGGAGTGACGTCTTCCAACTTCACCAATGAGGCATTGGTATGATGGCGCTCCAGAATACTCACTTCTTCATCCAACGAAGGATAGCCCATTGTTATTTTCATCAGGAAGCGGTCGAGCTGCGCTTCGGGCAACTTATAAGTTCCCTCCTGCTCCACCGGATTCTGGGTCGCCAGGATTGTATAAAGTTCTCCCATCTGATACGTCGTCCCGTCAATGCTGACCTGGCGTTCTTCCATCACTTCGAACAAGGCTGCCTGCGTTTTGGCAGGGGCACGATTGATTTCGTCCACCAGTATGACATCGGCAAACACCGGCCCTTGATGGAAGTCAAAATCATTGGTTTTCATGTTGAAGACCGTGGTACCCAGCACATCACTCGGCATCAGGTCCGGAGTGAATTGTATGCGGCTGAAATCAGCATCAACCAGCCGGGCAACCAGACGTGCCAGCAAAGTCTTCGCTACTCCCGGCACTCCCTCTATCAGCACATGACCATTTGCCAGAATAGCCGTCAGCACCAGGTCTACCGTTTGCTCCTGCCCTACGATGACAGAAGCAATCCGATCTTTCAACTCTTGTATCTTCTCGGAAAAGAGGGTTAAATCCACCCGTTGTTCTGTATTCTCTTCCATAAGTTTCTTTTTATATATGACTAATTATTTCATTCATTTTATCAATGTAGCGCTTCATTTGCTCCACGGAGATATCACATCCACCATAAATCACCGGCCTGACTGTACGGATGAACTCTCCTATCTCTTCCTCATTCATCCCTGTTTTCCGGGCAATTCTACTGAAAGAGCGTTCATCATCCGCTACTTCTTCTATATCCACCTGAATCTCCCTTCTCAATTCTTCTGCAAAATACATGTACTTTTTACGAACCAAATCGGCATGGTCTTTCTTCTGGAAATAAAGAGTGCCTATCAGTTCCGTAAACTCCAGCGACTTGTTTTCCGGTTTGCGGATAACCGGTATCGCACGCTGTCTTCTTCGCGCAGTAAACACCATGAAGAGCAGTATGGCAAGCATCGTCAGATACAAAGCCCAGCGAAGCGGTCTCTGCGAGAGGAAATAGCGGAAAGGAGACATCTGCACCTGTGCCGTTTTCTCCATATAGGCCTCGGTGCGGACTATGGGTAGTTCTCCCATTTGAGATAGCAAACGGAAAAGATAAGTAGCATTCTTCCCGTCCAGCACACCATAATTGGTAAAGAGCAGAGGTGTGGAAGCCAGAATAATCTCCCCTTTCCCCCACCGGTACGACATGGCAACCGGAACATGGACTACAGTATCTGAAAAAGTAGAATCCACATCCGTTTCATATATGAATTCATTTACTGAAATATCCTTTACTGCCAGTACCTTTGCCGGAAGCGAATCTGTGAGAAAGTAAGACGAACACAGTTGGGGATAGAAATAGAAATTCTGCCGGGGATAAACCGTAGAATCCCCTATCCAGCACAGACTATCCCTCATCAACAGTGAAGTGGCATACTTCTTCAAGGCTATCGGGCTAAAATAGGAATAACTGTTTCTGAACTTCAAGGCATCTTCCAGTTTATTGCTGAACCATGTACTTGCCAGCATGATCTTATTCCCCCGTTCCGCCATTTTCAGTAAAGCGTCCACATCTACTTCCGATGGCATCCGGTTGTTGGCAATAGCCAATATTCCCCGGCAAGACACGGTATCGTTCCGCTCCATTTGGTAGAAAGTTTCCCTGGATAATGAATACCCCATCGGCAGCGAAGCGGACAACAAGCTGTCAAAAACGGCACACCCGAAAGGTTGTTTATCGTAATGGCTGAAAGTAGGATTCCATACGAATTTCTTCGGCAAGCGACATTCTATTGCAAACATCAACAGCAGAAAGATGATAATTCCAACGATGAACCAATGACTTCCTTTCATGCAGCCCCTCCTTTCTTCACTTCTTCCTGCAAGGAATGCATGGTGTGAAACAACGCTTCGGTCGCCTCAAAATTGCCATAACGCACCCGCAGGAAATGATGGGTCAACTGCCGGAAAGCGGGCAACCGCACTTCATTGATGTATTGTGTGGGTGTTTTGTAAAGTTGCCAGTCGATGCGCCCCTCGTCACTGAGTTGCTTTAGCGTCTGCAAATACAACAATCGGACTGCTTCTCTATAATCACGGCGGGAAAGAGCGTCGGCAATCCCTTTCGCAAAATCCACTCCATAAATGGTATCTTCTTCCACCGTATAAGGCAAAGCATTTTTACGGGAATACGCGAATAATTCCGGATGCTTTCTGTAAATGAACCAGCCTACCAGAATAAGGATAAGAATAGCGATGCCTATCAGGATTAGTTCCGAATATTCTTCCGCAAAGTTACTGCCGAATATTTTTTGCATGACTTCTCCGAACCATCTGTTGAACCACTCGAATATATTAATTTCGGGAGCGATCAACTCACGGTTGTAGTCATACGCCGCATCAGACTGCCATACGGCAACCTGCGCGGTGTCACAAACCAATGTATCAGACGGAGAAGTTATCATTTACATTTTAAAGTTTATCGAAATTATCAATATCACTTTCTACCATGATGCTATCCACCTTTTCCGAGGCATGACCATACTGATAAGCTAATCCTACAAACGAGAAAATCATGGCAAGGTAAGCACCAAACACCTGTACAATAGCCAAGAGATAAAGCAAGAAGCTATATCCCACAGATACGGTTGCTTCGGTTCCCCCGCTACTTGTCATAAAAATATACTTCACTGCTGTTCCTATATACCAGGGTATCAGCGTCACACCTTGTAGAATACCGGCAATGAATCCCATAACAAGAGATATCATAAAGATACCTCCCCAAGTGGTAAATCCCAAGCGGAAAGTCTTCTTCAAGGAACTCATGATGCTGATGTCTTCAAGCAGGTAGATAGGCGCCCAAAGGCTAAACGGCACGGCCACGGCTATCATAAACGGGGTTGACAGAATTATAACAATCGGGAATAAGGTGACTGGGAACAAAGCAGCTATGACACCGATAAGCAGACTGGCCAACAGCATCAGGACTAATCCGAAGAAGACCAAGATAAACATTCTCTTCACATTATGGAGCAACATAGGCCGCAGCATCCCCAACGTGACACCCTGCAAACGTTCCTCTCGCTCATTATAAGTCCGGATCATCGCATAAACCAATGCAGTCAGCAACACAATGCCTATTATCAGCAGAAGCATATACAGACCGTAATAGGAAAAGAACGACATCAATAAAGTCGAATCAGAGTACATAACTCCACTCTCCATCAAGCCGGACATGCCTAACGTATAAGTCATCAGTCCATTCAAACTTAATGCCTGGACAAGACAAAGCGGTAAAAGCAAATAGGTTGCATACTTCAGCATCAACTTCCAATTCTCTTTTATAAAATCGAAAGATGCATTAAACTTCTCACCGAAAGAACGTTTTACGTACAACGCAATTTTAGGTTTCTCTGTTTCCATGTCGTTTTCTATTAGGTAAATAAATATAGTAGAATAAAATAAATGCCAGGGAAGTAAGAATCAGCCCAAGCCTCAGCGCATCCGGCAATTCGGTGTGGCGGGTGATAAAGCCTTCAATGAATCCTGCCATGATAAATACAGGGATGGTGCCTATCACAATCTTCACCCCTCGTTTGGCTCCCCTCCGGAAAGATTCAAGCCTTGAATAGGTTCCGGGGAACAGCCATCCGTTTCCCAAAGCGAGTCCGGCAGCACCGGCCACAATGATAGCCCAGATTTCGAGTGTTCCGTGCAACCATACGGCAAGCATGGACTCGCCAAGCAGACCATGCTGGAAAAAGAAGGTCTGGAAAGAGCCCAGCATGACTCCATTGGCAAAAAGCATATATCCTGTACCGAAGCTGGTTAAGATTCCCATTGCAAAGCAATTGAAGGAAACCATGATGTTGTTCAGTGTGATTCCCAGGAACATAGGAACTTCCGAAGAACCGTTATACACTGCCATAGGTTCTCCGTTGGCTATATTATCCAATGTCATATCCACATAGTTATTTCCCAGAATCAGACGGACAAAATCGGGGTCACCCACAGTAGAAATCACCCCGACCGCTACGCTGACAATGAAAATAAGAAATGAAACAAGCAGTTCACGACGCGCATCGTGCATGGTCTGAGGTATTTCCTGCGTCCAGAAAGTGATGACTCGCGACCATTTCTCACGTTTGTTCCGATAAATTTTATTATGCAGCGCCGAGGCGAGATTGTTCAGATAAATGGTGATGCGGGAGGTTGGAAAATGCGTTTGTGCAAACGCCAAGTCAGCAGTAAGGTCCGTATATGCGTCGGCAAGCCTGTCGGGAGACAAGCTTGTAGCCTGCTCCACCACCTTCTCGGCTTCTTTCCATTTTTCAATATTCCGACGGATGAACGTTACTTCTTTCATACTTTTCTTGAGGACTTCGGATGAGTTTTGTCTGAAATCGGTAACAAAAATAAGAGAATAATGATATATTTGCAACGAAATACTAAAAATGTTCAATCGGAAATGGCAGAATCTACTATAATCACGGGGCAATTCGTCCGTATCAGCCAAACACCCGCCAGCATTGGCGAACGATTTCTGGCATTAGTCATCGACTATATCCTGATAGGACTTTATGTATATTCCACAGCAACCCTGCTCTCTAAATTCCAGGTATCTTCGGATTTTACTATGATTGTTTTTTTTGCAGTCATCTATCTGCCTGTATTATTCTATGCATTTTTATGTGAGATGTTCAACCACGGGCAGAGCCTCGGAAAGAAGCTCATGAACATCCGGGTGGTGAAAGCCGATGGTTCCACTCCGAGCATAGGCTCTTATCTGCTTCGCTGGCTTCTCTTCCCGATTGATATTCCCGTCACCGGAGGACTCGGAGTATTAGTGATTTTGCTGACCAAAAACAGTCAAAGGATGGGCGACCTTGCCGCGGGCACAATGGTTATCAAGGATAAGAATTACCGCAAGATACACGTCAGTCTTGACGAATTCGATTATCTGACAAAAGATTACCGCCCCACATATCCGCAAGCCGCCGACTTATCACTGGAACAGGTAAATGTAATCACCCGGACTTTGCAATCCGGGAAAAAGGACCGTGCACGGCGCATCGTGCAGCTTGCCAAAAAAGTGCAGGAAATTCTTTCAATCACACCCCGGGATGGCGGACAGGAACAATTCCTGCAAACCATACTCCGGGATTATCAATACTATGCATTGGAAGAAATCTGAATTTCTTGTCCATTAAACTCAACCTTCCGTATTCTGCCGTTCTGATGCATATTGACTCGGAGAAACTTTATATTCGGCTACAAAACATTTCGAGAAATAAGATGGATTTGAATAGCCGACCATATACATCACTTCCGAAACAGAGAACCTGTTTTGTGACAATAAAGCAGCTGCCTTCTTCATTCTTATCCGGCGAATAAGATCTACGGGAGTGACTCCTGCCAACTGCTTTACTTTCCGGTACAATTGTTTATTATCCATCTCCACTAATTGGCAAAGCATAGAAACATTGAATTCTGTATTTTCCATGTTTTCTTCCATGATGGCAACAAGTTTGGTTATAAATGCTTCCCCTGTATCTATTTCTTTCTCCTGTATCTGTACAGGTTGCCCGATTGTTTCAATACTCAGTCGTTTCTCCAACCTGCGCCGGGTTTTAAGTAGCTGTTCCAGCCGCAGTTCCAGTTTATCAATATCAAACGGCTTAGCTATAAACGCATCTACTCCTGCTTTCATACTTTTGAGTTCTGTATCTTTATCATCCTTCGCTGTCAACATCGCAATAGGTACTAAAGCTATTTGCAAATTTTTGCGTATCACCTTACAGAATTCAATTCCATCCATTTCCGGCATTATCTGATCTACAAGAATTATGTCCGGATGGTGTTCTGAGGCAATGGTTATCCCATCTTTTCCATTTAAAGCATACAGGCAACAGTATTCTTTAGAAAAAGCTTCCACCAGATAGGTTACCATTTCAACGTTATCATCAACAATCAATAATATGGGTTTTCCCGAAAGCAGGCTCAATTGTTGATCCGTCTGAAAACTGTTCTGCACGGAAGATATACAGTTTGCACCGGATAAAGGTAAGGTTACGGTAACTAAAGTTCCACATTTATCGCCAGCACTATTAATGCTGACATGGCCATCATGCAGTTCTATAAACTTCTTAACTATATACAGCCCAATGCCACTTCCATCTTTACGTCTCTCTTTGTTTTTACTCTGAAAATAGCGGATAAAGACATAAGGAAGATCTTCATGCCTTATGCCACTGCCGGTATCCGAAATCTGTATAGTCACCGTTTCAGCTTCCTGAATTATACTAACTTCGATTTTTCCCCCTTCAGCAGGAATGAATTTAATCGCATTAGTGATTATATTTGATATTACAGATTCCATTTTTATCATATCCAGATTCATCCATATTTGTTCTCTATCGGATATGAGGACCGGCCTGATATTTTTCGATGCAAAAGCCACGGAGAAAGTATCCAGGATATTCCTTGTAAAAGAACATAATTCGATATTAGAGCGAATCAAAGTGTTCTCACTTGCACAATCAACCTGCTTGAAATCAAGCACTTCATGAATCAATGAATTTAATTTCAATGCATGTCCGTATACAGACTCCAGCCGCTTTTTATGTTCCGGCTTCTTAATTTCTGTAATCAGAGTACTTAAAGGAGCTATGATCAGGCTTAAAGGAGTCTTGAGTTCATGTGAAATATGAATGAAAAAGTCTAATTTCAGATTTGACAATTCTAATGTTTTCTCTTTCTCTATACGCTCATATTTCAGCTTGATATTCTTTCGGATATATTTTATGATAATAAAAGCGATACCTGCCAATATAAGTGTATATATAATATACGCTATCACCGATGCATACCATGGCGGAAGAATGGTAAAGCCAAACTCCGTAACCGGAGATATCCGGGGATTATCAAAGTTCCCACTCCGCATAAACAACTTGTACCTGCCGGGATGTAAATTGGCAAAAGAAATATAATTCCGTCCCGGCTCCAATTTATTCCATTGCTTCGTATTTCCTAAACGATAATAGAACTCTGTTTCTGACGAATAAGCTAATGTAGAAAACTCAAATGTCAGATTCTTCTCCGTATGCGGCAACTCTATCCTATTCTGGTATCGGATACTACTCCCGATATAATCCACCATAGGTAGCAATCGCTTGTCATTGCTTCTGACAGCTGTTATAATAACCGGACTTGCTTTCTTTTCTTTCTTTATAGCATGAGTGGGCATATAAGATATCCCATCATATCCTCCCCACAATATAACCTCATGTTGCTTGTCATAGAATCCTGCCTGATAATACCTTCCTGGAAAAGCGACACCTATTCTCTCCAAAGAAGTTACATCCCATGCCATGACTCCTTCTGTACACGAAACCCAGATATTCTTATTTTCCAATACGAAAGAATGCACCAGACTTCCTTTGGCTAATTCACCTATTTTCTCAATGGCACAAGTCAGGACATTGATTCTATAAAGTTCATTGTCCGACGAATACCAAATAGACTGTATTCCATCATAAATCATCTGATTCAGACAAATGTCCAGTATGCGTGTTTTTCGGGATTTACAGTCTATCCGGGCTAATCCTTTTTGAGTATTAACCCACATAAAACCATAATTATCAGCCTCTATCTGATAGGCAATCTCACTAAACTTTGTTGAAACAAGTGAGTCGGATAAATTCCATTCCGCCCGAAATAAAGCCTCATGATCGTGTGCAAGCAATTCTTGCTTGTCAACGATGAATATTCCACCCAGATAGGTTGTAATCCATAAATAACCATATTTATTCTCATAAACATCATATGCCCAATTAGCTTTCTTCTGATTCAGCCTGTCTACTATATTGTAATGTATAAACTTCTTTTTCTTTCTATCATACCTTGCCACCCCGGCATCCGTAGCAATCCACATGATATGATCACGATCTTCATATATACATCTGATTCGGTTGTGCAGAAGTAAACCGTCCGGGGTCTCTGTATTAAAGCATTTCACGTCACCATTTTCTCCAAATAGCAAAAGCCCGTTTGTTCCTCCTAGCCAATACCCTCCTTTGCTATCCTTATATATATGGGTAAAATGATTTCCATTCCTTTCATTTATCAATTCTGAAATATGAATAAACTGAAAAGCAGAGTCATCAATAATCAACGATATGCCATAATCAGTACCTAGCCAAACATTATTATTTTTGTCAACATAAATACATGAGATAACATTATTACACAAAGATTGCTCATTTCGCAAATCACGAAGTACATGGTTGACTTTCCTCAGGCTCCGACTATAAATATACAAGCCATTATCCGTACCGATCACAATATTATTTTTATTATCAAAAGCCAACGTTTTAGCAGTATTCGACGGCAATGCGAGAGATGTTTCTACATGAGAATCTTTAAAAGAATATTGGAGTAAACATCCTTCCGCCCCAATCCATAAGCAATTTTGCTGTTCATCCCACAGCAATGAATTTACCATCAGTTTCCGGAATTGCTCAGGCAATGAGACTGTTTCTCTCACTTGCTTTACGGGGTCATAACAACTCAAGCCATCATAGGAGCCTATATAAAGCTTACCATTGGCAGGTGCAAATGCATAAACAATTGATTTACTTTTTCCGGGACCTAATGGCAGGTGCAAAATAGATCCATTCTGGAAATCATAATACAGTAATCCTTCATCATTAGTTCCAATCCAAAGTTTATCGTGCCAAACAGCCAAGGAACGGACGGATTTAACCACCTGAGTAGCCGGATACAGGTTCTCAAACTGCTCAGTAAGCAAATTGAAAAAACATAATCCCCTATTAGTCCCGATACACAGATATTCTTTACTTATCTGTACTATTGCAGTAATATTGGCATATTCTATATCGGTTTCCTTTGCTAATTTATAGATTTGATATCCATCATAAGAGAACAGGCCACTTTTAGTACCAATCCATGTCAATCCCGTGTCATCTTGAAAAATTGCATTTACAATATTTGATTCTAGTGGGAAATATATATTCTTAAAACTTTTATATTGATAATTATGTGGGAAAACAGAAGGGAGATTAGCGGAGCCATACGCCTGCATACCCCAAACTAAAATATAAACAAGAAGAAGTGTTTGCTTACTAAGAATAATATTCTTTATAATCAGAAATCCTTTCATATATAAGGCCCGTTCAGGCATTGGTTAAAGCGAAAGTAGTAATTAAATTCGATAAAGAGCATACTGAAACCATAAAAACAAAAAAATGGAGCAAACCATTCAGCCATAGGCTGTCCGCTTGCTCCATCCCCCACCAATTAGATTATTTCCGGGGACCGGTATAATTTTCATACCAGTCTGTATATTTGGCCCCCTTTGAGTCTGCCCATTTCGTGAAATCAGGATATTCACTGTCAATACGCTGCCTTTCTGTTACCGGCTTGAAGCCCAATACAGGAATATCAATGGCAAACGGATATGCTCCTTCACGGTCAATGTAATAAGCATCCTTATTAGTGCCGATAAGCGACTGATTAGCTAAAGATGTGGCTTTATGCTTAGGTAAATGTACCTCTGCCCTATCCTTTTGCCCATCAGCATACTTTACAATGATATATGGATTGTAACCTTTCAAATCATCCTTCTTAAAAGAAGCATTGAATTCTCTGGTTATTGTATACGTCTTGCCAATACTTTCCTTAACATTAGGTGTCACTATAATGGACGATGTTTCATTTTCTACTTTTACATCCGTTGAAGTCACTTTACCAAGTTGTCCGGGATCTATCTGATAAGCGAACGCATTTAAGAATGTAGCGCCATCATGTACCGGAGTAAATGTATCGACTATCTTTGTTACCATATTCTTGGTATTAAAAGAAACTTCACGCCTGTATTCCACTATTACATCATTCATGTCATAATCACCACCCGAAGGCCAGATGTCTTCAAACGCCAGCGTACCTTTAAGAGGTTCTACCGGATCCGGTTCCGGATCGTCTTTACCATCGTCAGGTTTAATAACAGGTCTATCAGGGTCGTCAATACTTCCTTCCGGAGTGGCATCTACATAAAACAAAAGGTCACAGTAACTTTGGTTCGCTCCATCTTCAACACCTATAATGGTCTTTCCACTCTTTTCATCTTTCACAGAGACAAATCCATTCTTAGTTAAATCGAATTCATTAGAAGTACGAAGATTTTTCGTCCTGATCTCATCCACTTTAACATCAGAATCTTTGTAGTACCCATTGTATCCATCAGCATAGAGAAACCAACCTACCGTATATCCTTCCGGAAATTCTTCTGTGGCATTACCACTCTCATCAAAATAGAGCAAACGTACTTTATTTCCACAGCTTAATATAGATAATAAACCTCCAAATTTTGAAAAAGCGACATCTGGAAATACAATATATTTTTTCACACTATTCACATCTACCCTCTCACCAGACTTATAAAAATAATACCCAAACGTATTATCAAAAGAAGCATCCCGATCAAGGAACACAACATCCAATTTGGTTTTCTCTTTTATCTTTATATTAGTAACCTCGGGTGCAACAAACAATCCTGAATTATCCACATTCGTATTATATGGATTGAAAAATTTCTTCAGTCGCTTCGTTACATCTGAAATATTCTCATCACCAATCTGATTCACAGACGTGATATAATCCTTATTAATGTAATCTTTACTAAGAGTACTGTTATTAAAAATATAAGTAAGATTTCCTCCCTCTCCCCATTTACACAGTGAATAAAGATTCTTAGACCTATCAATAGTATACGGTGGGTTTGCGTCATCAAACGAATATGCTCGCGTAGAAGGTCTTAACTGATTCACACTCATATCAAAGCTAACAGCATTGTCTTTAATTTCCATTTCTACACATCTTGGCAGTCCACAAGTTTCCGTACATAAATAAACTTTCTCCACCGAGGTCGGTATATTCATTTTCCCCTCATACTTTCCGTTGTTATCCGTATAAGTTTTGAATATAGCCTCCACTCCTTCTTTTTTCACCGACGTACCTTCCACCATAGGATCTTCGTCATATACCTCTACAAGAGCAGTAAAACTCGGAACATCATAGTTCACCAGAAGCTTCACATCACCACGCGTTTCAAAACCAAAATATCCATCCGGATCAGGTAAAGGTTGTTTGCCTGCATCCGGATTATATACGTCTTTTTCCACGCATCCTGTCATCAGACCATTGAATACAATTGTGGTAATCACAATCATAGCGATTTTTAAGTACTTTTGTCTCATAAATACAATATTAAAATTACATAGTCAATAGTAAACTACGCGCAAAATTAGGCTATATCAACTGAGAGAAAAGACACAAAATGGACAAAGGCTAACACAAAAAAGACAAGTTTAGCATTAAAAAGATAAAGACATCTGATTATTAGTCAACTACAAAACTTTCCGATTTAAAATTACTATAATACCTCCCGGAAATTGCCGTAAACTTCAGCACACAATAATCCGGGTCCGTCACACCTTCCGGATAATACATGGTATCGCCTTCCTGCCATATCATCTCCTTACTGGAGGCGTCCGTCAGCACTTCCATTGTGCCGCGCAACATCACTCCCCTAAAGAATCGCGTATCACAAAAGTAAATACTTGCACGGTCATTTTTCCGGTATTGTGCAACACGCATTGACGAAGTGTTCGTGGTCAGATAGATAACTTTTATCCCCTCCCTTTTCCGGGGCTGCAACATAGCTTTGATATTCGGAAAACCTTCTGCATCTACCGAACCGATGAAAGCGGTTTTCAACTTATCAATCATACCTCCTACTGTTTTCTCTGCATCTCTCATCATTTCATTATTTTATGGGTTATTGTTGCGGCAAAGATAAGCACGACACAGAACATCAATGCAATAAAAACAAAGGGAGAAATAGCACTTTTTACGGTTTATACAGTTTCCGGTAAGCTAACGGTGTCTCTCCCGTACACTGCCGGAAACAACGCACGAAATAGGCAACGGTGGAGAAATGAAGTTCAAATGACAAGTCTAATATGGAAATATCGGTATAGATGAGCTGCTTTTTAGCCTCGTCCATAATCTTATTCAGGATATATTGTTTGGCACTGAGGTTCATTGCCGAATTTACAACCTCATTCAGATAGTTGGGAGTAATACAGAGCTTATCCGCATAAAAGCGGACGGAATGTTGTTCTTTCAGGTTCGCTCCGACCAGTTCTACAAATCTGCTGACGTGAATGCTACCGGCTTCCTTATCCTTCTCTCCTTGAGATAGCATATTCAGATACCCCCGGTTCAGCAGCATAAGGGCTTCGTAAAGCAATGCCCTCAGCACATGTATATCATTCTGTCTGTACAAGTCGATTTCTGCCTTTATATCATGCAGAAGCTGCATCATGCGCTTATAAAGTTCATCAGACAAATGGAGTTTAGAAGCTGTCTTTTCCATGTTGAAGAACGGGAGATGTTGCACAAACAAAGGGTCTTTGAAGAAGGAAGACAAGAACTCATCTTCAAAAATCAGCGCATAACCATCTGCAATATGGGCCGTATCCCAATTCCGTATTTCGCCGGGCTTGGAGAAGAACACATCGCCGGGAATTGCTTCACATGTCTGATTATCAATCGAGAATCTCCCCTCTCCTTCCGTAATGAAAGTAATATCATAATAAGTCAACGTATGCGCAGCCCCTTCAGCCAGAAACCGCTTCACGTATTTCAGTTCCACGACATCCACTAAAAGTTCACTCCCATACTTATGCTTATAAAACGTATACCGGGGGATTGATTTCTTCATTTAGTAATCTCTTATTTATGAATAAACTCTTACCATGAAATAACAACCCGCAAATATATTGATTCCCGCCATAATTCCACTTGCACACCTGACTTTAAATTATGATTTTCGCACCTGCCGGTGATATTTAGAATGAATATTTATTTCCTTGTCATTTCTTTTACTAACTTTGACAATCAATACATATAAAAATTACTCTGATGAAGAAACAGTTTGCCTTATTACTAATGGGAATACTTGTTCCTGTTTGCATCTATTCCCAGGATATTTCAGGTACGTGGAACGGGAAATTGTCACTCCCTACCGGTTCACTCACCATTTGCTTCAATCTGCAAAAGACCGAACAAGGTTATACATCCACCTGCGACAGTCCGGATCAGGGAGTTAAGGGTATTCCTACAGAATCAACCCTTTTCAAAGATTCGGTACTAACGATTCAGATTCCCAATATACATGCCTCTTATAAGGGGAAACTCGGAGCGGACAACAAGATATATGGAAACTTCACACAAGGCATTCCATTGAAATTAGATTTGGAAAAAGGAGAATCCGCCAAGATGAACCGTCCGCAAGAGCCTCAACCGCCTTTCCCTTACAAAGTGGAAGACATAACCGTTGAAAATCCGCAAGCCGGCATCACACTTGCCGGAACATTGACTTTGCCTGAACAAGGGAGTAAATTTCCGGCAGTAGTATTAGTGACCGGTAGTGGCCCGCAAAACAGGGATGAAGAAATCATGGGACACAAACCTTTCTTAGTGATTGCCGATTACTTAACCCGCAACGGAATAGCCGTTTTGCGCTGCGATGATAGAGGTGTAGGCAAGTCGAAAGGAGTATATGCATCTGCCACGAATGAAGATTTTGCCAGCGATGCGGAAGCTGCTTTCCAGTATCTGAAAAGCAGGAAAGAAATAAATTCCAAACAGATAGGAATCATCGGGCACAGTGCCGGAGGAACCATAGCTTTTATGCTGGCTGCCCGGAATAAAGAAGTGGCTTTCATCGTTTCGTTGGCAGGCGCCACCATTCAGGGAGACAGCCTGATACTAAAACAAAGTGAGATGATTTCCAAATCCAGCGGTATGCCGGATGCTGCATGGGAATTGACTAAACCCGTGCTACGCACCCGCTACGCTTTATTAACCCAGGATAAGAGTACAGAAGAAATCCGGAAGGAATTGTATGCCAATGTTGCGCAAACACTTTCTCCCGGACAACTGCAAGACCCCAATGTCATGAAACAGGCAGAGGCTCAAATGAACTCAATGCTCTCCCCCTGGTATTTGCATTTCATGAGATATGACCCTACTTCCGACTTAAAGAAGACCAAATGCCCCGTCCTGGCTCTCAATGGAGAGAAAGACCTGCAAGTAGACGCCGACATGAACCTCGGAGCAGTGGAGCAGTGGGTGAAATCCAACGGAAACAAACAAGTCACCACTAAAGAATATCCCGGCCTGAACCATCTGTTTCAAGCGTGCAAGACTTGTACTATCAGCGAATACGGACAACTGGAAGAAACAATTAGTCCGGAAGTTCTGAAAGATATGTCAGACTGGATTCTCAAATTGAAGAAGAAATAAATATCCGGAGGTTACCCCCGATGCTTATTTACCTACAAACTTGAATTCACGCTCATTGTATCTGTCGCCGACATTGGGGTACTTCTTCAACAGATGTTCTATGTCCGCAATATCTTCGGCAGACAAATCCACATCAGCAGCTTTTGCATTCTCTTCCAGATACCGGGAGCGTTTGGTTCCCGGTATAGGAATGAGATTCTCACTTTGTGCCAACACCCAGGCCAGGGCAAGCTGTGCAGGAGTAATCCCCTTCCCCGCTGCGATTTCCGCAAATCCGGCAGATAACCTTTGATTGTTTTCCCAATGTTCGCCGTTGTAGCGGGGCAGATGCTTTCGGTAATCATCCGTTCCCAGAGCTTCCACACGAATTGTATTAGTCACCAGTCCCCTGCCTAAAGGTGAAAAAGGCACCAGGGTAATCTCCAATTCTTTCGTCAATGGCACTATTTCCTTTTCCACATCACGAGTCAGCAAAGAATACTCACTCTCAACGGCGGCAATAGGATGCACGGCATTAGCTTTCCTCAAAGTTTCGGGAGAGCACTCGCTCAGTCCCAGATAACGGACCTTGCCCTCTTTTACCAGTTCAGCCATCGCCCCTACCGTTTCCTCAACAGGAACAGACGGATCTATCCGGTGGGCATAATACAAATCTACCGTCTCAATCTTCAACCGTCTGAGGCTTTTCTCCACCGCCTGCCTGACATATGCGGGAGAGCCATCCACATAGCTCTCGCCTCCGCCAAACACGCTGCCTTTTTCATTACGCAACCTGAAACCGAACTTCGTCGCAATAAAAATTTGATTTCTCTTTTCGCACAGCACTTTAGAGAGCAATTCTTCATTGGCTCCATTGCCATAGACATCCGCCGTATCCCAAAAGTTCACGCCAAGTTCCAGGGCACGATGCAACGTTGCCATACTCTCTTTCTCATCCGCCGTTCCATACGCAGCACTCATCCCCATGCAACCCAACCCTATTGCAGACAGTTGCACATCCGTTTTACCTAATTTTCTATACTTCATAATTCTACTATTTAAGTCGATGCAAAATTAGGCGATAGCACACGGATGGATTAGCACTATTCAAAGCATCATTTGTACAAATCAAATAGTTGCCTGTTCCCGCACTTTGGTCGGTGACTGATCGGTATGTTTACGATAGAATTTACTGAAATAGGAAATAGATTCAAAGCCCAGGCTGAATGCAATTTCAGATATGGAGCGATTGGTATGCTGCAAATATTGGGTAGCTTCTTTGACGACTCTTCCGGCAATCAGTTCGGATGTCGTTTTTCCGGTAGTCTCTTTAATAGCCTTATTCAGATGGTTGACGTGTACGGACAACCGGTCGGCATAATCGGCAGGAGTATGCAAAATCAGTGCGGCACGGGGGTAATCTACCGGGAACTGTCTTTCTAATAGTTCAAGAAACAATTCGGCAATGCGTTGCGAAGCATTCGGATGCGATTCATACTGATTGATATCCTGCATCTTCACAGCCGTATGTATCAATAAATGCAGATAACACCGCAATACATCGGACTTGCCTGCATAGTCAGATTGCAGTTCCTCCTGCATCCGGGCATATATGTTCTGCACATCTGCCAATTGCACTTCATCCAAAAAGAAAACCTTATCACCCGTCAGCCTGAACAAAGGCGTATTTGCTAAAGAGCCGTTCTTCTCTTCCGTTCGTACAAACTGTTCATTAAAGATGCAAAACATTCCTTTCTGTTCTTCACTGACTGACTCCCACGCATAAGGTACCAAAGGATTAGAGAACAACAAGGCAGGACGGTCCACCAATATCCATTTATCGGTATAATACAATTTTCCCGTCCCCACTATCAGAGTCACTTTATAGAAATCCCGATAACTGAATTGCACCGTCCCGAAGTTACATTGCCGGAAGAAGAGATTGAAATATTCTTTCTCTTTGGAATAAACGGCATCCGGCTTCGGGTCGTAGCATCGTATTCTCTTATAGAATTGAGGTATTGTTTCAGGCATAATGCATATCTGTTTTGCTACAAATTTACGGATTCTTCTTTAATTCTACCGCAACAGAATAGACTAATAGTGCTCTTTACATCAGCATTTGAGAATTAGAGACTATACAAGCCCTGAAATTCATAAGAGTTTCTTTATTTGTTTTATCAAGTCTTCCATCTTTCGCTTATTCTTTTCAATCATTCTCGGTCGCAAAAAGAACCAGTTAAAACCGATCCATAAAAGTACAACAGAATATGCCGCCACACCGAAGAGTAAAGACCTTTTCAAAGTATATTCATACATATAGAGTGCAATCCCTGCGGACAATAAAATGAAATAGAGGTTCATCAGTTTGGTCTGCATGATATGTTCCTTGCTTCTAACCTTTAGCAAAGCATTCAAGTAATCCATATTCGACTGTTTTTCGTCTATTTTCCTATATAATGAAGTCAACCCACTATTAAAAACGAGAACCATTCCCATTGGCAGAATCGACAGTATAATACCGATTTTGGTACTCATCAATTGTGGTTTAAAGTATACCCAGATAAAGATGATAAAAAGAATAGTAAGCACTAAGACTGCATTGAGAATTGTCGTTCTCATAATCCCCTTTCTTCTGAAACCTTTTATTTTTCCAAGTATGTCGGCCTGGTCAACAGCCGGAACCGCCTGCTTGTTCCACAACTCCCTAATATCTATATCATTTTCCATACTCTTTAATTTTCTTTGTTAACAACGCTTTTATACGATGGATTTTCACCCGGATATTGCTCTCGGACAATCCTACGATTTGTGCAATATCCGATTGCCTGACATCTTCCAGTTCCAGCGAAATAATGATACGGTCTATCTCCGGAAGTTCGGCTATGGACTTATACAATATGCGAATCTGAGGTTCGATATCTACAACTTCCTCCTCGGGTAAATCAACAGATAATTCGGTTGAAACGATTCGTTGCTGCCGCTCCAATTGACGAAGGCAGTTGTTGGTTGCAATGCGGAATATCCAGGTACTGATATTGGCTTCATTCCTGAAAGCAGGCAGATGTTGCCAGACCTTGATGAATGTGTCCTGAGCCATATCCTGCGCTAAATTATAGTCGTTTACGTATCCCATACACAAACGGAATATTTTGCCCCAGTATTCCTTATATATTACTTCAAATTCCACTATTTATTCTTTAATGAATTCACGTATCTGATTCATAAACCACTCTTTATCGTCAAACATCACAAAATGCAACCCCTTATTAGCATATGCAAACTGCACTGTAGGCAATTTTTTATATTGTTCTTTTATGACTGTTTCTATATTCCTGAAATGAGGTTCCAGTAAAATCAAAGAAGGAACCGTTATGCTCTTTATCCGTTCCCTCAAATCGGTATTCGAGAAATCACAATACATTTTAGCGAATGTTTCCCTGTCGGACTTCAATCCCCAACTTACGATCTCATCGAATTTCGATGAATCGGTAGTAAGACTTGCAGCACTCATTCTTTGCATCTGGGCGAATTGTTCTTCATTCATCGCAGTGATCCGGTTAATCATCTCCGAGCAATCCTTAGCAGGAACTGGCTTAAATTCCGGATTACTCAGAGCCATTAAACAAGGCAGAGCATCCACTACTACAATTTTCACGGCAAGATAAGGAAAATCAGCCGCAATTGCAAGTGCCAACCCTCCTCCCATACTATGACCAATAAGAATCGGCTTTTCTATATTCTTCTCTTTTATAAACCGGACTATCTGCATTTTCCAACTCTCAAATGAAGGATTCTTTTCCGGTGCAACTCCTGAAAAGCCTGCCATCGTCAAAACATAGCAAGTATAATCCTCCTTCAACACTTCAACACTTTCCTTCCATACATCTCCCGAACAGGCAAAGCCGGGAATAAATACAATGGCCTGCTTTCTCGTTCCTGACTTGACTACTGAAAAAGGATAATCTTGCGCTAAAGCGAAAGAAGAAGCAAGAAATGCCACTAAGATAAAAAATAGTTTCTTCATTATCATTCGTTTTTTGATTTACCCTTTAGATACGGGAAAGTTCAGAATGTTACAGAAAAGAAGAACTTATTCAGAAGTCATTTTTATGTAAGAAGATACTATTCAGAAGTCCATTTTTTAGTACTAAAATCAAATATAATGCTAATGCTTATTTTCTACGAAGTAGATGCTCATAATTAATTCGTATATTGAGTATCTGTCATTCTGAGCTTGTCGAAGGATGACAGATACTCCGCTAACAACAAGCAGGTAGCATACCTAAATAGTTACAGAATTATTCACCCCCGTTAAAAGGTATTAATATTAATACTTCACCAATATCTTTATTTGGATATTAGTATTAATATTAATACCTTTGAAGAGTCAAACAATAACACATAAGAGATGAAAGTTTATAAAGTAAAAGAGATCATTAAAATGCTGGAAGCTGCGGGATGGTACTTGAGTTACTGTAAAGGTGACCATCGACAGTTTAAGCATCCGGACATAGCCGGAAAGGTGACGGTGAGAGGGAAATTAAGTGAGGATTTGGATCAGTTTCTTTTAAACAGTATTTGGAAACAAGCAGGGTGGAAATAACCACCTCGCATAAAAAAATAAAGCGTATGGTAACTATAAAAGTAAATATTGGATGGTGTAATAAGAATTATGCGGCATCCGTTGATGAACAGGTTCCGGGAGCGGTAGTGGCTACCAATAAAACATTTGAAGGGGTGAAACAGGCTATTGCTGAAGCTGTTGCTTTCCATGTGGAGGGTATGCAGGCAGATGGGGATGAGGTCGCTGCTTGGTTGGCTGATGGGGATTATCAGTTTGAATGGATACTTGAGACATCGGCTTTGTTGCGTAGCTGCGAGAAATATACTTCAATAGCTGCTATTTCACGGGCTACGGGGATAAATGAACAGTTACTTAGTCATTATGCCAATGGGATTAAAACGCCTCGTAGACAGCAACGAGAGCGTATTGTAGAAGGACTTCATAAAATTGGGCGTGAATTTTTATCAGTTGTGTAGTTATTGTTTGACGGCAAATTATACAACTTGATTTCCGGGGCTTCCACGAGTTGGAAGCCTTTTTTCGTGTTTGTTTTGGTATGGTATTATGATACGCTCCCACCTGAAAATAATCCATCCATCTCCAATCACCCCACCTTCTCCAAAAGATAAACCGTCCCCCTATTCGACTTCTTACAAGGAATGTCCAGTTTCCGAAGTGAGCGGCCGAAGCATGCTATTTTACTGATTGACAATCTGTCCCGGGTCTTGGTCTGCAAATAGTTGAAGATTTCCATGGCAGTCAGCCACTCTCCCGCCTCTTCACTTTCCGCAGGCTGGAAGTAGCTACTGAAAAGCTGCTCAAGCGGAGTGACCTGTTCAAAATCGCGGTTGGTTTGTTTCAGAATCGCCTCATCTTTATCGTCCAGCCAGTAACGTTCACCTTTATATATGTCATGCATGGCCTGGGCATACAACTGCCTGTAATTGATGGCAACATTCGTATCGATGGGCGCAGTCACCTCAATGCAGATGAAACGGCGGCTGCCACTGGGATCGGTCAGCAAATCCATCTGATTGCTCGTACCGATGAACGAAGCGTAACGGCGCACCTCCTGAATACTGCTCGCATACGGTTTCCGCAGATTAGCCACCGGCTTCTGAAGCAAATGTTTCAGAAAGCCCTGCTGATTGAGATTAATCTGGTCGAATTCATCCAGATTGACCAGCATAAAGCGTCCCAGATAGCGTTCGGCATCCTGCTTGCTCTTAAAGTCAAGACTGTCCGTATAGCCAAAACGCAACTCGGGTGGCAGAATAATGCGGCAATACGTAGATTTCCGGAAGCCTTGCGCACCTACCAACAGAGGCGACGTACTGTTGCCATGCTGCCGGTCGAGTCCCCTCCAATGCGCCACCATACTGAGAAACCAGCGATAGAACAGATCCCGCCAATATGGATTGTTGCACGGCACGAGGTCGGCAAGCGCCCGGATGCGGTCTTTCCCATCCCAGCGGCCCACACCGCAAAGATACTCCTCGACCGGATTGTACAGAGGTACGAAGTCGGACGTCAGATAGCGTTCCACATCTCTGTCCCAGGTACGGATACCTTCTTTCAGGGCATTGATGGCAATGCTGTTGCGCGCCCTGCGGTCCATAGTCTTAAAATAAAAATGAATGGAATCGCGCTGGCGGAACTCAAGATCATTCAAGACCGTATTATAGCGGAACTCATAGCGGCGTTCCATAAACTCCTCCAGCCTCAACGCGGTGTCTTGTTCGGGCGTCAGTGCGCTCTTTTTACCGAAACCTTTACATTCCTGATACAGGTTATGAAGTATAGTGCGCACCGTCTGCTCATCGGACTGGCGATAATAATGAATCAGCACCTGCCGCACCACTTCCTCTTCCGGTATGCCTGCTTTGTAGCAGTGTTCGGCAAGGTGGACGAGCAAAGGCTGCAAATCATCGCCCCGCCTCCAGTTCTCCAGCTCGCGGAAAGCCTTGTCGAGCGCACTCTCAAAAAGCATGACAAATGTTTGCGAAGTCTCATAGCCCGGCTCCATCCGCAGCAACGGATTTTTCTCCGCCAGGCGACGTTGCCGGAAAGTCTCTTCTCCGGGCATAGAGAAGGGCTGTTCCAAGCAAAACGATACGGCAGCCGGATTATATTCGGGCTGTTCATCCAGCGTCATGCGACAACTTTGTGTCAGCGAAGGTTCTCTCAAAGTAATGGGAAACGGGAGTAACGGCTGGTAACAACTTACAGCCAACCTGTAGGCATGCGCATGGAAAAGCATCGCCTCCTGTTCCCTTTTAGGCAAATTTCCGTCAGGCAGGGCAAAACGCACCCATATCTTCACGCTCTTTCCGCTGGAACCGCAAAAAGCGGCGAAAGTCTGCGGCAACAACATGGCTTGCCGCTTCACCAGGTCAGCTTCTCCCAAGCCTGCCAGCTTTTTCACTTCCAACTGCACCAGTCCGTTGTATTGCTTCATCTTCCGCCCGCCGTCTTTGGTACGGGCATACTCCAACGCGGGATAAATACGCGGCAATTTGTCAATATGCTCGTACATCGCATGGGTTCCTTCCAGTTCCGGCAGGACGGTTCGGAGTCCTGTCACATATCCGGCTTTTGTTTCCGATTTCATTTTCTCCATCAGCACACCGGCGTCACAGACTGTGAGCATTTCCTTACCACTCTCTTTGTCATGTCTTATCAAGGTGATTTTCATCCAATTATATTTTTGAAATTTATTTATTTGCAACCCTCCCGTTACGGGACTGCTAAAGTACAACATTAGAAAGGCAAAGTCAAGCTTTCAGGAGTATTTATTGCACATTTACTGAAATAAAATCCGACTGCGCCACTTCAATCAAAATACATCAATAATAATTGAGAGAAACATAAGGAATCACTTGACTTACCCTTATTTATTTTGTATATTTGCAGTAACGGGAACAGGGTGTCAACCCAGGTGAACAGGCCCGTCAATATGGGTTGACGGAACCGTTCACCAAGGTTGGCAGAGCTGTCAATCTTGGTTGACGCACACCCCTGCCGTTACCTAAACGTAACTATCCCTTATGTAAAACAAATTAATGCATCATTCATTTAAAAACAAACAACGATGGCAATCTTATTCGAGTGGTATGAAAACCCGGTGGCTCCAAGCCAAACTCAGGAGGAAACGAAACTTCACGCACGCATCACGCTCAACGGAACAGCGGACACGGCCAGGCTGCGGCGCAAAATTCAAGAACGCTGCTCACTAACGGAAACGGATGTAAGCGCCGTGCTCGATGCCCTGTCGCACGCGATGGGCGACGAACTGGCAGAAGGCAAACAGGTGCATCTGGACGGGATCGGCTATTTCCACCCCACTCTGACTTGCACGGGTGAAATCACCAAAGATACGAAACGGAAGAATACGAAAGTAAAACTGAAAGGTATCAAGTTCCGGGCGGACCAGACTCTGAAAAATGAAATCGGTGCCGTCCGGCTGAAAAACATCAAGCATAACGGACACTCCAATAAACTGACGGACGAAGAGATTGACCGACGGCTGACGAATTATTTCAGCGAACACCGGATGTTGACCAGATGTGACTTCCAAAGAGTGTGCGGCATGATGAAATCGACTGCAATGAGGCATATACGGCGCCTGAAAGAGGAAGGAAAGCTGAAAAATATCGGAATTCTGACACAACCGCTATATGTGGCGAATCCAGGCTATTATGGTGTAACAGAAGAAGTTAAAATGTAGAACTGTTAAAAACGGAGTGAGGGCAAGCAAGTTGCTCTCACTTTTTATTTTGCCATCACTATAATTAATACTCTAAGAGACAATTCATTGACATATCAGTGAGAGTAGTGAGAGCAATTTGCACAAAACTATTTTTCAGATCCAGAGTCTTGAGCGAGCTCATTTTCCAGCAGGGCAAACGCTCAATGATCTGAACTGGTTTCTTTTATGCACAGATTATGAATAGAACGGGTGATTATTACGCGGTTCAAGGCTGGAAGCATCTTACGGTTCAAGGCTGAAAGCCTTTTATCTTATGGCCAAAGGCAACACCCTGGGGGATATGTATTTATCTATACGCCCTGTAAGGGCATAACAGCACACACTGGCTTTTGCCCTTACAGGGCGTAAGATTGTGAGCGACAGGATATACAATTTTATAATATATTGATTTTCTACGTTTTATAATCGCTATTAAAGAGTGATTCTATAATTTAGCACCATTTTAGCACCACTATTTAGCCATCGTAAACAAATCAAGCGATGGTGCAAATAGCATTAGATAATTAACTTCTCAGGCTGCATAAATCACATGAGTTAATCGCCTTCAGAGCTGTCAATATTTTCCATGGATGGTAAATAAACTCCAATTTGCAGTCTGAACGAATGACTGCTCGCTGATTTTACATCCATATTACGTAATTTTTCTACAATAATTATGTTTATAATTTGCCGTGCGAGGTTTTATTTATACCTTTGCACCGTACAATAATAGATAAAATCAACGATTATGATAGCAGAGTTCAGCATTGAGAATTTCTTCTCCATTAAATCAGCTCAGAAAATCAGTTTTGAGCCTTCGTCAGATACCTTTATGCCTGATGAGTATTCGTATGAAGTTAAAGAGGGGGTAAGATTGCTGAAAGTGGGCATTATCTATGGTGCCAACGCTTCCGGAAAAACAAATATATTAAATGCCATCGAATTCTTCAAGATGCTGGTTTTAAGAATGCCTAAAGACCGGAATGAGAAAACCGGAGTAGTTCCTTTCATGCTAGATGACACTTCAAGGAATGAAATGACGAAGATGTCAATGGTGTTCTATGTCAATCAATCGAAGTATATTCTTAGTTTTGAGTTGGATGCCAAGCATATCTATTCCGAGACATTAATTGTTTATGATTCCATTCGCCCTACCAAGCTGTATAACCGAAGTTATGATGGTACGACAGATTCCACGACCATCGACTTTGGTGTAAATCTGAAAATGACGAAGAAAAGCCAAGATGTGATTTCCGGCAACACTATCAATAATTGCAGTGTGCTTGCCGCATTTGGTAAAAGCAATGTGGAACGCACCAAACTGAATGATGTGTACGATTACTTCGCCAAACAGGTAAAAGATGTACTGGCTCCCGGTATACTGCTTTCGGGATACGTCAAATCACGATTGGATAAAGACGAGACAGGAGATTTGAAGAAATTCATTTTAAACTTCCTGAAAGCGTCCGATTTCAACATAGAAGATGTGGTATTACATGAAGAGGAAGAACTGATTACTCCTGAATTGGAACAATTAATCCAGAATGCCCCTATTGATAAAGATGCAAAGGCAGCAATGCTAAGAAAGGGCAAAATTACAAATACAGAACTGACCTTCAAGCATAAGGCAGGCGATAAAGTATATGATTTGTCGGAAGAATACGAATCCAATGGCACTATGAGATTCTTGGGAATGGCTGTAATTCTGAATTACCTGTTAAAGACCAATCGGTTTGTGCCCATTGATGAAGTGGAAACAAGTATTCATTATGAACTACTGGCTTATTTTATAAAAGTATTTTTAGCGAATAGTAACGGAACCTCCCAAATGCTCCTGACAACGCATGACATTAATCTTCTCAACGAGGATTTCATTCGCCGTGATACTATATGGTTTACCGACAAAGACGAACTTGGTGAAACAAAAATTGTGCGCCTGTCTTCTTTGGGGCTGCATAAGAATCTTTCCCCATATAATGCCTACAAGCAAGGAAAATTGGTAAAGCTCCCGTTCCTTGGTAGCCAGTATATCAACTTAAACAACTAATGATATGGGGCGAACAGTAACAAAAAGTATTGCCATCATAGGCGAAGGAGAAACGGAATGGTTCTATTTCGATTCTCTGAGGATTGCGTGTCGTTATCCCTTCAAGGTTGCGCCGGATTTTCCGCAGCACAGCGACATCAATCATATTCTGAAACTGATAGAGTCCTATCTGAACAAACAATATGATTATATCGTATGCCTGTTTGATATGGACAGATTATTTCAGTTTCCATCTGAAATGCAATTGTATCAGCGGGCAAAGAAGAAATATACTGCAAAGAAATATGCTGGAAGGGTGATGTTTGTAGAAACGAACCCTTGCACGGAATTTTGGTTCCTGCTCCACTTCTTGCCTAATGTGGTTTGTCGGCGATATGAGAGTTACGAACAACTACTTCCCGAATTGCAGAAATATATGCCTGGATATGAAAAGACAAAACGATATTTCATACGCATCAACCTATATAAATACTTGACAGAGAATGGTGATTTAGAAAGGGCAATATCAAACTCAGAAAAGTTGTGTCAACTCTGCCAAGAATCGCCGGAAGATTTAATTGCATACTCGGAGATTCATAAAGTTATAGAGTTGCTTGGTAATATGTAAGTAGATGTGCATACTACCGTTGCAGCGATTGTGATTGCTTTTCTAATAAGATGATAAAATGATAAAATAAATTCATGGAACTATTATATATTTACATTTGGGATGACAACCGTAACATTAAAGGGTGTGAATACAATTTCTCTCCCAATTATAAATTTTCATATCAGCCCCAATTAAAGACTTTTTATATGGAGGAATGTGATTCTTTATATAATGGATGGTTTGGAAGGAATATAGTCAATATTACAGCGATAGTTGGAAAGAATGGCTCAGGAAAGACCAATTTACTTGACTGTATAATAAAGGCGTTATGTAGTCAAGGTGGCGGTTTTATATTTTATAAATATAATGGGCGTATATATACAAATATTCCAGAACATTTTTCGGATTATAGATTCACATTTGATGTAATTCAATTTAAGAGAGGAGGTTCTCCTCTAAATTCTAAATTTGAAGAACATGTTAATGATACATTTATCACTTTCTATTCGCCAACAATAGATAGGAGTTTGTCAAATAGAAGTTCTCATTACGTAAAGTTTGAGGACATTTCAACTTCCCATATTCTTCGACAGCCATTAAATCGATTGACTCAGGAACCGGAATATGCTCGTATGTCAGAAATTGACATAATGCAAACCAATGATTTATTTAGATTATTGTTGTTGTTTATTTACTCGCATGAGCAGGAACAGCACACCATTTTTGAATCAATCAAATTACCTGACTATTTTGAACTAAAGTTGCTTTATTTTTCAGACATAGAGCCTCAGCATCCAACATACAAAACTTTGATACAAAATATATCTGATAAAGGATTCAAAAACAAATTAAAAAAGTTCATACTAACACAGATTTTCTTATCTAAACAGCATTTCCCTGAAGATTGGGATAATAAAACGACATTTAAAGAGGTACTATTATTTCTTAATAATGGAGAAGACTATAGATCAAATCTATTCGACACACTCTGTCAACTTTTCGATTCTGGAAATATCAAATATCAAGAACATGAATTAGCCGGAATGAGAAGGGGATATTATGAATTTAAGTGTGATATTCAAATAAATGCCGTTAATCAAGAATTTATAAATGCCTTGTATTGTTACTACAATTCAATACCTATGGTTCCTTATGCTTCATTTGGGACAATGAAGCATAAGGTCTCAAATGCTCAAGTTGATATCAATTTAGGTATCTCGTCTGGTGAAAGAACTATTTATACATTTTTATCACGTTTAATGGGTGTAATTTGGGGTAAGCAAGGCGAAATACATCACGCTACCATTAATAAAATTATACACAATAATCAATTTGATGGTAAAACATTAATCATATTGCTTGATGAACCTGATTTACAACTCCACCCTGAATGGCAACAGAGATTCATCAGTTTGTTGCTAAATTTGCTATATTTATATTTCCCAAAGGTTAATTTTCAAATTATAATGACTACACACTCCCCAATATTACTGTCGGATATACCGCGAACGAATGTTATATTTGTCGATAAGAAACCAGATGGAACTTGCAAAGTGTGTGATGGGATAAATCTTAAAGAGACATTTGCATCAAACATACACACCCTGTACAATAATAGTTTCTTTTTGGATGGCATTCCCATTGGAGAATTTGCAAAACAAAAAATAGAATCACTGCACGCGCAAATAGAGTCTGGGGCGATTGATAATCATACTCTTGACGACATTTATAGAATAGGAGAACCCATAATCCGCAATATATTATTACAAGAGTATGATAACAAACGAAAGACACTATCAAATGAAAAACGAGTTACTTTATTAAAAGAGGAATTGGCAAAACTGGAAAACGACAAGCTATGATTAAAATAAACAATTCTAATACACAACAGATTAGCTGTGAATATGCTGATTATGTTATTAAAATGAAGAGATATCTCAAAAGAGATAATCAGTATTTGGCTTATGTCTTTAAAGAACGAAATTTTAGAGATGACATTGTATTATGCCCACCATCAAATTTAATCAAAGTAATTGAATCATTCGACGTACGCTTTCCCGATATAGATTATAAAGCAAAAGATTGGAGTGATTTTAGGAACTATATGATTGGACAATATGAAAGAATACGAAAGGAATTTCTGCACGTGGTTCTTCATTCATTAAATTTAAGTGTTTGCCCATATTGTAATCGACAATATATTTTCGGTACAGATAATAACCGTAAAGTCGGTGCTCAGTTTGATCATTTTTATAGTAAAAGTAGATATCCATATTTAGCTCTATCGTTTTATAATCTTATCCCATGTTGCTCTACTTGCAATAATGCAAAAGGAGAAGAACAGATAAAAATTAATCCCTATATAGAAGGATTTGAGAAAAACGGAAAATTGGCTATTGATTCTCCATTAAACTGCATATTAAGAAATACGGGATGGGAAATTAGGATTGAGTCCGATGACAGATGTAAAACGAATATTCAAGCATTTGCGCTAAATGAACTATATAAAAAACATAAGGATTATGCGTATGAAATAGCATTGAAATCTATTGCTAATCAAAAGGGATATTACAATGATCTAAAGATGTCATTTCGCAATTTGGGAATAACAGATGAAACAATAGAGAGAATACTATGGGGGAATTATCTGGACAATAGTCAATTATCCTATAGACCTTTATCTAAAATGACTTTAGATATTATTAATCAGTTTAAAGATCTCACCGATTGCGACTGTATATAACACAACTTCTTTACTATTGTCTGTAGATTATTCCTTTGATACAAGTACCTCTTTTATATAATGCTGATTACTCTCGTCAATGCCGAACACCTTATAAAGTAGGGCATTCACATCACCGTTGTAATCAATAATGCCATTGGCATCGGAATAGTCTAACAAATCAGGAACCTTCTTGGTCAAAGAGGTCAAAGATTCATCTGTAAGCAAAAAGGCGAAGCGGATTATCTCTCTGATTGCATATTTGAAGAAGTTCTTGGCTTCTTGTTCTGTGGCAAATGTTTTCAATGCTACGCAAGAGCGACCAAAACTCGGGGAAGTTGAAAGCCACATCTTCATCTACGAACTCATGGAGCAACCGTCCAAGGTCGTATGTATGTTTCATTTCTTATCCATTATGAATCAGCTGACATATATTTATTAAGCAAGTGCCCTGACTTAAACACAAATTACACAATGCTAAATTCTTGTTAATTTCACTTTCGGTTATCGAACTATTCTTCAGACACAATGTTGTCATAAGCAAATAGCAAACTTAAACATGAATTAAAGAAATAAAATTATGAAAAAGGAATTAATCACTGAATATTAGATATTTACCCAAGCAAATCAGGATAAATACGGAAAATTAACATGATAACCTAAACTCATAATTTCTCAAATTCTGAAGAAAGGGCAAAACGCTTCAGAATATAACAATTTTGCAATATTACCAATTAATTATTATTTTAATTATGAAAAAGTCAATTATTCTATCAGTTTTTGTAGCAGCAGCACTCACAGCGAATGCTCAGACTACCGTACAAGGCAGCAAATTCACAGACAACTGGTCTGTAGAACTAAAAACCGGCATGATAACTCCCCTAACCCACAGCGCATTCTTCAAGAACGCCCGTCCGGCTTTGGGACTTGAGTTTACCAAGCAACTGACTCCTGTTTTCGGACTGGGTGTTCAAGGTATGGGATATATAAACACCACGAATAGCAAGACAGCTTTCGATGTTTCCGACCTTAGCTTATTGGGCAAGGTCAACCTGATGAACCTGTTCGCAGGCTATACAGGCACTCCGCGCATATTCGAAGTCGAAGCCGTGGCCGGTGCGGGATGGCTGCACTACTACATGGACGGCCCTGGAGATGTGAATTCCTGGTCCAGTCGTTTCGGACTGAACTTCAACTTCAACCTTGGCGAAGCTAAAGCTTGGACGGTAGGAGTGAAACCGGCACTGGTATATGATATGCAAGGTACCCACAACCGGAGCCGCTTCAATGCGAACAATGCGGCATTTGAGCTGACGGCAGGCGTAGCTTATCACTTTGGTGGCAGCAACGGAAGTCATCACTTCACTTTGGCGAAGCTCTATGATCCGGCCGAGATAAGCGACCTGAACAATTCTATCAATAATCTTCGCTCGCAAGTGAATGAGAAGAACGGTCAGATCAATGTTGACGCACAGAAGATCAGTGCACTGCAACAGGAAGTCAATAACTTACAGAACCGGGTAATTCCTGTTGAGACGGTAGTGGAAACCAGCCGTATTCCGGAATCCATCATTACTTTCAGACAAGGTAGATCTACAGTCGATGCCTCTCAGTTGCCAAATGTGGAACGTGTAGCTTCTTACATGAAGAAATACGCAAATACAACAGTGGTAATTAAGGGATACGCTTCACCGGAAGGTAGTGCCGAAGTCAATGCAAGAATAGCTAAAGCGCGTGCCGAAGCTGTAAAAACAATCTTGGTGAATAAGTATAAAATCAACCCGTCACGTATTACTGCCGAAGGTCAGGGAGTGGGTGACATGTTCAC
>ERZ856578.1720-NODE-1720-length-39686-cov-6.067737_pt1 | contig 39686 bp, 28 predicted proteins | sample MGYA00514384_ERZ856578 | MGnify/ENA primary metagenome ERZ856578 (study PRJEB29103, sample SAMN06111958) | human gut metagenome | biome: human gut; feature: ankylosing spondylitis patient; material: healthy_person | host: Homo sapiens | place: China:Hangzhou...
GTGGCCCCCGCCATGTCCTCCGGGGCGCTGTCCCTGCTGCTCACCCTCCGGGGGGAGTGGCACTGCGGCTCCGTCTTTTTAGACGGCGTCTACATGGGCGTGAAGAACCGGTTCACCCCCGCCGGGGTGGAGACCGAGCTGCTGCCCCACATCCCGGACCCCCTGTTCGCCCACATCCGGGCGGCGGCGGACCACCTGAAGACCATTCTGTAAAGAGGGTGACGGTATGTCCCTGGTTCTCATTCATCCCGCCCCGGACGAGGGGTGGGCGGACATGCGCCTGGACGGGGTGCTGTCCCACGCTCTGGCCGGGCGGCAGGTGCGGGTCGTCCGCCGGGCGGAGGAATTGAAAGACCTGGCCGGGCAGCGGCTGCTCTTCGCCGCCGCCCTTGGGGAATACGGCGTGAATCTGGAGCTGACCCGGATACTCTCCGCCCTCCGCCGCACGCCCAATTTGCTGGATGGCGCTACGGCGGGTATTATCATCGATGGGCTGTCCCCTCTGTATACCAAATCTGCCGCTGCGGAGCTGGCCCTGGCGGCCAATTTAGCCGGGTGCGCCTTTGTGGGCCGCCCATTGGTAGAGGGGGCCGGGCAGCTGCACAACTTCCGCATCCAGGCCAAAAACGCCGGGACCGACCTGATGGGGGCCTATCGCGCCGCCGCCGCCGACCTGGCCCGGCGGGTGGAGACGGAGGGCTTTCCCGCCCGGGAGAAGCCCGAGCTGCTGGTGCTCCACGCCTCCAGCCACCACACCTCCAACACCATGGCCCTGTGGGAGCAGACAAAGGCCCGCCTGGGGGAGGATATCGTCTGCACCGAGATCGGTCTGCGCAACGGCACCTTGTCCGACTGCTCCGGCTGCCCCTATACCATGTGCCTGCACTTTGGCGAGCGGGGGGGCTGCTTCTATGGCGGCGTGATGCAGGAGGAGGTCTATCCCGCCATGCGCCGGTGCGCCGGGGTGATGATGCTCTGCCCCAACTATAACGACGCCCTGTCCGCCAATCTCACCGCCTGCGTCAACCGTCTCACCGCCCTGTTCCGCCAGCAGCGGTTTTATGACAAGGCCCTGTTCGCCATCGTGGTCTCCGGCTACTCCGGCGGGGACATCGTGGCTCGGCAGCTGATCGACGGGCTGAACATGAACAAGTCCTTCTATCTCCCCGCCCGCTTTGCCATGATCGAAACGGCCAACGACCCCGGCGAGGCCCTGTCCCTCCCCGGCGTACAGGAAAGAGTGGACAATTTTGCCGCCCGGGTGAAGAAGACCCTGCTGCACGGGGCGGAATAAAGCCGTTTTCTGTGAAAAAGTACAACTATCTTTTTTGGTGCGGCTATGATAAGATGTTAGGCAAGCTGTTTTATAAGGAAATGCCAAAAGCCTTCCCCTCGGGGGAAGGTGGACCCGAAGGGGACGGATGAGGGTGGGTCTCGTGGGTGCGCCGGTCATCGAACGGGCGGACACGGAGGTCCGCCCCTACGGCAGGTCACGATGGCTCTTGTAGGGGCGGACCTCTGTGTCCGCCCACGACGGCGTATGCACCTCCGCAAGTCCCCCTCAGCCTTCCCCCCTGCGTGGGGAAGGCTTTATATCGAATACAAAACGAATAAAATAAGGAGCGAATTACACCGATATGATCACTGTCACCGACCTGAGCCTGAGCTACAGCGGCACTCCCCTGTTCTCCCATGTGGACCTGCAATTTCTGCGGGGCAACTGCTATGGCATCATCGGCGCCAACGGCGCCGGCAAGTCCACCTTTCTGAAGATCCTGTCCGGCGACCTGGACTCCACCAGCGGCGAGGTGTCCATTCTGCCCAACACCCGCATGTCCGTGCTGAAGCAGGACCAGAACGCCTATGACGCCTATAACGTCATGGACACGGTCATCATGGGCAACCAGCGTCTCTATGACATCGGCAAGCAGAAGGAGGCCCTGTATGCCAAGGAGGAGATGACCGACGAGGACGGCATGCTGGCCTGCCAGCTGGAGGAGGAGTATGCCGAGCTGGGGGGCTGGGAGGCCGAGAGCGACGCCAGCCGCATCCTCCAGGGCCTTGGCATCGGCACGGAGCTGCACTATAACGACATGGCCACCCTGGACGCCCGCCTGAAGGTGAAGGTGCTGCTGGCCCAGGCCCTGTTCGGCAACCCCGACCTGCTGATGATGGACGAGCCCACCAACAACCTGGACATCGACGCGGTGAACTGGCTGGAGGATTTCCTGCTGGACTTTGAGGGCACCGTCATCGTGGTCAGCCACGACCGCCACTTCCTGAACACCGTGTGTACCCACATCGTGGACATCGACTATGGCAAAATCAAGATGTACGTGGGCAACTATGACTTCTGGTACGAGTCCAGCCAGCTGGTGCAGCAGCTGATCAAGAACCAGAACAAGCGCAACGAGGAGAAGATCAAGGAGCTGCAGGACTTTATCTCCCGCTTCTCCGCCAACAAGTCCAAGAGCAAGCAGGCCACCGCCCGGCGCAAGCTTCTGGACAAGCTGACCGTGGAGGAGATGCCCGCCTCCTCCCGCCGCTATCCCTTTGTGGGCTTTACCCCTGACCGCGAGGTGGGCAAGGACATCCTGTTCGTCACCGACGTGTCCAAGACCATCGACGGGGTCAAAGTGCTGGACAAGGTCTCCTTCATCGTGGGCCACGGGGACAAGATCGCCTTTGTGGGCGACAACGAGAACGCCCACACCGCCCTGTTCAAGATCCTGGCCGGGGAGATGGAGCCTGACGAGGGCACCGTGAAGTGGGGCCAGACGGCCACCTTCTCCTACTTCCCCAAGGACAACACCCCCTATTTCCTGGACAACGAGGACAACCTGGTCCAGTGGCTGCGCCAGTTCTCCCCCGACCCCCAGGAGCAGTACCTCCGTGGATTTTTAGGCCGGATGCTCTTCTCCGGGGACGAGGTCTATAAGCCCGTCAAGGTCCTCTCCGGCGGCGAGAAGGTCCGGTGTATGCTGTCCCGGATGATGCTGTCCGGGGCCAACGTGCTCATGCTGGACCAGCCCACCAACCACCTGGACCTGGAGTCCATCGCCGCCCTGAACAAGGGGCTGGAGGCCGTGAAGTGCAACGTGCTGGTGGCCTCCCACGACCATCAGCTGATCCAGACCGTGTGTAACCGCGTCTTCGACTTCTCCACCGACGGCAAGCTGACTGACCGCCGCATGACCTATGACGAGTATCTGGAGAAGCAGAAAGAGGCCGAGTAAGTCTCCCTCTCTCCCGCTCCAAAGCACAAAGCGCCGCCCTGGCCGGGCGGCGCTTTTTTCAGCCCCGGGGCCGGTTTTCTGTGTTTTGAAAAGAATATGTTAAACCTGCGTAAAATCTGTTGACGGCAGGAAAGTCCGCCGCATATAATGGATGCTGGAATCGTTTCGAGCATCTATGGAAGAAGGCGGCGCGTCCCGTTTTTTTGCAGGGGACCTTGCAGGGCCGCCAAGGAAGGAAAGAGAATATGGGCATCACAGATATTCTGTCCCTGCTGGGCGGTCTGGCGCTGTTCCTCTATGGTATGCAGATGACCAGCTCCGGCCTGGAGGCGGCGGCGGGCGCCAAGATGAAAATTCTTCTGGAGCGCCTGACGGCCAACCGATTCATGGGCGTTCTGGTGGGCGCGGCCATCACGGCGGCCATCCAGTCCTCCTCCGCCACCACCGTCATGGTGGTGGGCTTTGTCAACGCCGGCATGATGACGCTGAACCAGGCCGTTTGGATCATCATGGGCGCCAACATCGGCACCACCATCACCGGCATGCTCATCGCCCTGGACGTGGGAGCCCTGGCCCCCCTGTTCGCCTTTGTGGGCGTGGTGCTCATGGTCTTTGTCAAGGACACGAAAATGCAGCACATCGGCCAGATCCTGGCCGGTCTGGGCGTGCTGTTCATCGGCATGGGCATGATGAGCACCGCCATGTCCCCCCTGCGGGACTCCCCGGAGTTTGTGGAGCTGGTCTCCACCTTCTCTAACCCCCTGGTGGGCATCCTGGTGGGCGCGGGCTTCACCGCCATCATCCAGTCCTCCGCCGCCGCGGTGGGCATCGTCCAGACCCTGGCCAACGCGGGCATCATCCCCCTGGCCAGCGGGGCCTTTGTCCTGTTCGGCACCAACATCGGCACCTGCATCACCGCCGTGCTGGCCTCCATCGGCACCAGCCGCAACGCCAAGCGGGCCACCATCATCCACCTGCTGTTCAACATCATCGGCACGGTGATCTTCACCCTGCTGTTTTTGATCTTCCCCATCGCCCACATCATCGACGGGACCCTGGTCCTGCCCGGCGGGCTGGGGACCTCCCTGGCCGCGGTGCTGCCCAAAACGGCGGCCGGCCGGGTGGCTTTGATCCACACCTGCTTCAACATCGGCACCACCCTCATCCTGCTGCCCCTGGGCACCTATCTGGCCCGGCTGGCGGTGCGCATCCTGCCCGAGCTGCCCGTCTCTGACACAGACACCGGCGAGGGCATGCGCCTGAACTACCTCAAGCCCATCACCGCCAATGGCAAGGAGGGCGGCCTGGGCGTGTCCGCCATCGTCATCGACCAGCTGCGGCACGAGCTGCACCGGATGCTGTCCATGGCCCGGGACAACGTGGCCAAGAGTTTCCGGTCCGTTCTGGACCGGGACCCGGCCAGTCTGGAGGAGATTGAGCAGCGTGAGGAGTATATCGACTTTTTGAACCGGGAAATTTCCCGCTATGTCTCCAAGCTCATCTCCTTCGAGACCAATGAGCAGGGCTCCGCCGTGGTCAGCAACTTCTTTGCCATCTCGGGCAACATCGAGCGCATCGGCGACCACGCCGACAACCTGGCCGGCTACACCCGACTGCTGGTGAACAAGGACATCCACTTCTCCCAGGCCGCCCTGGCCGCCGTGGGCGATATGCGGGACGTGGCCCTGGAGGCCATCTCCTCCCTGCTCCACCACGAGGCGGGGGACCCGGTGTGGCTGGCCGACGTGGCCCAGATGGAGCAGCGCATCGACGACATGACCGACCAGTTCCGCCGGGACCAGCTGGATCGGATGCGCAGCGGCGTGTGCAACGAGGAGGCCTGCATCATCTACTCCGAGCTGCTCACCGACTTCGAGCGTATCGGCGACCACGTCCTGAACATCGCCCAGGAACTCACCAAGGCCCAGACGGGGCTGTGAGACCTCAGCTTCAACCGCAAAAGCGCGCCACCCAAGGTTCCTTTGGGTGGCGCGCTTCTTCATTTTATTTCTGCGCTCGCAACTGCTCTGTACGCTGGACATCCACTTCCCACTTACCGGGGGCACCGGACAGGGCCACACCATAGTCCTGCTCTGCCGACTGGGGGGATACATCCCCCTCCATCACATCTCGGAGCACCTTCTCCGGGTTACGGAGCCTGGCATCGCCCCAGCCGCCTGCGCCGGGAGTCAGCACTTGGACCACGTCGCCCTTCTGCAGCACTAGGCCGGTGCACTTCGAGGTCAGCCGCTCCTGCTGGTTGCTCCCCGCCCGGGTGAGGAAATAGCGCCCTCCGGCCCCGTTCTGGCCGCCGCACAATCCCCAGGGTTCAAACCGCTGGCGATCACCCAGACCAGTATAGATCACGTCGTCTTCCACGGCCTCATACACCCGCTCAATGCCCAGACCGCCCCGGAACTCGCCCGGGCCGCCGCTGTCCGGCCGCAGGCCGTATTTTTGCACCAGGATCAGAGGAAACTCCATCTCCAGCGCCTCCACCGGCAGGTTGGAGGTGTTGGTCATGTGGATCTGAACGCCGCTCTGGCCGTCCATATCCCGGTGGGCCCCCGCACCTCCGGCGATGGTCTCCATATACACATGGTACCGTTCCGGGTCTTTGGGGTCATAACCGCTGAACAGGGCGGTAGTGCAGCTGCCGTTGCTGCCCGCCATCGACCGCTCTCCGGCTGCCGGAGCCAGGGCTCCAAACACCACGTCGGCGATGCGCATGGCTGTGTCGATCCGCTCACCCACGGCGGCAGGATTTTTGGCGTTTAAGATCATGCCCGGCTCGGCCTCTACAGAGAAAGCCCGGTAGATGCCCGCATTGGAGGGAGAGCCCGGATCGATAAGGGCCTTCAGCGAATAGAACACCGCCGCCAGCATTCCGTTCCAGGTGATATTGATGGGACCGGCCACCTGGCCCTGAGTGCCGGCAAAGTCCACATGCAGGTCGTCCCCCTTGATAGTGATCTTTACGCTGATTTTCACCGGGTCGGGGGAGGCCACGCCAGCGTCATCCATATAGTCCACAAAGGAGTATTCTCCATCGGGCAGCTTCTGGATGCCCGCCCGCAGACGGCGCTCAGCATAGCGCTGCAATTCGTGCATACAGTCCACCAGCAGATCACCATACCGGGCATAGGCATCCAACAGCCGCCGGGCACCCACCCGGTTCGCAGCGATCTGAGCCTGCAGATCGCCGTACCGCTCCCCGGGGATGCGGGAATTCGCCAGTACAAAGTCCAGAATGTCCGCCAGAGGCTCCCCATTGCTGCACACCCGCACCAAGGGGATCTTCAGTCCCTCCTGGAAAATGTTGATGGCATCACCACAGGTGGAACCAGGCTCCTTGCCTCCGATGTCGCTGTGGTGGGCCAGGTTAGCCGCCCAGCCGATGAGCTTGCCGTTGGGGGCAAAGATAGGGGCGGCAATGGTGATGTCGTTTAAGTGGGTGCCGCCGCCATTATAGGGGTCATTGCCGATGAACATATCCCCGGGGCGAATGTCCTCCTTGGAAAACTTTTTATACACCTCGCCGATGATGCCCAGCAAAGAGCCCAGGTGCATGGGCACATGCTCTGCCTGGGCCACCATGTTGCCCTCCGGGTCGAACATAGCAGTGGAGATATCCCGGCGTTCCTTGATGTTGTTGGAATAGGCACTTTTGATGATGGCAACTCCCATCTCCTCTGCAATGGACAACAGCAGGTTGCCCACGATCTCCAGCATGACGGCATCGGTCTGTCCGCTCATTTCTCTTCCCCTCCCTTATACAAAGCGATAATGTTGTAATAGGCATCGGTATAGGCACTCCACTGGGGCGGGATGACGCAGGTGGAGTCCATCTGCTCCAGAATGGCCGGTCCCTCCAGCGTGGTCCCGGGCTTGAGCTGGGTGCGGTGGTATACCTTTGTATCCACAAACTCGCTCTCCCGGTCAAACAGAACCTGCCGCACCTCCATGGGCTGGGGCAGGGCCGCCTGGGGCTCCAAAGCCGCAGCGGACAAGTCCGGCTTTTCCATCACGCCGATGGCGCTGAGACGGAAGTTCACCATCTGCACTGGCATCTCCCGGCTGCAATAGCCATAGGCCCGCTCGTGCTCCTGGTGAAAACGCTCGATCATGTCCTCCAGCGCCGCCTGGTCAAAGGGAGCAGCGACCTGAATGGCGATCTCGTAGTTCTGGCGCATGTAGCGGCAGTCCACAGTGTAGGTATACTCCCGCTTATCCCGCTCCACATGCTCCTTGTCCAGCAACGCATCACCATCGGCCAACAGGCCACGGAAAATATCCTGCGCCTTGTCCAGATAGGCAGGCTCGGCGGGGGTCAGGTTGGAACAGCTCAGGTCAAACTTGGTGTCAGCCATCAGCAGTCCCAAGGAGCACAGGGTGCCGGGGGACGGGGGAATGAGCACCTGGCGGATGCCCATGTCCTGGGCCACCTCGCAGGCGTGGAGGGGACCCGCTCCGCCAAAGGCCATCAGGGTGAACTCCCGGGGATCATAACCCCGCTCCACGCTGACCACCCGGATGGCCCGCACCATATTGGAGTTGACCACCGACACGATTCCGGCGGCCGCCCGCTCCAAGGTCAGACCGGCCTTGTCACAGATGTGGGTGCGGATGGCCTGCTCGGCCAGACTCCGGTCCACATCCATCTTGCCGCCCAGAATCTTCGTCGCATTCAGCTTGCCCAGCACGATGTTGGCATCAGTGACACAGGGCAGCTGACCGCCTCGCATATAGCAGGCCGGGCCCGGGGTGGCTCCGGCACTGCGGGGGCCCACTTTCAATGCGCCACCCTCGTCGATGTGGGCAATGGAACCGCCGCCGGCGCCCACGGTGACGATGTCGATCATGGGGATGCGGGCGGGATAGCCCTCCACCGTGCGGTCGTTGGACAGCTGAGCCTTGCCGTCTTCGATCAGGCTCACATCGATACTGGTGCCGCCCATGTCAAAGGTGATGATCTTGTCCAGTCCCACCTGCTGGCCGATGTAAATGGCACCGATCACACCGGCAGACGGACCGGACACCGCCGTCTTAATGGGACAGTCTACCGTCTCTGCAATGGAGATGATCGAGCCGTTGGACTGGGTGACATAGGGAGCCACCCGAATGCCCGTCTCCTGGACGGAACGCTCGAAGTTGTGGACGTACTTCTTCATCACCGGCCCCAGATAGGCATTGAGCATGGTGGTACTCATGCGGGAGTACTCCCGGAACTCGGCTACCAGATCGTGAGAGGCGGAGACGTATACGCCGGGATACTCCTCCTGAATGATCTCCTTGATCCGGTCTTCATGAGCGGGATTGATGAAGGAGAACAAGGTACACACTGCAATGGTCTCTGCACCCATGGCCTTCAGGCAGCGCACCGCATTTCTCACGCTGTCCTCATCTAAGGGGGTGCGCACACTGCCGTCGTGGAGGATGCGCTCCTGCACCTCCTGCCGCATTCCAGCGGGGATCAGGCTCTCCGGCTTGGGCTTGCGCAGGTCATATAGAGATGGGCGGCGCTGCCAGCCGATCTCCATCAGGTCTTTAAAGCCCTGAGTGGTGATCAGGCCCATGCGGGCCCCCTTCTTTTCGATCAAAGCGTTGGTGGCCACCGTGGTCCCGTGGGCCAGATAGCTCACATCCATGGGGTCAATGTGCTGCTCGGCCAGGATCTCCTGGATGCCCCCCATAATGGCCTTAGAGGGGTCCTCCGGCGTGGAGCTGCGCTTATAGTGGCTCAGCTGGCCGCTCTGCGTATCAAACAGGGAGAAGTCGGTAAAGGTTCCTCCCACGTCTACACCGATCATATAACTCATAATATTTCTCCTCGATCCAGTTTCTCGTATAAAGTGCAGCAGGAGGGTTGGGCTGCGGCCCGCTCCTCCTGCCGCCGGATACATTCAGGGTGAGAACGCTCTGTCAAACGGAACGACTTTTTGTTTAGTGGGGAAGGGCCTGGACGGAGTCATACAGGCCGGGGGTGGCCCAATAACCTTCGCTCTCCAGCTGGGCGGCCAGGGGAGCCATGGCATCGATAAAGGACTGCTTATCAAAGTCCACAAAGGTGCCGCCGCCGTCAACAATGGTCTGCTTGTCCTCTTCCCAGTCTTTTTTCACCTCTTCGGTAAACCACTGGGCCACCTCGTCGGCGCAGTCCTCGATGACCTGCTTTTCCTCGTCGGTCAGCTTGTTCCAGGTGGTGGTATTGATGGCGATGCTCTCCAGGGGGAAGGCATAGTCCACCAGGGAGATGTAGGGGGCATACTTGTACAGGTCCAGGGCCACGATGGACTCATAGGAGCACTCGCCCGCATCCACAACACCCTGCATCATGGCCATGGTGTAGTCGGCCCAGGACACAATGGTGGGCACCGCACCCATGGTGCTGAAGTTCTTCTGGAAAATGTCGATATTGGGCACGCGGAACTTCACGCCCTGCAGGTCGGACACGTTGGCCAGGGGCTTCTTGCCGAAGATGGCCCGGGGGTTCTTCTGCATCTTATAGGAGACGATGTGGATGCCGGAATCCTCCAGAGTCTGGAAGGCGTTGTCCGCCAGATCAGACTCCAGGAAGGCGTATACATGCTCGATGCTGTCAAAGGCGAAGGCCATGGACATGATATTCAGGTCTTTGGCAATGCTGGTATAGTTGTCGAAGGAGAACATCACGCCCTGCTGCAGGTCCACCTGCATGTTCTCCACTTCCTCCATGGCGGGGCCCAGCTGCTCGCCGGGATAGAACTCCACCTTCACTTTACCGGCCAGCTTCTCGTTCACCAGGTCGGCAAACTTCTGTCCGGCAATGCCGGTGGGCTCGGTCTGGGAGGAGGACGCACCCAGCTTGATCAAAATCTCGCCATGGGCGGGAGCAGAGGTGTCGGAGCCGGCTTCGGAACCGGCCGATCCGGCGGAGGAGGCGGGCTTAGAGCCGCACCCGGCGCACACGGACAGCAGCAGGACCAAAGCAAGAGACAATGCGGTCAATTTCTTCATCATGTTGTTTTCCTCCATATCATTTTTATTGTTCTGTTTGACGCTGGAATTTTATCTCATCCCCAAACGGAATGTGCTCACATCAGGCCTGGCAGAAGCAGGGTGACCGCCGGGATAAAGGTCACCATCAGCAGGGCCGCAACCAGGGGCACGATCATGGGCAGGGTGTGCTTCAGCGCCTGCTCGAAGGGGACGTTGGCCGTCTTGGCCGCCACAAACAGGGCGGGGGCCATAGGCGGGGTGATCAGGCCGATGGTCAGATTCAGCACCGCCATCACGCCCATCGTCACATAGCTCATGGAGAAGGCATCCGCAATATTCAGCAGCACCGGGGCCATCATGATCAGAACGGGCAGCGAGCCCATAAAACAGCCCATAAACAGCAGCATCAGGTTCAGCAGGAGCAGCACCGCTACTTTGCTGGGGATATCCAGCAGCAGACTGGACAGGCGGGCGGTAAGGCCGCTGTTGATGATCATCCAGTTGAACACCGAGCCGGTGGCACACAGCCACATGGTCATGGCCGTGGTAGACATGGTGTTTTTCAAAATGGTCAGCATGGTCTTGCCGGACAGGCGGCGGTAGCACAGGCCCAGCAGAATGATATAGGCACAGGCCACAGAGCCGGTCTCTGTAGAGGTGAATACACCGGAGCTCACGCCGCCCAGCAGGATGATGGGCGCGCCCAGGGCGGGCAGCCCCCGCCAAAGGGCCCGGAGGAACTCCCGGAAAGTAGCTCTGGGAGTGGTGGGTGCCTGCACATGGAACCGGGTCACAGCGATGTAAATGTAGAGCATCAGGCAAAGGCCCATCAATACACCGGGGACAATTCCCGCCATGAAGAGTGCAATGGTGGAGGCTCCGGCCAAAAATCCCCATACCACCAGGTTGATGCTGGGCGGGATGATGGGACCGATGCCAGAGGAGGCGGCGGTGATGGCCACCGAGAACCCCCGGTCATATCCCGCATCGTCCATGGCCTTGATCTCAATCGCACCCAAACCGCCGGCATCGGCCATGGCCGAGCCGGACATCCCGGCAAAGATCATACTGGCCAGCACATTGGCGTGGCCCAGGCCGCCGGGGATATGGCCCACTGCCTTCTCTGCCACACCGAATATTCGGTCACTGAATCCGATCTCGTTCATTGCACATCCCACAAACACAAAGGCCGGGACCGCAAGAAGGGAATAACTGGCAAAGGAGGCGGCCGTTTTCTGTGCGAACATCACAAAGCTCTGGCCATTCTGTACAATGTACAGCAGACTGGACAGCACCATGGCCGAACCGATGGGTACCTCCAGCAGGATCATCACGATAAACAGAGCGAAATAGATCCAGACAAAAATCTCCTCACTCAATGATCATCCCTCCTTCGTCCTGCAGTTTCTGGAAGCGGTCCAGAAATACATGCTTAGGGGTAACAATGTACTCCACCACCCGGTAGATAGCGCACAGGGTAAGCATCACGCCCATAACCATCATGGGCAGGGCATAGTAATAGGCCCGGGAGAAGGGCAGTCCTCCCTGGGGCAGCTGGTTCAGCTGCAGAGCAAACAGCAGTTTGCCGCCGATGATAAATGCCACCGATGTCACCGCCACGATGACGTGGGGGGCAAACATCAGAAAGATTTTTCCTGCCCTGGGGAAAAACTTTACAAAAAAGTTGATCACCGCATGCTCATTGGTCCAATAGCACACCACCGTACCCAAAGCGGAATACCATACCAACAGGGCAATGATCATCTCGTCAAACCAAAAAATCGGGTTACTAAAGACATATCGCATGATCACGTTGATAAACATTGCCCCCAGGAACACGGCAGACATGATCGCCCCCGCCAGGGTGATCATGCTGATCACGCCCTGATAGATCCGCCAGACCTTGCCCAGCGCTCCCGGCGGAATATAAGTGCCTTCCATTTTCAAAACCTCCTTTTCTCGTCGTTCACTCTATGCAGTCGAGTTGGTGCATCAGCTCCTTTGTCTGGCGGTAAAGCTGTCCGTACATTTGAAAATAGGGTTCATATTTCTGATGCTGTTCCATATCCGGCTGATAAGTCCGCTCTGTGGCGATATACTTCGACAACTGGGAAAAATCCTGAAACCGGCCTGCACCCAGGGCGGCCATCAGTGCATCGCCATAGGCTGCACCTACAGAGACCGCCGCCACTTGGATGGGCTCTCCGGTGATGTCGGCCACCAACTGCATCCATGTCCCGTTCTGGGCCCCGCCGCCCACCGCCATGATCTTCTTCAGCGGCAGCCGATGATCCCGGATCACGTCCAGATGCTGGCGCACGGAGTAGCCCACCGCCTCCAGAGCAGAGCGATACAGGTGCCGCCGGGTGTGGGTCAGCTTCAGACCAAACACCACGCCCTTGGCCGCCGGGTCGTTGATGGGAGTGCGCTCCCCGGCAAAGTACGGCAGGGTGATAAGTCCGCCGCTGCCCGGGGGGATCTTCTCCAGCCCCTCCGGCATTCTGGAAAAGGCGTTGGGGCCGCCCGCCTCCTGCTCCCGCAGCAAGTCCGGGAAGAGCACATCCCGATACCATTTGGTCAGGGTCCCGCAGGTGTTGGTGCCCCCGGCCAGACTATACGTCCCGGGGATGAGGAAGTTGTTCCCCCGCACCCGGTCATCCAGTACCGGCCGGTCTGCACAGTAATAAAGAAACAGGGTAGAGCCAAACTGCAGCATCATATCCCCGGGTTCCAGCACACCTGTGCTGATGGCCTCCGCCGACGAGTCCCCTGTGCCCACGATCACCGGGGTGCCGGGCTCCAGCCCCGTCTCCCGAGCCGCCGCCTGGGTCACTGTCCCGGCGATGCCGTGAACCGGACGGGCCTGGGCCAACTGATCCGGCCTGCAGTACAGGCCGCACTCCTGCTGATTCACCGTGCCGTCCGTCCGGTACAGGGGCCGGAAAGAGGCCTGCCCCAAAAATTGGTCCACTACATAGTTCCCTGTCAGCTTGGCCGTTACATAGGACGAGCCCGTCAGGAATTTATAGGTCCTGTGATAGACCTCCGGCTCGTGGTGCTTCAGCCACAGGATCTTCGGCGCTACGTCGCCGGAGCAGATGGGACGGCCAAACAGGGTATGTACTTTCTCCGGGCCGTAGTGTTCCGTCAGCCAGGCTATCTCCTCTCCGGCCCGGGCATCAATGCCGTACAGGATGGCCCGGCGCAGAGGACGGCACTGTTCGTCCACCGGGAGGCAGTCAGAGCCCAATGTACTGGTTCCAACGGCTGCGATCTGTCCGGCGGGAATCCCGGAACTGCGAAGCAGCTCCCGGCTCACCTGGCACACATCGTGCCACCAGACACCTTCCGCATCATGTTCATACCAGCCGGGCCTGGGATTTTCCATCCCGTGTTCCGTGCTGCACTGGGCCACCACACGGCACTGCCCGTCTATGATCACGCCCTTAGTGGCCGCTGTCCCCACGTCAATACCCATGAAATAGGCCCGCTCCCAGTCCAATCTGTCCGCCTTCCTTCCCATTTTTCTCTCCCGCACCGTTACAGCGCAGCCCGTACTTCCTTTACCCGCTGCATAAATTGGACTACCCGTTCCGGGTCCACCTGGTTCTGGAACTTTCCGTCCACTTTAAAGGCAGTGCCAACGCACACACCGTCTGCTGTCTCCATCTTCTGGGCCACGTTTTGGGCTGTGCAGCCGGTGTTGCAGAATACGGGGACCTGTCCGGCAACCGCCTTTACCTGCTGCATCAGGCCGTCGTCCGTCTCGTTTCCGGCGCTTCCTCCTGAAACACACAGTCCATCAGGGAAACAGTGGAATATGACCGACTTCGTGATTTTCTGAATATCCCGGGGGGCCAGATATACGTCTGACTCCGGGTTGACCTTATACAGCATTTTAATATTGGGGCTGTCCAGCTGTATTCTCCGGCGCACCGTCTGGGCCACGTCGGTAGTCGTCACGCCTGCTTCCCCCAGATAGGCCCCGGTAAAGGCCGCCCGGACAAAGTTGGCATCTGTGGCCACCGCCAGCTCCAACGCCGCCAGAGGATTCGCTGCGATGTTCACCCCATAGGGCACCCGCAGTTCCCCGCGCAGCTCTCCGATGATGCGGGCCATGGCAGCCACCGTAACATAGTCCGCCCGGGGCTGATAAGGCAGACTGAATTCGTTGGCAAATAGGATGCCGTCCACCCCGCCGTCCTGCAGAGCGTGCAGCTCCCGCCGTGCAATGTCCACCACCTGTTTCAGCCCGCCCTCCCGGTCATACAGGGGGTCGCCAGGCAGGGCACGCAGATGCAACAGGGCGATCACTGGTTTTTTCACTTGGAACAGTTCTTCTGTCCACATTCCTCTTCCCACCTTTTCGGTTTAGCTTACAGAACTATTTGTATTGTGTTGTATTGCTTTATGTGGCTGATTATATAGCCTTAATAGTACAATGTCAATACGTTTCCCTTTTCTTTTTCTCCCATTTTCAAAAGATTGTTTATTTTATAGAAATCCCCGCTCTCATTTTGGCAGACCGTCACAGTATTTCTTCATTTTATATAGTATTTTCTTCCGAAATATCTGTTTTGTGCGAGTTTTGTGTTTTTATGATTCATGTTTAATTTGTACTATATGGTATCTTTTTTCTTTTCTTTTTGTCCCAGATCGCGTATACTTATGTTATACTCTTTTACCACACCAAAAAACAACATTTTAAAAGGAGGGCGTGTACATGCTGACAAGCGGCACGGGCGAGCCCCTTTACCTTCAACTGAAAAACCAATTACTGGACGACATCAGCGCAGGAGTATACACCAAGGGGCAGCGGATCCCCACCGAAAACGAGCTGGCCCAGACCTTTTCCGTCAGCCGCATCACCGTGCGCAAGGCGCTGAAGGAGCTGGAGCAAGAGGGCCTGTTGGTCCGCCGCCAGGGAAAGGGAACTTTTGTGGCCGATCACTCCCTGCGGCGGGACATTCTCCATAACTCCAGCTTTACCGAGATCTGCCGCTCTGCCGGACTGACTCCCGGGGCCCGGACCATCAAATCTGTCATTGAGGATGCCACCTCTTCCGATGTGGCTGAGTTAGGCATTGCCCCCGACTCGAAGGTCATCGCCCTGGAGCGCATCCGGTATGCCGACGGCATCCCCGTGGCCATCGAATTTTCCCGCCTTCCCGAACGCTTCTCATTTCTTATTGAGGAGGACCTGAACGATGCCTCTCTCATCCAGGTGCTGGCGGACAAATACAACATCCGCTTCACCAGCACCGGCCCCAAGACGCTGAAGCTGGTCTACGCCACCTATGAACAGGCCAAGTATCTGTCTCTCAGCAAGGGCTACCCCCTCATCTCCATCGCCTGCGTCTCCTTCGACGCCGCCGGTACCCCCTGCCACCGCTCCCTCCAGCTGATCGTGGGGGACAAATTCGAGCTGTACGTCTGACTTCTTTTGTCCGTTTTGGAGAGACAGCCAACCAAGCGCTGACCACCCCGCCCCGTCCTGCAGACCGAAAAAATTTTGTCTGCGAGGCGGGGCGTTGTATTTTCTGCACAAATTCTCTCCGATTCTTGCAGGATTCTTCCGGTCGGGGCGTGCGGTTTGGCGGGGAGGGACTTGCTTGTCACTGCCTTTGCTAAAAAAACAGGTTGACAAGTCGTGGTTCTGCGGATTAAAATAGCGGCATGTTATTTGCAAACTAGCGCTTTAGTTTGTGGAATTTCCTCTTGATTTTAACGAAATCTAAGCTTGCGCATTCATTTGATTTGGCAAAGCGCTGTGATATTATGTTGAATTATATGCAGCCTACACAAAACACAGGTTGACTATCTCCGCCTTTTTATATATACTGTACGTAATCTGGATGTCCCTGCCGGACGTTCAGCCGCAGCTCCCTATCCCCGCATCAAATCAAAATTGAATGGAGGACCAGAACTGTGAAAAAATTTTCCCTGAAGAAATTAGTGACTGCTGTGGCAGTCACTACCTCGCTGGTGGCAGCAGCGACCATCAGCGCCTCGGCCTGCACCACTATCTATGTGGGTGCGGAAAAGACCGTGGAAAAGACCCCCTTTGTGGCCCGTACCGAGGACTATGGCTGGAACTATAACAAGCAGTGGTTCGTGATGCCCGAGGGCAAGTGGGCCAAGGGTGACACCTTCCTGGGCTGCCCCGGCTACGGCGAGTTTGAGTGGAAGTTCACCCACGACAGCTACCGCTTCACCTATTTCACCAACGACCAGTATCAGGGCACCTGCCCTGAGTGCGGCCAGGAGAACGCCACCCACCCCTCTTACACCGAGTTCGGCACCAACGAGAAGGGCGTGTCCGTCTCCGCCACTGAGACCATTTACGGCAACGATGCCATTGGCGGCAACACCAAGCAGAACATCACCGGCGTGGACCCCTTCGTGAAAGTGAAGGTGGACGGCAAGGTGGGCATTGAGGAGACCGACATCCCCACCATCATCCTGTCCGAGGCCGACTCCGCCAAGGCCGGCGTGGACCTGCTGCTGAACATCTATAAGGACTACGGCGCTTATTTCGCCTCCGGCGTGTTCATCTGCGACCAGAATGAGACCTGGTACATTGAGAACTGCTCCGGCACCCAGTATGTGGCCATCAAGGTGCCCGACGACATGATCTTCCTGGAGCCCAACATGGCGGTCATCGGCCGTGTGGACCTGGACGACAAGAACATCATCGCCTCCGACAAGCTGATCGAGATGGCCCAGAAGGGCGGAACCTTTGTGGGCGATGCCGACAAGAACATCATTGACTTCCGCGCCTCCTACGCCGGCCGCCTGGACCGGGTGGATCAGCGCATGGTGGACGGTCTGAACTACCTGAACAAGAACTATAACTATACCGCCGAGCAGCTGCTGGCCGACAACACCCGCTTCACCATCTCCAACGTGAACGACAAGGACGAGCAGGTGGGCCTGTACACCAACATCAAGGCCGACCGCACCCTGGACAAGAACGACGTGTTCGGTTACTACAAGCTCAGCTCCATCGGCAAGCCCAGCAACCAGGACATCGAGATCTTCCAGCTGTTCAAGGACAAGGACATCACCACCGGCACCGTGGGCTGGGTGGGCGTTGGCAACATGTCCAACAACGTCTTCGTCCCCTACTACCCCATGCTGCTGACTGACAGCAAGGATATGTACGAGGGTTATCAGGCAACTCTGCCCGCCGTGCAGAAGGTCGCCGAGCGTCCCGCTGATGCCAGCGCCTTCTTTGTCAACGACAAGAAGGGCGGCTTCGCCGTGTACCCCGAGGGCTGGCGCAACTCCTACTACTTCAGCTTTGAGGGCCTGGGCGGCTACATTGCCGACGCTGAGGCCATCACCGGCACCGCCGTTTCCGCTGCGGACAAGCAGTATGTGCAGGACAAGATGACTGCCCTGCAGAACGAGTTCAACGAGACCTTCGCCAAGGTGGAGCTGAAGAACGCCACCGAGACCAGCCGCCAGATGGCCGCCAAGGCTCACGCCACTGCACTGGCCATGATCGACTATCTCACCGAGGGTTCCTTCAACGACGTGGCCGCCGGCAGCTGGTATGCCGATGCGGTGAAGAACGTGGTGAACAAGGGCCTGATGGCCGGCACCGACAAGGACACCTTCGCCCCCGATAACCAGGTGACCCGTGCCATGATGTGGACCGTGCTGGCCCGCCTAGATGGCAAGGACGTGTCCGGTGCCTCCACCTGGTACGCCAAGGCCATGACCTGGGCCATCGAGAAGGGCGTGTCCGACGGCACCTTCCCCGCCAACTCCATCACCCGTGAGCAGCTGGCCACCATGCTGTGGCGTGCCGCCGGCAGCCCCGAGGCCAAGGGCGCGCTGACCAACTTTAACGATGCCGCCTCCGTCAGCTCCTGGGCCACTCAGGCCATGACCTGGGCCGTGGAGCAGGGCCTGATCTCCGGCATGGGCGACGGCGCTCTGAATCCCCAGGGCAACGCCACCCGTGCTCAGCTGGCCGTCATCCTGACCGCCTACGCGAAGTAAGTTTTTCCCCATTACGCACAACAGCCGGACCGCTTTCGCGGTCCGGCTGGTTTTTATTTCGACGAGAGAACAGATCGCCGCGTCGGCCCTTCTGGCCTCTTCGCAATGACGATAAATCGGCTTTTGATGTCTGTCATTGCGAGGAGCGAAGCGACGCGGCAATCCGTTCTTTGCCGCGCTTAACCGATCACCCCATACTTCTCCGCCAGGGGCTTCAGCTCCTCCTCGCTCAAACCGCCCTCGTACAGGGCGCGGCCCTGGTAGATCCGCAGGGCGGCCTCCAGCAGGTCGGCCTGCTGACACACCAGGCACAGGGGCTTGGAGATCATATACTGGCAGTCGGCCAGGGCATCCACGTCCTCCCAGCTGTCAATGGCCACCGCCGCCATGGGGAAGCCGTCCTCCATGGCCTCGGTAAGGCCGTCCTCCATGTGCTCCGCCCCGGCAACCACCGCTCCGTGGCCCGCGTCCACGGGGAGATAGCACACGTCCTTTTCGGTGGCGGCGGGGAGCAGGTCGGGGTACTTGGGGGCGGGGCGGACAAATTCCGCGCCTTTGAGGGCCTCTGCCAGGGCGGCGATATAGTCCTCGTCCGTGCCGCAGCAGCCGCCGAAGATGGCCGTGCCCGCCTGGAGCATGTCGGGCACCCAGCGGACAAACTCCTCCGGGGTGCAGTCATAGGTGGTCTTGCCGTCCACGGTGACGGGCATTCCGGCGTTGGGCTTGGCGATGAGGGGCACCCGGGCATAGTCCCGCAGGCGGCGCAGCTGCACCAGCATCTGCTCCGGGCCGGTGGAGCAGTTCAGGCCGAAGGCGCTGACCCCCATGCCGTGGAGCACCACCAGCGCGGCGGCCACGTCGGTGCCCGACAGGCAGCGCCCGCTCTCGTCGCAGGTGAAGGTGACGAAAATGGGCTTGTCGCTGACGCTGCGGATGGCCAGCACGGCGGCCCGGGCGTCGGCCAGGGTCATCATGGTCTCCACCACGAACAGGTCCACCCCCGCCTGCTCCAGCCCGGCGGCCTGCTCGGCATAGATGTCCACCAGCTCCTCGAAGGAGGCCTCCCCCAGGGGGGACAGGAACAGGCCCGTGGGGGAGATGTCCCCGGCCACCCAGGCCCGCGTGTCCACCGCCTGCCGGGACAGGGCCACCAGGCGGTGGTTATACTCCGCCGTCTGGTTGAAAATGCCCCGCTCCTCCAGCTTCTGCCGGTTGGCCCCGAAGGTGGGGGCATACACCACCTGGCTGCCCGCCTGGACATAGCGGCGCTGAACGTCCTGGATGCTGTCCGGGTGGTCCAGCACCCACTGCTCGGCGCTCACGTCGCCTTGATAGCCCCGCTTCTGCAGCTGGGTCCCGGTGGCACCGTCTAAGATCAGGGGAAAGCGCATCTCCATATTGTCGTCCTCCATTTGTATATTGGTGTGTTAGTTAAAAAGCCTTCTCCTGGGAGAAGGTGCCCCAGCGGGCACACTGGGGCGGATGAGGGGAACGCCGCCGATGTTTGAGCGTTCCCGTCAAAACGGCATAGCCTTCGCCCCGCAGGGGGGAAGGCTATAGGACGAGGGAACGGAATCCTTCCGTCACGGCTTCGCCGTGCCACCTCCCTTTAACAAGGGAGGCTGATGTCCTGCACCAATAGGCCCCCTTGTGAAAGGGGGCTGGCATCGCCGCTAGGCGATGACTGGAGGATTCCCACGCAACAGCCCCCAACCCTTGGGCGTTCCCCTCATCCGGCCCTGCGGACCACCTTCCCCCAGGGGAAGGCTATAAATCGGAGGGGTTCTCAAAACCCCATATTCCCCGTAAACGCCCGGGTGAAATCCGGCTGACCGGACAGCTCGATGTAATCGCAGCCCCGGGCGGTGTCCTCTACCTTGGGCCACAGACGGCTGTCCAGGGTCAGGGCGGCGGCTCCGGCCAGGGCGGTGTTGCCCAGGGGGCGGACCTTTCCCGCCAGAACAGGCGGCAGCATCCCGATGGCCATGGCGCTGGCGGGGTCGATGTAGGTGCCAAAGCCCCCGGCCAGATACAGGCCCTCCACGTTTTCCAGCAGCACCCCCCGGCGCTGGGACAGGACTTCTATCCCCGCCGCCACGGCGGCCTTGGCCAGCTGGAGATTCCGCACGTCCCCGGCGGTGAGATATACCTGGGGGGTGAGATGGAACAGGCCGTTGCCGTCCCCGTCCCGCTCCACATAGCGCCGCAGCTCCGGGGCGACCTCCTCCGGGGGCAGCAGCCTCCCGCCGGGGGCGATGATCCCCAGCTTCCGCAGTACCGCCGCCAGGTCCACCAGGCCGGAGCCGCACAGGCCCCGGGCGGGGCCGTCCCCGATAACGTCATAGAGAAAGCCCCGGTCATAGCGCACATGGCTCACCGCCCCGTCCACGCCGGGCATACCGCACTGGATACCAGCCCCCTCAAAGGCGGGGCCGGAGGCCACGGCGCAGCAGGAGAAGCCGTTTTGGCCCCCCATGGCCATCTCGCCGTTGGTGCCTACGTCTAAAAAGAGGTGCTCCCCGGGCTTCTCCCCCAGGCCGGAGGCCATCAGTCCGGCGGTGATGTCGCCCCCCACATAGCCCGCCACGCAGGGGAGGAGCCGGACGGGCACGCCGTTTAGCTCGCCCATTCCCTCCGGGCCGAAAAACAGACTGTCCGGATGAAATGGTGCGGCGGCCATTCCGGCCACGGACCGGCCCGCGAACAGGCTCTCCATCACCGTGTTTCCCGCCACGACGATCTCGTTCAGCGCTTCCGGCGGACGGTTCGCGGCGGACAGGGCGGCCTCCAGCAGCGTCCAGATCTGCTCCCGGATGCGCCCGGACAGCTCCTTCAGCCCTTCGGGCGTATCCATCGTGTGCTGGATGCGGCTGATCACGTCCGCCCCATAGGGGGCCTGGGCGTTCCAGGCCCGCTGGGCGGCCAGCTCTTTCCCGTCGGCGCGGTCATACAGCTTGGCCACCACCGTGGTGGTGCCCAGGTCCACCGCCGCGGACAGGCCCGTCCGCCCCGGCTGACAGGGGGGCGGAGGGAGGGTGTCCCCTAAGATCACCCCGGAGACCGTCTCGGGCAGGGCTACCTGCTCCCCACCCTGGGGGAAGACCTTGCAGGCCAGCCTGGGCGCGCCGTTTACCTGGACCCGGCACTTGCCGCACCGGCCCCGGCCCCCGCAGGCCGCCGGGAGGGAGAAACCCGCCCGCCGCAGGGCGGACAGCAGACTCTCCCCGGGCTGGACGGCGATCTCATAGATTTTTTCTCCCTGCCGGACCCGGACCCTTGACACAGGCGCCGCCTCCCCAATATAATAAATAAAATATATTAAATATATTTTATTTTAGGCAACATAGGTTTGCTTTGTCAAGGGGCTTTGCAGCAATGACCGATCTTATTTCCCTGGCCCGACAAAATGGGTTTACTCATGTGGCTCCGGTGAATTTGTCCGCCGCCGTCCCCCTGGATGAGGTGCGGGATATGTGCCGTGCGGACCGGTGCGGCTGCTTCGGCAAGAACTGGGCCTGTCCCCCCCACTGCGGCACGGTGGACCAGGCCGCCCGGCGGCTGGCTCAATACCGCGCCGGGCTGCTGGTCCAGACCACCGGGGAACTGGCCGACCAGTTTGACTATGACGGCATGACCGTCCTGTCCCGCCTCCACCGCAAGCGCTTTCTCAACTTCGCCCGCCAGGCCCGGTTAGTTTCCCCCGGCTGTCTGCCCCTCAGCGCCGGGCCATGCACCCTGTGCGCCCGGTGTACCTGCCCGGACAAGCCCTGCCGCCACCCCAAGCAGCGCCTGTCCTCGATGGAGGCCTATGGCCTGTTCGTCAGCGACGTGTGCGTCCGCTCGGGGCTGGCCTATAACTACGGCCCCAATACCCTGACCTATACCGCCTGTGTGTTTTATGATTCCGAGGAGTGATCGTCATGTCTACGCCCAAAGAGATATTCCTGGAGCTGCTCCGTCCCGACGGACAGCCGGAGCGCCAGCTGCGCCAGTATGAGGCCCTGGCCATGTATCTGGCTGACCCCATCAACGTCTTCCTCCGGGGCAACCGGAAGCGGGGCACCACCTCGGTGGACCGGTGGGGCGTGACCATCGATTTCCCAGAGGACGCCCCCGGCCCCATCCCCGTCCACACCGGCGGGCTCACCGTCTGCCCCGACGTGACGCGTTGGCGGGAGGTGGTCCACGCCCCCGATCTTCAGGCCAACTGCGCCCAGGGGTGGGAGGAGGCCCGGGCCGCCGCCCGGGAGGCCGCCGGGAACGACCGCCTGGTCACCGGCTTTATGGGCACCGGCATCTTCGAGCAGTGCCACTTCCTCATGGATTTTGAAAACACCCTCACCTCTCTCTATGAGCACCCGGACGAGATGCACGAGCTGATCGAGTACATCACCCAGTTCCGGCTGACCTATGCCAAAATGCTCATCGACGGCCTTCAGCCCGACGTGCTGTTCACCCACGACGACTGGGGCACCAAAAACGCCCTATTCATGAAGCCGGAGATGTGGCGGGACTTCTTCAAGGAGCCCTATCGCCGCTTCTATGGCTATATCCGCTCCCGGGGCATCATCGCCATCCACCACGCCGACTCCTATCTGGCCCCCATCGTGGACGACATGGCGGAGATCGGCATCCAGGTGTGGCAGGGGGTGTTGCCCGAAAACGACATCCCCGCCCTCCAGCGGCACCTGCGGGGCAAGCTGGTGCTCATGGGCGGCCTGGGCGCCGCCATCGACCGGGCGGATGCCCAGCCGGAGGAGATCCTGGACTACACCCGCAGGGCCCTGAATGCCTACTGCCCCGGCGGGCACTTCATCCCCTCCATCACCTATGGTCTGGCGGGCACCGTCTTCCCCCACGTGGACCAGTATCTGGACCAGGCCATTGACGAATATAACGCCCAGCTCCACGTGCCCGACATGGACCTGCCCGCCGAGCCCCGCCGGAAGCTGGACGGGGCGGGACAGGCCGCCCCCGTGGAGCAGGCCGCCCAGGAGGAGGCCCCCACCGATCTGCTCTCCGCCATCGCCTCCGCCCTGGAGCACGGCCAGCAGAAAAAGCTCCTCTCCCTGTGCCAGCAGGCCCTGGACCAGGGCTATTCCCCCGACGACATCCTGTCAAAGGGCATGGTGAAAGGCATGAGCGACCTGGGCGACGCCTTCTCCGCCAACCGGGCCTTTGTGCCCGAGATGCTCATCGCCGCCCGGTGCATGACGGCGGCCATGGATCTGCTCAAGCCCTATATGGCCGCCAGCGGCCACGAGCCGGTGGGCAGCGCCTGCCTTGGCACCGTCCAGGGGGACATGCACGACATCGGCAAGAACCTGGTGAAGATCATGATGGAGGGCAGCGGCATCCAGGTCATTGACCTGGGGGTGGACGTGTCCCCCCAGCAGTTCATCGACGCCGCCCAGCAGCACCACTGCGGCATCATCGCCTGCTCCTCCCTGCTCACCACCACCATGCAGGGGATGCGCCAGGTGGTGGAGTTGGCCCAGGCCCGGGGCATCCGAGACCAGGTGAAGATCATGGTGGGGGGTGCCCCCATCAGCCAGGAGTTCTGCGACGAGATCGGGGCCGATGCCTATACCCCCGACGCAGGCTCCGCCGCCCGCACCGCCGTGGCCTTGCTCCAGGCCCTGAAGCACTAAAATAGCACTAAAATTTCAGCCCGCCCCCTTTTCTCAAGGGGGCGGGCGTTTTCACAGACAAAAAGCGCCCCCGCCTGACAGGTTTTCAGCTGTCGGGCGGGGGCGCGGTGTTTCGCTTTTCAGCGGCTCAGGCTCAGCCCAGGTTCAGGGCTTCCTTCACCTTGGCGATGATGTGCTGGCCGATGTCGCGGGAGGCGTCCACGGTCTGAGCGCCGATGTGGGGGGAGACCACAAAGTTGTCCAGGTCGAACAGGGGGGAGTAGAACCGGGAGTCCTCGGTCAGGCCGTCGCCGGCGACCTCGTTCTCCAGCACGTCGGTGGCATAGCCGCCGATCTTGCCGGCCTTCAGAGCCTCGTACATGTCCTTCTCGTTGACGATGCCGCCGCGGGCCATGTTCAGCACAACGGCGTCGCTCTTCATCTCGGCGATGGAGGTGGCGTTGAACAGGTTGCGGGTCTCGTCGTTCAGGGGCATGTGGATGGTGACGAAGTCGGCGACCTCGCACACCTCGGCAATGCTCATAGAGGTGGCCTCGTTCTTGGTGAAGATCTCAGCGGGCAGATAGGGGTCATAGGCCACGACCTTCATGCCGAACACACGGGCGATCTCGCCCACGCGCTGGCCGATGCGGCCAAAGCCCAGCACGCCCAGGGTCTTGCCCCGCAGCTCGCGGCCCACGAAAGCGTACTTGTCCCACTTCTGGTTCACGGTCACGTCCCGGTGGGCGGGGATGGTGTGGCGGGACAGCTCCAGCATCTTGCAGATGGTCAGCTCGGCCACGGCGTTGCCGTTCAGGCCGGGGGCGTTGAAGACCTTGATGCCCTTCTCCTCGGCATACTTGGTGTCGATGTGGTTCAGACCCACGGAGCACACGCCGATGACCTTCAGGTTCTTGGCGGCGTCCAGGACCTCCTTGTCGATCATGGGATCGACGCGCATGATCAGCACGTCCACGTCCCCGATCATAGCCTTCAGCTCGTCCTTAGCGGGGGGCAGCTTCTCGCTGACCTTGACCTCCATGTACTTGCCCAGCTCCTGGGCAATGGCCTCGTGGACGACGTCGATGATAAGGCACTTCATAGTGAAAACATCCTTCCTTATTAAAATATGATCCAGCTATGTTTTGTGCATACAAGCGCCGGTTTCGGCGCAATGATCCATGGTTCTATTATGCCACGGATATTCTTTGGGGAACACCAGCTTTTTATCGTGGGTTGCCACAGGCTTTTGATTGTGGTACAATGCCAGTAACAGCCCCTCCGGGCCCGCTCATGCCGGAGGGGAGCCGGTCCACCCTTTGCTGCAACAAGGAGGCATCCGTGAACTTTTTACATCTGAAATACTTCCTCATGGTGGCCGAGGAGCTGAACATCACCCGGGCCGCCGAGCGGCTTTACATCTCTCAGCAGTCCCTGTCCAGCCACATCAGCAACATGGAACGGGAGCTGAACGTGAAGCTGTTCACCCGCTCCCCCAAGCTGGCCCTCACCTATGCCGGGGACCAGCTGGTGCAGACGGCCACCCAGATCATCGACCTGTACAGCCAGTATCTCAGCAAGGTGGGGGACATCAACCGCCACTATCTGGGCGTGCTGCGGGTGGGCATCTCCCACACCTGCGGCCTGGCCCTGCTGCCCGACATCCTGCCCCGCTTCCGGGAGGAGTTCCCCATGGTGGACTTCTCCCTGTACGAGGGCAACTCCAACCAACTGGAGGACGAGCTGTCCCACGGCAGGGTGGACCTGGTGATCTGCTTTCAGCCCATCATGCTGGACGGGGTGGAGACCGTCCCCCTCACCCAGCAGCGGCTGGTGATGGTGGTGCCCCGCTCCTTCACCGACCAACTCTTCGGGGACCAGGCGGAAGTGATCCGGGAGCAGTTTTCCAACGGGGCGGACATCGGGGCCTTTCAGTCCATGCCCTTTGTGCTCATCAAACGGGGCAACCGCACCCGCAGCATTGTGGACCAATATTTCAGCCGGTATTACTTCAAGCCCAAGCTGATCTTAGAGACGGAGAACACCGTCACCACCCTGGCCATGGCCCAGGCGGGGGTGGGCATCACCATCTGCCCGGAGCTGTTCCTGCGGGCCATCCCCGCCGCCTCCGCCTCCTCCGCCGGGGTGGACTTCTTCCCCCTCACCGACCCGTCCACCTTCAGCCGCCTCATCGCGGGCTATCGCCTGGACCGCCCCCTGTCCCACTTCGGCGAACGCTTCATCGCCATCGCCCAACAGGCCACGGCGGATGATTAAAAAATAATATATCTTTCACGCTTTTTGAAAATAATGCGTGTCGTTTTCATGATGGCCAACGCCGGGGGATTGACAAATCCTCTTTCTGACAGTAGAATAAAGACAAGAGGAAGGCGCTGCCGGTAGACGGGCCCCTTCTCAGTTACAAACGAGGTAACCGGACAGTTGGGGAACTAGGGCGGTTACTTCGTTTTTTTGTTTATCTGGACGACCAGAGTAATGATGTTTACGATCAAGATCCCAAGCTGAAACAGATCGGAATAAGTGACCATTTCCATCACCCCCCTCCCATGTAGTGGAGGAGAAAACAACATATGAAGTTCGGCCTCCTCCCTAATGAAGGGGCCCCCGCCTACCGCTACTGGCAGCGCCAGCGCATTTCCATGCGCCACGGTCAGTATACCACATTATCCAAAATATAGCAAGAAAAACCGTGACTCTCCTTTTTTCGGGAGAGCCACGGTTTTTATCACACCTCCATGATAACAGGCAGGATCATGGGGGAGCGCTTGGTCTTCTTGTACAGGTAGTTGGACAGGTCGCCCTTGATGGCGCTCTTGATGGCGGACCAGTCGGTGGCGTAGCGGGTGTCCACGCCCTGGATGGCCTCCATGGCCACCTGGCGCAGCTCCTCCATCAGGCCCTCCGACTCCTTCACATACACAAAGCCCCGGGTGATGATGTCCGGGCCGGAGACCAGGGCGCCGTCCTCCCCGGACATGGACAGCACCACCACGATCATGCCGTCCTGGGCCAGGTGGCGGCGGTCCCGCAGGACCACGCTGCCCACGTCGCCCACGCCGTAGCCGTCCACAAAGACCTGCCCGGCGGTGACGGTGCCCGCCAGACGGGCGGAGTTGGGGGTGAGCTCCATCACCCGGCCAATGTCGCTGACCAGCACGTGGCTGGGGTCCATGCCCATGCCCTGGGCCAGGCGGGCGTGGATCTGAAGCATCCGCTGCTCGCCGTGGACGGGGATGAAGAACTTGGGCTTGACCAGGGCGTGGACGATCTTCAGCTCCTCCTGGCAGGCGTGGCCGGAGACGTGGAGGGCCAGCTCCCGCTCGTTCATCACCTCGGCCCCCTTGCGATAGAGCTCGTTGACCACGTTGCCGATGGCGTTCTCGTTGCCGGGGATGGCGGAGGCGGAGATGATCACCCGGTCCCCGGGCATCAGGTCCACCTGGCGGTGGGTGTTAAAGGCCATGCGGGTCAGGGCGGACATGGTCTCGCCCTGGCTGCCGGTGGTGATGATGCACACCTTGTTCTTGGGCAGGGACTTGATGTGGTTTAAGTCCATCAGCACCCCGTCGGGCACGTTCATATAGCCAAGCTCGGTGGACACCTTCATGATGTTCTCCATGGACCGGCCGGTGACGGCTACTTTCCGGCCATAGCGGGCGGCCACGTCGATGATCTGCTGGATGCGGTCCACGTTCGAGGCGAAGGTGGTGACGATGATGCGCTCCTCGCAGCCCCGGAACAGGGCGTCGAAGGAGGCCCCAACGCTGCGCTCGCTGCGGGTGAAGCCGGGACGCTCCACGTTGGTGGAGTCGGCCAGCAGGGCCAGCACCCCCTCCTTGCCCAGCTCGCCCAGGCGGGCCAGGTCCATCATGCCCCCCTGGATGGGGGTGGAGTCGATCTTAAAGTCGCCGGTGTGGACGCAGGTGCCCACGGGGCACTTGATGGCAAAGGCCACCGCGTCGGCGATGGAGTGGTTCACGTGGATGAACTCCACGCTGAACTTGCCCGCCTTCACCACGTCCCCGGCCTCGCAGGTGATGAGCTTGGTCTTGGACAGCAGGCGGTGCTCCTCCAGCTTCAGGCGGATCAGGCCCATGCTCATGCGGGTGGCATAGATGGGGGCGTTGATGGACCGCAGCACATAGGGCAGGGCCCCGATGTGGTCCTCGTGTCCGTGGGTGATGAAGATGCCCCGGATCTTGCTCTGGTTCTTGATGAGATAGCTCACGTCGGGGATGACCACGTCGATACCGTACATATCGTCATCCGGGAAGCCCATGCCGCAGTCCACCACGATGATGTCGCCGCCGTACTCATAGACCGTCAGGTTCTTCCCGATCTCATTCAGTCCGCCCAGGGAAATAATTTTCAGTTTTTCTGCCATAATAGCTCCTTTTCTATCAAAATTATTATAAAACGTCGTGATACTTCAGACCTGGTGTTTCCCGCCCCCTGCGGGGGCGGGAAACACATGATATTAAAATGGTCCGCAGTCTGCGCAGAAAAGCCCATGCCAAAACAGCCGTGCTCCTGGCACGGCTTTCAGACCCTGGTCAGACGTCTCACCGGCCCTGCCTCGCCGGGGAGAGGGTCCGTCCTGGGGTCCCTTTGGTCTGGTCTCTTCCGCTGTGCTCCGTCCGCCGTCCCCGCCTGTGATCGCGGCTTTGGCAAACGGAATATTTAAACGCCGGAGGGGCAAAAGGTCGCGTCAGCCACCCCCGTGCGCATAAATCCTGATGAATCGATATGGACAGTATAACACACTCACAGATAAAAGTATACCACCAGTTTCAGAAAAGAACGTCGTTTCGTGGGGGAGGCAAGGCGGATTGCCGCGTCGCTTCGCTCCTCGCAATGACAGACAGGACGATCTTGGCTCTCCCTGTGGGAGAGCTGGCACGGCGTTAGCCGTGCCTGAGAGGGTGGGCGGACACAAATCCCCCTCATCCGCCCGAACCCTCCCCCACCAGCCCCGCCAGCGTGCTCAACCTCTCCCCCGAGGCGGCCATTCTGGCGCAGATGCGGCCTGCGGCGGCGGGGGCGGACCACAGCCAGGGGCGGGCGGCGTACAGTCTGCGGGCCCGCTCCCCGTCCCGCTCCAGGGTGAGCACCTGACCCCCACAGCCCGCCGCCGCCAGGGCGGCCCCGGCGGCGCGGCAGGCGGGCAGAGCGATCACTCCCCCGCCGTTTTCCATCTCGATGAGGGACACCAACGCCAGCAGGCGGTCCGGGGGGATGGGCGTCCCCGTCTCGTCCTGGGCGATGAGGCGAAAGCCGCCCCCGGCGGCGAAAAAGGCGGGCAGACCGGGCCTCCACCGCCCTTCCACCTGCCAGCCCAGGGCGGAGAGCACCCGGGCCAGGTCCCGGTCCGCCCCCCGGTCTCCGGGCACCGCCGCCTGCCGACGCCGCCAGGGCGGGCCGCTCCCCCGCAGGGCAAGCTGCCGGGCGGTCTCCCCCGCCCACAGGCCCGGCGGAACACAGCGGACGGTCCACGCTCCCCCCTCCGCCCCGCCTGTCGCTGGCTGGGAGAGGGCCTCCTTCAGCCGGCTCAAAGCGTCCGGGGCGAAGGGCAGCCCCAGCCGGTCAAACAGGTGGAGCCGGGGCGGGCCCTCCGTGTCAAAAAACAAAAAAGCGGGCAGGCCCCACCGCCGGGCCGCCCAGCTCCCCTCCACCGGGCTGTTCAAATTGGGGAAAAGCTCCGCCCGGCCCCCCGCCGCCGTCACGCCCCCGGCGCAGACTCTCACCAGTTCCTCCCCCGCCCCGTCCGGCGTCCAGGCCAGGCCCACTCTCCCCCGGCGGGCCAAGATAAACCCCAGCTGCGCCAATTTTTCCACAATTTCGCCCCCTCTTGTGGATAACCTGAACTTAGTATGGCTGAAAACAGCCTTGTCCCTGGGAGAAAAACCTGGTATCATAGGGGAAAACAGACGGTGCGGGAGGACGGATATGAACATTCAGATCTTTGGTGTGAAAAAGTGCTTTGACACGAAAAAAGCCCAGCGCTATTTCAAAGAGCGCCGGGTGAAATTTCAGGATATCGACTTGAAGAAGATCGGCATCAGCCGGGGGGAGCTGACCAGCGTCATCTCCGCCGTGGGTCTGGACAACTTGGTGGACCCAGATCACCCGGACGCCGCCCTGCTGGACTATCTGGCCGACAACCAGGCAAAGATCGAGCACATTCTGGAGGACCCCACCCTTCTGCGCACCCCCATCGTCCGCAACGGCCGCCAGGCAACGGTGGGGTATTGCCCGGATGTGTGGGAGAGTTGGACATAAAAGATACGGATTGCCACGTCGCTTCGCTCCTCGCAATGACAAGTTCCTGTTCCCTGTCATTGCGAGGAACCCCGAAGGGGTGACGTGGCAATCCGTTCTTTCTGTACGAAAACCCCCGCCGGGTGTCCGGCGGGGGTTTTCGCTTACTTCAGGGGCCCGGTGACGGACTCGGCGGCGCGGATCAGGGCGCCGGAGTGGATAAAGTCCTTCAGATACTGGATATAGGGGAACAAAAAGTCGTCCTGCTTCAGCACGGGCACATGCTTGGCGATCTCGTCCAGCACCGCCTGGGTGGCGGGGCTGCGCTTCACGTCCGGGTCCACGAACTGCTGCACCTGATAGGCGGACAGCAGCTCGATGGCCAGCACCGACTCCAGCTTCTCCGCCATGGGGCCGGACTTTTTGCAGGCGGGATAGCCCATGGCCACATAGTCCTCCTGGTTGCAGCAGGTGGGGGTGTTGTCGATGGTGGAGGGGGTGGCCAGGCCGCGCATCTCGTTGATGAGGCCCGCCTGGGTATACTGGGGGATCATCAGGCCGGAGTTCAGGCCGGGGCTCGCAATGCAGAAGCTGGGGTAGCCGGACAGAGACTCGTCGATGATCCGGTTGTTCCGCCGCTCCGACATCTTGGCCAGGGAGACGGCGGCGATGCAGGCGGAATCCATCTCCATGCCCACATAGGCGGAGTCGGGGTTGCAGGCAGAGATCACGTCCTGGCTGCCCTCCTCGGGCCACAGGATGGGGTTGTCACAGCAGGAGTTCATCTCGATCTCGATGGTCTCTTTGGCGTCCCGGAAGGTCTTTTTGGCCGCACCGTGAAGCTGGGGGATGCACCGCAGGGACAGGGCGTCCTGCACCCGGTGGCCCTGATACTTCTCGATGATGCCGGAGCCGGCCAGGATGCGGCGGACGTTCTCGGCGGTGTCCCCCTGGTCAGTGTGGGGGCGCACCTGCATGACCCGCGCATCAAAGGCGTTCATCACGCCCTTCAGGGCCTCCAGAGACATGGCCCCGATGATGTCGGCGGACTTGGCGGCCTTCTGGAAGTCATAGAGCCCCAGGGCGGCCATGGCGGTGGCGGAGGTGGTGCCGGACACCAGGGCCAGGCCCTCTTTAGAGCTGAGGGTGATGGGCTCCAGCCCGGCCTTCTTCAGGGCCTGGTCGCCGGGCAGCAGCTCCCCCTGGTAATAGGCCTTGCCCCGGCCAATGAGCACCAGGGCCATGTGGGCCTCGGGGGAGAGATAGCCCACGCTGCCGTCCCCGGGGGCCCAGGGGGTCACGCCCCGGTTCAGGAACTGGCGATACTGCTCCAGCAGCTCCAGCCGCACGCCGCTGTAGCCCTGGCCCAGGTTCTGCAGGATCATCAGCATCACGCCCCGCACCCGCTCGATGCTCAGCGGCTCGCCCAGGGAGACGGAGTGGGACAGGATGATGTTCTCCTGGAGCTTGGCCGTCTCCTCCTTGCTGATGGCCTTGGTACACAGCGAGCCGAAGCCGGTGGTGACGCCGTACATCACTTTTCCCTCGTCCACCCAGCGCTCCACCAGCTGGCGGGACTTGCGCACCCGCTGGCAATAGTCGTCGGAGAACTCCACCTGTGCGCCAAAGCGGCACACGGCGATAAACTGCTCCATGGTGATGGGCTGACCCAGCACCACAGTCTGTTGTTCCTTTTTCATGGTCAATACCTGCCTTGCACTCCGGTGAGATCCCCAGGCGATAGCTGGAGGATTCTTCCTAATTTTTTCATGAAAATGCCGGTCCCGGAACGAGGGGTCTGCTCCAGGACCGGCGCTTAGAAGGGGATATACTATGAACTTTGATCGATCTTACATGATCGCGTCTTCGTCGAAGTCGCAGATCAGGTCCTTGTCCACCACGGAATTCTCGGGGTGGTCCACGGTGTCATACTTGTGATAGTTCTTCAGCATCAGCACGCCGCTGATCAGGATGAGGATCATCACGAACATCAGGGGGAAGGCGGTGGAGATGGCCAGCTGCTTGGTGGCGTCGATGCCGCTGACATTGCCCACGGTGCTGGCGGTGGCCAGGTTCACGAAGCAGACCAGAGACACGGTGATGCCCCAGAAGATCTTGATCTTGGCGGGGGGCTCGGCCACGGCGGCGTTCTTGGCGTTGATGGACAGGGAGGAAATGGTGGTGGTCATGGAGTCGCACAGGGTGACGATGGACAGGAATGCCGTGAACAGGAACACCACGTCAAGGACGGCGGAAATGGGCATGTTCTTGAAGAAGGCGAACACGGCGGACTCGGTGCCCAGCTCCTGCATGCTCTGATAGATGCCGCCGCCATTGGTCTCATAGAAGATGGCGGAGGAACCAAAGATGCCGAACCACACAATGCCGAACAGGCCGGGCAGCAGGAAGTTATAGATGGTGAACTCACGCAGGGTGCGGCCACGGGCGATCTTGGCCAGGAAGATGCCCATCAGGGGGGCATAGGCGATCATCCAGCTCCAGTAGTTGATGGTCCACCAGGTGGGCCACATCTCGCCGTCAAAGCCGGACAGATAGGTGGACTGGGTGAAGAAGTGCTCGATGTGGAAGCCGAAGGCCTGGGTGGCGTTGTTCAGGATGTAGGAGGTAGGCCCAAACAGGATGACGAACAGCATCAGACCCATATACAGCTTGGCGTTCTTATCGGACAGGAAGCGCACGCCCTTGCCGATGCCGGTGTAGCTGGAGATCAGGAAGGTGATGACCACGGCCACCAGCAGGATGATCCACATCATGCGGCCGGGGGTCATGCCAGTCAGGATGCCGATGCCGGCGCCCAGCTGAAGGGCGCCCTCGCACAGGGAGGCGGACACGCCGCCGGCCAGGCCGAACACGCACAGGATGTCGATGATGGTACCGATGACGCCCATGGCCTTCTTGCCCAGGATGGGATACAGGCAGGCGCTGACGCGGTAGGGGAGCTTCATGTTATACACGGCCACGCCGATGGCGATGCCGGCCACGCAGTAATAAGCATACTCAGAAATGCCCCAGTGCAGGTAGGTGGTAGCCAGGGCCAGGGTGGCACCCAGCTCGCTCTCGGGGGGATACAGGCTGGCGAAACCGGGGATGCCCTCGATGAAGTGGGTGATGGGCTCGGCAATGCTCCAGAACACGATGCCGGTGGCGATGCCGCCGCACAGGGAGATGACGAACCAGCTCCACTTGCTCATAATGGGCTTGGCGTCCTTGCCGCCGATCTTAATGCTGCCAACTTTGTTGGAGAACATGACCCACACACAGAAGGCCACCAGACCCAGCGTCAGCAGATCATACAGGGCGCCGAACTTTCGGCAGGTGAATTCCACGATGGCGGACTCACCGGCGGAGAACCACTCCGGGGCAGCCAGGCCCAGGACGATGATCGCGATGTACAAAACAGCCATCGTAATGAAGACTGGTTTGCGAATCGTAATTTTTTCGCTCTTCATAATTTGCATCTCCTATTTTTCAATTTGCGTTCACACAGGCACCTACCTTGCCTTACGCTTTAATTATAAAGCAAGGGCCGTGCCAAACTTTATAATTCGCGTGTATTTTCTTTTCTTTGTTTATTTTGTATAGGTTTCATGGGCTTCACTCGTGCAAAGTTCCGGTTTTTGCCTGGATGGTCGCCCTCTCACTCCCTGTTTTTCCCATCTGTCCGGCAGCTCCGTTTCTCCAAATGGCCGCATCTGTGCAATTTATTTTTGCATATAGCAAAATATCATTGCGTTTTTTCTTGACAGCCCAGTGGGGACATGGGTATAATCATGCTGTATCCATCTCTTTGAAGCGAAAAAAGGAGGCCCCGCCGTGTCTTTGTTCGACGTTTTATTCACCATCGGTCCCCGGCAGGAGTTTTTGGCCCTCACCTGGGGCGGGAACGATGCCGCCCTGCCCTATCGCCCCATGTGCGAGCACTGGGTGGAGCACGGCCACACCATCCCCGAGGTGCTTCCCCTGCCCGACCAGCGCCCGGGGGGCAGCTTTGTGTGGGACGGGGAGCAGCTGAGCTATCTGGTGCTGCCCGCCCCGGAGGAGGGGCGGCAATATCTGCTGCTGTCCTGGGGACCCAACCGGGAATACTTATATACCCGCTCGTTGGACCAGATCCCCTTCGGCGTACAGGTCTATGACAAAAACGCCCACGTGGTCTATTTCAACAAGGCCAGCCGCCAGATCGCCAACATCCCCAGCGGCGTGCGGGTGAAGGGCCGCCACCTGCTGGACCTATATGACCTGGACGAGAACATCAGCACCACCATGACCGCCCTGCGCACCCAGTCCCCTGTTATTGACCGGGTGGACAAGTTCTCTGTGGAAAACGGCACCACCATCGCCAGCTCCAACACCTCCTATCCCATCTTTCAGGGGGGGCAGTTGGCAGGAGCCGTGTCCTTTGAGCACACGGAGGTGACCATCCCCAAATATCTCAAGAGCATTCAGGATACCCAAAACGCCCTAAAGCGCTATGCTTACGACACCACCACCGTCCGCTTCTCCGGCTATACCTTTGAAAACGTCATCGGCGGCAGTCCAAAGCTCCGCTCCGCCGTGGAACTGGCCCAGCGGGTGGCCCCCCAGAACAGCCCCGTCATGCTGGTGGGAGAGACGGGCACGGGGAAAGAGATCTTTGCCCAGAGCATCCACCGCTCCAGCCCCCGGGCGGGGAAAAAGTTCGTGGCCATCAACTGCGCCGCCATCCCGGAGACGCTGATCGAAAGTCTGCTCTTCGGCACGGCCAAGGGCAGCTTTACCGGCAGCGAGGACAAGGCCGGTTACTTTGAGGAGGCCAACGGGGGCACCCTGTTCCTGGACGAGCTGAACTCCATGAGCCTGACCATGCAGTCCAAGCTGCTGCGGGTGCTGCAAGAGCGCACCTTCCGCCGGGTGGGCGGCAAGAAAGATCTGGAGCTGGACGTGCGCATCATCTCCTCCTGCAACGAGGACCCCTTTCAGACGGTGGAGGAAAACAAGTTCCGCCGGGACCTGTTCTATCGCCTGTCCTCCGTCATCATCGAGCTGCCCCCCCTGCGGGAGCATCTGGAGGATCTGGAGCAGCTGACCCAGTATCACCTGGAGCAGACCGCCTTTCAATATGTCCACCGCATCACCGACATCCAGCCTCAGGTCTATCAGCTCCTGCGGGCCTATCGCTGGCCGGGCAACGTGCGGGAGCTGTTCCATGTGCTGGACTACGCCCAGAACGTGGCCGACAGCAACGTGATGACGGTGGAGCATCTGCCCGCCTATCTCCGCAAGAACCAGGCCCCCGCCCCCCGGCAGAGCGCCGCTCCGGCCCTCTCCGCCGGCATCGACTTCTCCCACACCTCCCTCCAGGCCCTGATGGACGACTATGAAAAGCAGATCATCACCCAGGCCCTGGACCGCTGCGGCTATAACATCTCCCAGACCGCCCACACCCTGGGCATCCTGCGCCAAAGCCTGCAATACCGCATCCGAAAATATGGGATCATCTTCTGATGTACCTTATAATAAAAGAATAAAACAGACAAAAACGCCCCGGCTGTGCAAGCCCACACAGCCGGGACGCGCCCACAGAACATAAGGAAGGCCGCCTGGGGCGTTTGGCTCCAGGCGGCCTTTGGGGACTTGGGATCATCCGGGGTCCCACAGTTTACTTAAATTCGCGCCGCAGTTGTCATCCTCGCAGGAAAGTCGCGGTTTGATCTGCAATCAGATCACAGGATCATGCAGCCGACAAAGCCGGCGACGACCAGAGGGATGTTGTAGAACAGGAAGGTAGGTACGCAGGTGTCCCAGATGTGATCGTGCTGTCCGTCGGCGTTCAGACCGGCGGTGGGACCCAGGGTGGAGTCGGAAGCGGGGGAACCGGCGTCGCCCAGAACGGCGGCACAGGCGATCAGACAGGTGGTGGCACCCAGGCTGATGCCCAGACGCTGGCACATGGGGACGTACAGCAGCGCAATGACGGGGATGGTGCCGAAGGAGGTTCCGATGCCCATGGTGATCAGCAGACCGATGAGGATCAGGACCATGATAGCCACGGAGCGGTTGTCACCCAGGACGCCCAGGGTGGCATCGATCAGGGTGTCAACAGCGCCGGTGTTGCGGACCACGTTGGCATAGCCGCCGGCGATCAGCATTACGAAGGAGATCATGCCCATCAGGCGGATGCCCTCGGCCACGGTGCCGTCGCTGTTGCGGATCTTCACGGCGCCGCCCAGGAACAGAACGGCCAGACCGGCCATAGCGCCCAGAGGCATGGAGTCCATGGTCAGCTGGACGACCAGCACGGCCACGATGGAGACCAGACCCACGATGTGGCTTTTCGTCAGCTTCAGGTCGTCGGCAGTGATCTCGTGACCATCGATGGCGATGTCCTTATACTCACGGGGCTTGCGATAGAACCACCAGGAGGAGACCAGACCGACCAGCATGCCCACGCCCAGGATGATGGTATAGGGCCAGATCTCCATCAGCTCGATGGGCATGCCGTTGGCGGTCATGTTGTCGGCGATGATGCCCTGGAAAATGGAACCGTAGGCGATGGGGATGGTGACGTACATGGCGACCAGGCCACACTCGGTGACGCAGGCGGCCTGACGGCGGTCCATCTTCATCTTATTCATCATGTGCAGCAGGGGGGGATACAGAATGGGGATGTAAGCGATGTGGATGGGGACCAGGGTACCGGAGATGCAGGCGCACAGCAGGAAGGTGATCAGCAGCACCCACTTGCGCTCCTTTACCACAGAGGCGATCCACTTGCCCAGCAGGGTAGCCAGACCAGTGTCAGTCAGGGCGGCGGCGAAGGTGCCCAGCAACAGGTAAGCCAGGGCGTTGGTACCGTTGCCGTTCAGGCCGTCGATGACATAGCCCATGATAGCGCCCAGGTCCATTCCGGCGGTAAGACCGGCGACCATAGCTGCGACCAGCAGGGAAAGGATCACGTTGAGCTTGAGCAGGCAGAGAACACACATGACGATAACGGATAGTGTGACTGGATTACTGATTATCTCCAACATTCGATTTTTCTCCTTTCTATTGGTTGCATGGATAGGCCAGGTTTTCTCCCTCTTTCAAAGCACCTCCTGTCTGGACGACATTTGCGGCTGCGAGACGTTTTCGCAGATGTCACAAAAAGAAGCAAGGGTATCCCGGATTCAACTGTCGTTTATTATAATAGCGCACTGACGAAAAAGCGACGAATCCCATTTTGAAAAAAAGAAAAAAAGAAATGCCTACCGACGAATCCCCGGAAAAATAATCGACGATTCATCGACAGTTTTCCGGTACTCTTTAGACACATGCAATGTAGAAAGTGTACAACCGTTCTCCGGCGCACATTTTGATTTCGCATACATTTATAAAATTTATAAATTTTGGAGGAGATCGCACATGGAAAAGACAGTTTATCTGGACGGTAACAGCCTCACCCTGGAAGACGTGGTAGCTATCTGCCGCCATGGCGCAAAGGTCGCCCTGACTGAAGAGGCCAAAAAGGCCATTCAAATCTCCCGCGACATCGTGGAGAAGAACATCGCCGAGGAGAAGGTGGTCTATGGCCTGAACACCGGCTTTGGCAAGTTCGTCAACGTGGCCATCCCCGAGGCCGAGCTGGACCAGCTCCAGTACAACCTGATCGTCTCCGACGCCTGCGGCGTGGGCGATCCCTTTAAGGAGGACGTGACCCGGGCCATCATGCTGCTGCGTGCCAACGCCCTGGCCAAGGGCTTCTCCGGCATCCGCCTGTCCACCGTAGAGACCCTGCTGGAGATGCTCAACCGCGGCGTCCACCCCGTCATCCCCGAGAAGGGCTCCGTGGGCTCCAGCGGCGACCTGTGCCCCCTGGCTCACATGGTCATGCCCATGATCGGCGAGGGCGAGGCCGTCTATCAGGGCAAGGTGATGTCCGGCAAGGAGGCCATGGAGGCCGCCGGTATCCCCATCGTCCGCCTGAAGGCCAAGGAGGGCCTGGCCCTCATCAACGGCACCTGCGCCATGATGGGCGTGGCCAGCCTGGCCGTGTATGACGCCGGCATCATCATCAAGACCGCCGACATCTCCGCCTCCCTCACCGTGGACGCCCTGGAAGGCATCGTGGACCCCTATGATCCCCGCATCCAGGAGATCCGTCCCCACAGCGGCCAGATCAACGTGGCCGCCAACTTCCGCAAGCTGCTGGAGGGCAGCCAGCTCACCGTTCACCAGGGCCGCGTCCGCGTGCAGGACGCCTATACCCTGCGCTGCCTGCCTCAGATCCACGGCGCCAGCCGCATGGCCTATGACTATGTGAAGCAGGTCATCGAGACCGAGATCAACTCCGTCACCGATAACCCCCTGATCTTCCCCGACAACGGCGACATCTTCTCCGGCGGCAACTTCCACGGTCAGCCCGTGGCCGTGGCCATGGACACCCTGGGCATCGCCATCGCCGAGTATGCCAACGTGGCCGAGCGCCGCGTGGAGCGCCTGGTCAATCCTCAGCTGAGCGGTCTGCCCGGCTTCCTGACCCCCGTGGAGGGCATCAACGACGGCTTCATGGTCGCCCAGTATGCCGCCGCCGCCCTGGTCTCCGAGAACAAGGTGCTGGCTCACCCCGCCTGCGTGGACTCCATCCCCACCTCCGCCAACCAGGAGGACCACGTGTCCATGGGCACCATCGCCTCCAGAAAGGCCGCCACCATCATCAGCCACGTGCAGATGGTCCTGGCCATCGAGCTGCTGTGCGCCGCCCAGGCCGCCGACTTCAAGGACAGCAACAAGCTGGGCAAGGGCTCTAAGGCCGCCTATGACATGGTCCGCAGCGAGGTCACCTTCATGGACAAGGACCGCGCCATCTATCTGGACATGAACAAGGTCGCCGCCATGATCCGCTCCGGCAAGATCGTGGACGCCGTGGAGCAGGCCGTTGGCGAGCTGAAGTGATCCACTCCCCCTGATCTGACACAAAAGAAGATACCGAGCACTCGGCGCGGCCGGAACACCGGCTAAAATCACCAGAGTTCAAACGCGGCTGCCCTATCCCCCGAGCGCAGCCGCGGCCCCTTCTTCCTCTCCCTCCCTGACACCCCCAGGGAGGGAGAGCTTTTTTTGTATTTTGAGGGCGGCCCTCTCCGCCCCTGCGGGGCACCTCCCCCACAGGGGGAGGCAAGGGGCAAAGTCCCGAAGGTGCAACCTTGGCTCCCCCTTTGGGGGAGCTGGCACGGCGAAGCCGTGACTGAGAGGGAAGCCTTCCCCTGGGGGCAGGTGGCGCGCAGCGCCGGATGAGGGGAACGCCGAAGGGATGGAAGCGGTTGCGTCAGAACGGATATAGCCTTCCCCCTCCCAGGGGGAAGGTGGCATGGCAAAGCCGTGACGGATGAGGGTTGGCATCGTGGGTGCATACGTTATCGGCGGGCGGCCAAAGGCCGCCCCTACGCATATTATGGTAAACCGGTGTAGGGGCGGCTATTAGCCGCCCGCGATACCGGTACGCCAACGACGGAATCCTTCCGTCACGGCTTCGCCGTGCCACCTCCCTTTAACAAGGGAGGCTGATGTGCTG
>ERZ856578.1727-NODE-1727-length-39622-cov-25.552080_pt1 | contig 39622 bp, 46 predicted proteins | sample MGYA00514384_ERZ856578 | MGnify/ENA primary metagenome ERZ856578 (study PRJEB29103, sample SAMN06111958) | human gut metagenome | biome: human gut; feature: ankylosing spondylitis patient; material: healthy_person | host: Homo sapiens | place: China:Hangzhou...
AAGCGGTTTTCGGGCATAGAAAAAGTCCACCGTAATTCTATCAAAATTACGGTGGACTTATGGTGGAGCTGAGGGGAATCGAACCCCTGTCCGAAAGCAACTTGACTGGACTTTCTCCGGGCGCAGTCTGTTATTTACATTCCCTCGGCGCGGCGGGAGCAGACACTCTACGCGCCTTGGTAGCTTCATGATACATGACGCAGGCAAAGCTTACTGCGTTCACGGACGCCACTAGATCACGCCCAAGCCCGGCTCGTGGCCCTTCCGGGGAGGACGGGCTGCCTAATTAGGCAGCCTGAGCAACGTAAGTGTTGTCAGTTAATTTAGAAAAATTGCCCGTTTTATGGAGGCCAGGCGCCTCCGCCCGCTTATCCAGCCTCACTGCCCCCGTCGAAACCAGTGCAGCCCCATATGGCAGCGGAAAACCGCTGCGGATCGCTGGAAAACTCTAAATTAGACTCTCGTTGCTTTTATCATCCACTTCATGGGCAGGAGTTTTGCCACGAAGCGATAGAATTTATTAAATGCCGTCGGCGTGTAGAACGTCCGGCCCTTTTTTGCTGCCCGGATCGTCCCGGCGACGACCTTTACCGGGTCACACCACGGGATATTGCCGAACAGGTCATGGTCGCCCGCAGCGTCGAAGAATTCAGTCTTCATCGGGCCGGGGCAGACGGCTGTGACGGAAATGCCCTTGGGGCGCAGCTCGTCGGCGATGCCGCCGGTAAAGGCGGAGACATACGCCTTGGAGGCACTGTAGACCGTCATGCGGGGCGTGGGGCAGAAAGCCGCGATGGACGAGACGTTGATGATCTTCGCGCCGCGCGTCATAAACGGCACGACAGTCTGCGTGACCATGGTGAGCGCGCGGACATTGAGGTCGACCACGCGCATGACGTCTGCCGGCGACGCGCTTGAGCCGATATTGCCCGTCGTGCCGCAGCCCGCGTTATTGACGAGCACGCACACATCGGCCTTCTGCTCAGCCAGCTTTTCGCCGAGATAGCGGAAGCTTTTGGGGTCGAGCAGGTTCAGGCCCATGCAGACGAACTTCTTTTCCGGGAACTGCTGGGCCAGCTCTTCGAGCTTGCCCACGCGGCGGGCGATGAGCCAGAATTCCTCGATCTCCGGGAATTCCCGCACAAGCTGACGCGTGAACTCCGCGCCGAGTCCGGCGGACGCGCCGGTAATGACGGCTGCGGTCATCCGCGTCCGTAGGGGTCGCGGAGTTTGTCGGGCTCGGGGTATTCCTCGCCTCTGGTGTCGACGCGGATAGAGGCGATCTTCTGCTCGGTGAGCGGGCGGTCGTTCCCGTCGGTCTTCACAGCGGCGATCTTGTCGACGACATCCATGCCCTCGAGCACCTTGCCGAACGCGGCATACTGGCCGTCCAAAAATTCGCCATCCTCATGCATGATGAAGAACTGGCTGCCCGCGGAGTTGGCCGCCTGCGCGCGGGCCATAGAAAGAACACCGCGCTTGTGGCTGAGGTTATTCTTCACGCCGTTCAGTTTGAACTCGCCCTTGATGCAGTAGCCGGGGCCGCCGGTGCCGGTGCCCTTGGGGCAGCCGCCCTGGATCATGAAGCCGGAAATAACGCGGTGGAAGATCAGGCCGTCGTAAAAGCCCTTGTTTGCAAGGGAGATCATGTTGCGGACGCTCTGCGGCGCTTTGTCGGGGTAGAGCTCGCAGACGATCTTGCCGCCGTCTGCCATTGTGAGGGTCATAATGGGATTTTCCATGGGATTACCGTCCTTTCATTGCGCGGTCGATCTGGCGCTTGGCGTCCTTCTTTGCGGCGTCGTCACGCTTGTCGTAGAGCTTTTTGCCCCTTGCAAGCGCAACCTCGACCTTGACGAGACTGCCGCGGAAATAAACGCTCAGCGGGATCAGCGCATATCCGTCCTGCTTCACCTTACCGTACAGCCGCATGATCTCACGCTTGTGCATGAGCAGCCTGCGCGGGCGAAGCGGATCCTTGTTGAAGATATTGCCCTGCTCGTAGGGCGCGATGTGCATCTGCCGGATGAAAAGCTGCCCGTCCTTGATCTGGCACCAGGCTTCCTTCAGGCTGAGCGTGCCGAGGCGGATGGATTTGACCTCCGTGCCGGTGAGTTCGATGCCGGCCTCGAATTTTTCATCAATAAAATACTCATGGAACGCCTTCTGGTTCCGCGCGGCAATCTTCACGCCCTCCGCCATGGAACACACCTCCCTCCGGCAATCATACGATGTGTATTATATGTCAATTATATCAGCCATGTCAAGCGTTTTCCGGTACTGCGTGTACCGGACGACACGGTTCAGCAGATATTGTTGAAATGCGCGGCACTGCTGCGCGCTTAGATTCCGGTTTGACATGATGACAAGCGGAACAATGGGACCGCCGCCCTGAAATGGAAGCTGCACGTGCCGGTACGGCTGCGCACACAGGCCGTTTCGCTCGTAAAAATGCTTGCGGCGGCAGGTAATCTCGTCCTCCGGCAGCTCGATCTCCAGAATCAGGGGCTTTTCCCGCTGCAAAAGCTGCCGGAGCAGCGTGCTGCCAGTCCCGTGGCCGCGCAGAGACGGCTGAACAGCAAAATGTTCAAGATAGCAGAAGTCCTCTGTCTCCCACAAAAACACATCCGCCAGCAGCTTTCCGTCCTCGACTGCGCCAAGCGGGAAAAAGTCCGCGTCCTGCAAGGCGCGCAGGTGGTCTTCCCGCGTGCGCCGCTCGTTGGGCGGGAAGCTGGCTTCGTAAAGGGTAAACGACGCTTCAAACAGCGGATGGGAAGCGCCGATGCGTTCAAAAATCATGTCTGATAAAAGTCTGCGACCAGCTGCCGGTCATACAAAACGCGGTCACGCAGCGCCTGCACGCTTTCAAAGCGCAGTTCCCCGCGGATATGATCCTCCAGCCAGATTGCAAGTTCCTTTCCATATAGATTGCCGGAGAAGCCGATCAGATTGGCCTCCAGCACCGGCGCAGACAGCGCGCCGAGCGTCGGATGGACGCCGATATTTACGCAGGCGGGATAGCGCCTGCCGTCAAGCTCCGCCTCCGCGCGGTAGACGCCGAAGGCGGGGACGAGCACGTCCGGGGAAAACGGCAGATTCGCCGTTGGGAAGCCAAGCCCGGCGCCCCTGCCCGCGCCCTTCTGCACGGTGCCGGTCACAAGCTGGCCGTGGCCGAGCAGACGCGCGGCAGTTTTGCAGTCGCCGGAACGCAGAAGCGCGCGGATGGCCGTTGAGCTGACGCACTGCCCGTTCAGCTGAATTTCCGGGATCACGTCGCAGCCGACGCCGAGAGCGCGGCATTTTTCGCGCAGCCGGTCGGGATTCCCCTGTCCCCGGTCGCCGAAATGGAAATCGTGCCCGCAGACCACATGGCGGGCGCGCAGCTGCCGGACGAGATAGTCCTCGATGAAGACCTCCCACGGCATATGCATCATCGCCTCGTCAAAGTGCGCGAAAATGACCTCTTCAATGCCGCAGAGCCTGCGCATGAGAAGCTCACGCTCGGCCATGGTATTGAGAAGCGGCACGGCCGTTCCAAACACAAGCGTATCCGGATGCGTATCAAAGCTCATGGCCGCCGGGGTAAGGCTAAGCTCCTGCGCACGCTCGCGCGTTTTATTCAGAAGCGCGGCATGGCCCAGGTGGATGCCGTCAAAAAAGCCGAGGGCCAGAACGCGGTCATGTTGCAAGTGTGTTCACCTCGAAAAAGCTCTTGATGGTGGTAAGCAGCCCGTTTTCCACGCGGCCAAGCAGCAGAAACTCGCCGTCCTCGGCGTAGACGCGATAGGTTCCGGACCGGAACTGCCAGTCCCTGACCTGTGCGCCGTTTTTGAGCTTTGCAGCCTGTCCCAGTGTGACGATGAGCGGCGGATGTACCGAAAAAACCGCGTCGACGGGCATGAGAAGTTCCTGCGGATCGTGTTCTGCCGCAAAATCCAGCACCTGCTGCATCGTGACGGCCTGCGAAAGCGCAAAGCTTCCGGCCCGTGTCCGGCGCAGGGACGACATACAGCCGCCGCAGCCGAGCGCGCTGCCCAGATCGTGGCAGAGCGTGCGCACATACGTTCCCTTGGAGCAGCGGACACGAAGAACATACTCCGTCCCCTCCCCTTCCAGCAGCTCCAGCTCGTGGATGGTGATGCTGCGGGGCTTCCGCTCGATCTCCTGTCCCCTGCGGGCCAGCTCATAGAGCTTCTGGCCGCCGATTTTAATGGCGGAATACATGGGCGGGATCTGCTCGATGGGGCCAAGGAACTGCGCAAGTGCGGCCTGAACTGCCTCCCGCGTGACGGTCACGGGATGCGTTTCGAGGACAGTCCCGCTCGTGTCCTGCGTGTCGGTCACAGTGCCGAGGCGCAGGCCCGCGATGTATTCCTTTTCCGCTGATTCCAGAAATTCCGCCGCTCTTGTCGCGCGGCCGATAAAAATGGGCAGAACGCCGGTTGCCATCGGGTCGAGCGTGCCGCCGTGGCCGACGCGGCGTTCATGAAATACGCCGCGCAGCTTGGCCGCCACATCCTGACTCGTCCAACCGGCGCTCTTGTCGATCACAAGGATTCCGTTTGCCATAGGTTCTCCTCAAAGCTTCACGCCGCTGTCGCGCAGCGCCTGCAAAATGGCTGCTTTCGCGCCCTCGACGCCGCCGGGGACGCTGGCTCCCGCCGCAGCGGCATGGCCGCCGCCGCCGAGCAGACCGCAGATCTGCGCCGCGTCATACGGCGCTTCGGTGCGCAGGCTGATCTTGCCGAGGCCGTCCTCGACCTCGCGGATCATGACGCCGATCCGCACACCCTCAATGCTGCGGGCAAAGCCGGAGATCGAGTCCAGATCGTCCTCCGTGGCGGAGAATTCCGCAAGCAGACGCTTGGGCATGACGCACACGCCGACCGTTCCGTCTGCGTAAAACTCCATCGTCTCCGTCAGCTTTGCCTCCATCCGGAGGCGGGAAAAACTCTTGGTATCGAAAAAAACCTTGTTGATGGGATACACGTCCGCGCCCGCCTCGATCAGCGCAGCGGCCGTGCGGTGGGTATTGGACGTGGTGTTGGAAAATTTGAAGCAGCCCGTGTCCGTCGAGATCGCCACATACAGGCACTCCGCGATCCGTTTTGTAACGGTCACGCCAAGCTCCAGCAGGATCGCGTGGATGATCTCGCCGCAGGCGGCCTTGTCCGCCTCGACGAGCTTCGGGCAGGCAAGAGAATTGCTGCCGTGATGGTCGACCGCGCAGACGGGCGTGAGGCCCATGCGCACCGCATCGAAGGACAATAGGCCCTCGGACGCGATATCCGCCGAAATGACGGTCGCGCCTGCGGGCAGCGCCTCGCAGACAAGCCCGTCCAGAAACGGATCGAAGCGGGGCGTGAACTGCTCGTTCGTCAGGACGAACGCCGTCTTGCCCAGCTGCCGCAGGCCGAGGCACAGCGCGCCTGCGCTGCCGATGGTGTCGCCGTCCGGGCGGCGGTGGGTCAGGATGACAAAGTTGTCATGTGCGCGCGCAAACGCGCAGAATTCAGCCCTCGTCATTGGCCTTCTCCGCCTCCCGCGCAGCCTCCTGCCGTTCGAGCTTCTCAAGAAGATCGAACATATGCGCGCCGTATTTGAGCGAATCGTCGAGCGTGAAGACAAGCTCCGGCGTATAGCGCAGCTGCAGACGGCTGCCAAGCTCGCGCCGCAGCCAGCCGCCCGCGGACTTCAGGCCGCGCAGCGCGTCCTGCGACCGGGCCTCTTCCAGCACACTCACATAAATTTTACTGTAGCGCAGATCAGGCGTGGTGTCCACGCGCGTGATGGAGATCATGGTCTGCACCCGCGGGTCCTTCAGCGAGCGGATCAGCTCCGCCAGCTCCCGCTGGATCTCCTCGTTGATCCGGCCAATTCGGTTGGAAGCCATAGTACCTCCTTGTAAACAATCAGGTTGGCCAGCGCCGATTTTCCGGCGCTGACCATACCGTCCTTACTCCTTGATCTGCTCCATAACGAAGCATTCAAAAATGTCGCCTTCCTTGATGTCGTTGAACTTCTCGATCGACATACCGCATTCGTAACCGGCCGCGACCTCCTTGACCGCGTCCTTGAAGCGCTGCAGGGAGCCGAGCTTGCCCTCATGGATGACGATATTGTCGCGCAGAACGCGGACAGACGCGTCGCGCGTGATCTTGCCGTCCTTGACGTAGCAGCCCGCGATGGTGCCGATGGCGGAGACCTTATAGGTCTGACGGACCTCGGCGTGGCCGATGATGGCCTCGCGGAACTTGGGTGCAAGCATACCCTTCATGGCGTCGGTGATCTCGTTGATGGCATCATAAATGACGCGGTACATCCGCATATCGACCTTATCACGCTTCGCGGCGGCCTGTGCCAGCTCGTTCGGGCGGACGTTGAAGCCGATGACGATGGCGTTGGACGTAGAGGCCAGCAGAATATCGGACTCGTTGATCGCGCCGACGCCCGCGTGGATGACGCGCACGCGCACCTCGTCGTTCGACAGCTTTTCGAGCGAAGCCTTGACGGCCTCGGCAGAGCCCTGCACGTCCGCCTTGACGATGAGGTTCAGCTCCTTCATCTCGCCCTCCTGCAGCTTGGAGAAGAGGCTTTCGAGCGTGACCTTCTGGTTGAGCTTGTTGGCGTCGTCCTTGATCTTCTGCTTGCGCTGCTCGACAAGCTGACGTGCCATGCGCTCGTCGGAAACGACGCTGAACTCGTCGCCGGGAGACGGGACCTCGGCAAGACCGGTGATCTCGACCGGAACGGACGGACCTGCCTCCTTGACCTGCGCGCCCTTGTCGTTCGTCATGACACGCACGCGGCCCACAGCCGTGCCCGCGATGATAAGGTCGGACTGACGCAGCGTGCCGTTCTGGACAAGCAGCGTTGCGATCGGGCCGCGGTTCTTGTCCAGACGCGCTTCAAGAACGCAGCCCTTGCCCGCACGGTTCGGGTTGGCCTTGAGCTCTTCCATCTCGGCGGTCAAAATGACCGTCTCAAGCAGCTCGTCAATGCCGTCGCCCGTCTTGGCAGAGATCTTACAAACCTCTGTCTCGCCGCCCCACTCGGCCGGGGTCAGACCGTGCTCAGTCAGCTGGGTCAGGATGCGGTCGGGGTTTGCGCCGTGCTTATCCATCTTGTTGACGGCCACGATGATGGGGATCTCAGCGGCCTTGGCGTGGTTGATGGCCTCGATGGTCTGCGGCATGATGCCGTCGTCAGCGGCGACGACAAGAATGGCAATATCGGTGCACATCGCGCCGCGCGCACGCATCTCGGTAAAGGCCGCATGGCCCGGCGTGTCGAGGAAGGTGATGGGCTGGCCATTGATTTCAACGGTATACGCGCCGATGTGCTGCGTGATGCCGCCAGCCTCTCCGGCCGCGACCTTCGCGTGGCGGATATAGTCGAGCAGGCTCGTCTTGCCGTGGTCGACGTGGCCCATGACGACCACGACCGGCGGACGGGTGACAAGCTCGTCTGCGGTGTCCTGATGGTCGTCGAACAGACGCTCTTCAATGGTGACGATGACCTCGTGCTCGACCTTGCAGCCAAGCTCGGTGGCGACGAACTCCGCCGTGTCAAAGTCGATGGTCTGGTTGACCGTGGCCATGACGCCGTTTTTCAGCAGGCACTTGATGACCTCGGCCACCGTCTTTTTCATACGGGAGGCCAGCTCGCCGACTGTGATCTCGTCGGGGATCTTGACGACCAGCTGCGCCTTCTTGGCAATTTCAAGCTGGAGGCGGCGCATTTTCTCCTGCTCCTCGGAGCGGGACTTTGTGCCGAAGCGCTTGGCCTGCTGCTGCTTTTTATTCTTGCTGCCGATCTTCTGCTTGCCGCTGGAATAATTCTGCACGCGGTCGGAGACGAGCGAATCAACGCGGTCGTCATAGCGGTCGGCATTGACCGTGACGGCGCTGGTGTCGATGACGCGGCGCTCGCGCTTGCGCTCGGGCTGCGGCTGCTTGGCGGCCGGCTGGGCAGCAGTCTGCTGCGGGCGCGGCTGGTTCTGGCCGCCCTGCGGCTGCGCCGGGCGCTGGCCGTTCTGCTGCGGACGCGGCGCATTCCCCTGCTGCTGCGGGCGCGGCTGGCTCTGACCGCCCTGCGGACGCGGCTGGTTCCCGGCCTGTGCGGTCTGCGCGGGTGCGGCGGGCTTTGCCTGCTGTGCGGGCGCGGGAGCGGGCGCTTCCTTCTTCTGCGCAGCTGCGGCAAAGACCTGCTCGATCGAATCGATCTGGTTCTGCTGCGTGATATAGTCGACGATCACGTTCAGCTGGTCTTCCGATAAATTCTGGGAGCTGCTTTTCGGCTTTTCATAGAACTTCCCGACGATCTCGATCAGCTTCTTGGCCGGCATCGCAAAATCGTCCGCGACTTCCTTGATCTTCTGTTTCACTTCAATACTCAATACAGCCACCTCCAGTTATTTCTTCCCTGTTTTGACATTCTTTCTGTGCGCCTGCGCCTCCTGCCGGCGCTTCAGGACGCGCTGCGTCTGCACGGTCAGCTGGGTCAGGATCTCATCATGTCCCGGATCGCCCAGTGCCTCAAGAAACGATTTTGCAAACGCGGGATCGGTAAACGCGCACAGTGCGCAGGCATTGCAGCCCAGTCCGTTCCCCAGCTCGTCTTTGGTGTACGGCGCGCAGATATACGGGCATTTGCTGCCCGAAACAAAGGAGCGTGCCCGGCGGAAGGTATGGTCGCCGGCGTCCTTTGCTACCAATAGAAGCTTCGCCTTGCCGCTGCGGCAGACGATGCCGACCGGCTCCTCGCCGATCTCCAGAAGCCGTGCGCGGCGGGCAAGGCCCAGCAGGCGCAGCGCCTTTTGCTGCTGGTCAGTCATGATCGCCCGCCTCCATTCTCAAAAGGAGCTGATCGTAGATCTCCTGCGGGATCTGGCAGTCAAGCCCCCGCTCGAGCGCCCTGGACTTGATCGCCCGCCTGAGGCATTCGGCCTGCGGGCAGACATATGCGCCGCGGCCGGGAGCCTTGCCCCGGAAATCGAGGGAGATTTCCCCCTCCGGGCTTCTGACCACGCGGACCAGTTCTTTTTTCGCCTTCATTTCCCGGCAGCCAACGCATTGGCGCATGGGAATTTTTTTCTGCATATGCGCGCCTCCTTTTCAGAAGCAGGCTTACGCCTGCGGCTCGGCATCTTCCGGCGCTTCGTCCGGCTGCGCGTCGATCGCTTCGAGCTCCTGCTCCTGCGAGGCGGGCTTGATGTCGATCTTGTAGCCGGTCAGGCGGGCGGCGAGACGGGCGTTCTGGCCCTCCTTGCCGATGGCGAGCGACAGCTGATCGTCCGGGACGATCACGCGGCAGGCCTTCGCGCTGCCGGGCAGGAGCGTCACGGATTTGACATCCGCCGGGGAAAGCGCCGCGGCGACGAACTTCGCCGGGTCCTCCGACCAGACGATGATGTCCATCTTTTCGCCGTGCAGCTCGTTCACGACCGCGCCGACTCTTGCGCCGCGCGTGCCGACGCAGGCACCTACGGGATCGATGCCGTCCTGCGAGGCGTAGACGGCCAGCTTCGTGCGGGAGCCTGCCTCGCGGGCGATGGACTTGATCTCAACAAGGCCGGAGGCGATCTCCGGAACCTCAAGCTCGAACAGGCGCTTGACAAGGCCGGGGTGCGTCCGGGATACAATGACCTGCGGGCCTCTGGTCGAGCGGCGGACCTCCACGACATAGACGCGGATGAGGTCGCCCTCGTGGTAATACTCCGTGCGGACCTGCTCGGATGCGGAGAGCATGGCGTCGGTCTTGTCGTTGCCGCCGCCGATGCGGATGGTCATGTCGTTGGTCGCAGGCTCGATGCGCAGCACCGTGCCGGTGAGGATCTCATGCTCCTTGGACGAGAAGGTGTCGAAGACCATGCCGCGCTCTGCTTCGCGGATGCCCTGGATGATGACCTGCTTGGCCGTCTGCGCGGCGATACGGCCGAAGTCCTTCGTCTGCACGTCGACGTTTACAAGGTCGCCCAGCTGCGCGGTCTTGCTGATCTTGCGGGCCGCGTCGAGCGTAATTTCCGTGGCGGGGGTGATGACGTCGTCGACGACCTCCTTCTGCACGTACATATGCATATCGTTGTCCTTGACCTCGACGAAGACGTTGTCGGTGTAACCGTCCTTGTCCTTTTTGTATGCAGCGACGAGAGCCTGCGTGATCTTCTCGACCATGTAGCTCTGCGGGATCCCGCGTTCTTTTTCAAGCTGCGCAAGCGCTGCAAAAATTTCGGCATTCATAGTTTTCTAAATTCCTCCCTTTAAAACTCGACGTGAAGCCGCACCTGCGCGACCTCGTTTTTCTGGAATGTATGTGTGGTTCCTGCGGCTTCAATGGTCACGGCGCCGTCTGCGTAGCCCGCGAGCTTCCCGATGAATTCCTTCGCGCCGCCTATGGGCTTGAAGAGCTTCACCGAGACGGAGCTGCCCATAAACTGTGCAAAATCGGACGGGCGCTTCAGCTGCCGTTCGAGTCCTGCCGAGCAGACCTCAAAATTGTAGCTGTCCGGCACGGGGTCCTTTTCATCGAGGATCGGATCGAGCGCGCGGGAAATGGCCTCGCAGTCGGAGATATCCACGCCGCCGTCCTTGTCGATGTACAGGCGCAGGAACCATTCTCCGCCCTCGCGGACATATTCCACATCCCAGAGCGTACAGCCGTGCGCCTGCACGACAGGTTCTGCAAACTGCGCCACCTGCTCCGTTACCTTCATGAAAAATCCCCCTTACCAGCAAGAAAGAGTGGGGAGCAATTCCCCACTCTCAAGTAAAATACTATCAAGATGGCCTTATTATAGCATCCGCGGGCGGAAATTGCAAGGAGTATTTCTGTATTTGACCCGGAATTTCTTGTTTTTTTCCTTCTTTTTTCGCCCTGATCTGCGCAAAAGCGCACTGTGCGCGAAAAAAACGCAAATTCCTGTCTGCGGGGTGTCATTTCCCCCGCGTGTGTGCTATACTATATGAAATGAAGCTCGCTTGGGGGTATTTGAGATATGAAGCAGAAATCCGGCATGATCGGCGTCGTCTACGCCGCGATCCTTTCCGCCATCGCCGGTTACTTTTTTCGCATGACGCAGCTGTCCGGCGGCAGCAGCGTCCCGCTGATCGCGTTCAGCATCCTGATGGTCTTCGTCTTTGCGCTCGCTGCGGTCAGTCTGGAAAAGAAATCTGCCTATGAAGCCGTCTACCGGCCCAGCGGGCAGGATCTGACATTTTCACTGCTCGGTGCGCTGGGGCTGATCGCGGGCTGCGTACTCAGCTTCCGGGGCTCTATTGCGCAGATGCTCGTGAGCCTGCTCGGCCTGCTGGCCGGACTTTCGCTCGGCGCGGGGGCCGTGCTGCGGTGGAAGGCAAAAAAGCCGTCGGCGGCGTTTTCCGTCTTCGTTGTGCTGTTCTATGTTGCGAAACTCTTCCGCGATTTCCGCCACTGGGAGATCAATCCCGCGATTCTGGACTACTGCTTCTCGCTGTTAGCCATGATCGCGTTCATGCTGGCAAGCTATCACGCGGGCGCGTTCAGCTTTGAGCGGGGCGCACGGCGCCGGCTGGCGTTTTATTCGCTGCTGGGCGTTCTGTTCGGCGCAATCAGCCTTGCGGGCGCGCAGCTGCCGGAGCTTCTGATCTACGCGGGCAGCGTATTCTGGATGCTTGCCTGCGCGCAGCAGATGCTGAGGCGCTCCGTATAAAATAAACATACAGGAGGTTCCGTTATGGCTACAGGCAGTATTTCCTGCACCATCCCCAAGGACGCAAATTACCCGAATCTGAAAGAAGTTTCCCTGCCGCAGATGCGCCGCGAGGTTGCAGATCTCTTCGCTCCCGGTGAGGAGGCCGTGCAGTGTTTCCAGACCATCCGTGATCAGGTCGTGTTCACGAATAAGCGCGTGTTCATCGTAAATGTGCAGGGCGTCACAGGAAAGAAAGTTTCGTATTTCTCTTATCCGTACTCGAAGGTGCAGTATTTCGGCATCGAGACGGCAGGCATTCTGGACGTTGATAGTGAACTGCTGCTCGTCTTCAGCGATGGCAACCAGCTGCAATTCGATTTCCGCTCTCGCGTTGACATCAAACGCATCTGTGCAAATATCTCCGCGTACATTCTGTGAGCGCGCAAACGCCCGCCCCTCCTGCCATTTTCGGCAGGAGGGGCGGGCATTTTTATGCCTTTCTTGCAAGCGTCGCCCAGTAGGTGGGGATGTTGTGCGCGTGCAGATTGCCGTAGCCGTTGGTGTCCTCGTAGAGGTCCAGCAGCTGCAATCCCGCCTTGAGCTGGCCCGTGAGCTGCTCGTGCGCGGTATGGGAAAACTGAACGCCGCTTTTGTCCTTTTCCAGCTGCCGCATCTGCTCTTCATCCTCGAGCGGGTTGAACGGGAGCGTGTTGATGATCCGCGTTTCGTCCTCGTCGAAGGCGAAGTTCAGGCCGTTGTCAAGCCCGGCCAGCAGCCGTCCGCCGGGCTTTAAGACCCGTGCGCATTCGCGCCAGATGGGCAGCACTGCGTAGACGTAGCAGTTAGAGACGGGATGGAAGATCAGATCAAAGCTGTTTTCGTCAAACGGCAGGCGCCTGGTCATGTCGGCGCGGACGATGGTAATGTCATAGCCCTCCCGCTCCGCGACCAGTTTCTCGGAATCCAGCTGCCGCTGCGAATAGTCCAGTACCGTGCACTGCGCCCCCAGCGCGGCGAAAATGGGCATCTGCTGCCCGCCGCCGGAGGCCAGCCCCAGCACGCGCTTGCCTTTCAGCTCGCCGAGCCAGCTGTGCGGGACGAATTTGACCGGAGTCAGCTTGACGTCCCACGTACCGGCCTTTGCCTTTTCATATTCCTCGTGGGAAACAGGCTTCCCCCATTCCCAGCCCTCCTCGACCCAGCGGTCGATGGTTTTGCTGTTGATCTCCTGATACGGAATGTCCATAAAAACCTCTTTTATTATGCTTCCTTCGCAAGCTTCCACGCGACATAGTCGTCGTAGGAGCAGAGGCGGTCAATAATGGTGCCGTCGGGCTGGAACTCGATGACGCGGTTACAGGTGGTCTGCAAAAGCTCATGGTCGTGCGAGGCAAGGAGAATGTTGCCGGGGAAGGCGCATAGGCCCTTGTTGACGGCCTGAATGGCCTCCATGTCCAGATGGTTCGTCGGCTGGTCAAGCAGCAGCACGTTCGCGCCCGAGAGCATCATGCGTGAGAGCATACACCGGACCTTTTCGCCGCCGGACAGCACATTCACGGGCTTGAAGACCTCTTCGCCGGAAAACAGCATCCGGCCCAAGAAGCCGCGCAGGTACACGTCGTCCTTTTTCGCCGAATACTGCCGGATCCAGTCGACAAGCGAGTCGGAGCAGCCCTCAAAATAGGCGGTGTTGTCCTTCGGCAGATAGCTGGTCGTGACGGTCTGGCCCCATTTGACGCTGCCCTCGTCCGGCTCCAGCTCGCCCATGAGAATTTTAAAGAGCGTCGTCTGCGCCAGCTCGTTTTCGCCGACAAAGGCGATCTTATCATTCTTATTGACAATGAACGAGACTTTATCCAGAAGCTTCACGCCGTCGATGGTCTTGGACACATCCGTCACGAACAGGATGTCCTTGCCGACCTCGCGTTCGCGCTCAAAGCCCACGAACGGATACCGGCGCGAGGACGCGGGCATTTCCTCGACGGTCATCTTGTCGAGCAGTCTGCGGCGGGAGGTCGCCTGCTTGCTCTTGGCCTTGTTGGCCGCGAAGCGGGCGATGAAGGTCTGCAGCTCTGCGTTTTTTTCCTCGGCACGCTTATTCTTGTTGCGGATGAGCTGCTGGATGAGCTGGGAGGATTCGTACCAGAAATCATAGTTGCCGACATACATCTTGATCTTGCCGTAGTCGATATCGACGATATGCGTGCAGACGGTGTTGAGGAAATGACGGTCGTGGCTGACGACGATGACAAGGCCGGTGTCCTCGTAATCCAGAATAAAATCCTCGAGCCAGTTGATGGCCTCGATATCAAGGTTGTTCGTCGGCTCGTCGAGCATGACGATATCGGGCTTACCGAACAGCGCCTGCGCAAGCAGCACCTTGACCTTCAGACGCGGGTCGGTGTTGGCCATGAGATCATAGTGCAACTCCACCGGGATGCCGAGGCCCTGCAAAAGCTTTGACGCGTCGGACTCGGCCTCCCAGCCGTCCATGTCGGCAAACTCCGCCTCAAGCTCGCTCGCACGCATCCCGTCCTCCTCGGAGAAATCCGGCTTTTCATAAAGCGCGTCCTTCTCCTTCATCACGTCGTACAGGTGCTGGTTGCCCATGATGACGGTGTCGAGAATGGTATACGCGTCGTACTGGTTCTGATCCTGCTTCAGAACGGACATCCGCGCGCCGGGCTTGATGAAAATTTCGCCGGACGTCGGCTCCAGTTCGCCAGACAGGAGCTTCAAAAACGTCGATTTGCCCGCGCCGTTGGCTCCGATAATACCGTAGCAGCTGCCGGGCGTAAACTGCAGATCGACCTGCTTGAACAGCACAGAGCCGCCAAACTGCATGGCAAGGTTGGAAATGGTGATCATAGAAAAACCTCATCAATGTTATTTTTTCTTATCATACCACAAAATCCAGTGTTTGCAAGGGAAACCGTGGGAACCGCCGGTATGGCCGGGAGCTCATTTAAGAGAAGCAGCAGCCAGGAGCGTCCGGCTTGGGTACGTGCGGTTTTTGCTGCCAGCTGCTTCTGAACCAGACCGCTGCGGAGTCACAGCGGCAGGAAGGAGAACGCCCATGTGAGTACCGGCGCGAACAGCACGGCTGGCAGGAGGTCGGCGGTCTTGATCTTCGTGAGGTGCAGCATATTAAGGCCGATGGCAAGGATCATCACCGAGCCGCAGCACGTGATCTCCGCGATGGCCGCGTCGGACAGCAGCGGCGCGATCACGTGCGCCAGAAGGGCAAGCAAACCCTGATACACGAACACGGGCACGGAGGAAAACAGCACGCCCAGCCCCAGCGAGACGGACAGCATACAAGACGAAACGCCGTCGAGCAGGGATTTTGTGAACAGCAGCTCATAGTCCTGCTTCAGACCGGCGTTGAAGCTGCCGAGGATCGCCATCGCGCCCACGCAAAACAGGAGCGACGCCGTCACAAAGCCCTCGGCGATGGGGGTCCGCTTCCCGCCGCGCTGGAAGCGGCGCTCGATCCTGCCGCCGAGGCGCTCAATGCGCCCGTCGAGATCCAGAAGCGTCCCCACGGCGGTGCCGAGCACCATTGACACGATCAGCACGAGCGTATTTTCGCCCTTCAGCATCCCGCTGACGCCGATATAGATCACGCAGAGCGCGATCGCGGTCATGATCGCGTTTGTGATTTTTTCCGGGATGCCCTTCTTTGCCAGCAGCCCGACCGAGCCTCCGGCGAGAATGGCAAGCGCGTTGACAAGAACTCCAAGCATAAATATGGCCTCACTTTGAACAGGATATCTTGCCTCTTATCCTATCATATGCGTGTCGAAGAAAAAAGAGATTTTTCGCAAAGTGGAGGAAAAACGCAAAATAAGCGGGAAAATTCAGGCTGGATCAGGGACGATATTCCAAAAAAGGTAGAAATCCTGATCAAAATGTAGTATAATGCCCTTATCTTGATAAACAGCGCCCGCCGCTGCGCGGACGCTTGGGAGTGTATATGAAACTACGCAGAACAAAGCGAATGCCCGCCACGGCAAAGCAGAAGCTGCGCGCAAAGAGGCTGGCGCAGCTGAAGCGGTTTTTGCGCGAGCACACCTGGGGCGTGATGATCACGGTCCTGATTATGATCGCGCTGATCCTGTTCGTCTGCGTGATCGCCGGGGCCGCGCCCAAGGAAGCGTCTGCGCCGGAGACGACGCAGGACGAGACGCCGCGCTATGAGTCGGGCTTTATCTGCGCCATCACGACGCAGGTCCCGTATTATACCGAGGAGCTTTCCGAGGCCGGAACGGTCGCGCGCGGGATGCAGATCACGTATTCGACCGACCGCTCTGTCGAGCGCGACGGCGTCCGGTACTATCTGACCTATTTCTCCACGCTGGACTGCGGCTATGTCTCCGAGGAAAACCTGACGCAGGACCCCTCCGCCGTAATCGCAGAGAAGGTCGTCTATGTCCGCACGCCGCAGAACCTCCGTCTGGACAAAAACACGCTCGAGCTCGGCACGCTGGTCGAAAAGGGAACGGAGCTGCAGGTTCTGAGCTACGAGGGTACGACGGACGGCATCGTTGATTTATATCAGGTAGCCTATCAGGGTCAGACGGGCTACATCAGCGGCCAGTATGTCTCGACGGTGCAGGAGGAGGCCAACGACGTCTATGACCGCTTCGGCGTCTACGCCATCCATGCCGGACGCGGCGACAAATGGGGCGGCGGCGACGCGGAAAGCCTTGACTATTTCCCGCGCACGAAGGCCAGTTTTGCGGATAACAAAATGCCGAATCCCTGCTACGCGATCTACCTCACCTGCGACCCCGCGATTTTAAAGGACATCGACAAGTACATTGAATATGCGAAGACCACGAAGATCAACGCCTTCGTTGTCAACATCATGGACGGCACGTCCATCGGCTACAATTCGCCGGTATACGAGGAGTATTCCCCCACGGCGTATCAGTACGCGAATAACACCGTCGAGGAATACCAGGCGGTCATTCAGAAGATCAAGGACGCGGGCTTCTACGCCATCGGCCGTCTGACGACCTTCAACGACTCCTTCTTCTGCCAGGATCATCCCGAATACGCCATCGCCGACGGCTCCGGCGACTCGCTGTATGTCGCGGCCAGCTACTGGCCCAGCGCCTTCTGCCGCTACGTATGGGAATACAAGGTCGCGCTGGCCATCGACGCGGTGCAGACCATGGGCTTCGACGAGATCCAGTTCGACTATGTCCGTTTCCCGGACAACACCGACCAATATGAGGCCTCCGGCGATATCGACTTCCGCAACGAATACGGCGAGACAAAGGCACAGGCCATCCAGCGCTTTTTGATGTACGCCACGGATATCCTGCACGAATACGGCGTCTACGTCGGCGCGGACGTCTTCGGCGAGACGAGCCGCAACTACGTCACGGCCTACGGCCAGTACTGGCCAGCCATCAGCAATGTCGTCGACGTGATCTCCGGTATGCCGTACCCCGACCATTTTGCCCGCAACGGGACCTACCGCCCGTGGGAGCATCCGTATGAGACGCTGCTCGACTGGGCCGAATCCGCCGCCAAGCGGCAGTCCGAAACGCCTACGCCCGCAGTCGACCGCACCTGGATCCAGGCCTATAACGCCATCCAGCCGCCCTATAACGAATACGGCGTGCAGGAGATCGGCGACCAGATCCGCGCGCTGCGGGAAGAGGGCCTGACCGGCGGCTTCATGGCATGGAACGCCTCCTGCAGTCTCACCAAGCTCGAAGAGCTGCGCCCGCTGTACGAGGCGCTGGAATAGAGCCAACCTTTGCTGCGCCTGTTCCAAGGGCCGTTGATACCGCTGCCCCAAAACGAGAAACCGCCCGGCTCCAAATCGGAGCCGGGCGGAAATGCGTTAGGATCAGAAGATCGCAACAACAGCGCCGTTGTAGGTCTTTTCGATGTATTCCTTCACAGCGTCGGACTGGAGCGCCTTGACAAGTGCCTGGATCTTGGCGCTGTTTTCTTCGCCTGCGCGGCAGGCAATGATGTTGGCGTAGGTCTGGGCCGCGTCGCCGGAGGCATCTTCGATCGCGAGCGCGTCAGCGGCGTGGAGGCCTGCCTGCAGCGCATAGTTGCCGTTGATGACGGCCACGGTGCCGGGGTTGGAGTTCGCCAGCTGTGCGGGGACGGTATCGGCCTGCAGCGGCTGCACGTCATGGCCCTTCGCGTCGACGATATCCAGCGTGGTCACGCCCTTTTCGGCGGAAGCATCGGCGGGCAGCTCAATGAGGCCTTCCTGCGCCAGCAGGAGCAGAGCACGCGTCTCGTTGGAGTCGTCGGCGGGGATCAGGATGGTTGCGTCGGCGGCAATGTCCGCAACAGAGGAAACACCATTGCCGTAGAGGCCGAACGGCTCATAGTGGATCTTGGCTGCGGAGACGAGATCGGTACCGTTGGAGGCGTTGAAGCTGTTCAGATACGGGGTATGCTGGAAGTAGTTTGCGTCGAGCGAGCCGTCAGCCAGAGACTGGTTCGGCAGCACATAGTCGTCATAGATCACGATCTGGAGGTCATAGCCCTCGGCAGCCAGCGCGTCCTTGACCTGCTCGAGAATTTCAGCGTGCGGGGTGGAGGAAGCACCGACCTTCAGCGTTTCGAGCTTGCCGTCGGTGGAAGCGGCGGTATCGGCGGAAGCATTGTTGTCGTTGGAAGCGGGTTCGCTCTTGGAAGCGCAGCCGACAAGCGCGGCGACGAGCAGCAGAGCGGAAAGAACGATTGCAAGTATCTTTTTCATGATAAAATCTCCTTTATAAAATTTAAAATCGGTTTGTTTCTGACGTGCGGACGGCTTCAGTCACATTCGGCCGCATCGCCAGTTGATGCGGAGCAGCCGCTCAAAAATCAGTCTCATGGGACGCTCCTTTCAGCGGGCGCGCTTATCGGTCTTCCGAACGACAGTGGTGCCCACGATCTGGATGAGCTGGACGATCACGACGATCAGCAGCACGCAGACCCAGACGACGAGCTTCTGGCTTCTCTGGTGGCCGTGGATGATGGCGATCTGCCCAAGGCCCGTGCCGCCCAGTGTTGCGGCCAGCGCCGTATAGCTGAGAATGGTGACAGTCGAAATGACGCATCCGGAGATGAGCGACGGCTTTGCCTCCGGCAGCAGCACGTGCCAGATGATCTGAAGGTTCGTGCAGCCCATGGCCTGTGCGGCCTCGATCACGCCTGCGGGAACCTCCTTCAAAGAGGACTCGACCATGCGCGCCACATACGGCGCGGCGGCGATGATCAATGTGACGATGACCGCGCCGTTGCCGGTCGAGGTGCCGAGCAGCAGCTTCGCCGCCGGGATCATGGCAACCATGAGAATGACTGCCGGGATGGAGCGGAAGAAATTCACGATAAAGCCGAGCACGGTGTTGACGCCCTTGTTGGGGTGCAGGCCGTCCTTGTCCGTCGCCCAGAGAATGACGCCCAGCGGCAGGCCGATGAGATACGCGAAGATCGTGGTGAGCGCGGTCATGTAGACCGTCTGCCAGATGCCCAGCTGGATAATGTTGTTATCCCAGAGCTTTGCGAAATATTCGGTAGCCATTTACCGCTCCTCCTTCCACGTCAGTCCGCTGTTTTTCAGCCAGCTGACGACCTTTTCCGCGTCGTGCTCGTCGTTCGGCAGCTCGAGGATCATATGGCCGTAGGCCGCGCCCTCGACGGATTTCGTATCGGCGAACAGCACGTTCACCGGCACGCGGCAGGCCAGGATCATTTCGGAAATGACAGGCTTCTGCGTATCCTCGCCGTTGAAGATCAGGCGGAGCTTCCGCCCGCCGGTCGTGGGATCGAGCACCGGCCGCTCCTGTGGGAGCACAAGCTCGCGCGCAATATCGGACTTCGGGTTCGTGAACACGTCCGCCACGCGGCCCTCCTCGGCGATGCAGCTTTTATCGATGACGGCCACGCGGTCGCAGATCTGGTCGATGACCTTCATCTCGTGCGTGATGACAATGATCGTCACGCCGAGCGTCTTGTTGATCTCGCGCAGCAGCTCCAGAATGGAGCGCGTCGTGTTGGGGTCGAGTGCGCTGGTCGCCTCGTCGCACAGCAGGTACCGGGGATTGGTCGCCAGCGCACGGGCGATGGCCACGCGCTGCTTCTGTCCGCCGGACAGCTGCGAGGGGAAGCTTGCGGCCTTGTCGGCAAGGCCCACGACCCTCAGCAGCTCCTCCGCGCGCTTCTTTGCCTCCGCCTTCGGCGTGCCGGAAATTTCAAGCGGGAAGCAGACGTTGCGCAGGACCGACCGCTGCTCAAGCAGGTTGAAGCTCTGGAAGATCATGCCGATCTGCCGGCGTACCTGCAAAAGTGCCTTCTCGCTGAGCGCCGTCAGGTTCTGCCCGTCGACCCAGACCTCGCCGGAGGTCGGACGTTCGAGCAGGTTGATGCAGCGCACCAGCGTCGATTTGCCCGCGCCGGACAGGCCGATGATACCGAAGATCTCGCCGTCCGCGATGGTCAGGTTCACATCCTTCAGCGCTTCCACGCTGCCGGAGGCCGAGGAATAGATTTTGCCGAGGTGTTTCAGCTCGATCATGGGAAATCCCCTTCCACAGTGTTTTAATAGGTTTTCTGAGACAAATAAAAAGAGCCGGGAAACTCACATCGTTTCTCAGCTCCGGCATTGGCGGTTTGACTGCCAATATGGAAATTTATGAAACAAAGCGAGCCGATTTTTGAGTACGCGAAAACATGTACATGCAGCGCATGCACATGGGCATCATCATAGCGGTGGTAAACAACTGTTTCATCGCGTGTCGGCTCCTTCCCTGATTTCTGGGGTCATTATATACAGCGGGCCAGCAAATGTCAATGGCAGATTCGCCCCAAAAATCCGCCTTTCTGCATCGATTTTTTGTCAGTCTGTCAAAAAGCAGCCGCTCTGCAGCAGAGTCAGGGTGCTCATTTTGCGCTCGGAAGCCGTATCGATTTCCTGCACCTCATAGCGCAGCTTGTAATTCGCGCCCACATCCGACTCGAAATCATCCAGATCCTCGCCCACAGATTCACAATAGTCCCTGACCTCACGCACCGGCGCGGGCATGGCGATCCTGCCGTCGACGCTGCTCGGCATTCTGCCGGTCGGGTGCCTGCTCTCCATGCGCGGCACGCTGTCTGCTGAGACGTTTCTGTCGGTCATTGTGCTGTCCTTCGGCGTTATGCAGCCGCTCATCACCGCCTTTTCCCACACGGACGATATCGCGCAGGCCGGGCTGCAATATGGGAAGGACCAATATGACCGGGAGCGTTACGCGGAGCTGCGGCAGATCGCCGCCGAAATGCTCTCCGCGCGAACCGGTCTTCCAACCGAAAAGATCCATGACCTGTTCTGCAATGAGACAGGCTACCAGACGCCGAAGTTCGACACGCGGGCGGCTGTGTTTGCAGACGGCAGAATTCTTCTCGTTCACAAAAATAACGGGACCTGGGCTCTGCCCGGCGGCTGGTGCGATGTCGACCAGTCCATCGCGTCGAACACGGAAAAGGAGGTGCGGGAGGAAGCCGGATTCGAGGTAACAGCGGAACGGCTCATTGCCGTGCAGGCATGGCGGACTGTCAACGGGGCTGCCGCGAAACAGCCCCGTTTCTTGCTTCGAATGCGCTGCTTTACACAAACTTGATCGTCAGCGCGATAAAGATCTGCGCCATATAGTACAGCACGTGCAGAACCGCGTTGCGGTAGGGGCTGTCGTTTTTGCCGAAGGAGAGCACGACCAGCATATTATCGCTCGTCGAGAAGCAGATGCCGCCGACAAAGAACAGGAACAGCGCCCGGTTGGACTCGATAAACGCGCCCGTCGCCGCGCAGGCCGTCATGAACAAAACGCCGCCGATATAAAGCACGCCGAGCGGCGTAATTTTGCCCGCGCGCACCTCCTTGGCGTATGCGTAGAAGCAGGCCGCGCCCAGCGCCACCACCGCGATGGGGATCGCGTACAGCCACGCCGCCGGGCAGAGCGCCAGGATCGCGAGAATATACACGATATGGCCCAGAAAAAACGACACGGAGCCAGCAGCGAAGAACAGCCGGTGCAGCTTTTCCGACAAAAACCGCAGCGCCAGAAGCAGATCGCCCAGCATCCCGAGCGTCAGTCCCGCCACGGCATACCATCCGTACAAACTCGGCCCCATCCGCCGCAGCTCCAGCAGCCCCAGCAGCACGAACACCACCGACGCCATGGTCTTGAGCACGACAGACGACGCATCGCGCCGCTTATAAGAGCGCATGATGAACAGCGTCTCCAATACCGCGCCCGCACTGATCAGCAGAATCTCCAGCATCCGCCTCCCCCCCTTCCGCGTGTTCCTTCTTCCCGCTTATTTTACCATGTCCGCCGCGCCGCTGTCAACGTTACGTGCCTGATCGTATTCGTACAGCAGCTTCGCCACGGCCTCGCGCGTGACCGGCTGCTGCCAGCCGAAGTTGCCCGCGCTGTCGCCGGTAAAAATGCCGTTCTCCTTGGCCCACTGCGCCGCCTGCAGCGCCCAGTCGGACGGATGGTCGCCCGTTCCCTTCAGAGAAAGCAGCTCCTCCTTCGTCATCTCCATCACCTCCATGACCTGCCGTTTGAACGCGAACCATGCGTTCTCGTCGTCTACCCACATTGCGGGGCACCGCTTGCTGACCACGTCATAATGCCGCAGCACGTTTTCGATCGGAATGCCGTACTTGCGCATCAGCCTTCTTGTCAGCAGCGCCGCGTTCGCCACGACCGCGTCCTCCAGCCAGTAGCGCCCCGCGTCATACCGGCAGCACATCTCGATAGAGATCGAGTTGCCGTTGCGGCAGCGCGGGTGCTTCTGCGTATAAACGCCCGCCGTGCCGACCGACCATGCCGTATCCTCGTCGCTGACCGACTGCAGCCAGCCGTTCCGGTCGACAAAATAGTGGGCCGAGGCCCCGCGCGGGGACTCAAAATATTTGAGTCCCGCCGCGGCGGAGTCGTTGCGCCCGGCCGTGTAGTGCAGCACAAGAAACTCGATGGGTGCGCTGCGGCCCTTCGTGTAATTACTCGGATGCGCCGTCGTCATGCCGTGTCTCCGCGCCGCTCTGCAGCTTCTGCGCCTGCGTCCCGAAATAAAACGCGATGACCGTCGTATAGATCATCATAAAGTCCTGGCTGACCTCGCCCCTGACCGCCTGACAGGCGAACACCGCCGTCAGCGCCAGCGTCACGATCGACTTGACCGTCAGCAGATTTTCGATGCGCTTCAAAAACTGTTCCATACCTCCAAAGCTCCTTTCCTGTACCTGTGCCTATGTCACGATCTCCCATTCGGCGACCTCGCGGGCAATGCGCTCGATGAACGAATTGCCGTGCAGCGCCTTATACGCCTTGTATTCATAGAGAAAATTCTCATATTCATACTGCCGGATGGTTTTTTCTTCCCTATGCTTATAATATGCCGCCAGCATATCCGCGCGCAGCATACAGCGCTGCCCTTCCCGGATCGCGCTGAGGCCGAACATCCGCTCGCGCACCGGCTTTGCCAGAAGCAGCAGCAGACTCAGCACGGAACCAAGCCCGCTGCACACGCTTACAAGCGCGAAGAATGCGCCCGTCTGCTCCGCGCTCATTGCATCGCTCCTTCCGCCGCCTCCAGCAGCGCCGCCAGCTCCGGCAGCAGCGCCTCGATGGTCTTTTTCGCTGCCGGCCCGAGCGCCGCGTAGCTCTGTGCGAAGCGCCTGAGCACCGGCAGCAGGGCCGCCAGCTTCTCCGCCGCGTCGGGGTCGAAGATCGCCAGACGCTCCCTGATCCGTGCAAGCGTTTCCCGTTCCAGTCTCGTCATGCCAGCGCCTCCTCCAGCTCCCGCAGCGCCTGCTCCAGCTGCGTATAGCTGCCCATTTTAATACTGAGCGTCCCGTCCCGGTTGTCTGTGATCGGGCCTGCGACGCAGTAGCCGGAGCAGTCCTGCTCCTGCGCCGCATCATCCGCGCCGGCCTCACGCCGGACGATGCCCCAGCGCAGCCCATCCACAAACAGCTGCACAGCCTGTGCATACGGCATGGCAAGCGTGACGGTTTTCGACGCGCGGCCATCCCAGTCGCGGTCGATCTGCTTTCCGCAGAAGTGCGCAGGGCACTCCGTTCCGTTTACCTTCAGATATTCCATACGCTTCCTCCCTTCAGAAGCAGAACGCAAAGCTTACGCCGAGGCTGCTTGAGGCATTGGACGCGCCCGCCTGACCGTTTGCTCTGACTCTGCAAAACATACCGCCGCTGGCTGACGACCGTTCCCACCAGAACTCGTCAGCGCCTTCTCTCTTCTTGATCTTCGGGTTGCCTGCCTTGTAATAGTCGTATTGGCTTCCTTCCCCGGCTACGGAAGAACTTGCAGTCCCGAAAATCTCCACCTCGCTGAGCAGGAACAGCGTGTCCGATACTATCTCAATCGTCGTGCTGTTGCCCCCCTCAGATGTCTTCTTGTTTACCGCGTGGATGCCGTTCTGCACCTCCGCCGGCATCAGCGCCAGAATCGCAGGCAGATAGGTCAGGCGCATATCGGTGTTCTTCCAGCCGAGGCCGCTCAGGTTGGTGTCGTACATCTGCTTCGCTTCGCTGTAACAATCATGCAGCTGGAACGTCAGCGGAGCCGTGCCGGAGCCGTCCGCATACTCGTCATGATTCTTGCCGATGATATCGACCTGATAGGCCGTCCCGCCGATGTCCATGGTCTTGCTGTCGCCCACGGCCCAGCTGTCCGGGGCGATCCCGGTCCTGCACACCGCGATGATCTCTTCCCATGTATTGTCGGCAAAGCTGTCGAGATACAGGGGCATTTTCATGCTCTGCGTGCCGATCACGATGCTCTGCGCGGCATTCACCTCGTTTTTCGCCGACGTAACGCTCCACGCGCCTGCCTCCGGCAGCTCCAGCGTGCACACTCCGTCTGTCCCGGCAGTTCCCGTGACCGTTTTGGAGCCCTTCACTGCCGTGACTGCCGCCCCGGCAGAGGTGGTCACGACCAGCTTCGGCGTAATGCCGGTCTGGATCGCCTGAATCGCCGACACGAAGCCAGACGGATAGATCAGCTGCGCGGATGTGCCTCCCTTGGCTCTGATCGCGTTCGCGACCGCCGTGAGGTCTGTGTCAAATGTCAAAAATTCCGCCATCAGAAGCTGCCTCCATTCGCGTTCGTGATCGTCGCCGCCGCCCATGCGCCATTGGACACCCGCAGGAACTTTCCGTTGTCGGAGGCCGTCACATCCGGCAGGAAAGTCTCATCGCCGGACAGCGTATATCTGGTTCCCCAGAAGCCCTCTGCGGCGTCCGCCGAATTAATCCACACGTAGCGGACCCTCAGTTCCTCCGGCGTATCGCCCTGCGTCATTTCTGTCAGCACAAATTTCACATACCCGTCAGTGGCGTTCGCGTTCAGCTCCGCCAGCGGAAGCAGCACGGTATCATCACCTGTGCCCCCGTCCAGCTTCAAAATTGCACGGCATGGCCGCCCTGCCTGATGGGCGGCAAGGATCTCAGCGAATGACTTATCATGTGTAGCATCCTCATCGTACACATCCTGCCCCGACAGCGTGCAGGTCACATAAAACGGCTCCGGGTCTTTGCCTGCTGCGCCCGCCGGGCCTTTGATGCTGACGCTGGCCGGGTTCTGTTTTCCGCCGTCGTTCGTCCAGCTGAGAACACCGGCTGCGGAAACATGGGGCGTAAAGGTCGTGCCGTCCTGTCCCGGCGCACCGTCCGCACCTGCCGGCCCGGCAGACCCATCCTGCCCGGGTATCCCCGCCGGGCCTCTGATGCTGACGCTGGCCGGGTTCTGCTTCCCGCCGTCGTTCGTCCAGCTGAGAACACCGGCTGCAGAAACAGACGGCGTGAACGTTGTGCCATCCTGCCCCGGCGTACCGTCCGCGCCCGCCGGGCCCTGTGCGCCGTCCTTTCCGGGCGCGCCGTCCGCGCCGGGGTCGCCCTTGTCTCCCTTTTCGCCCCTTGCGCCCTGAAGCGGCCCATTGTTGATCCAGCTCTCTGTTACGCCGTCGAAAATATAAATGTCATACGGCTCCGACGTACCGACGCCGTAAGCGTCGCCCGCCATCGACGCCTGCACGGACGCTTCCAGCGCGGAGGCCGTCTCATAATACCCCTTCACGAGAAAGCCCGCGCCAGTCTCGCCCTTCGGACCCTGTGCGCCGGTTTCCCCCTTCGGGCCGCGTTCGCCGGGGTCGCCCTTTGGGCCCTGTGCGCCGGTGTCGCCCTTCGGACCCTGTGCGCCGGTGTCGCCCTTCTCACCCTGCGCGCCTGTTTCACCCTTTGGCCCTTGCGCGCCTGTTTCGCCTTTTGGCCCCTGTGCACCCGTCTCGCCTTTTGGGCCTTGCGCGCCGGTATCGCCCTTCGGGCCCTGCGCGCCGGTGCTGCCCTTCTCGCCCTGCGGCCCCACGACGCTTCCAACATCGACGGTGCTGCCGTCCGTCAGCGTGAAGACGAGCCGTCCCCCGTCCGTGACCTCAACCGCCTTCACGCCTCTGGAGATCAGTCCGCCAATGGTCACTGTGATCGTATTCGGAATCTCTACCCGCATATCCACACCTCACTCTGCCGCCGCGCGGTTGTCCCGCGCAAGCGTTGTTTTGTCGCCGTGCGTATACAAAATGTCATAGAAATACGCACCCTTCGGAAATTTTGCGCTGACCGTGTCGTCAAACGTCAGCGTTGCCTGCCCGCCTGTCACGCGGTCAAACTGAAACGTATGCACCGGCGCGTGCGACGCGTCAAAAAAGCTGACCGTCAGACTGTCGGACGCGCCGACCGTGACCGGATCGCCGTCCTGATCGCGCAGCTCCAGCGCCAGCGTCACGGAAAACGTATCGCCCGCGTACCAGCGCAGCACACCGCCCGCAATGCGCGGGCTTGGCTTTGCGCCCGGAAGCTTTGTCATCTGTTCTCCTCCTTCCGGCCTTTTCAGTTGATCTCATCGCGGCGCGCCGTGCCGGGCGTCGTTCTGCCGCGCTTTTCGCCTCTGCCTCTGGCAAGGGAAGACGAGCGCTTTGTCTGCTTGTCCTTCGCCGTGCCCGCCTGCGCCGCCTTCTGCCGGGCCTGCGCGGCCTTTTCTGCCGCGGCAGCCTGCTTGTCCGCATAGGCAAGCTGCTTCCAGTACTGCGCGTTCGCCGCATCCTCCCGGTCAGAGCGATAGTTCAGCTCGTTCCAGTAATTATCGTTCGCCAGCTTTGCGTACTGCAGCGCCAGATTCTCGCTGCGCTGCGCCTCGCTCTGATACGCGCCGCGCGCGTCGGACAGTGCCGCGTAATAATCCGACACCTGGTCGCGGTAGCGGTCATAGTCGCTCTTTTCACGGCTGCTGATGCGCGCATAGCGCTCGGAAAGCGCCGAACCCTCGCGGTCATACTGACTGCGCGCCTGCGCGTAGAGCTCCGGCACGACCTCGTTGAGCTTCTGCAGATACGCGTTGTACGCCTGCTGCCCCGCCTGCTGGCTGTAGCTTGAGCCGTAGCCGCCCGTGAGAGACGCCGCCGCGCCGCCCATCGTGTTTTCCATCGCCAGCCGTCCCGCGCTCTGGTACTGCTCCCGGTACTGCCGGTACATCGGGTCTGCCCCCAGATCGTAGGAAAACGCCTTCCGGTTCGCGATCTGGTCATAAAGCGCGTCCAGCTCGCTGTCCCACCGGGACGTATAGCTGCCGGGCTTCTCCGACAGCACCCGGTCCAGCGCCGCCTTCGCCTCGCCTGCCGCGCCGGACGGCGTATAGCCGGGCGTTCTGACCTGCGCTGTGTCCGTCTGACCGGCCGGAGCCGTTCCGTAGCTGCCGCGATAGTTATAGATCGTCTGATATTTGTTGCTGAGCGAACTGCGGTAGCTGCCGTCGGCATTCACGCCGAGAATGCGGTACGTGCCGCCGCCCGTCACGACCTCGTCGCCCGCCTGCAGCCCTGCCGGAGCCTTTCCGTTACCCTGCACTCTGTAAAGCGCCATTGTCCTCCTCCTTTTTCTCCTCTGTTTCCGCGTCCTCCTGCGCTTCGAGCAGCCGCACCTGCTCGCGCACCTGATCGAGCACCATTCCGACGACGCACGGCGGGAGCCCGGAGGCGTTGATCGCCTCCACCAGCCCAGCACGCAGCGCGCCGATCGCATTCGAAAGCTTACTCATGCCGTTTCCTCCAATTTCCTCACTCTTTCCCGCAGCATCTGGATCTGCCGGATACACAGGGCGATCAGCTCCTCATAGCGCAGGCCGTAGTCCGCGCCGCCGTCTTCCCTCGGCGTTTTCACAAAGGCCGCGAAGTCCTTTCCCGTCAATCCGCACTCCCGCAGCGCCTGCTCCACATCCTGCGCGACAAGCCCCGTGTGCGTCCTGCCGGACGTGCCGCTTTTCAGCCGGTAGCTTGCCGGACGCAGCTTCTCAAACAGCGCGTCATAGCGTTCCAGCGCATACGAAATGTCCGTCTTCTTCTCCCGATCAGATGTAGTGATCGTGCCCGTCTGCGCGTACACGACCGACCACCGGTAATCGGAAAACCCGAGTGATCCCGCGCCGTCAACAGACGGCGCCGCACTGCCGCTCACGACCAGATCGCCGCCTACCGCCATTCGGCAGTTCGTCTGCGCGCCGCCCTCCGTGACGGAGAGCGTATTGCCGCCGTAGCAGAGCTTCGCGCCGCTTGCCGTCGCCACGACCTCGCCGAGTCCACTTTGCATATGGATCCCCGCGCCGCCGTAAGCGCCCGTCGTATAGCCGAGCCACCCGCCGACGGTACCGCTGTTCAGCGCATCGTATACCGCCATATCGCCGCCCAGCTTGATATAATCCGCCGATAAAAGCCCCGTCGTAATGTCGTTTGCCGACAGGTGATCGACCGAAAAATTGTTGAAATCCAGAATGCCGCCGTTGATACGCGAAGCAGACAGATTGCCCGTCACACTCGCCGCATCGACCGTAAGCCCCGTGATGCTTGCGCCCGTCACATTCAGGCTCGTCGCCCTGATCGCGCCGGAGATCGTCGCGCCGGAGCACGTCAGATATCCGTTCGCGTCCACCTGAAACCGGTCTGATACGGAGAGGCCGCCCGTCCCGAAATACATACCTGCGCTGCTGCCGAACGCGTTTTCCACGCGGTAGATGCTCCCGTCCGAGATCGTCCACGGCCCAAAGGCCGAGCCTGCCGCCGCCGTGATCGTCCCGGTCAGCTTCGCGTTGTACGCCTCCAGTGTTCCGGACGGGAAATGCAGCTTCTTCTCCGACAGATACGCAACCTCCATCCCCTCCTGCCAGAAGGAAATGCGTTTCGGCGTCACGGTCAGCAGTTCGTTTTTCGTCCGGTCGACGATCCTTCCGCCGCCGTCTGTTACGGTCGTCTCGATATTTCCCACGCCCACACCGTACACCGGCGTCACGTCGTTGTAATACAGCAGCCCCGTCTTGATATACTGCTGCGCATTCACGGAAAACGCGTTGTTCACGCCCGCCGTGTAATCATACAGCTGTTTGATCCCGACGGAATTGCCCTCGATCGTCAGCTGCGTCTTTTCCAGATACGTCCCGAAGTCCGACGCCGCGACATAATTCCCCGCAAGCTTCGCCGACCAGACCTCCGAATTCGCCGCCGCAAAATCCGCCGTCTTGATGATGAGGGACTTTAAAGCCGCATAGCCGGAAAGCGTCGTCTTCTTTTCCTCCTCGGAAAGCCCGTCCGCGTCGATGGCCTGCGCGATCTCCGTCAGCGCCGCCCGTGCCGACCAGTCGGCAAGATTCAGCTGCTCCGCCATCCCGCACAGATACCGCCGCATACTCTCCAGCTGCTCCTGCGCTGTCTTCCCCGCGATCGACGGGTATGCAAGTGTCAGACTACCCATGTTGCACCTCCCGTCTTACGCATCGCTTCCTGCCTCTAGGACTCGCGCCAGACTAAACAGCTTCATCTCGCCCTTCCCTGTCAGCCGGAACTTCAGATGGTCGCACCGTGCGGGCCGGACCGGCAGCAGGAAGGTACGCAGTCCCCGGCCCTCGATGTGCCCGCAGTGCCGCCACACGCCGTCCGAATCATACTGCACCCAGAAATCGACGCTCGACCCCTTCGGCAGCTGCATCCGCAGATTGATGCGCGAGACGTATTTCTTTCCGACAAGGCCATACGTCATGATCCCCGTCTCCGCCATCCACCCGACCGGCCCGTCCTTCGTCCCGGCTGTGCCGTAAACGGTCCTGAGCGTTCCATTTTCAAGGAAATACAGCTCGTCGCCGACCCGCGCAAACTCGCTTGCGCGCGTGCTGTCCTCCCGGTGCCACAGACCCTTGCGCGTGTCGTAGACGAACAGCGACCAGCTGTGCGCCGCATCCTCCATGCTGATGAAGTATTTCCCGCGCACACCGCCCGCGGCCGCGTTGGCATACAGCACCGTGCCGAAGCAGCCGCCGATCTCCTGCGGCAGGCTCCCGTCGTACACGCACACGCCCATGCGCGACTTGTAATACAGCCGGTCGTCCACCACCACGAGGCTCTTGCTTGACCCGTTCTGCACACCCGCACACTTCTGCACCACGATCTGATGCGCGCCCGAGGCCGACGGATAGACCCGGTGGAAGCAGTCCTCCTTGAAGAACACCGGACTTCCCGCCAGCGTCGCCGCGCCCGTCCATTTCCCGTCCGTGCCGCAGCTGGCCCGCCACGAATCCGTCGCCACCCCCTGATAGCACGCCCAGTTTTTAAAATCGCCCAGCTTGCAGCAGTAGATTTCATTCACTGTCTCGCCGTCCGCCACGCCGTACTTGCAGCCCCAGAGCCGGTTGCCGCATTCGGTGATAAAGTCCATATCCGGCACGCGCCGGGCCGTCTTCACCATCCCGCTCGTGACCTCCGCTGCCTGGTCGATCAGCCCCACGATGACGATAGAGCTCTCGTCTGCGCCGTATAAAATCTGGCTGCCGTTCAGCTTTTTGAGCTGCTCGTTCCCGGAAAGCCCGGAGATCTCAATGCCGTCATACTGTTTGAAGCCCTTGCCGATGCCGTTCGCCGCCAGCTTCACATACACCGTCGGCACGGACACCCACTGCCCCGAGGCCTCGGCCCACTGCTTGATGGTGTGCAGACTCCCCGACGTGTCCAGCCAATACTGCCCGTTCGACGGGCTTTCCGGCTGCGCCGCCTGCGAGAAGCTCAGTGTCAGCGCCTGCCCGTCCGCAAGACACAGCGACACGCTGATCGGCGTTTCCGCCGCGTCGACCGTATTCTCATGCCCCATGTACCCGTTGTCGGAATAATCCTCCGTGTTGAAGTAAATTCCGTCTGGGAAGATACACAGATACGCGCCCATGGACACGAGCTGCTTTTCTCCCGCCTTGATGTTCACCGACGGCATATACGCCTCCATGGACGCGCCGTTAATATGCAAAACCTGATTCTGCACCCAGCACAGCCTGTCCCGCGCGCAGATCGCCTGCGCCCCTGAAAGCGCCTGCACCGTCCCCCGCCGCACTCTCGGCGCAAGCAGCGGATAGCAGTCCGACGTCAGATTCTCCATGTCGTAGAATTCCCCGTCAGAAAGCTTCAGATCGTGGTCATAGCCGAGAAACGCCTCGGTCGTCAGCGTCTGCTGCCGCTGCTCCGTCAGCTTTGGATAAAACATCCCGCTATCCCCCCTACAGCTTGATATACGCCGCTTCGCTCTTCGGCAGATGCGCCCGGTTGTACGCGTTCTGGTACGCCTGATAGTACATATTGTACTTGGCGGCGGAATTGTTGTACTTCGTCATCTCCCCGTTGGCGTCGTCGATCTTCATCTCCAGATACCACCGGTAAATTTCGTCATACGGCCACTCGATCAGAAGCACCGTCCCGTCCAGATCCGCCTCCGGCGTATAGCCCGCGAACACCGCCGTCTGCGTCTCATGCTGCGTCAGGATCTCGCGGTACACCGCTCCGTCCAGCTCCGACAGCCAGCGCAGCTTGTCCGCGCTCCCATACTGGTTGGGCTTGAGCCGGTCGACCGTCTCAAGCGCCTCGCGGATGGTCATGCGCCCCGCCTCCTTTCTTCTGTCCGCAGCCCTCAGCCGGCGGCCAGCTCATCCTCGAGCTTCCGTGCCGCCTCCAGCTGCCGCCTGGCATTCTCCAGCACCTCATACACCGGCTCCGGCACCTCGACGGCCTTGCCGCGCGGCACCTGAAACGTGCGTCCGTTGACGCAGACAAACACCGACTGCTGCTCCGTGCCGCACGCACGCGGCAGCGTGATCGTCTTCATACTTGCAAATGCATTTTCCATGACAATTCTCCCTTCCTGTCCCGTCTTTTCCGGAGACCGGCTTGCGCCGGTCTCCATCTTGTTTCCTCAGTTTGCCTCGTCCTCGGCAGAGTACGCGCCGCAGCTCTCCACACGCACCATACGGTCCTCATACAGGATCTTCGCCGCGCTGGAGAACTTGTAGCCCAGCGTCGAGAACTGGTTGAGCGGTCCGCCGACCTGGCCCTTATCCTTGATGATCATCTCCAGATTGCCGCCCTCGGGGTCGATCATACCGTAGGCGTCCTTGCCGAGGAACAGCGTCGCATAGACGCTGTAATACACCGCGGGCGTGCCCTTGGATTCGTCCGCCGCCGTCTTGACCGGGCAGCCCTCGCCGTTGAAGATCTTGGCCTCGGTCGTCTCGATGAAGCGCACGCCATGCAGCTCGCCGATCTCGCCGGTAAACAGCTCCGTCAGACCCGCATACTTGTGCGCCTCGATCCAGGCCTCGGACGAGCGCAGATCGTATGCCACGGACGGGTGGATGATGGCAATGTACTTGCCGTCGATCTTCGGGGCCTTGAGCTTTTTCAGCAGCGTCACGGCCTTGTTGACCTCGTCCGGTGTCAGCTTCGCGGTGGTGTCCAGACCTGCGCGGCTGGTCACGGCGGTATGTGCGCCGTTCGTGCCGACCTTGTCGCAGTACTGCACATTTGTGCCAGCTGCGGCGACATTGCGCACCAGCTTATCCTGCGTCGTACCGGCGGACGCGCCCAGCTCCTCCGCCGCACCCAGAATCACGTCGTCAATGGCGTGCAGCTCCAGCTGGTCGGACACGGACACATACGTGCCGTACTGCGTGATGGCCTGCGTCACAGCGCTCTGGCCAAACTTCTGGCCCGTCGGAATGACACCCTCGGTCAGCGCGCCCGCGTCCTCAAGCGTGTTCCACTTGCGCCATTCCACGGTCTTGCCGCGTCCGGCAGGCAGCGCCTGCTTGCGTGCAAACTGCGTGTGGATGAGCTCCGGACGCGCGTTTTCCAGCAGCTCCGTGTCGTAAAACGTCTTCATGGACGCCGTCATACCGCCGCCATCCGGGAACGCGCTCGTCTCACCGGAATACGCGTTCACGTAATTGCCGCTGGCGTTCACCAGCGTACCCGCGTCGGCAAACAGCTGCAAATTCAGTTCCTGCTTCAGATTCATTAAAATCTCTCCTTTTCTCAGAGCCGGACGGTCTCGCCCCGTCTGGCCCGCGCCTTCAGTTCCTCTCTCGTCTGTCTGGACCAGTGCTCCGGACTCTCGGCAAATGCGCCGCCCGCTGCCGGGGCCATGCCGCTCTCGCGCGGGCGGAGGTAACCCGCCTGCATGGCCGCCGTCAGCTCCTCGCGTGCGCGTCTTGCGCCGTATGCCATCGCGCCTGCACGAAGCTCCCGTAAATGTGTCAGCTCGTAAGCGCTTCTGGCATCCACGCCGCGCATGACAAGGCGCATGAACACCGGGCTTTCCAGCTCCTCGTGCAGCTGCGCGCCCGGATACGCCTCGCGCACCGCCGCAAACTGCTCCCGAAGCGCCTCATACCCCTGCCGCAGCGCCTCTTCGCGCTGCTCTTTTGTCACAGGGACTTTCCCTTCCGGTGCGCACGCGGCCAGCCGCTCTGCCTGTTCCGGCGTGAGCTGTGCCGCATCTACGCCGAAGGTCTTTTCCAGTGCCGGCCCCAGAGACTTCAGCACCTGCTCACTTCTCGCGCAGTTTTTCAGCCGTTCGCGCACGATCATCTGCACCTGCCTGTCATAGTCCTTCTTATACGGTCCCTGGATGAGCGCCCGGAACGCCTCTGCGCGCTCCTGCTCATCCTGCGGCGCGGCGTCCGCCGATACGCCCGGCTCCGGCTGCTCCTGCTGCTCCATCGCAAATGCCTGCAGCCAATCAAAGTTTTTCATCCTTTTCCTCCTTCTGCCCTTCAAGCGGGCGACGCTCGGGTCTCTGCATCATATTTTCAGGGTCACGTTCACCCAAAACCCGCACATAGTCCGGATACCGCGCTGAAAGCAGCCGGTATCCCGCGCGAACCGTCTCAAACATGCCGTCCAGCCGCGCCTGCTCCTGTCCGTCCGCGAACGCCTCCAGCCGGAAGCGTCCGCAGCCCGATTCGATCACCGGCGGCGTTTTCATCCCCGCCGCCTGCACCGCCTCCGCCAGCGCAAACGCCAGCATCGACGCCGCCGCGCAGACGATATCGCTGCCGTACCGCGAAAAACCCGCGTGGCCGCGCACCGTCAGCGCCGTTCTGTCCAGCCATACCTCGATCATCCCGGCTGCGCCGCCTCTCCGGCGCGTTTTCGCGCCTGCTGCACTCTGGCCGGTTCCGCGTCCTGCTTTTTCGCCGTCCGAACCGTCCCCGGAGCCTCCGGCGAGGGCTGTCCTGCCAGCCGCTCGTACAGCTCCGGCTCATACCGTCCCGCCAGCGTCAGCGCCATCCGCTGCCACGCCGCCGCATCCGCACCCGAACGGAGCTTCTGCAAGATCTGCTGCTTGCCGTCAAAATCCATCATGTCGAGGCACGCCAGCGCCTGCTGCTCCATCTCCGGCCGGAAAAAGCCCAGCTGGAAAAACTGCAGCGCCAGCTCATTCTGCGCCAGCTTCGTATACGCCGTGTGCTTCTGTGCCGTGACCGTCACATCGAACACCGGCGTCCGCATGAGCGCCTCCGGCCCCATGCTCTGCGCCTTCAGCCGCGCATTGCAGTAGGACACAAATTCCTCTGCCCCGCTCAGACCCGCAATGCGGAACCTGCGCGGCAGATCATAAAACTGCCGGATGCGCTCGATCACCATGCGGATGAGCCGCGCATAGGCCCGGTACGCCGACTGCGTCGACGCGCGTGAGCTGCGCCCGGACGCCTCCTGCAAAGCCGCAATGGCCGAGGCCGCCGTCACGCCGGACGAAACCTGTCCGTTCGTCACGTCCGTGTTGCCCGTCGTCCATTTGAGCTCCTCGATCTTGTTGTTCAGCACCTGCACGCAGATGCCCGGCAGCATATTGACCTGCACCTGCTGCAGAGAATCCTGCCCCAGATTCCCGTCCACGTGCACAAACGGCTTTGTCCAGTCCGCATACTCCTGCTCGTTGACCGACCCGTCCGAGCGGCGGAACCACCTCGGTGTCGCCGCCATGATCGTGTTCTTCACGATGGCCTGATCCATCCGGTCGATCTGCTCCTGCGCGCCCTTGCCGATGTCAATATAGCCGTACCCGCAGATCGAGCCCTCGATGGGAAACAGCCGGTCAAAGATGAACGGATACTCCCCGTCGTCATACAGCCCCCGCTCACACGCGGGCGCACGCACCGGCGTCTGCACCAGAACCGTCTCGCCCGTCTCCGGGTCCCGCGCCTCCCGCGTGACCGACGGCATGAACGTGTCGTTCTCCGTCGCGTACAGGACCGTTTCGCCCACATACTTGCAGTAGTGCAGCACCGTCCTGCCGCCCACACGCTTCTTGTAATACCAGTCCACCACCAGCGTCTTCTCCGAAAGATCGACCGAATCGTCCGTCCGGTACCGCGAAAGCACCGCGCTGCTCCCGCCGAGCTTCCCCGCCAGCTGCGGATACGCCGCCAGCAGCGTCTCGTTGTCCTCCAGTTCCAGATAAAACACATTCTGCGACCTCTGGATATCCGTCACGCCCGGCTCCCAGAACAGATTCAGCACATTCACGGGCCGGATGGAGATATCCCCCAGTCCGCCGAGCTTCTCCTGATCCCAGTACACGCCCCACACGCCTGTACCCTGCTTCATCTTCTGCCAGCACGTGTCGGAATAGACCTCCTCAAAGTCGTTCTGCTCCAGAATGCACGGGATGATCGACGAGAGCATCTGCGCCTCCTGCCGGTCGTCCGGCTCGCGCGGTCGGATGACCGGCCCCGGATAGGCCGCGACCGCATCCGCGTGCTTGCCCATGATGACGTTGAACAGCCACCCGGACGCGGGCCGGTCGTCATTCGGGTTTCCCTTATCCGAAAACTGCCGCCACTGCCGCAGCTTCCACCAGTCCTCGTCGGCGATGATGCGCCGTTCCAGATTCTGCTTGCCCTGCTTGTAGCGGCGCAGAATATCCGCCGCCCGCCGCAACTCCCGCGCCCCAATGACGGGAACGCCTGTTGTCCGTACCTCCATTGCTTCCTCCTAGCTTCTGATTTGATTCAGCGGGTCTGACCAGACCGCCGCCGTCTGCGCCTGCATCATCGGCTTCACCGGCCGCGACATACAGAAATACCGCCATTCGTCGCACACATGATCCTCCATCGCCGTGTCCAGATCCTCCGGCCGCGTCTGTGAATACAGCATCAGCGGCACCGTCCGGATAAATGCTTTGCAGTTTTTGAATACATACATACGCGGGTACCCGTTCTCATCGAACTGCAGCCGGTAATGGCACTGCATCCAGCCCGCGATGCGCTCGTTGTCGCCCGGCGTAAAATACACGCCGTACCGCGCCGCCGTCTGCGCCACGCTTTCCCCGCGCGAGGCGTCCCAGATCGCCGGGTCCGCCACGCCCATGATCTCCCGGCCCTTGAGCCACGGATGCTCCGTCTCAATCCGCCTGATCTCGGCAAACTGCCGGTCCGGCGTCCACTTGACGCCCTCGTTCGGCATCCGCGTGCATCCGTAAAGCTCCAGAATGCGGTAGATCACGCCGTCGTAATCGACCGCCCACCACGCACAGGAAAACGGCTTTCCATACCCGAAGTCATAGCTCCGGCAGACCGTCCACCCCTTGTCCGGCGCAAACGGCTCGATCACGTGCGTCCACTGCCGGTCCTCATAGTGTTCCGGCACGTCACGGAAGTCCTCAAAAAACTGCCCCTCATACACGTCCCACGACCCATACAGCCACGCCTCGCGCAGCTTCGGCGGCAGCGTTTCCAGCTGCTTCAAATACTCCGGCTGCTGCCGCATCAGCGCCCGGTTGTCCGTCACCAGCGCCTGCACAAAGCTGTAATTCTCCGGCTCCTCTCCCGCCTCGAACCGGCGGTCGATGAACAGCCGTTTAAAATATCCGTGCCCCGGCCCGCCGGGGTTCAGCGTGTAGTACGTCCGCTTCGGCAGCCCGTTTGTCCCGCGCACGCAGGCATTGATCGCGTCGATCCACGCCTTTTGCAGCTGCCCGGCCTCGTCGAGAAACACCACGTCGTATTCCGCGCCCTGATACTGCCCCATATCGCCGTCGCACGCGCAGTAGCCGAACGTGATCGTCGACCCGTTTGGAAATTCGAACCGCTTGTCCGCCGCCTTATATTTCGCGATCCCCGCCAGCTCCTGCCGCAGCGGGTCGATATGGTTGTTCTGCAGCTCCCGCAGCGTCCTGCGCACGATCAAAAGCTTGATCCCCGCATACCGCAGCGCCAGCAGCTTCGCCTTTGTGCGCACAGCCCAGCTCTTCCCGCCGCCTCTGGCCCCGCCATAGGCGATGTGCCGGTGCCGGTCCAGTAAAAACCGCCTCTGCTTCTCATTCGGCGCGCCGATCCGCAGCTCCGTCATTCCGAAAATTCCTCCGCTTCCCGCTCAAATACCACGCGCACGCCCGTCTCCTGCCCGCCGTGCTCCTCCTGCAGTTCCTGCCGGATCTCGACCGCCTGCTTCATCACCTTTGCCAGCTCGCCCAGCTCCCTGCTCGGCGTTTCGCCGTCTTTGATCTGCTCCAGCAGCCGCTTCGAGATCGTCTCCAGCGCCTTTTCCAGATTCCCGGACGCTCTGCCGATGGGGTCCTTCCGCGTTCTTCCGCCCTTTTCCTCAGTCATCCGCATACCTCGCGTTGATGGCCGTATATAGCTCGCATTTCTCGCAGTTTTTCGTCCGGCAGAAGATCTCCATCTGCTGCCGCTTCGCCCGCCCCGAAGCGAACGTCAGCCGCAGAAAGCTCTCGTCCGTGATTCCCTCGCAGTAAATGCTCCTGCCGCTGTCCTCCCGGTAAAACGGGCACCATACCGGCTCAAAGCCCTTCTCTCCGTTCTGCATCCATCTCCACCTCCCGTCTGTGTTCATACCCCATGCGCTCCGCCAGTGCCTCCACCCCCACCGTCTCCAGCAAAAGCGCCTCCATGCATTCCGCGTGCACCGCCGTGCCGTCCATCGCCTCATACCGCTCGTCCGCCTCCGTGACAGCCTCGCCGCACCACCGGCAGACACAGCCGCGCATCATCCTCCCACACCTCCCGAAATCATATTTTTATGCGATACGCAGTTGACAAAACGCGCCGCGCCGGATACAATAAATCTGCATGAATCTCCGGCTGCGGCGCCGCTCTCTCTGATTCCCTGGCCCACGGGCCTGTTTGCTTCCGGCCCGCAGCGCTCTCCGCACCTGCCCCCTGAGTGTATCGTATTTATATGCGATTGTCAAGGGAGGTATGTCGCACTTTTGTTTGATTCTCTATTTTGCACAACTGCGAGGTGTCTGTTTTGTTTATTTATAGCAGATTCGAAGCGCTGATCCGCGAGACGGGCGTGACCAAGGCGTCCATCGCCCGCCGCATCGGCCGCACGCCGACCGTCTGCCAGGACTGGAAGGCCGGCAAATCCGAGCCCAGCGCCGACCAGCTCCAGATCGTCGCCGCCGCCCTCGGCACAACGCCCGCCTACCTCACCGGCGCGACGGATAAAAAAACGCTCCCCACCGGCGCACCGTCCGGTGAGGAGGACCCGCTCGACGCACAGCTCAGGGAGCTTCTTTCCCATGCTGACGATGATCTGAAGCAGGCCATGATCGCGTTTTTAGAGCGTTTTCAAAAAAAGTAAGAAACTGCTGTTTTTCCTCCCGGCTCAGCGCCGCAAACAGCCGGACGATCCGCTCGTCCGCCGTTTCCCATGCGTCCTGTCTGTCTGCTCGGTGTTTCGTCATTCTGCATCCACTCCTAAAATTCCGTTCCGTTCTTCCGGCAGCTGATGTATGAGGCAGTGTTTGTATATTAAAACATTTGTTCCATTTTTGCAATATGGCAGAACATACAAAGAATCGGAGAAATTTTCTATCCGCCCGAACGTCATACTGTCCCAAAAACCGGACTTCCGCCCATTCTGCCGCCCCAGCCCCGATTTCTATCCTTGACGCGCCCGCCATTCAGTGCTAAAATATTCCCACCTGCCGGTGTGGTGGAATGGCAGACACAAGGGACTTAAAATCCGGTGGGTCTGTTTCCCCGCCGAATCTTAAGTCCCCAGTAAAATCAAGCGTTTTCAGTTTTCAATGGCCGGAGCAAGCCGGAATTTCTCTCCTGTTTTCTCTCCGTCCGCCGCATCTCCTTTTTGAATATGCCGCTGTGTTGGAATCGGTAGACAAAGCAGACTTAAAATCTGCCAGAATTTTACTTCTGTACGGGTTCGAGTCCCGTCAGCGGCACCATGGCGAGTGTTCTTACAGCATTTGAAAAGCTGTGAGAACACTCGCTTTTTTTCTGCTCAAACAGCGGGTCTGTCGTCGGTCGTGTAGCTCACGAACACGCCTTTTCTGGTGTTGACGGTGACGGCCGGGATGGGCAGTGCCGGTTCGTTGGGAATGTTCATTTCCCCCACGCAGTTGTAGTGAATGCGAAGCCGCTGTACCCACTCGCCGTCGATCTTCTCGGCATTGTAGACCTCGATTTTCTCCACCAGTTCGTTGAGCATCCGCGGCGTGAGTTTTCTGGCGCGGGTGTATTTGCGGACGATGGACACGAACATATCCGTTGAGGTTGCGCGGCTGCTCTGCTTCTCTAT
>ERZ856578.1734-NODE-1734-length-39553-cov-13.273863_pt1 | contig 39553 bp, 29 predicted proteins | sample MGYA00514384_ERZ856578 | MGnify/ENA primary metagenome ERZ856578 (study PRJEB29103, sample SAMN06111958) | human gut metagenome | biome: human gut; feature: ankylosing spondylitis patient; material: healthy_person | host: Homo sapiens | place: China:Hangzhou...
ATAATACAGGATGCGCCTCGGCATTCGTCAAATGCGAAAACCTTGTTTTCGATTTGCCGCTGCGCTCGGCTTTCACTATATTTGTACCCGCAAAACAAATCGGAATCCATCGGATGATCCTGCAACGGGTACAGGCACTTTATTTTCTGGCGGCAGCTCTGCTGGCGGCGGCGTCTGTTCTGTGGGGTTTCTCCCCCCGGTGGGTGGCCGACAACTCCCTGGCCGAGGTCTTGATATGGATTTCGGCCGCTGTGTCGCTGGTAACCATCTTTCTGTTCAAGCACCTTGCCCTCCAGCACGTGCTGGCGCGGATGGTTATCCTGATCAATGCGATTGTTTTTGTCATCTTCGTTCTTCGCGGGCTGAATCTATCCGGAGGGGCTTCGTCCCCTGAGAAGGGTATTGAGACGTGGGGCCTTTTGCTGCTTTTCGCTTCTACGGTCGCTGCGCTGTGCGCTTCGCGTGCCGTAAAAAAGGACCTGCGGATCGTAAAATCGGCCGACCGATTGCGATGAGGACATAACGATACTTAGTTAAATGCGTTGCCGCCCGGGATCTGCCTCGGGCGGTTTTGTTTTCATCGGGATAGGGGAAAGCAGGAGGGCGAAAGAGCAAAAGCAATAAGAAGCCGAAGCAGCCGTTTCGTCCAAAAAGATCACCCGGCGCACAGGCAGGCCACTGCGACCTCCCGTGCCCCGGCACGGTACAGGGCATCGACGGCCGTGGCGGATGTCATACCGGTGGTGAAGACGTCGTCCACCAGGATATACCGTCCGTTTTGCATGTGGGCGCCTTTCCGCACGGCGAAGACATGCTGAAGATTTTGCAGGCGTGCCTGCCGCCCCAAGGAGGCTTGTTGGCGGGTGGCGCGGGTGCGCACCAGCAGTTCCTCGACGGGGATTCCGCAGGTGTGCTGCATGCCCCGGCACAACTCGGCGGCCTGGTTGTATCCCCGGCTGCGCTGGCGGCTGGGATGCAAGGGGACGGGGACGAGCGCGTGGTACCCTTCGAAGCGGCCCGAGGCCTGGAGCGCTTCCCCGAGGAGTTCGCCGGCGTACACGGCCAGGGTGCGCGCCCCGCCGTATTTGAAGGCAGCGACCATCCGGCCCGATACTTCCCCGTGGGTGTACACCGAGAGCGCCAGGGCGGGGACGTGTTTCCCCAGGAGGCGTTCCAAACGTTGCTCCATGGGATTGCCGGGGACGGAGGCGTATCCGGTGCGTTCCAGGCGGGAGAGGCATCCGGCGCACAGGTGTTCCTCCCCCCGTACGAGCACCGCTCCGCATACCGGGCACACCGGGGGAGCTACTACGCTCATCACATCGGCGCAGAGCTGGGAGAGGGTCTTGCGGAGGGCTTGCAGGGGATCCATCGTCGGAATTTTTCGGGGTGGCGGAAAAAAATAAAATGAGGGTGTTTTTTTAAGAACAAATATAGCTTTTTTATGCTATTTTTAACGCCATAATACAAACACTACTGACCTTATGCCTTTGAAAACCATCCATCCGACGACCACCCGCGCCTGGGAGGAACTCGAGACCCACATCGACGAACTGGACGATACTTCCCTCTCGGAACTCTTCGCCGCCGATCCTCACCGCTTCGACAAGTACCATCTCCAGGCTTGCGATCTCCTGGTGGATTTTTCCAAAAACTTGGTCACCGACAAGACGATGCGCCTGCTCTACGACTTGGCCCGCGAGACGGAAGTGGGCGATGCCATCGAAAAGATGTTTACCGGCGACAAGATCAACCAGACGGAAAACCGCGCAGTGCTGCACACCGCCTTGCGCAACCGGGCCAATACTCCGGTGTATGTCGACGGCCGCGACGTGATGCCCGATGTAAACCGGGTGTTGGGGCAGATGAAGGATTTTTCCCAACGGGTCATCGACGGACAGTGGAAAGGCTATACCGGGCGGGAGATCACCGATGTGGTCAATATCGGCATCGGGGGGTCGGACCTGGGACCCAACATGGTGTGCGAAGCCTTGAAATATTACTGTACGCGGCTCAACCTGCATTTCGTCTCCAATGTGGACGGGACGCACATCGTGGAAACGCTGCGGGGATTGGACCCCGAGACTACGCTGTTCATCATCGCCTCCAAGACTTTCACCACGCAGGAGACGATGACCAACGCCCATACGGCCAAGGATTGGTTCCTCGCTTCCGGAGCCCGGCACCAGGATGTGGCGCGGCATTTCGTGGCGCTGTCCACCAATGCGGCGGAAGTGGAAAAGTTCGGCATCGACACGGCCAACATGTTCGAGTTCTGGGACTGGGTCGGCGGCCGGTATTCGCTCTGGAGCGCGATCGGTTTGTCCATAGCGCTGGCGGTGGGTTTCGAGCGTTTCGAGGAGTTGCTTGAGGGAGCCTTCGAGATGGACCGACATTTCCGCACGGCGCCTTTCGAAAAGAACATACCGGTTACCCTGGCGCTCATCGGGATCTGGTACACGGACTTTTTCGGCGCCGAGACCGAGGCCATCCTGCCCTACGACCAGTACCTGCACCGTTTTGCGGCCTATTTCCAGCAGGGGAACATGGAGTCCAACGGCAAGTCGGTGAGCCGCGACGGTCAGCCGCTGGATTACCAGAGCGGACCCATCGTCTGGGGCGAACCCGGCACCAACGGTCAGCATGCTTTCTACCAGTTGATCCATCAGGGGACAAAACTCATCCCGGCCGATTTCCTCGCCCCGGCCCGTACGCTCAACCCGGTAGGCGACCATCATCTCAAACTCCTGTCCAACTTCTTCGCCCAGACCGAGGCGCTGGCTTTCGGCAAATCCGAAGAAGTGGTGGTGGAGGAACTCCGCCAGGCCGGCAAGACACAACAGGAGATCGACTTCCTGAAAGAATACAAGATATTCGACGGCAACCGTCCGACCAACTCCATCCTCTTCCCGCTGCTCACTCCCCGTACGCTCGGCTCGCTGATCGCCATGTACGAGCACAAGATCTTCGTGCAGGGGGTCATCTGGAATATCTTCTCGTTCGACCAGTGGGGTGTGGAGTTGGGCAAACAACTGGCCGGGAGAATCCTTCCCGAATTGTGCGACGACCGTCCTGTCGCCTCGCACGACAGTTCGACCAACGGGCTGATCAATGCCTTCAAAGCGATGAGGGAGTAAATCCGCATGATTTTCCCCGCCACCCGATGCGGAACGACAAAGTCATAGCCCTTGCCGCCTCTATCCCGATGACCTCGAATTTTCCCCCGCCGAATGTTTTTTCGCCGTGTCTTCCTGCAAGGATGCAAGGGAGGCGGGCGAAAGGGCGTTCGGCGGATGTTTTTGTCAGAGACGGGAAGTCCGAAAGGGCGCGGGGGATTCCGGAATTTGTCGGTGAGAACAAGAACAAAACATCTCTTTTTTGACAGCACAAAGATGACGAAACGACTGTTTCTGTATTTGTTGGGTTTGGTGTCCGTCGCGGGGCTGCTGACCTCCTGCGCCAAGGACGAGAAGTTCACCCAGATTTCTTCCTTGTCGTTCTCTGCGGCGCCTTCCTCGATGGCACCCGGCCAGACGCACAAACTGCAGGTGAGGACTTTCCCGGCCGGGGCGGACGAACCTTACACGCTGGTATTCACCAGTTCGAAGCCCGCGGTGGCTACTGTCGACGATCTGGGGACGATAACGGCTATCCAGGACGGCCAGACGGTGATCACGGTGAGCCTGAAAGACCGTCCGGAGGTCAAAGCCGAGTTTACCCTCACGGTAGAGACCATCCGGATCACGGGGGTGGAATTCGTCCAGACGCCCGGATCGCTTTACGTAGGGCAGACCACGACGGTAAGCATACGGATTCTTCCCGAAAATGCAACGGAAAGCGGGGCGGTGGAGTACGTCAGTTCCCAGCCCGAGGTAGCCTCGATCACCCAGACGGGATACATCACGGCTTTGGAAGCCGGCACGACCGTCATCACGGTTACGGTCAAGGAGCATCCGGAGATCAAGGCCGAATTTACCCTGGCGGTAAAACCGCTGTACAAGGCACCCAAGAATACGAAATTCCAAAAGGTGGCGTATTTCCCTTCGTACCGCGACTTGACCGAGGGCAGTATTCCCGATGAAAAACTGCAGATGGTGGATGTGGCTTGCTTCGCTTTTGCTTCGATCAATGACAATTATACGCTTTCGGTTCAGGAACCCGACAAACTCCGCGCCCTGGTGGCCCGGTGCAAGGCCTTCGGGGTGAAGATTCTCTTGAGCCTCAATGGGGCTCACAGCCTGTATGCGGCTATGACGGCTTCTCCGGAAAACCGTGCCAAGTTCATCGCTTCGCTCAAAACGATCGTGGAGACTTACGATCTCGACGGGGTGGACAACGACTGGGAGTACCCCAAGACTTCGGACAACTCGCACAAGGGCAATACGGCGCTGATGCGCGAGTTGAGTTCCTGGCTGCACGACCCCGCGGTGAACAGACTGCTCACGATGGCCATCACGCCGGGGAAATACGAAGGGGTAACCTCCAACGGGATCGAACAGGAATGTTTCGACTACGTGGACTGGTTCAACGTGATGGTCTACGATGATTTTTCCAACGATACTCCCGGGATCAACCACAGCCCGTTCGAGTTGTTGGAAGTTTCGTACAACTATTGGGTGGTCAAACGTTCGATGCCCAAGTACAAGTTCGTGGCGGGTATTCCGGTGTACGGACGTTCTTCCGGATTGGGGAAAAGTATTTCGATGACTTATGCGAGTATTCTCGCCCAAGGAGGCAATCCGGATGCCAACCAGGCGACGGTTACTTCCTCTTCGTACAACAATGGTCAGACGCCTTTTGTGGTTTACTACAACGGTCGGGTATTGGTTCGCCAGAAAACGCGCTACTGCATCGACCAGGGATTGGGTGGGGTGATGTTTTGGGAAGCGGGTCAGGATACCCAGGACGACCGTTCGCTCATCAAGGCGGCTTACGAAGAAGTGGATGGTTATACCGTTTTGCCATAAATCGAACCCCGGCAGGATTTTCTATAAATATCATAATAACCACTAAAAAACAAGCCAACAAAGATGACAAAACGACTGTTTCTGTACTTATTGGGTCTGGTGTCCGTCGCGGGGCTGCTGACCTCCTGCGCCAAGGACGAGAAGTTCACCCAGATCTCGTCCCTCTCGTTCTCCGGAGCACCCTCCTCGATGGCGCCCGGCCAGACGCACAAACTGCAGGTGAGGACTTTCCCGGCCGGGGCGGACGAACCTTACACGCTGGTATTCACCAGTTCGAAGCCCGCGGTGGCTACTGTCGACGATCTGGGGACGATAACGGCTATCCAGGACGGCCAGACGGTGATCACGGTGAGCCTGAAAGACCGTCCGGAGGTCAAAGCCGAGTTTACCCTCACGGTAGAGACCATCCGGATCACGGGGGTGGAATTCGTCCAGACGCCCGGATCGCTTTACGTAGGGCAGACCACGACGGTAAGCATACGGATTCTTCCCGAAAATGCAACGGAAAGCGGGGCGGTGGAGTACGTCAGTTCCCAGCCCGAGGTAGCCTCGATCACCCAGACGGGATACATCACGGCTTTGGAAGCCGGCACGACCGTCATCACGGTTACGGTCAAGGAGCATCCGGAGATCAAGGCCGAATTTACCCTGGCGGTAAAACCGCTGTACAAAGCCCCGAAGAATACCCAGTTCCAGAAAGTGGGTTATTTCCCCTCGTACCGCAGCATAACGGCCATGTCGGACGAGTACCTCCAGATGCTGGATGTGGCTTGCTATGCCTTTGCCGAGATGAACGACGACTACACGCTCACGATCCAGCAGCCGGCCAAGTTCCAGCAACTGGTCGATCGGTGCAAGTCGTTGGGTGTGAAGGTGGTGATCTGCTTCTACGGCGGGGGTAGTTCTCACGAGAAGTATGTCAAGATGGTGGCTTCCCCGGAAAACCGTGCCAAGTTCATCGCTTCGCTCAAAAAAATAGTCGAAACCTACGATCTCGACGGGGTGGACAACGACTGGGAGTACCCCAAGACTTCGGACAACTCGCACACGGGCAATACGGCGCTGATGCGCGAGTTGAGTTCCTGGCTGCACGACCCTGCGGTGAACAAACTGCTCACGATGGCCATCACACCCGGAGTGTACGAGGGAGCGGTGTCCAACGGTATCGAAACGGAATGTTTCGACTATGTGGACTGGTTCAATATCATGTGCTACGACTCGTACCTGGGCTGGGCCGACAAGAAACCGGAGGACCTGCCGCTGGAGATGCTGACCATCTCGTACAACTATTGGGTGGTCAAGCGCTCGATGCCCAAGTACAAGTTCGTCGGCGGTATCTCGGTCTATGGCCGGCCTTCCGACAGCCAAAATAATGGAAAGGCATTCACCTATGCCGGTATTCTCGCCCAGGGAGGCGATCCGGACGGCTACAAGGCGCATGTGAGCTCCTCGTCCTATACGGGCGACGTGTACTACAACGGCCGTACCTTCGTTCAGAAGAAAACGCGCTACTGTATCGACCAGGGTGTAGGAGGCATCATGTTCTGGGAAGTCGGGCAGGATGTTTCGGACGACCGTTCGCTGGTCAAGGCAGCTTACGACGAACTGGACGGCTATACCGACCTGCCGTAAACGATGTATTTCTTTACAAAAAAGCCCGGGAATGTGAATTCCCGGTTTTTTTTTCACCGTTCTTTATTTTACTTTTGAACAGTACTAAAAAATTACGGACAATACCCATACGGGCCTTTCGGTGGAAGGGAATCATGTTTTTTGAGGACAACCACGTCCTGTCTCGAACGGTCTGCCGACCGGTCGCAGGCAAAAAGTCGGATCGTTTTTACCACATCATAACAACCACTAAAAACAAACAAGGATGACAAAGCGGCTGTTTTTGTATTTGTTGGGTCTGGCGGCCATTGCAGGGCTGCTGACCTCCTGCGCCAAGGACGAGAAGTTCACCCAAGTATCGTCCCTCTCGTTCTCGAGTACGCCCTCTTCGCTGGCTCCCGGCCAGACGCACAAACTGCAGGTAAAGGCTTTCCCGGCCGGGGCGGACGAGCCTTACACGCTGGTATTTGCCAGTTCAAAGCCGGAGGTGGCTACTGTCGATGCACAAGGGACGGTAACGGCTATTAAAGATGGTCAGACGGTGATCTCGGTGTGCTTGAAAGACCGTCCGGAAGTAAAGGCCGAACTGACTCTTACCGTAGAGACCATTGAGATTACAGGAGTGGAATTTACCCAAAAGGTCGATGCTCTTTACATTGGACAGACTACGACAGTCACGGCTCGAGTCCTTCCTGAAAATGCGACTGAAGTCGGCACTTTGGAATACACCAGTTCTGCTCCCGAGGTAGCGACGATCACCCAGACGGGATACATCACGGCTCTGGAAGCCGGCACGACCGTCATCACCGCTACGGTCAAGGAGCATCCCGAGATCAAGGCCACTTTTACCCTGACGGTAAAACCGCTGTACAAGGCTCCGAAGAATACCCGGTTCCAGAAAGTAGGTTACTTCCCCTCGTACCGCGACCTGGCCGCCATGCCCGATGAATTCCTCCAGATGTACACCGTGGCTTGCTATTCTTTCGCCACCTTGAACGCCGATTACACCCTCACGGTGGAAAAACCCGACAAGCTCCGCGAATTTGTCGCCCGTTGCAAGTCGCTGGGGATAAAGGTGCTGATATGCTTCGGGGGTGGAGGCAGCGGCGCGGATGGTTCGTATGCGGCTATGGCGGCTTCGCCGGAGAACCGGGCCAAGTTCATCGCTTCGCTCAAATCCATCGTGGAGACGTACGATCTCGACGGGGTGGACAACGACTGGGAGTATCCCCGCACCACGGACGGATCGGACAAAGGCAATACGGCCCTGATGCGTGAGTTGAGTACCTGGCTGCACGATCCGGCGGAGAACAAACTGCTCACGATGGCCATTACCTCCGGGAAATACACGGGAGCCGTAGCCAGCGCCATCGAAACGGAATGCTTCGACTATGTGGACTGGTTTAACGTAATGTGCTACGACAACTACCTGGGTTGGGCCGATATGGATCCCAAGAATCTGGCGTTGGACATGATGAGCATCGGGTACAACTACTGGGTAGGTACCCGGAAGATGCCCAAGTACAAGTTTGTCGGCGGTATTTCCGTGTATGGCCGTCCTTCCGACGAGGAACACAACGGCACGCCGGTCTCCTATGTGGAGATCCTGCGGCAGGGCGGCAAGCCCGACGGTTACAAGGCAAAGGTGTCCACCGCGAAATATACCGGAACGGTTTACTACAACGGTCAGCCTTTTGTCAAGACCAAAACACGCTACTGCATCGACCAGGGTGTCGGCGGGGTGATGTTCTGGGATGCCGGCCAGGATACGCAGGACGACCGTTCGCTTATCAAGGCCGCCTGCGACGAAGCGGGCGATTATACCGACCTGCCGTAAACGGTATGTTTTCTTTACAAAAAGCCCCGGAAATGTGAATTCCGGGGTTTTTTTTCCCTCCGGTTTTGGTTACCTTTGGGCTGTTCCTGAAAAACTACAAGCGATATGAAAAAACTAGGGCTTTTCTTGGCGGCATGCTGGATCGGTATTTCGAGTTGTGCAGCACAGTCGCACGCGGAGTACATAGCTCCGGAAAATACCCAGTTCCGCGTCGTGGGATATGTCCCCGGCTACCGCGATCTGGATGCAGTCCCCGACCGGACGCTCGCCCAACTGGACATCGCCTGCTACGCTTTTGCTACGATCGACTCCACGGGCATCCCCCGGGTGGCCAACGAGAAACAGTTGGCCCGTTTTGTCCGCCGGGCCCATCGTTTGGGCGTGAAGGTAATGCTCAGTTTCAACGGCAAACATGCACGTTTTGCCCAGATGGCTTCCGACGATCGGCAGCGCAAGGCTTTTGTGGACGAAATCTGGCGTTTGGTTCAGAAATACCGCATGGATGGGGTGGACAACGACTGGGAATTTCCCCGTACGACCGACGGCACGGCCGAATCCAACCTCGCGCTGATGAAAGACCTTGCGCGCCTGTGCCGGGGCGGGGAGAAACAATACCTGCTCACCATGGCTGTTACCTCGGGACTGTACCCGGGCAACCGTTCGGATGCCATTTCCGACGAGTTGATCGCGCTGGTGGATTGGCTCAACGTGATGGTGTACGGCAATTTTTCCGAGACACGTCCTTATCAGCAGCATTCCCCGTATTCGATGTTGGAGGCCAGCTACGACTACTGGATCGTCCGCCGGGGGATGGATCCCCGCAAGTTCGTCGCCGGGCTGCCGGTGTACGGTCTGGCGTCCGGGCTCCCCAAGAGGACCTCGTCGGCTTCCTATGCCACGATCCTGCGGCAAAACGGTCCGCAGGCCATGGTTTGCGATTCGGCTCTGGTGGTAAACAGCGTACATACCACGCCTTACTGGGTGTATTACAACGGCCTGCCCACCATTTACCGCAAGGTGGCGTTCACTGTGGACAAAGGCCTGGGCGGGATCATGTTCTGGGAAGTGAGCCAGGACACGACCGAAGGGGCTTCGCTGGTCAAGGCTGCCTGCGATGCCGCCCGTTTCGAGTGGAAAAACAAGGAAGAATAATATCTCTGTCTCGACGATGAAAAAATGGATTTTCTCTCTCCTGTCCCTGGCGGTTTTCTCGCCCTTGCAGGCGCAGCAGGAGTATAAGGCTCCGGAAAACACGCGCTTTCGGATCATCGGCTACGCTCCGTCCTACCGCAACCTGGACGCCATTCCCGACCGTTCACTCGCCCAGTTGGACATCGCCTGCTACGCCTTCGCCACGATCGATTCTACGGGGATCCCCCGGGTGCGGGACGAAAAACACCTGCGCCGTTTCGTGCGCAAGGCCCGCCGGGCGGGGGTTGAGGTGATGCTCAGCTTCAACGGTCGCCATGCGTACTACGCCCGGATGGTCTCTTCGGCGCAGAGCCGGGAACGGTTCATCGACGCCCTTTGGCATCTGGTAAAGAAATACCGCCTGGCAGGTGTGGACAACGACTGGGAATACCCCTTGGGCAGCGACGGATCGGGACAGGGCAACCTGCTGCTGATGAAGGAACTGGCCGAGAAATGCCGCGAGGGACGTCGGCAGTACTACCTCACGGCCGCCATCACCCCCGGCAAGTATGTGGGCAATGCCACAGCGGGGATTCCCGACGAGTTGTTCGACTACGTGGACTGGTTCAACGTGATGGTGTACGACGACTATTCCGAAACGCGGGAGGGGATGCACCACTCGACCTATGACCTGATGCTGGAGAGCGTCGACTACTGGGTCGGCCAGCGCGGGCTTCCCCTGTCCAAGTTCGTGGTCGGGCTTCCCGCCTACGGGGTGCCGTCGGGCATCCGTCGCAGCGGCAACACGCGCGACTACAACGGCATCATCCGTGCGGGGGGCAGTTGCATGGGCGACGTGGCGATGATCACCAGCACGCAGCATCCCTCGCCTTACCCGGTGTACTACAACGGCATCCGGACCATCCGGGCCAAGACGGCCTATGCCTTGGGCAACGGCCTGGGCGGAGTGATGTTCTGGGAGATCGCCGGCGACCGCCACGACGACCTTTCGCTGGTAGCCGCGGCGTACGATCAGGTCCAGAGCCAAGAAGCCGCTTCTCCGTCGAAAGAGGAAAAACACGGGAAAAGGAAATGAGCACCTCTGGCCTTTCCGCCTCCCCGGAAGAAACGAAGGGGGCCTTGCTCGATACGGCTGAACAGCAAGCCGAGTGGATACGGCGTACGTTTATCGACCAGACGCGCCGCCTGGTGGAGCAGGGCTTTCCCGACATCGCTTTTCTGGTCATCGGACAAGGCATCGAGACGATGGGGGCCTTCCTGGACCGGAAGCCTTTCCGGGCGAAAGGGCAGTCGCGCGAACGCTTTTCCCGCGCCTTGAGCGAACTCTTTCCGCCCCGCTATGCCCAACTCAACGGGCGCGACTTCCTCTACCGCAACCTGCGCTCCAGCCTCACGCATCTGGCTGTGGGCAGCCCGCACCTGTGGCTGGTAGCCGGGGACGCTCCCGGGAAACACCTCTGGGTGGAGGACAAAAAGACGACCCTGGTGCTCGAAAGGCTCCTGGAGGATTATTGCGCCGGCTGGGAGACGATCATCGCCCGGCTGACGGACGGGACGCTGCGGGTAAAGCCTTTGGCGGCCTCCGCCGGGGAGTGATGCGGTAACGGGGAGCGCTTTTCGGAGCGCCCGGATGCGGAACCTCCGGTCATGAGAAGAAATGAGAAGGAAAAAGACCTTAACAAAAAGATACGAACGATAAAATCACCAGAAGAAAAATGAGAACGATCAGACGTTTGTTGGCCGTGGGAGCCTTTCTGTGGCTCGCGCCTCTTGCAGGTCAGACGGCAGCGGAGGATACCATCCGGTACGTGGATGCAGCGGATTTCCCCCGTTTGGGGCAGGTAACGGCCGAAGGCCTGGAGAGTCCCTATGACCGCCTCCCGGCTTACCTGAAGGATTCCATCCGGAAAGAGCTTTGGGACTTGGGCAAAAATTCGGCCGGGATCGCCGTGCGTTTCCGCACGGATTCCAAGAAGATAACCGCCCGCTGGGAAGTGCTGAACAATACCTGGATGAACCACATGACCCCTACCGGGATCAAAGGCCTGGACTTGTATGCCTGGGACGAAGGCCGTTGGATTTTCGTCGGCTCGGGGCGTCCGGGGTATTCCAAGGGAACGTTTACCAGCACGTTCATCTCCAACATGGATGGGCAGATGCGGGAATACATGCTGTACCTCCCGCTGTACGACTGCGCCACCAAGGTCGAGATCGGCGTACTGGGCCGTGCGCGGATCGAACGCCCGGAACTGCTGAGTCCGGTGGAGGAAAAACCGGTGGTGGTTTACGGGACCAGCATCACCCAGGGCGGATGTGCCAACCGTCCGGGGATGGCCTATACTTCGATCCTCTCGCGCCGAATGAACCGCGAGTTCATCAACCTGGGATTTTCCGGGAACGGGCGTCTGGACCCGGAGATCGCGCGGCTGATGGCTCAGGTGGACGCTTCGTGCTACGTGCTGGACAACATGGCCAACTGCACCACGCAGATGCTCGACCGCCTGGAGGAGTTCGTCGGCATCCTGCGGCAGGCGCATCCCGATACGCCGATCATCCTGCTGGGCAATGCCCACTATACCTACGTGCGTTTCAATACGGTCAGCGCGGGGGAAGTAGCGGAAAAGGATGCCCGTCTGCGGGAATTGTTCCGCCAGATGAGCCGCGAGGATAAAAACCTGTATTACGTCCCTGGAGAAGAGCTTATCGGCCTGGACGACGAGGCGACGGTGGACGGCACGCACTTTACCGACCTGGGATTCGTTCGGATGAGCGACAACCTGTATCCGGTGCTCGAACGCATCCTCCGTCGCCACGCGCGATAACCCCCGGGCATTCGGCTCGGAAAAGAAAAACGCCCCCTGGCGGGTGCCTTTCGCTTTTTAACTATCGGGAAGGCCTGGGAAAGGGGGAGTTTTTCGTATTTTTACTTTTCGTACACACGGGTTCGGGCAGAACCCTGCAAACAGGCCGGCGGTATGATAAAGAACATCCCACAGCAAAAGCTCGCGCAACGCTTTTCCCCCTCGCAGATCCAGCTGATGAACATGCTGGCGATGCCTGCGTTGGTCTTTGAACAGTACCTGGCCAACGAGATCGAGTCCAATCCGGCCCTCGATGCCGACTATACCCCCGAGACATCTTCCGAGGACACTCCTTCGGACGAGGTAGCGGGGGAAAACACTACGGGGGCAGACGAGGCCTCCGGTGAGGATCGGGACGACTTCGACCTTGCGGACTACATGTACGAGGACGAAGCGCCGGATTACGTACCGACTTCCTCCCAGCGGGACGACCCGCCGCAGAGCGACCGCAATACTTTCATCGCAGCGCAAAGCGCACAGAACACCTTTGTCGAGCACCTGTTGGACCAGCTCCGGATGGAACCCCTCTCCGAAGACCAGATGACCATCGGACGCTACATCATCGGCAACCTCGATGCCGACGGTTACCTGCGCCGCACGCCGGAGGCCATTGCGGACGATTTGACGTTTTCCGTCGGGGTGAACGCCTCCCCGCAGCAGGTGGAGCAAGTCCTGGAGGTGATCCGAGGCTTCGATCCGCCGGGGGTGGGGGCGCATTCGCTGCAGGACTGCCTGTCGCTTCAGTTGCGGCAGATGGAGGATACGCCCTCCGTACGGCTGGCCCGGCGCATCGTATCGGACTTTTTCCCGGCGTTGGGCAAAAAGAACTACGCGCAGATCCAGGAACGGACGGGATGTTCCCGGGAAGAATTGGCCGGGGCGGTGGAGGAAATCGCGCGGCTCAACCCCAAGCCGGGGGGCGCTTATTCGGGGACGGAGGAAGAGTCCTCGCTGGAGGTAACGCCGGATTTCGTCATCCGTGTGGAAGACGACCAGGTGGAGGTCTCGCTTTGCGAAGCGGACAGTTTGCCGACCCTGCGGGTGTCCCGCCAATATATCGATCTGCTCGGTGGGCTGTCGAGGGTCGCCAAGCCGACCAAGAGCCAGCAGGAGACCGCGGCCTTCGTGCGCAGCAAGATCGACGCGGCGCGCTGGTTCATCGACGCGGTGGCCGGTCGGCGGGCTACCTTGCTTCGCATCATGCAGGCCATCGCCCGGCGGCAGAGGAAATACTTGCTCTCCGGGGATGTGGCCGATATGGTCCCTCTGGGCCTGAAAGACATCGCTTCCGACGTGTCGATGGATATTTCCACCGTGTCGCGGGTGGCTTCGCAGAAGTATGCCGATACGCCGTACGGGGTGATGCGGCTCAAAGATTTTTTCAGTGAAGGTTCGGTCAATCGGGACGGGGAGGATATTTCTACCCGGGAGATCAAGCAGAGCCTCGAGGCACTCGTGCAGGGCGAGGACAAACGCTCGCCCTATACCGACGAACAGCTCACCGCCCTGCTTTCCGAAAAAGGATACAACGTGGCCCGCCGTACGGTGGCCAAATACCGGGAAGCGCTCGGGCTGCCCACCGCCCGTTTGCGCCGACAGGTATAACCGAAGAATGAAAAGATGAAAAAGAACCTCTTTTGGCGGATCGTGTCGCGGGTGTTCCACCCGATGTCGATGCCCCTGTGGTGCGTGGTGCTGTACTACCTGCTCACTCCGCAGTCCTTCATCCCTTTGGAAGCGATATATACCGCGATCGTGGTGGCCGTGGCTACGGTCGTGATCCCCTTGCCGGTCTTGCTGGTGCTCAAGGTGAGCGGGAAGATCGAGAGCCTGTCCTTGCCCCAGACTTACGAACGGCGGTTGCCGCTGCTGCTGGTGCTACTGTTGCTGGCGGCGGGCGACAGGATTTACCTTTCGGGGCGTGTCTCCCCGGCGGTTTCCCTGGCCATGTACGGGGCGGTGATCTCGCTATTGCTGGCGTATGTGTCGCTGTTTTGGGACAAGGTAAGCCTGCATGCGATGGGCATATCCGCGCTGTTGGTTTTCGTGATGGTGCTGATGTTCCGCTGGGAGGCTCCGCTCTCCTATGCGCTCCCGGTGGTGGCGGCGCTGTGGGTGGTGTACGATCTGGTGGTGATGGCGCGCCTGGAGCTGGGGCGGCACAATGTCCGGCAGATTATTTTGGGGACGTTGTTCGGGGCACTGCCTCAACTGGTGCTGCTGGGATGGGTGTGGTGAAAACGAATGCGCTCACCCCAGGCGTGCAAAAGCCCGGCCGAAGGCCGGGCTTTTGCACGCCTAACGGAGAGGCGCAGGATCGTTTCGTTTATACGTTCATCGACAGGGCCAGTGCCGCCGCTACCAGGAGCAAGTAAACCAAAACTCCCGCCGGGCGATGCCATCCGCGCGGATTTTCCCGGTCGGTGATTCGGTGGTACAAAGCCCCTCCGACCCCACCGGCGATGCACATCAGCAGAAAAGGCAGGGTAAAGATGTCTCCGCTTTTCTCCTGCGAGGCGGATGAGGAGAGAAGCGGAAGCAGGATGGCCAGCAGTGCCACGGCGAGCGTAGCTCCCCAAAGGGTTGCGGTCATCCATCCGGGCGTTTTGTTTTCGGGGCGTGTCATGGCAGGGAGTTCGTCGGTTTACAGGATATAGACCAGCAGGCCCAGGCTGATGCTGCGCGTATCGCCCAGTCCCGGAATGTCGCCCGTGCGGGAGGAGCGGAACAAGGGGTTGAGCGTGTAGTCGGCCCGGAGGGTGAACTTTCCGTAGCCTACCTGGAGGTTGGCCGTAAAGAGCCAGTTTTGCAGGTAGGGAAGGTTGTAGTACCGCACTTTGAAAGCGCCGTTGTTCAGGGTGGCGTAGTCCTTGATGACCCACGAGACGGTTACGCCGGCATACACCCGCCAGAAGTCGTACCGCTCGGCCGTCGAACCCCGGAAACGCACCTGGATCGGGATGTCGAGCGTTTGCAGGGCAAAGCGGCTCGACTTGTATTCGTCGCTCTCCATCATGGCGATCTGGGGAACTCCGCTGGCATCCCGGGTCATGGCCAGGTTGGAATAGTACTGGTGGTACGAAAGTCCGATACCGGCTCCCAGGCCGATGTTCCGGCGCGCGTTCAGCGGAATGTCGCGGATGTATCCCAGCGACAGAGTATTGGGAAAGGAGTAGGTTTTCATATCCTTGGGCGTGGATACGAGGATGTTGTACGCCAGGGAGATGTACAACTGGTCGTCCAGGTAGTTGCCTCCCTTTCCGCTCACCAGGTTGCGCACCAGGCTTTCCGTATCCTGTGCGCAGGCCGGAAGCGCCGTCCCCGCCATCAGGGACAAGGCCAGGAGCCATACGGTCTTTTTCCACATCCTTTTCATATCTGCCGGGTATTTTTTTTGTTCAAAGCTTGCTTCTTCTATCTCCCCCCCTCTTGCGGGCTGCGGTCAGAATTCGGCGTTCTGGGGATAACGCGGGAACGGAATGACATCCCGGATGTTGCCCATGCCGGTAACGAACTGTACCAGGCGTTCGAAGCCCAGCCCGAATCCCGAGTGGGGAGCGGTGCCGAAGCGTCGGGTGTCGAGGTACCACCAGAGTTCCTGCTGGTTCATGCCGAGGGCCTCCATGCGCTGGGTGAGCACATCCAGGCGCTCCTCACGCTGGCTTCCGCCGACGATTTCGCCGATCCCGGGGAACAGCACGTCCATGGCGCGGACGGTTTTCCCGTCGGGGTTCATCCGCATGTAGAAAGCCTTGATCTCGGCCGGGTAGTCGTACAGGATGACCGGACGTCCGAAGTGTTTTTCCACCAGGTAGCGTTCGTGCTCGCTCTGCAGGTCCATGCCCCAACCGGTGATGGGGAATTTGAATTTGTTCTTTTTGGCTTGTTTGCTCGAAGCCAGGATGTCGATGGCCTCGGTGTAGCTTACCCGTTGGAAATCGTGTTGCAGCACGAAGTTCAATTTTTCGAGCAGTCCCATCTCCGAGCGTTCGGACGAGGGTTTCTGGCTTTCGGTCTTCAGGAAACGCTCGTCGAGGAAGGCCAGGTCGTCCTTGCAGTGTTCCATCACGTCGCGGATCACGCTCTTGATGAAGTCTTCGGCCAGGTCCATGTTTTCTTCCAGTTCGAGGAACGCCACTTCGGGTTCGATCATCCAGAACTCGGCCAGGTGGCGCGAAGTGTTGGAGTTTTCGGCGCGGAACGTCGGCCCGAAGGTGTACACCTTGCCCAGTGCCAGGGCATAGGTTTCGGCTTCGAGCTGACCGGACACCGTCAGGTTGGTCTGCCGGCCGAAGAAGTCTTTCGAGAAATCCGTCTTGCCGTCCTCGCGGCGCGGAGGGTTGTCGTGGGAGAGCACCGATACGCCGAACATCTCGCCGGCACCTTCGCAGTCCGAGCCGGTGATGATGGGAGCATTGAAGTAAAAGAAACCCTTCGAGGCGAAATATCGGTGGACGGCTTGCGCCGTAACGGAGCGCACGCGCATCACCGCTCCGAAGAGGTTGGTGCGTACACGCAGGTGGGCGATTTCGCGGAGGAATTCCATCGAATGGGCTTTGGGCTGCAGGGGATATTCGGCAGGATCGGCCTGGCCGAGGATCTCGACGCCGGTGGCTTGCACCTCGTACGCCTGGCCTTTTCCCTGGCTTTCGACCACCGTTCCTTCGACGGCCAGGCACGTGCCGGCATAGATCTTCTGCTGGGGGGTCAGCAGGCCTTCAGGCACGACGCATTGCAGGTTTTGGACGTTCGATCCGTCATTGAGGGCTATAAACCGGTCGTTGCGGAAGGTCCGTGCCCATCCCATTACCTTTACCTGCTTTCCTACGTATCCTCCCGCGAGGATGTCCTTTACCTCGGTGCGTTTCATGGTTTTTTTCGTTCTGCTCTTGGTTTTGTTGGCAATGTAAGTATAAAACGCGCAGTGTGCGCTGTTTTTCTTCCGCAAAATTGAGGATTTTTTCCCGGAAAACATACTCCCGGGCGGGGAAAATAGGGCGGAAGCCGCCGGATGGGGATGAATTTTTTATGTTAAAAAACACAAAACGATGGATTGTTGTCGATTTTTTGAAAAAAACTTTTCCCGCATGCCAATATTTCCGTACATTTGCTGCCAGTTCAACAACGAAGGAAATGAAAACCTCCACAATGAATATGATGCGCAACAATAATTCCACCAGGAAGTCCGTCCCGGACGCCCGGCCGTGAGTTGTGGTTCGTGTTCATTTGGAGAAAATGCCTGCCGCACTTGCGGCAGGCATTTTCTCTTTCCGGGGTTTTTGCTTCCCGAAGGAGGGAAACATCCATCTGAAAGAGAGTGTGGTTATAAAAGATTTTGAAGACATGAAACAGGAACAAACGCCGCAGGGACTTTACGATCCGGCCTATGAACGCGATGCATGCGGGGTCGGCATGTTGGTAAACATTCACGGGCAGAAGAGCCACGACATCGTCGAATCCGCTCTTTCCGTGCTGGAAAACATGCGCCACCGCGGCGCCGAAGGAGCCGACAACAAGACCGGCGACGGAGCCGGGATCTTGCTCCAGATCCCGCACGAATTCATATTGCTGCAAGGCATTCCCGTTCCGGAAAAAGGCCGCTACGGTACCGGCCTGGTCTTTCTGCCCAAAGACCGCCAGCAGCAGCAGGAGATATTCTGCCTGTGGAAGGACCAGTGCGAGAAGCTGGGCCTGACCCTGATGCACGTGCGGGAAGTGCCGGTGGATTCCGACATCCTCGGCCAGGCGGCCCGCGCTACCGAACCGGACATCCGCCAGGTATTCATCACCGGCGGGGAAAGTCAGGACGACTTGGAGATCAAGCTGTACCTCTTGCGCAAGCACGTGGAAAACGAAATCGCCCGCAGCGACATGGCCGGGCGGAAGGATTTCTACGTCTGCTCGCTCTCTACCCGCCGCATCGTCTACAAGGGCATGTTGGAAACGATGCAGCTGCGGCATTACTTCCCCGACCTTTCCGACCGCTACCTCACCAGTGCGCTGGCGCTGGTGCACTCGCGCTTTTCGACCAATACCTTCCCCACGTGGAGCCTGGCGCAGCCTTTCCGCCTGGTGGCGCACAACGGGGAGATCAATACCGTACGCGGCAACCGCGAATGGACGGCCGCCCGCGAGAGTGCGCTCACTTCGCCCACCCTGGGACCGGCTTCGGGCATCAGCCCCATCCTCCAGCCCGGGATGAGCGACAGCGCTTCGCTGGACAACCTGTTGGAATACCTCGTGCTGTCCGGGATGAGCCTGCCGCATGCCATGGCGATGCTCGTACCGGAGAGTTTCAACGAGAAAAACCCCATATCGGACGACCTGAAGGCGTTCTATGAATACCACTCCATCCTGATGGAGCCCTGGGACGGCCCGGCGGCGCTCCTGTTTTCCGACGGGCGCTATGCCGGAGGAATGCTCGACCGCAACGGATTGCGCCCGGCGCGTTACCTCATCACCCGGGACGATACGATGGTGGTGGCTTCGGAAGTGGGCGTGGTGGATTTCCCGGCGGAAAACATCCGCGAGAAGGGACGCCTGCAGCCTGGGAAAATCATCCTGGTGGACACCGAACAGGGCCGGGTGTATTACGATGCCGAACTCAAGGAGCAGCTCTCCAAGGCGCATCCCTACCGCACCTGGCTGGAGAACAACCGGGTGGAGTTGGACAAACTCAAATCCGGCCGGAAGGTCGATGACACCACGCCCGATTTCCGCCGCCTGCTGCCGGCCTTCGGCTATACGCGGGAGGACGTGGAGCGCATTATTTCCCCGATGTGCAGCGCAGGGGCCGAGCCGGTTTCCTCGATGGGCAACGATACACCCCTGGCCATCCTTTCGGAAAAGCCCCAGCCTTTCTACAACTATTTCCGCCAGCAGTTCGCCCAGGTAACCAATCCGCCGATCGACCCCCTGCGCGAGGAACTGGTGATGAGCCTGGCCGAATACATCGGCTCGGTGGGCGGGCAAATCCTCTATCCGGACGAGAGCTATTGCAAGATGGTGCGCCTGAAGCACCCGGTGCTCACCAATACGCAGCTCGACTTGCTGTGCAATATCCGCTACAAAGGTTTCAAATCGGTCAAGCTCCCCATGCTCTTCGCGGTGGAAAAAGGCGAGCAGGGACTTCGCGAGGCCATCGACGAACTCTGCCTCCAGGCGGAAAAGGCCGTCGATGAAGGAGCCAGCTACATCGTGTTGTCCGACCGGGGCGTGGACCCTTCGCATGCGGCGATCCCCTCGCTGTTGGCTGTCAGCGCCGTACACCACCATCTGGTGTCGGCCCACAAGCGGGTGCAGACCGCCTTGGTCGTCGAGTCGGGCGACATGCGCGAGGTGATGCACGCGGCGTTGCTGCTGGGTTACGGCGCCAGTGCGGTATGTCCGTACATGGCTTTTGCAGTGATCGGCCAACTGGTGCGCCAGCAGCGCATCCAGATGGATTACTCCACGGCGGAGAAAAATTACATCAAGGCTCTGCGCAAAGGACTCTTGAAGGTCATCAGCAAGATGGGTATCAGTACCCTGCGCAGTTACCGGGGTGCCAAACTGTTCGAGGCCGTGGGTCTGGGCCGCGAGTTTTCCGACCGCTACCTCGGCGGCACGGCCAGCGCCATCGGCGGGGCCGGTTTGAAGCAGATCGCCGAGGATGTGCTGAAAATGCACCACAAAGGCTTTGCCGATCCGCATCCCGAGGGGGACCTCCTGCCGATGGAAGGTTTTTACAGTTACCGCCGCGACGGCGAGCAGCATGCGTGGAACCCGCAGACCATCGCTACCCTGCAGCAGGCGACCCGCAGCGGCGATTATGCCCGTTTCAAGCAGTACACCGCTCTGGTGGACGAAAAGGAAAAACCCATCTTTATCCGCGATTTCTTCGCGTTCAAGAAAGGCACGCCCATTCCGCTGGATGAGGTCGAAGACGAAGCTTCCATCCTGCGGCGTTTCGTTACCGGGGCCATGAGTTTCGGTTCGATCAGCCGCGAGGCGCACCAGGCGATGGCTCTGGCCATGAATACCATTCACGGGCGGAGCAATACCGGCGAGGGCGGCGAGGATCCGGAGCGTTTCACGGCGAAGATTGACGGAGTGTCTCTGCGTTCGGCCATCAAGCAGGTGGCTTCCGGACGTTTCGGTGTAACGGCCGAGTACCTGGTCAATGCGGATGAAATCCAGATCAAGATCGCCCAGGGCGCCAAGCCGGGCGAGGGAGGTCAGTTGCCCGGGTTCAAGGTGGACGAGGTCATCGCCAAGACGCGCCACTCCATTGCCGGGATTTCGCTCATCTCCCCCCCGCCGCACCACGATATTTATTCGATCGAGGACCTGGCCCAGTTGATCTTCGACCTGAAGAACGTCAATCCTCGGGCCGAGATCAGCGTCAAACTGGTTTCGGAGAGCGGGGTGGGCACCATTGCGGCCGGAGTAGCCAAGGCCAAGGCCGACCGGATCGTCATCTCGGGTGCCGAGGGCGGTACGGGAGCCTCGCCGGCCAGCTCCATCCGCTATGCGGGAATGCCCACCGAAGTGGGGCTTTCCGAGACGCAGCAGACCCTGGTGCGCAACGGCCTGCGCGGGCAGGTGCGCCTGCAGACCGACGGCCAGCTCAAGACCGGACGCGACATCGTGGCGATGGCCATGCTCGGAGCCGAGGAATTCGGCTTTGCCACTTCGGCCTTGATCGTGCTGGGTTGCGTGATGATGCGCAAGTGCCACATGAATACCTGCCCGATGGGAGTAGCCACCCAGAACGAAGAACTGCGCAAGCGTTTCCTGGGCCGCAGCGAATACTTGGTGAACTTTTTCACCTTCCTGGCCCGCGAGGTGCGCGAATACCTGGCGGAGTTGGGATTCCGCCATCTGGACGACATCGTAGGCCGGGCGGACCTGATCGAGCGCAAGCCTTCGGACGGCGTGGCCAAACACGACCTGATCGACCTTTCTCGCATCCTCTACGTTCCTTCGCAGGCGCAGCACACGGCGCGCCACCACCAGAGCGAGCAGCAGCACGACATCGACCAGGTAAAAGACCGGGAGATCATCCGCGCTGCGGCTGCGGCGCTGGAACGCCGGCAGGAGACGTCGCTGGAATACCGCATCGTCAATACCGACCGTTCGGTGGGGGCGATGCTCTCCGGACGGATCGCGGCGCTGTACGGCGGGGAGGGCTTGCCTGAAAATACCCTCGAGGTGCGTTTCCGGGGATCGGCCGGACAGAGTTTCGGTGCATTCCTGGCGCGGGGCGTGCATTTCCGTCTGGAAGGTGAAGCCAACGACTACCTGGGCAAGGGACTTTCCGGCGGACGCATCAGCCTGATGCCGCCGGCGCACAGTCCTTTCGTCCCGCAGGACAACATCATCGCGGGCAATACGCTGCTCTACGGGGCTACCGACGGTCAGGTGTTCATCAACGGCCGGGTGGGCGAGCGTTTCGCCGTGCGCAATTCGGGCGCGACCGCCGTGGTGGAAGGCGTGGGCGACCACTGCTGCGAGTACATGACCGGCGGGCGCGTGGTGGTGCTCGGGCCTACTGGACGCAACTTTGCCGCCGGTATGAGCGGTGGAGTGGCCTATGTGTGGAACCGGGATGGGAATTTCGACTATTACTGCAATATGGACATGGTCGAACTCTCTCTGGTCGAGGATACCCCCGCCCGGCGCGAATTGCACGAGCTCATCCGCAAGCACTACCACTATACCGGCAGTCCGCTGGCCGGGGCGATGCTCGACAACTGGAACCGCTACGTCGAGGAGTTCATCGCGGTGGTGCCCATCGAGTACAAACGGGTGCTCCAACAGCAACAGATGGAAGCCCTCTCCCGTCGCATCAGTCAGGTGGAGCGGGATTACTGATCCAGACAAACAAAAAGGGAAAAACGAATCTAGACAACATCATCCGAAAATATGGGAGATCCGAAAGCATTTCTGACCGTGCACCGGCTCGAAGCAGGTTATCGTCCGGTACACGACCGCATACACGATTACAGCGAAGTCGAACAGACCCTCAATACCTCCGACCGGCGCAAGCAAGCCTCCCGCTGCATGGACTGCGGGGTGCCTTTCTGCCACTGGGCCTGTCCGGTGGGCAACCGCCAGCCCGAATGGCAGGATTTGCTCTACCGGGGGTGCATCGAAGAGGCTTACCGCATCCTGGAACAGACCTGCGATTTTCCGGAGTTCACCGGACGCATCTGCCCGGCGCTGTGCGAGAAGAGCTGCGTGCTCAAACTCTCGGCCGACGAACCGGTTACCATCCGCGAAAACGAAGCGGCCATTGCCGAGGCAGCTTTCCGCGAGGGCTATGTCAAGCCGGTCGCCCCGGTGCGCAACGGCCTCAAGGTAGCGGTGGTGGGCAGCGGGCCCGCCGGACTGGCAGCGGCCAACCGGTTGAACCGCAAGGGATACGCTGTTACGGTGTACGAAAAGGACGAACTGCCCGGAGGGCTGCTGCGCTTCGGGATACCGAACTTCAAGTTGAGCAAGAAGATCGTTGACCGCCGCATCCGTCTGATGGAGCAGGAAGGCATCGTGTTCAAGACCGGGGCGGCCGTGGGAAAAGATATCCCGATGGAGGCGCTCATCGGTGAATACGATGCGGTATGCCTGGCCATCGGTGCCGAAGTGCCGCGCGATCTGCTGGTGCCGGGACGGGAACTTCCGGGTGTGCATTTCGCCTTGGAATTGCTCGGCATGCAGAACCGGGTGCTGCAAGGCATCGACCTGCCGCCCGAGAAACGGATCGATGCCCGGGGCAAGCACGTGGTGGTGATCGGCGGCGGGGATACCGGTTCGGATTGCGTGGGGACGGCTGTACGCCATGGCGCCAAGAGCATTACCCAGATCGAGATCATGCCGGCACCCCCTCAGGGCTACAATCCGCAAACCCCTTGGCCCATGTATCCGCAGGTACTCAAGACCTCCAGCAGCCACGAGGAGGGTTGTGCCCGCCGTTGGAGTTTGGCTACCAACCGTTTTGTCGGGCAAGAAGGAAAACTCGTCGGAGTGGAGGTCGAACAGGTCGTCTGGGAAACCTCTGCGCAGGGCGGACGGCCGCAGATGAAAAAAACGGGAAAGACGGAAGTGATCCCTGCCGATCTGGTCTTTCTGGCCATGGGCTTCGTTTCGCCCCGTCAGGACGGTCCGGTTTCACAGCTCTCCCTGGCTACGGATGCCCGGGGCAACATTGCGGTGGATGCCTCGCTTTTCACCGGTACGGACAAGGTGTTCGCGGCGGGCGATGCCGTCAGCGGCGCTTCGCTGGTGGTGCGGGCGATGGCTTCGGGACAAAAAGCGGCCCGGGAGATCGACCGTTATCTGAAAAAACAACACGAACGATAAGAATACGCAATACTAAATTTCTAAAACACTCTTTCATACCATGTGCGGAATCACAGCCATTTTCAATATCCAGACAGGGCAAGCGGAATCCATGCGCAGCAAGGCCCTGCAGATGAGTAAAACCATCCGCCATCGCGGACCGGACTGGAGCGGTATCTACTGCGGCGGTTCGGCCGTATTGGCTCACGAGCGCCTTTCGATCGTGGACCCGGCTTCCGGTGGACAGCCCCTGGTGAGCCCCGACGGGGCACAGGTGCTGTGCGTGAACGGAGAGATCTACAACCACCGCGAATTGCGCGAGCAGTTAAAGGGGAAATACGAGTTCCAGACCGGTTCGGACTGCGAGGTGATCCTGGCGCTCTACCGGGAAAAGGGCATCGACTTCCTGGAAGACCTCAACGGGATCTATGCTTTCGCCCTTTACGACAAGGAAAAGGACGAATACCTCATTGCCCGCGACCCCATCGGGGTGATCCCCCTGTACATCGGCCGCGACCGCGAAGGGCATGTGATGGTCAGCTCGGAGCTCAAGGGTTTGGAAGGTTTTGCCGACGAGTACGAAGTCTTCCTCCCGGGACATTACTACTGGAGCCGGGAAGGGAAAATGACCCGCTGGTATCGCCGCGATTGGATGGAGTACGACAACGTGAAGGACAACCCGGCCGATGTGGCAAGCCTTCGCCACGCACTCGAAGAGGCGGTCCGCCGGCAACTGATGAGCGACGTGCCGTACGGAGTGCTGCTTTCGGGGGGGCTGGACTCGTCCATCATTTCGGCGGTAGCCAAGAAATACGCCTCCAAGCGTATCGAAAACGAAGGCCGTACCGAGGCGTGGTGGCCGCAACTCCACTCGTTTGCCGTGGGGTTGAAAGGGGCTCCGGACCTGGCCGCAGCCAGAAAGGTGGCCGAACACATCGGGACGGTGCATCACGAGATCCACTACACGGTGCAGGAGGGTCTCGACGCGATCCGCGATGTGATCTACTACATCGAGACGTACGATGTAACCACCGTGCGCGCTTCGACCCCGATGTACCTCCTGGCCCGCGTGATCAAGAGCATGGGGATCAAGATGGTGCTCAGCGGCGAGGGTGCGGACGAGGTGTTCGGCGGCTATCTGTATTTCCACAAGGCGCCCGATGCCCGGGCTTTCCACGAGGAGACGGTGCGCAAGATCGGCAAGCTGTACCTCTACGACTGTCTGAGGGCCAACAAGAGCCTGGCGGCGTGGGGCGTGGAGGGGCGCGTGCCTTTCTTGGACAAGGAATTCCTGGACGTGGCCATGCGGCTGAACCCTGCGGCGAAGATGGCTCCCGGGAAGACGATCGAAAAGAAAATCCTCCGCGAGGCTTTCGAGGATATGCTGCCCCGCGAGGTGGTATGGCGGCAGAAGGAACAGTTCTCCGACGGTGTGGGATACAACTGGATCGATTCGCTCAAGGCGATCGCCACTTCGCAGGTCTCCGACCAGCAGATGGCTTCGGCGGCCCGGCGTTTTCCGGTCAATCCGCCCCGCAACAAGGAAGAGTACTTCTACCGCAGCATTTTCGAGGAGCATTTCCCCAGCGGCAGTGCGGCGCTGACCGTGCCTTCGGTACCTTCGGTGGCTTGTTCTACGGCGGAAGCGCTGGCTTGGGACGAATCGTTCCGCAACCTGAACGACCCGAGCGGCCGTGCAGTGAAGGGGGTTCACGACAACGCGTATTGAGTCCGTCCGACTCTTTCTCTTTTCTATTGTGCGGGCAGGCGTCCGGCCGAAGGCCGGACGCCTGCCCGCACAGTTTTGAACGCACCCTGTTTGTGGCATAAGGGGAAAATGCGTTTTTGGGGGCAGAAAACAGATGCATGGCGGAGATACCCGCCAAAAGGAAGCCCCGAAAAATATTGTCCGAGGTGTGCGCGGTTTGCAAAAAATTCGGATATTTAACCAGCCGGTATTTCTTGTTATTTTCCGGGCGTCCGGAGCCGGCAGCAGGGGCGCCCGCACTACTAAAAAACGCGACGAACTATGCAGAAATTACAGGCCAAGGATTCCCGCAAGCTGTTTGAAATAGCGTGGGAAGTGTGCAACCAGGTAGGGGGTATCTACACGGTGCTCCGCTCGAAGATGCCGTCGGTTTCCGAATACTTTACGGGCAATTACCATGCCATCGGGCCTTTTTCGGAGAAAGCCCGCGCCGAATTCGAGTACAACGACCTGCCGGACGACGAAGTGGGGGAGACCATCCGCGAGATGTGGGACGAAGGCTTTGACGTGCATTACGGCACGTGGCTGATCACCGGAAAGCCCAAGACCATCCTGTTCAATACCGCCGGGTTGGCCGAGCGCAGCGGCGATTTCCGCTACTACCTGTGGAAGGACCATGGAGTCGATTCGGGCAGTGCTTCGCCTCTGGCCTCGGACGTGATCTCGTTCGGGTATGCGGTCTACACGTTCTTCAAGAAACTGGCGGCGAAACGATCGTACTTCGACGCTCCGGTGATGCTCCAGTTCCACGAATGGATGGCCGGGGTGCCCTTGCCCTTTATCCGCAGCGAGGGGATGCCGTACAAGACGGTGTTTACCACGCATGCCACCCTGCTGGGGCGTTATCTGGCGTTCAACGATCCCAATTACTACACGCGTTTGCCTTACGTGGATTGGCACAAGGAGGCGGTGTATTTCAACATCCTCACCGAAGCCCAGTTGGAACGCGCAGCCGCCGGATCGGCCGATGCCTTCTCGACCGTCAGCCGGGTGATGGACCCCGAGTGCGAATACCTGTTGGGGAGAAAACCCGGACACATCACCCCGAACGGGTTGAACATCAATAAATTTTCTTCCTTCTACAAGGTGGAAACCTTGCACCAGGAGCTCAAAACCAAGATCCACCAGTTCATCCGGGGGCATTTCTTCGGTTCGTATTCCTTCGATCTGTCCCGCACCCTGTATTTCTTTACTTCGGGGCGCTACGAATACAAGAACAAAGGTTTCGACCTGACCCTCGAAGCCCTTGCCCGCTTGAATTACAAACTCAAGATGATCGGGTCGGACGTAACGGTGGTCATGTTCTTCATCACCAACCGGCCGGTGCACAGCATCAACCCCGAGGTGCTCAATGCCCGGGGCGTGATGGAGGAGCTGCGCAAGACGACCCAGGGCCTCGGCGCGCAGATGGGCGAGGACCTGTTCAACTACCTGGCTTCCCATACCCGGCGGACGGACCTGCCCGACATGAACGATTTCGTGAACGAGACGATCCGTTTCCGTATCAAACGCACCCTGCAGTCCTGGAAGACCAACACCCTGCCGCCGGTGGTTACGCACAACATCGTGGACGACTACAAGGACGACATCCTGAACTTCCTGCGCTCCTCGGGGCTGGTGAACAAAAAGGAAGACCGGGTGAAGATCGTGTACCATCCGGCGTTCATCTCGCCGGACAATCCGCTTTTCGGGATGGAGTACAGCGAGTTTGTCCGCGGATGCCACCTGGGCGTATTCCCCAGTTATTACGAACCTTGGGGCTATACCCCTTGCGAGAGCATTGCCAGCGGTGTACCTGCCGTTACTTCGGATTTGGCCGGATTCGGCGACTATGTGGAAAACTTCACCTCGGGCGACGAATCCCGGGGCATCAAGGTCCTCCACCGCAAAAACCACTCGTTCGACCAGGCGGCCGAAGACCTGGCCAACTACATGCTGCGTTTCGCCACCTCCATCCCGCGCGAACGCCTGTTGGTGCGCAGCGGAGCCGAGGAATTCGCCGTAGAGTTCGACTGGAAAAACCTCATCCGTTACTATTTCGACATCTACGACCACATCTGTGGCGTGGAAAAAGGGAAAATAAAATAAAAATCCTCCCCGGGAGCGGCATTTCGCCTGCGAAGGGAGAAAACGACTGAAAAAAAACGTTATGACCATGGATTTACTTACCGAGCAGGACCTCGAACAGTTGCAGGAAAAAGGCATCGCCCCTCAGGAGGTAGAGCGCCAGGTGGAATGTTTCCGCCAAGGTTTCCCCGCGTTGGACATCACCGCCCCGGCAACCGTCGGGGACGGTATCGTGCGGATGGATGCCGTCCAAGCCGAGCATTACCGCAGTCTCTACGCCGAACGCTCGCCCCGTTTGGACGTATTGAAATTCGTCCCGGCCAGCGGAGCCGCCACCCGCATGTTCAAGGACCTTTTCGTCTTTCTGGAGGAGTACCCTGCCAGCGGACTTTCGTTCCAGCAGTTCGTCGAGCAGCGCAAGCTGCCCGGGGTGGCCAAGTTCTTTGAAAACATCCGCCGGTTCGCTTTCTTCGACGAGTTGGCCGCCGTCTATGCCGCTGGCGGGGACGACCTCGAAAAACGCCTGGCCCAGGGGGACTATGCCGACATCGTGCGCAAGGTCCTCACCACCGAAGGGCTGGGTTACGGGCAGTTGCCCAAAGGCTTGGTCTCCTTCCATTGGTATCCGGGCAAAGTGCGCAAAGCGGCCGAGGAGCATCTGGCCGAAGGGGTGGAATACGCAGTGGGCGCTTCGCGGAAAGTCCGCCTGCACTTTACCGTTTCGCCCGAGCACCAGCCGCTCTTCGAAGCCTTGTTGCGCTCCGTTTCGCCCGAAGCCGAACGCACGCACCATGTAAGTGTCGAGGCCGAGTTTTCCGTACAGAGCCCCTCGACCGATACCATTGCCGTCGATGCGGACAACCGCCCGGTGCGCGACGCACAGGGACGGCTGGTCTTCCGTCCGGGCGGGCACGGCGCCCTGATCAAAAACCTGGGCGAGGTGGAGGCCGACGTAGTCTTCATCAAAAACATCGACAATGTGGTGCCCGACCATCTGAAAGAGCCTACGGTACTCTACAAACAGGCTTTGGGCGGATACCTGCTCGAACTCCAGCAGCAGGTGCAGGAATATCTCTCGGCCTTCGAGTTCGAGACCTCCGAGGAAAACCTGTCCCGTGCCGAGGACTTTGTCCAGGGAAAACTGTGCTACAAACTGCCTCCGGCCTATTTCGACGGCACTCCCGACCAGAGAAAAGCCTGCCTGCTCCAGGTGCTCGATCGCCCGATCCGCGTATGCGGGATGGTGATCAACGAAGGCGAACCGGGGGGAGGCCCCTTCTGGGTGCGGGGAGCCGGTGGCGAACAGACCTTGCAGGTGGTGGAAAGCGCGCAGATCGACTTGTCCGATCCCGAAAAACGCCGCATCTTCGAGGCTTCGACCCATTTCAACCCGGTCGATCTGGTCTGTGCCCTGAAGGACCGCCAAGGCCGTCGCTACGACTTGTCCCGCTGCGTCGATCCGCAGACGGGCTTTATCTCCCACAAGAGCCTCGAAGGGCGGGAGATCAAGGCTTTGGAACGCCCGGGGCTGTGGAACGGCGCGATGAGCCGCTGGACGACCGTTTTCGTCGAGGTGCCCGTGGAGACCTTCAACCCGGTCAAGACGGTAAACGACCTGTTGCGCCCTGCGCATCAGCCCGAGGTGTGATCGCCTTGCGCTCTGCCCTTGCCTCGTGAAATCCCGCCGCTTTTCCCTGTGCCAAAGGGGGAAGAAAAAGAGGGAAAAAGGATGATGGGAGAGAGAGGGTGAGAGGAAAAGGAGGGAAGGAGAGAAGGAGGGAAGGAGGGGAAAAGGAGCAGGAGAGCGGCGAAAAAGTTTTGGAAAAAGAACGGGAAAAAGCAGGTTTCCGCCCGGGAAGGGATGACGATCCCTTCCCGGGCGGAAACCTGCTGTAAAGAGACAAAAATGCGAAAAGACATGGACATTCTTTTTATCGACACGACCGATCCCTGGCTGTGGGAACAGCTCACCGCCGACGGGCATCGTTGCACCCTGGACAATACTTCGCCCAAACAAGCGTTGCAAGCGGCCCTGGGACGCTACCAGGGGATCATCATCCGCAGCCGTTTCAAGATAGACCGCGCGTTTATCGACGCCGGGACTTCCCTGCGCTTTATCGCCCGGGTAGGCGCCGGACTGGAAAACATCGACACCGAATACGCCGCCTCGAAAGGCATCCGGCTCATCGCCGCCCCCGAAGGCAACCGCCAGGCGGTGGGCGAACACGCCGTCGGGATGCTGCTCACCCTGATGCGGCGCATCGCCATCGCCGACGCCGAGGTACGCAGCGGCCGCTGGATCCGCGAAGGCAACCGCGGGTACGAAATACAGGGACGCACCGTAGGCATCATCGGTTACGGCAACATGGGCGGATCGTTTGCCCGCTGTATTTCGGGATTCGGCGTGGAGACCCTCGCGTACGACATCAAGGAAGGGGACTATTCCGATGCGTATGCCCGCCGCGCTTCGATGGACGAACTGTTCGAGCGGGCGGACATCGTCAGCCTCCATGTGCCGCTCACCCCGCTCACCCGGGCGATGGCCGACCGGACGTTTTTCGAAGGGTTCAAAAAACCGATCTATTTCATCAACACGGCACGGGGCGCGTGCTGCGTCACGCGCGATCTGGTCCGGGCCATGGAGCAAGGCCGGGTAACGGGGGCGGCGCTCGACGTGCTGGAGTACGAAAAATCCTCGTTCGAGGACTTCTTCCAAGGGGAGTTGCCCGAGGAGTTCTCCTACCTGGTGCATTCGCCGCGGGTGGTGCTCACGCCCCACATCGCCGGGTGGACCCACGAATCCAACCGCAAGATGGCCCGCGCCATCCTGGAGAAGATCCGCGCGCTGGACTGATCCGCCACCACCCCCCTGGCCGCCGCCCGCAACGGGCTGTCCGGCACGCCGCAAAAATTCGTACCTTTACCGAAAGAAACCATCCTATGTTGCCGCAAAAGAAACGAACCCGGGCGCAGGAATCCAGCAGTGCCATCGAGCGGCTGTACATCACCATGCGCCATTTGTTCAACCGGGGATTTTACAAACCGGGAGGCGTTTCCGGGCAGTCCCTTCGGAGCAGCCTGTTGGAACTCTCCCCCGAGATCTACGGCTCGATCGCCGATCCGGACAAGGTGGAACTCAACGGACTGACCTACGTCGTGGATCGTTTGCCCCGAGGCATCGAGGAGTGCCGTTATATCCACTTCACTTCCGAGGAAGGCTTCGAGGCCGCCTTCGAGCCCATCGTCCCCGCACGCCGCCGCCACCTGTGTTTCCGCATCGACGCCGACCAGATGAACATCCAGGTAACGCACGGCCGGTCCGAGATCTACGACGCGCTCACCCACCTCACCTTTTTGTACAACGAAGCGGACAAGATCATGCGCCATGCCCGCCTGCCCGAAGGAGGTACCTCCCGCGAGTGGCGCAAGATCGAGCAGTTCGTCTGCCAGCCTGCCGCTTTGGACGAGAATACCCGTGAGGTGTACCTCTCGTATCTGTCCATCCTCCTGGGTCGCTCGTTCGAGGAAATCCGTTCGGTGTACGACAAATTCGCCACCCCGGACGATCCGGACCGCATCTTCCGCCTGGTGTACCACATGGGGCGGTTGTCCCTGCAGGAAGTTGCCGAGGGCAAAGACCGCGAGATCGTCTTCTCCTCCCTGCTTCGCGAGCGGATCGGCCACCATGTGCACGGGGAACGCTGGGCCGTCCAGGTCAAAAACCGCCTGATGGAACTCGGGCTGGAAAAACGCCCCTTGCACATCATCAGCGCCAACATGCACAGCGTGATGAACATCCTCTATGCCCGGGACGCGCTGGAGCAGGCCGGAAAGAAAATACCGGACGATCTCTATCTCACCCTTTCCCGGGAAAAGAACCGCGCGCTGCGCGAACTCGTTTCGCGCTATGCGGAATCCCACGGCATGACCTACGTGGCCGATGCCGCCGGAGCCAACGTCGACGTGCAGGTTTTCGATGTTCGGGCCGTTCCCTCTCTGGCAAAGCATTTCGAAGCGCTGCCCGAGGGCCAGGCCCCCGTGCTGTTCGTGCTGGACTACGCTTTCGGCGAGCAGGCTTTCGAGATCATGGACGAACTGCTCAAACCCATCGACCGGCCGCAGGGCGGAAAGGAATTCCTGGATGTGCGTTCGGTGTCCATCATGGGCAAAGCCGGCATCCTGGAAGGCGGCAAGGGCGACATCATGGTGCCCACCGCTTATATCTTCGAAGGGACGGCGGACAATTATCCGCTGGACAACGCGCTTTGTGCGGACGACTTCCAAGGGTGCGGCCTGCGCGTGTTCGAAGGGCCGCTGATCACCGTGCTGGGGACTTCGCTGCAGAACAAGGACGTGCTGGAGTTTTTCCACCGTTCCTCCTGGCGCGCCATCGGGCTGGAAATGGAGGGGGCGCACTACCAGAAAGCTATCCAGGCCCATTCGCGCATCCGGGGCAACATCTCGCGGGACGTACAGCTGAACTACGCGTATTACGCTTCGGACAATCCCCTGGACACTTCCCTCACCCTGGCTTCCGGACCTTTGGGCGAAGCAGGAGTACGGCCTACGTACCTGGTTACTGAAAAAATACTCGGGAAGATTCTCCCGCAAATCTCCTTCGCACGATGATTTCCCGCCAGACGATAGACCGGGTGTTTTCCGAAGCGCGCATCGAGGAAGTGGTGGGCGATTTCGTGGTGCTCAAACGTGCCGGGGCCAACTACAAAGGCCTTTCGCCGTTCAACGACGAGAAGACCCCTTCATTTGTCGTATCTCCCTCCAAGGGCATCTGGAAAGACTTCTCCTCGGGCAAGGGCGGCAGCATGGTTACCTTCGTCATGGAGATCGAGCATTGCTCCTATCCCGAAGCCATCCGCCATATCGCCAAGAAATACGGGATCGAAGTCGAGGAAACCCAGCTCTCCCCCCAGGCCAAACAGGAAGCCGACGAGCGCGAGAGCCTGTACGTGGTTACCGAATACGCCGCCCAGTGGTTTCGCGAGCAACTGCACCAGACCCCCGAAGGGCGCAACGTCGGCCTGACGTATTTCCGTCAGCGGGGATTCTCCGATGCCACGATCGAAAAATTCGGTCTCGGATACTCCCCCGAGGCTTGGTCCGCTTTCACCGAAGCGGCGCTCAAGGCCGGTTACCAGGCCGAATACCTCGAAACCTCCGGGCTGTCCATCCGGCGGGACGACGGGCGCTATACCGACCGTTTCCGCGGGCGCGTGGTCTTTCCCATCCATTCGTTTTCGGGGCGCGTGGCCGGTTTCGGCGCGCGGACGATGCAGACCGAGAAGACCATTGCCAAGTACCTCAATTCGCCCGAGAATCCCATCTACCACAAGAGCGACATCCTCTACGGCCTCTATCAGGCCAAAAATGCCATCGTGCGGCAGGATTCGTGTTACCTGGTGGAGGGCTATACGGACGTCATATCCATGCACCAGGCCGGGGTGGAAAACGTGGTGGCCTCCTCCGGCACCTCGCTCACCGACGGGCAGATCCGCCTGATCAAACGCCTCACCCAGAACATCACCGTGCTCTACGACGGGGACACCCCCGGCATCAAGGCTTCGTTCCGGGGCATCGACATGCTGCTGGCGGCCGACATGAACGTGCGCGTGCTCACCTTTCCGGACAACGACGATCCCGATTCGTTCGCGCGCAAGCATACCGCTGAGCAGCTCAAGGAATACCTGGAGAAGAACAGGACGGACTTCATCGACTTCAAAGCGCGGATGCTGCTCGAGGAAGCCTCCGGCGATCCCATCCTCAAGTCCCGCCTGGTGAGGGACATCGTGGTGTCCATCTCGAAAATATCGGACTACATCAAGCGCGAGGTGTACCTGCGCGAGGCTTCCCGCATCATGGACGTCTCGGAGAGTTCGCTGTTTCGCGAGCTGGCGCAGATCGACGAACACAACCGCCAGGAATACCGCGCTGCGGCCGACCGAGCCGCCCAAGCAGCCCGGATGCGCGAGCGCCTGGAGGTGGACCGCGAACCCCGTCCCTCGGCCGATCCTTTTTCCGCCCTCGAACGCGACATGGTAGCCACGATGCTCCGTTACGGGGACATGGAGATCGAAGTCGAAGAACCCGTGCTGGACGACAACCCCGATGGGACGACCACCGAACACCTGGAGACCGAACGGACCACCGTAGCCCGGGAGATCGTCGATTCGTTGTCGGCCGAGGGGCTCTCCCTGCGCGACCCGACGCTCAATGCCATCTACCAGGCCATCCGGATGCAGGTGGGGGCCGGTTGCGCCATCGACGTCTCCGCCCTGTTGCGCAGCGAGGACCAGGCGGTGGTCGAGGCGGTCTCGTCGCTGCTGGCCGAGGAATATCGCCTGGACGGATGGGAACGTATGGGTGTCCCGGTGCGCGACTTTTCGGATGTAGCCTCTGCCTATACGCGGGACCTGGTCCTGCGCTATCAGGATGCGTACCTGCGTACCCGCATGGCCGAGCTCCAGGGAGAGTTCTCCCAGGAAAACACCCTGTCCGACCCGCAGCGGGAAGCCCTCATGGAAGAGTGGAAGGCCTTGCTCGAGATCCGCGACCGTTTGGGCAAGGAACTGGGCAACCGCGTGGTGTAGTCCCCGCTGGAGTGGAAAAGTGATCGGGGAAAGGCAGCCGAAAGGAAAGGGAGCGAGCCGGAGCCGTCGAAAGGAGTGCGGACAAGGAAAACGAACGAGTCGGACAGGAGCAAAGAAGGAAAAGGGGGGAATAAAAAAGGGGGGGGAGAACAAGGAAAAACGTGGAAAAAACCTAATCGATCGATACCGTCATGAATATTTTTTACAACCTCTCGATGCGCGCTCTTCCGGGCTTGCTGCGTGTGCATGGGGTGTTCAACACCAAGAGCCGTCAGGCGGCCGTCGGGCGCAACCATTGGCGGCGCACGCTTCGCCAGCGTTTGGCCGCCTTGCCCCAAGGCAGCCGCATCGTGTGGTTCCATGCCGCCTCGTTGGGGGAGTTCGAACAGGGTCGCCCCGTATTGGAGGCTCTGCGCCGCCGCATGCCCGAGGTGCGGATCCTGCTGACGTTCTTTTCCCCCTCGGGATACAACGTGCGCAAGGACTATCCGGGGGCCGATATTGTAACTTACCTGCCTTTCGACACGCCCAGCGCGGCGCGCGACTTCGTACGGATGGTACACCCGGCCGCAGCCGTGTTCATCAAGTACGAGTTTTGGGGCAATTTCCTCCAGCGCATCCATCGGGAGCACATCCCCTTGTACCTGATCAGCGCGCGTTTCGATGCCCGTCAGGCCTTTTTCAAACCCTATGGCCGCTTTATGCGGCGTTTGCTGCCGCTCTTTACCTTGATCTTTACCCAGGACGGGGAGAGCGTGTCCCTGCTCCGCTCCATCGGGATCAAGCGTTGCCGGGCGGCGGGCGACACGCGTTTCGACCGGGTGGCGGACATCCTCAAGCGAGACAACACCCTGCCGTTCCTGGAGACTTTCAAGGACGGGAAAAAACTGGTGGTGGCCGGTTCGGCCTGGGAAAAGGACGAGGAACTCATGGAAGCGCTCATCGCCGCGCGCGCCGGTGATCCGGGGGTCAAGTACCTCATCGCCCCGCACGACATCCATCCCGAGCGGATACGCCGCTTGTGCGCCGCCCTGCCCGACGCGGTGCTGTATTCCAAGCGCGAAGGCTCCGACCTGGCTTCGGCCCGGGTGCTGGTGCTCGATACGGTAGGCATCCTCACCAAGGTCTATTCGTATGCCGACCTGACCCTGATCGGGGGAGGCTTTACCCGCTCCGGGATCCACAACGTATTGGAACCGGCCGTGTTCGGCCGCCCGGTGCTGTGCGGACCCAACTATGCCGACTACATCGAGGCGATAGGGCTGAAAGGCTGCGGGGGATTGACGGTAGTGGGCGACGCGGAGGAGTTTATCGAGGCCGCAGGGCGTTTTCTGGACGACCCCAAGGCCTTTGCCCACAGTGCGATGGCTTCCCGGGATTTTGTGCGCAACAATGCCGGCGCCACCCAGAAGATCGTCGAGGCACTGGTGGAAGAATTGACCGATAAAAAGTAAACCGCCATGGAAGAAAGCGTAAAAGACCAACTGTACGGGGAGAAGTTCCGTCAGAGCCTGGAAAAAGGAATGAGTTTCCCGGGAGAGTACCCCTTCAAGTTCATCGTCCGCGCCGATACCGACGCCCGGGCGCAGATCGAAAAAGCCTTCGAGGGTTCTGCGGCCACCGTAACCGAAACCCCCTCCTCGAGGGGGAACTACATCAGCCTGACGATCGTCCTGAAGGCTTCGTCGGCGGACGATATTCTGGAAAAATACAAAGCGACGGCGGACATTCCCGGCGTGATCCGGCTTTAGTCCTCCACCCGGACGGCGGTGCCGCAGGCCGTTACCATCAGCATGCTGCCCCGCTCGCCTACCGTCTCGTAGTCCAGGTCGATGCCGACCACGGCGTTTGCGCCCAAGGCGAGCGCTCTTTCTTCCAGTTCCCGCAAAGCATGGTTCTTGGCCTCTCGGAGGACTTCCTCGTACGAACCGGCCCGGCCGCCCACGATGTCGCGGATGCTGGCGAAGAAGTCGCGGAACACATTGGCCCCGATGATGGTCTCGCTGGAGACGATGCCCAGGTAGTCCTGGACTTTCCGGCCTTCGATGCAAGGTGTGGTAGTAAGGATCATGTCTGACATAAGGATGGATTCGGATAGCTAATTTAGCGAATTTTGTGCAAAATCCACCCTGCCTCCCTTTGTTTTTGCGCCGCGCTGCCCGCATCGGAGGGGGAAAGCACCGGAATGGATGGCCGAAAAAGACGTCCCGGAGGGGGTAGATACGAACAGGAAATACGTAAAGACACACGCGACGACATATAAACACACAAAACGCACCATGGCGACCAAGAAAGAACTTCGCGCGCAGTACAAGCAGCTCCGCAGGGAACTTCCGCCCGGGGAGGCGGCGGAGCTTTCCGCCGCCGTATGCGAAGCGGTAGTCCGCAGCCGGGAATTCCGCTCGGCAACGACCGTGCACCTGTTTCTGCCCATCCGCCGCCAGAGGGAGGTCGATACCTTCCCGATCCTCGGGGAGATCTTCCGCCGGGGGAAGACGGCCGTGGTGTCCGTCTCGGACTTTTCGACCGGGGACTTGGCGCACTACCGCCTGCACCGGGAAGATCCCTTGGCCGAGAATCGCTTCGGCATCCCCGAGCCGCTCCACCCCGAGGCTTTGGAGCGCGTCCTCCCGGAGTCGGTCGATCTGATCCTGGTGCCGCTGTTGGCCTACGATGCGCAGGGGACCCGGGTGGGATACGGACGGGGATTTTACGACCGCTTCTTGCGCTGTTGCCGTCCCGATGCGGTCAAGGCGGGGCTGTCTTTCTTTCCGCCTTGCGCCGGTCCCATCGACGATGCGACCCCGGAGGATGTCCCGCTCGATGTTTGTTTTACCCCGCAGGGGAAAATAACGTGCCGCAGGCCGAAAATTCAAGCCGGGGAAAACACGCCGCGCGGCGGCTTTTCGTAATTTTACCCCCGGAGAAACGAAAATCAATCCATCGGAATATGAAACGGAAAAACCTTTTGGCTCTTTTGGCCTTTCTCGTGGCTACGGCCGCGCTTTCGGCGCAAACTCAAGTGATCGCCCACCGCGGGTACTGGCGTGCTCCCGGTGCGGCGCAAAACAGCATCGTCGCCTTGCAGCGCGCCGACCAGATCAAATGCTTCGGTTCGGAATGCGATGTGTTGCAGACCCGCGACGGGGTTTTGGTGGTCAATCACGATGCACACATAGGCCCGGACAAGATCCTGATCGAAGAGGCCGATTATGACCAGATCAAGGACATCGTCCTGTCCAACGGCGAGACCGTCCCGACCCTCCAACAGTATCTCAAGGAACTCAAGAAGTGCAAGAATACCTTGCTCGTACTGGAGATCAAGGAACATTCCACCGACCAGAAGATGCTTCGCGCCACCCGCGACATCGTCAAGATGGTCAACCGGATGGGCCTGAAAAAGAAAGTGTATTACATCTCGTTCATGCCCACCATCTGCGACGAACTGGTGCGGATCGCCCCCAAATCCCAAGTCGCTTACCTGAGCAACCAGATGACCCCCCGGCAGGTAAAGGAACGGGGCTACACCGGGGTCGATTTTCACTATTCCCAGTTTCAGAAAAATCCCCTTTGGGTGCGGGAATGCCACGAATTGGGCCTCAACGTCAATGTGTGGACGGTAAATACCGAGGAACTGATGAACCAGATGCTCGACCTGGGTGTCGATTTCATCACGACCGACTACCCCGAGGTGTTGCAGAAAGTGATCTTCGAGCGCAAGCTCCACGGCATTTTCTGAGGTTCATCGTTTCCCGTCTTTCCCTCCGGGGACGGGCGATGACAGGGAAAAAATGCTTTCGGGGGAGAGGTTTCCGGAATCGCTTGAAGTACTTCTGCAAAATCGCCTGAGAGATAGGGAATTCCCCTCGGGCGGTATTGCCGTTGGAAAAGTTTCCGCCTCACCCTCGCCTCTGCAGATAGGGGGCTGGATGGGAAAATCGGCAGGGGCGGCGGGCCGGTAAAGACTATTCCGCCGTCAGGTCGGACAAAGTGGCACCCGTATAGGCCAGCAGGTCGTCGGGTGCTATTTTTATCTGAAGTCCCCGCACCCCGGCGCTGATGTAGATGGCCGGGAAGTCCATGCAGGAGCGGTCGATAAAGGTAGACAGCGGCTTTTTCATCCCGATGGGCGAGCACCCGCCCCGGATGTAGCCGGTGGTGGGCAGTAGTTCCTTCATGGGGATCAGGTCGGCTTTCTTGTCGCCGGCGGCGCGGGCGGCTTTTTTCAGGTCGACCTCGCTCTCTCCCGGCACCACGCAGACGAACAGCCCGGTGCGCTCTCCGCGCAGCACCAATGTTTTGAATACCTGGCGGATGTTCTCGCCCAGCTCTTGTGCTACATGCACGGCCGAGAGGTCTTCTTCATCGACCCGGTAGGGGATCAGTTCGTAGCCGATCCCGGCGCTGTCCAGCAGCCGGGCGGCATTGGTCTTGTGGGTTTTCATGCTTGCAAAGATAGCTCGGGGCGGCTTTCCGGGCAAGAGCCGGGGCGGGCAAGCGTGGGGCGGGCAAAGCCCGCCCCACGCTTGCCCGCCCCGGACAGGGAGTATTCGCAAGACGAGGCCGTCTCCTCTGCCTCACCCGATGTAGTCTTTCAACGCCTCCACGTACGCTGCGAAAGCCGCGTGGCCCTGGGGCGTGATCCGGCAGAGGGTACGCGGCATCTTCCCCCGGAACGTCTTTTCCACCGCGATGTAGCCAGCCTGGGACAGTTTGTCTATCTGCACCGAAAGATTGCCCGAGGTAGCGCCCGTCTGCTGTTTGAGGAAGGTGAAGTCCGCATTTTCCACCCCCACCAGAATGGACATCACCGCCAGGCGGAGTTCGGAGTGAAGCAACGGATCAAGCGCCTTGAACATGGTTTTTTGCAGCTTTACGGTTGAGGATATGCCCGGGAACGATCAGCACCGCGATGATCCCTGCGGCAAAGATCAGAATTTTTTCCTCTCCCCCGATGTACGTCATGCCCAAGCTCACCGCCAGGCCCAGCAGCCCGATGACGGTAAACAACGTGTATCGGGCGATAAATCCCGTCTGAGCCATCCCCAGGCTCACCAGCAGCAGCACAAGGCTCATCGCGTCCACGCCCTGCCCCAGGTAGGGAAAGAGCAGCAGCGCCACACCCAGCGGGAGCCACAGCAGGGTAGTCGCCCGGTCGAGGAACGTACGCACCTCGGGGGCAGCCCACCAGCGGCGGGTGAACAGCTCGAGCAGCAGTCCCACGACCGGAATGGCCAGCCAAAGCAGGTGGCTGTGCAGGTCGTGGGTTGCCCGGAGCGAGAAGTAAACGGACAAGGATACCGCCAGGGTGGTATATCCCCAGATCAGGGAATGGATTCCGGCGTTTTTTTGCAGGTTGTCCTGCG
>ERZ856578.1746-NODE-1746-length-39295-cov-10.572314_pt1 | contig 39295 bp, 31 predicted proteins | sample MGYA00514384_ERZ856578 | MGnify/ENA primary metagenome ERZ856578 (study PRJEB29103, sample SAMN06111958) | human gut metagenome | biome: human gut; feature: ankylosing spondylitis patient; material: healthy_person | host: Homo sapiens | place: China:Hangzhou...
TTGCCAATAAGGAGTCCTTACATTTCAATTAGTTAGTAGGGAGGAATGAATTAGTTTCCCGGCTTCTGCCGGTTAGTAAGTCGGTATTCCAAATTCGATCCGTTGGTCATGCTCCACGTAGTTGCCGCAGGTATAACTACCGTAAAAGAATAATCATTCGGATTTGCATTTATCATAGCATACAAAAGTATGGAAAAAAGGAATAAAACCCGTACATTTGCTACAAAATATATAAAGCTTTTAAATCGAAAACAAAAGATGAACAAACTTATTGCAGCCGGCTTTTTGCTGGCTTGTGCGTTTTCTGTGACTAATGCCGAAGCACAAGAGGAGGACGAATATGTATTCACCCCGGTAAAAGAATTGAAAATTACTCCTGTAAAGAACCAGAACCGTACTGGCACCTGTTGGTCTTTCTCTGCGATCGGCTTTCTGGAGTCTGAGTTGCTACGTATGGGGAAAGGCGAATATGACTTGTCTGAAATGTTTGTGGTAAACCATTCTTATAAGGACAAGGCCGATAAGTTTGTCCGTTTGCATGGCTGTTTGAATTTTGGGCAAGGGGGTTCTTCCGGCGATGTGCTGTATGCAGTCGAGCATTACGGTATCGTTCCTGAGTCGGTAATGACCGGGTTGCAGTATGGTGAAGACCAGCACGTACATGGCGAACTGGAAGGGCTGGCACTCTCTTATGTAAATACCGTGATTAAAAATCCGAACGGGAAGCTATCTACAGCCTGGAAGAAAGGGTTGGATGGTATCGTAGATGCCTACCTGGGCGAAATACCGGAGAAGTTCACTTATAACGGAAAAGAATATACTCCAAAGAGTTTCAGAGATGAACTGGGATTGAATATGGACGACTATGTTTCTTTGACATCTTATACACATCATCCTTTCTATACAGCGTTTCCTCTTGAACTGGAAGATAACTGGCGCTGGGAGTCAGCCTATAACCTGCCTTTGGATGAACTGATGCAAGTAATAGATAACGCGATCAATACCGGTTACACGATTGTATGGGGCTCTGACGTCAGTGAAAAAGGGTTTACCCGTAACGGTATTGCCGTCGCTGCTGATGTGGCTTCTATCGAGACTGCCGGCTCGGATCAGGACAAATGGGTCGGTCTGAGCAAATCGGAAAAAGAGGAGGAGATCAAGAAGATGATCGGGAAGCCGGGATGTAAGGAGCTGGCCATTACTCAGGAAATGCGTCAGAAAGAGTATGATAACTATCAGACAACGGACGATCACGGTATGCAGATCTACGGTATAGCAAAAGATCAGAATGGTAAAAAGTTCTATATGGTAAAGAATTCCTGGGGAACTGATAACAAATATAAAGGTACCTGGTATGTATCAGAACCGTTTGTAGCTTATAAGACACTGGATATTGTCGTTCACAAAGACGCCCTTCCCAAAGCGATCAAGACAAAAATAGGTATTAAATAATATAGAGAAGAAAAAGGACGCTGTTGAAGGCGTCCTTTTTTATTTTTATTTACTGGCCTTCAATCCTCTGATGACAGAAGAGGTGAAACCGGACAGTTCCATTTCATTCAACCCCTTGATGGTAATACCGCCGGGAGTGGTAACCTTGTCGATTTCCATTTCCGGATTGCTCTTGTTTTCCAGTAACAGGTCGGTAGCCCCTTTTACGGTGTGGACAACGATTTCCTGTGCCTGCTTCGGATAGAAACCCAATTCGACACCGCCTTCAATGGCAGCACGGATATAACGAAGGGCGAAAGCGATACCGCTGGAAGCCAGTGCAGTACCGGCACCCATCAGGCGTTCTTCTACCAACATCGCATTACCAAGCTCATTGAATATATTTATTATCAGTTCGGATTGCTCCGGTGTCGCGTTATGGGCGGAGACGAAAGTCATACTGCTCAATACCTCGATAGCGGTGTTGGGCATAATACGGAAAAGAGCCGGAGTAACCCAGTCTTCATAACTGGTGTTTTTAGTGAGATAAGAATTCAGCGTATCGAAGGTGATTCCGGCAGCTACCGAAACGATCACTTGTTTGTCGTAATCGAGAACTCCCTTTATCTGGTCGATGATCTCTTCCACCCGCCAGGGTTTTACTGCAATGACGATAATGTCTGCACCTTTTACTGCTTCTATGTTGTTGAGCGACAATACAAAGTCAGGATTGGCTGCTTTCATTTTGTCCAATGTGGCTTGCGACTGTGCCGTACAGGTGATGTCCGATGCTTTGAACATATTTCCTTTTGCCAGTCCCTTGGCAATGGCACCGCCGATACTTCCGGCTCCGATAATCGTAATTTTCATGTCTCCGTTAATTTTTTATTGTAAAATCGTAAGATGCAAAAGTATGGAAAAAAGGAATAAAACCCGTACATTTGTCACAAAATGTATAATTGCTAATAAAATCGAAAACAAAAGATGAAGAAACTTATTGTTGCCAGTCTGATGCTGGCTTGTATGCTTTCTACTTCAGTAGGAGCACAGGAAACGGAAGAATATGTGTTTACTCCCGTGAAAGAGTTGAAAATTACTCCGGTTAAGAATCAGAACCGTACAGGAACATGCTGGTCTTTTTCCGGTATCGGTTTCCTTGAAGCTGAATTGCTGCGTATGGGAAAAGGGGAGTTCGACCTTTCGGAAATGTTTGTCGTAAGTCATTCCTATAAAGATAAGGCAGACAAATTTGTGCGCCTGCATGGTTGCCTGAACTTTGCACAGGGTGGATCGTTCGGTGATGTGCTGTATGCTACCAAACATTACGGTGCGGTTCCCGAATCGGTAATGAACGGATTGCAGTATGGTGAAAGCCAGCATGTACACGGCGAGCTGGAAAGCCTGGCTATCTCTTATGTAAACACAATTATCAAGAACCCGAACGGTAAGTTATCTCCTGTCTGGAAGAAAGGTTTTGATGGAATTATCGACTCATACCTGGGTGCAGTTCCCGAAAAGTTCACTTACAACGGAAAAGAATATACTCCGGAAAGTTTCGGAAAAGAACTGGGTTTGAATATCGACGATTATATCTCTCTTACTTCTTATACACACCAGCCTTTCTACACTGCATTCCCTATCGAAGTGCAGGATAACTGGCGTTGGGATCTTTCATACAACCTTCCGTTGGATGAACTGATGCAGGTGATGGATAATGCGATCAATACCGGTTATTCTATTGCATGGGCTTCCGATGTAAGTGAAAAAGGATTTACACGTAACGGTATAGCGATTGCCGCCGATGTTACTTCTATTGAAACATCCGGTTCGGATCAGGACAAATGGGTTGGCTTGAGCAAGACTGAAAAGGATGCTGAAATCCGTAAGATGATCGAAAAACCGGGTTGCAAGGAACTGACTGTTACCCAGGAAATGCGTCAGAAGGATTATGACAACTATCAGACTACCGACGACCACGGTATGTTGATCTACGGTATCGCAAAAGACCAGAATGGTAAAAAGTTCTACATGGTAAAAAACTCATGGGGAACTGACAACAAATATAAAGGAACATGGTATGCTTCTGAACCGTTCGTAGCTTACAAGACTATGACTATCGTTGTTCACAAAGATGCACTGCCTAAAGCGATCAAAGCGAAGTTGGGCTTGAAATAATTCAATCTCGGAAGATAAAACAAAAAGAGGCGTTCCCCGGTAGGAGTTGGGGCGCCTCTTTTCTATTTATACAAAGATGTGCTTCTTTATGGAACCAGTACCAGGGTGTAATTAAGATCTGATGCTGCTTTCTGTAAATCCTGGTTCAGCAAGGTCAGGCTGTCGCCTTCTGCCTGGAAATAAAATTCCATGCTGCCGTCGCTTGGGATCAATTCGTAAACAACTGCTTCCGCATCGACCGGAGTACCTTTTTTCACTTTGCGTTTACCGGTAGAGGAGAAAGTCTTATCCTGTCCGTTCTCAGCTTCCAGGTAGGTGGCATCCATTTCATAAACGCCGTCGTCGCTGTCCTGCTGATAGAATAAAGTCAGGTCATAAACAATGCCTGGGCCGTCTGCTGCCGGGAATGTGCCTTTATATTTTTTCTGAATGACAGAACCCTTTTTAGGATCGACCTTCAGCGAGTCGCGCATATTCACAGGCTTGCTCGTTTTCCCCGTTACTTCAGGTAAAGCCGGTGCATCGGGCACTGCTTCTGCTACTGCGACACTTTCTTCTTCTATTAAAGCGGGTTCGGCTGTTTTTTTCCCACTACATGCAGCTAGTAAAGCCAGAGCTGCTACTGCGATAAAATACTTTTTCATTATTCTGCATTTTTATTTATTAGTGACTTTGCCGATATAACAAAAGTCCCCCTGCATTTTGTTTTGCAGGAGGACTTTTTTAACTATATAACAGGCTGTTTCTTACTTTTTATCCGGCTCGTCCGGCTTTTGCAGATATTCGGAAGGGATGGTGGTCGCACTTCCATCGCGTCCGGCAAAATAATGAGGCGACATGATCTCTATACCGGCTTCGTTGAACGTATCCTGTATGTTCTGGTGCAGGTCTGAATAGATCTGCGATAACTGGTCGGCCTCTTTTATATATGCGTTGATCTGGTAGCAGGGATAATAATCCTGTAGTTCCGTTTCCAGCACGAAAGGCTTCGGATGCGGCAAAACGCCCGGCGTTGAACGGGCTGCATCGATCAGTAGCTGATGAACCTGCCGCCAGGGAATATCGTAACCGATACTGACTGTCGAGTGGATGATCAGACCGAACTGCCGGGCGGAAGCACTGTAGTTGACCGTATGTGACGACATGATGAAAGAGTTCGGGATCGTAACCACTTCATTCTTGGGCGTACGGATACGGGTCACGAACGGCGTTTTCTCGATCACGTTACCGGTTGTCTCGTTCAATTTGATGCGATCGCCGAGTTTGAACGGACGCATATAGGTAATGACCAGCCCTGCAATGATATTACCGATCACCGTACTCGATCCCAGCGATACGATCAGTCCGACAAAGACTGATATACCCTGGAATACACCTGAGTCGGAGCCCGGCAGATAAGGATAGATCATTGCGATCATAAAAGCATACAGCAGGAAACGTATGATATTGAAGGAAGGTTGCGCCCAGTCCGGATAGAACCCGGTGATCTTCAGCTTCTCACTCTCTATTTCGTTCGCTATGTATTGGATACCTTTGATGATATATTTTACACAGTAGTAGATGACAATGATAATGAATAGATTGGGGATATATTCAATAACCGATTTAAGAACCATTTTGATCGGTTCAATAATATAAGTGAACAACTTCATTGCCAAGTTCTCCGTCTGCGGGAATATAGCGAACAGCATCGGGACACTGAACATAAGTTGTATCAGCAGTACGATATAACGCAGGATATTATTCAGGAATATAAGTATCCTACCTTGCCGGTGGGTATTCAGAAACTCATAATCGCGTATGGTGATGGAATGGAGCTTGTTCTGTTTCAGCCAGATAATCTTTCGGCGTAGCTTTTTGAACAGATAGTTCGTCAGCTTGAAGAACAGATACTGGACAACCAGTACCAGCACGAATAACGCCACCCGTTTGACAACCTGAAGCAAGCCGTGTTCTTTTTTCAGCGATACGATCTTATCGTTGACAACGGACTGGTATTTTTTAGCCAGGACTTCCCTTTCCGTATTTAACCAAAGGGCGTCCTGGTCTGTGACACTCAGTATTACTTTTTCCCCATACATGATATCGGTCTGGTATTCGCTGTTGAATATATGTACGGAGTCTGTTTTCAAGCTGAGGTCTTTACCGATTTTCAGGATCATGTTAACCGCGTTCTCCGCCCGGTCGTAGGCAGATACACCGCCTCTTTTGGCATAGAAAGTGAGAAGGGTGTCGCTGTCGATGATAAGCGGTACGCCGGGAGTCAGCGTCCGCAGCGAGTCGATGCTGCGGCGTTGTTCTTCCCTCTTAAGCGAGTCGGTAGTGATGTGCATATTCAGCGCATCGTTCAGTTCGGTTCGCAGCATTATCTCGTTCAGTTTCATTTCCTGCAACTGAAGTTCGAGTTCCTGCATCCGGATGGAATCCTGCCGCCGTTTTTCTTCGACAGCCGCCGACGAGTCGACGACTGCTTCGTTCGTTTTGTTCTCTGTAATAACAGCATTCAGTAATCCTTCCGCCTTTTCCCGTATCTGTGACGTAGCCCGGGACGGCATAAGGAATATCGCCGACAATACGGCAATGCATAACATCAAACGTTTCATTGTGTTTTTACTCTAAGCTTTAATTATATGTATTTATTTGCCGCCGGCCGGTAAATGTTTCAACCAGTAGTCGGCCATGCTCTTCCGCAGATGCAATGTCGTTCCTTCGCGTTCGTAGATACCGTGGCTGCGCATCGGGTAACTGATCTGGCTGAAGATCTTTCCGCGTTTCACCAGTTCGTTTACCAGCATTTCGCAGTTCTGGTAATGCACGTTGTCGTCTCCGGTTCCATGTATCAGCAATAAGTTCCCTTTCAATCCTTCGGTGTAGGAAATAGGAGAACCCTTGCGGTAACCTTCCGGATTGTTTTGCGGGGTATTCATGTAGCGTTCCTGATAGATCGTATCGTATAAGCGTTGGTCGGCAACGAATGCGATGGCGATACCCGTATGGAATATTTCCGGATACCGGAACATGCAGTTCAATGTCTGGCTACCGCCGCCGCTCCATCCGGTGATACCGATACGGGTCGGGTCGATGAACGAAAATTGTTTGGCGAGATCCTGTATGCCCCGTGCCTGGTCTTCGGAAGCAAATGTCCCGACCTCTCCGTAGATGCATTTGCGCCATTCGCGTCCGCGCGGTGCATTGGCTCCCCGGTTTTCGATGCTGACGTAGATATATCCCTGGTTGACCATATACTGTGTCCACAGGTCGCCGCCGCCCCATACATCCTGTACGGTCGATCCGGCCGGTTCACCGTAGACCTCGATGATTACCGGATATTTCTTTGACGGGTCGAAGCCGATAGGCTTAATCATGCAAACGTCGAGTTCCAGATCGCCGGATTTCGCTTTGACGAACTCTTTCGGGTTCAGACCCAGCGCGTTGTATTGTTCTTTGGCTTTCGCATTGTCTTCAATCATGCGTACGGATTGGTTTTTCGGGAATGATACCATGTCGATGATAGGTGGTGTTGCCGAGTTGCTATACGTATGTACGGCCCATTTGCCGGTGGGTGACATATTATAACGGTGCTGTCCGGGTTGGCTTTCCGGGCTGAGGCGTTTTACTTCCCCTTTCCCGAACAGGTTGGCACTGTACAGGTAGCGTTGTGTGTAATTGTCGGGCGATGCGATGAAATAAACCAATCCTTTCTGAAGATCGCTGCCTACCGGTTCGATATAATCGAAGTCTCCCTGGGTAACAGGTACGATCTCCTTACCGTCGCGGCTGATGCGGTACAGATGGCGCCATCCGCTGCGTTCGCTTTCCCAGGTGAAATACCGGTTGTTTTTCAGCCACAGGATATTATCGTTCGTGTCGAGCCAGGCGGCATCCTTATCCGTAAAGATATTTTCAGGTGTAGCGTTGCCTATCCGGGCAATCCATACCTTGTTTGTATTCTGTTCCCGGTTCAGTTGCTGGATGAACAGTTCGTTGCTTTCCGGGATAAACTCCATACGTGGAATATAGTTGTTACGTGCATCCCCCGGAATATTGATCCAAGTGGTTGTCCCTCCTTCGGCCGGAACGTAGCCTACTTTTACGGCCGAGTTGCTGGTACCTGCCTTGGGGTAGGGGAAATGCAGGATGGATGCATAGAGCGAGTCGACATTGTTGATGATGTCGAATACGCCGGTTCCTTCCGTATCGCTTTGCCAGTAGGCGATATATTTACCGTCCGGGCTCCAGCGGAAACCGTCGCGGCAACTGAATTCTTCTTCGTATACCCAGTCGAACGTCCCGTTTACGATCGTTTGGCTTCCATCATCCGTCAGCCGGGTTATTTTGCCGGTGTTTATATCTTCCACATAAATGTTATTGTTGGAGACATAAGCAACCCTTGTTCCGTCGGGCGAGAACTTGGCAAACATCATGGATGATTCGGGCAGGCCTTTTCCTAATTGGCGCAGGTTGCCGTCATGCAGGGAAAGCACCCAGTAATCGCCACGGGTATCGTAACGCCATACACGTTTTGTGTTATTGAAGATCAATACTTTATCATTGTCATTACTCCACGATAATCTTCCCATGCCGATCTTCTTGCCGGTCGATTTATCTGTAAACATAGCAGAGGGGATAATCACTTCACGGGCATTGTCTTTGGCGCGGTAGGCTACGACATCCATTCCACCTTCTTCTTTGTTTTGTTCCAGACGGCTGTAGCGTTCTCCGTCTTTCAACCAGTTCATGGCTCCTACGCCTTTGGTCTGGATAAGTTTTCCACTAAGTACATCTTCTAGCTCAAGTGTTTTTTGAGCGGTACACAAACTGCTGCAACAAATAGTAATAGCGGCGGTAACAAATAGTTTATTTAGTTTCATTTGTATTAATTGTGTTTGTTTCTGTATTTGCAAATTACGTAAAGTTCTTTGAGATAACAAAGCGGAACTCTTTATTATTATCTTTGTGGCTTCAAAAGAATTTAATAATAAAATAAAATCGAAGAATGAGATCAATTTATGCAGTCGCATGTTCTGCGATGGTGATGTTGAGTGCGTTTACCGCTTGTAGTAATGACGATAACAACAGTTTTGAATTAACTCCGGAGCAAATAGCTCATTATGAAAAGAACCGTGAGTATATTCGTGAGAAGAAACAGGAGAAAGACGCTGATGGGAAATTGGTTTATGAACAACTGGTGAAGTATGGAGATACAACCCTGTATCGGGTCATTGACAGAAAAGCTGAAACACCTAAGTATCCGACCTCTAGCAGTAATTTGAATTTTGAGTTGGACGGACATTTTATTGATGGAACAACGTTTCAGAATAAGATAAAGGAGAATTTTGTTGTAGGCAACCTGATAACAGGTTTGAAAGGAGTTATTCTTGAGACTTCGGTCGGTGATTCTATTGAAGCAATTTTACCTTCAACTTTAGGTTATGACTATCAGTTGGGTCAGGGGAATATTCCTTTCGGATCTACCTTGATATTTAACTATAGAGTGGAAGAAGCCAAGTAATTCCATACCTGCGACAGCCGGTAAGATATAATAAGCAAGAATGCCGCCTTCGGAAACTCCGTTGGCGGCATTCTTTTATAATAAAGAACTAATTAAGCATTAAGTACTTTTTTGAAACGGGCAAGGAATTCTTTAGCCTCGTCCATTGTCAGGCACAGCGGGGGAAGCAGACGGATCGTGTTCGTTCCGGCAACACCTGTAAATACCTTTTCTTCAAACAACAGTTTGCTGCGTACTTCCTTGATCGACTCTTCAAATTCGATACCGATCATCAGGCCACGGCCACGGATCTCTTTGATACCCGGCAATTTGTGTAATTCTTCGATCAGGAATTCGCCAACCTTAGCGGCATTCTCGATCAGATTCTCATTCTCCATAATGTCCAATACGGCGATAGCTGCCGCACAAGCCAGATGGTTACCACCGAAAGTAGTACCCAGCATGCCATAAACAGGCTTGAACATCGGGCTGATCAATAAACCGCTCATCGGGAAACCGTTACCGATACCTTTGGCAACAGTGATCAGATCCGGTTTGATATCCGCATACTGGTGGGCGAAGAATTTACCGCTACGTCCGTAACCGGATTGGATTTCATCCAGGATCAGGCAAGCCTCGTATTTGGTACACAAAGCACGCAGTTCCTTCATAAAGTTATCTGTCGGAAGCTGGATACCGCCAACACCCTGGATACCTTCTATAATAACGGAAGATACATCCCCTTTTTGCAGTTCCGCTTCAACAGCTGCCGCATCGTTCAACGGAAGATAAGTAACGGCCAGGTCTTCATTTACCGGAGCTATGATCTTCGGATTATCCGTTACGCGAACCGCTGCGGAAGTACGTCCGTGGAAAGCATGCTTGAAAGCGATCACCCGCTTTTTACCGTTATGGAATGAAGCCAGCTTCAAGGCATTTTCATTCGCTTCCGCTCCTGAGTTGATCAGGAAAAGGGAATAATCGTCGTAACCGGAAGCTTTTCCCAGTTTGTCGGCCAGCTTTTGTTGCAGGCTGTTGATTACCGAATTGGAATAGAATCCCAGCTTGTTAACCTGTTCGGTGATAGCGGCTACATAAGTAGGATGGCTATGGCCGACGGAAATAACGGCATGTCCGCCGTACAGGTCGAGATATTCAATCCCTTCGGCATCCCATACATGGCATCCTTTTCCTTTTACGATCTCTATATTAAATAAAGGATATACGTCGAATAGTTTCATAATCTTGTTGTTTAAAAAGCTGACGGTTTGAGATGTAATCCAACAGTCTCTTCCAGACCGAACAGCAGGTTCATATTATGCACAGCCTGACCGCTGGCTCCTTTCAACAAGTTGTCGATCATGGATACGACCAGCAATTTGTTATCATATTTCTGTAGATACAGGAGGCACTTGTTCGTGTTTACTACCTGTTTCAGATCCGGATTCTTGTCTGTAATGAAGGTGAAAGAATGATCGTCGTAATACTCTTCGTAGATACGTTTGATCTCTTCCAGGCTTACTTTACAGTCTACATACGTCGTGGCAAAAATACCACGGGAGAAATTGCCCCTTACCGGTATGAAGTTGATATTGCTTTCGAAGCTATTCTGCAACTGGCGCAGGCTCTGTCCGATCTCTGCCAGATGCTGGTGTGTGAACGGTTTATAGATCGAAATGTTATCGTTTCGCCAGCTGAAATGAGAAGTCGACGAAGGCTTAACACCGGCTCCTGTCGATCCGGTGATCGCATTTACGTGCAACTCTGAATTCAGCATCAGGTGTTTAGCCAGCGGCAAAACGGCTAACTGGATACAAGTGGCAAAACAACCAGGGTTTGCAATGTGTCGGGAGTTGCAGATACGTCGTCGGTTCAGTTCGGGCAAGCCGTAAACGAAATCGTGTTCGTCGCTTTCGATACGGTAATCCATGCTGAGGTCGATGATCCTGACGTTTTCCGGAACGGTATGGCTCTCCATGAATTTCTTTGTGTCGCCGTGGGCGGTACAGAAGAAAAGGAGGTCGATGCTTTCCAGAGGAAGCTGGTCGGTAAAACGCATATCGGTTTCACCAAACAGGCCACCATGAACGTCAGTGATCCGGTTTCCGGCGTTACTGGTACTATTCACAAATGTAATCTCGGCGTCCGGGTGATTAAGCAGCAGACGGATCAATTCGCCTGCCGTATATCCCGCACCACCTATAATTCCAATCTTAATCATATTTCTTCGTCCTTATGGTTGTTATAATACACACGCAGCGGTGTGGAAGTTACTTTGATAAAGCCTTTTGCATCTTCTGCCGTCCAGCCTTTCTGCATTTCACCGTATTCACCGAATTTAGTCTTCACCAGGTCGTCTTTCGATTCTACACCGACGGTGGAGAAAGAAAGCGGGCGAAGTTCGAGTATAGCCGTTCCGTTCACGTTACGCTGTGATTCCTGCAACATGGCTTCGATATCGCGCATTACCGGTTCCAGATACTGGCTTTCGTGCAGGAACATGCCGTACCAGTTGGCTACCTGGTCTTTCCAGTATTGCTGCCATTTGCTCAATGTATATTTTTCAAGGAAACGGTGTGCACCGATGATCAGCATGGGAGCAGCAGCTTCAAAACCTACACGTCCCTTGATACCGATGATCGTATCGCCTACGTGCATGTCGCGGCCGATACCGTAAGCAGCACCGATCTCTTCCACTTTCTGGATCGCTGCGATCTTGTCTTCGAATACTTCACCGTTTACGGCGTGGATTTCACCCTTCTTGAATTCGATGCGCAGTTCTTCGCTACCGGTCTTTTCTACCTGTTTCAGGTAAGCGCTTTCAGGTAAGCCCTGTGCAGAGTCGAGGATTTCGCCACCACAGATGGAAGTTCCCCAAAGACCTACGTTATAAGAATATTTCAGTTTGGTGAAGTCTGCAACGAAACCGTTTTCTTTCAGGTAATTGATTTCGTAGTCGCGTGTCAGTGCCATGTCACGTGTCAGGGTGATGATCTCTACATTGGGAGCCAGCACCATGAATGTCATGTCGAAACGGATCTGGTCGTTACCGGCACCTGTCGAGCCGTGAGCGATTGCGTCTGCACCGATCTCGTTGGCATAACGGGCGATAGCCAAAGCCTGGAAAATACGTTCCGAACTAACGGAGATAGGGTACGTACCGTTACGCAGCACATTACCGAATACCATATATTTCAGACTCTTTTCGTAATATTCTTCTGTTACGTCGATAGTAATATATTTAGTTGCGCCCAGTTTATAGGCGTTTTCTTCATTCTGTTTAAGCTGTTCTTCGCTGAAGCCACCAGTATTGGCACAAGCTGCATATACTTCGTAGCCCTTTTCTTTGGCAAGGTACATTACGGTAAAAGAGGTATCCAAACCCCCGCTGAATGCTACTACAACTTTCTTTTTCATTGTCTGTTTGTTTTTGTGAGTTCCGTATGGGTGTTTCGCGAAACGCCCTTACAAGATCTCTTTTATTATTTATTATTTTTATTTCTCTCGTCTGCTTCCCGTTTGGCACGATGCGGATCGGCCGGGTCGAACAACATGGCTGTACAGATGCAATATTTGCGGCCTGTACGTTCCAGGATATCATGGTTTACACAACCATTGCAACCGCGCCAGAAGGATTCATCGTCTGTCAGGTCGGAAAATGTGACGGGTACATATCCCAGTTCCGTATTCATTTTCATCACAGCCGCCCCGGAGGTCAGACTGAATATTTTTGCTTTCGGCCAACGCATGCGAGCCAGCTGGAAAGTCATATCCTTAATACGTTTGGCAATGCCCAGCCCCCTGAAATCCGGGTGAACGATTAATCCGGAAGTCGTTACATACTGTTTATTTCCCCACGATTCTATATAACTGAAACCTGCAAACTTATCCCCTGCCAACGCAATGACTGCTTTCCCTTCAATCATTTTCTGGGCCACATATTCATGCGTACGCTTTGCGATACCGGTTCCGCGTACTTTGGCAGCGGCCTCAATAGTATCAAGAATTATGTCGACATATACCTCATGAGAGGCATCAGCGATCATTACATCGATTTCTGTTTCTTGTTCCATTTCTCTTAAGCTTGTTCTTAGTCTTCTTTTGTTTATAAACGGAAGATCCGTAGTCTCCCTTATCGCCCTTATATAAAATGTGATAATGCTTTTACTATTCTGTCACGGCTGATCCCTTCGCGCGGGATGATCAGGATCGTGTCGTCTCCGGCTATCGTCCCCAGTATTTCATGCGGAGCATGGGTGTCGATATCCGAAGCAATGCCCATCGCATATCCCGGTCTTGTCTTTACAACAGCCAGATTGCCGGAAAATTCGATGTTGGGATGATGCTGTGTCTGCGTCTTTTTCGGTTGTATCAACGCTGAATAATCAGGCAGACAATATACATAATCTCCGTTCGCATCGTGTACTTTGGCTACTTTCAGCTGCTTGATGTCGCGCGACAAAGTAGCTTGTGTAACCTGAAATCCGCTAGCTTCCAATTCTTTAAGCAGCTCTTCCTGATTACATATCGTCTTCGTCTGTATGATGCGACAAATAGCATCCAATCGTTCCTTTTTTGTACTCATGTTTGTATATTTATGCAAAACGGTTGCAAATATAAAGCGAATAATTGAATAAATATACATTCGGCTCCGGTTTTTTTGCATAATTATTTATCCTATATATCTCTTGAGCAAAAATGCCTTTATAATTGTTCTATTCTTATAAAGAAATGATAATTTTGTATCAGTAAAAACTAAATGAGAGAGATGAAGAAGATAACAGGTTTATTAATGGCGGTATTCTTACTGCTAAGTAGTTGTGGTAGTGTGCCTTTGACGGGAAGAAAACAGGTGTTGCTTGTTTCGGATCAGGAAGTGTTGTCATCTAGCCTGACACAATATGGCGATTATATGAAATCGGCAACGAAATCTACCGATAAGGCTAAGAGTGAAATGGTTACCCGGGTAGGGAAGAAGATTGCAGCGGCCACCGAAGCTTACCTGAAGGCGAATGGAATGGAAAGCGAAATCAAAAACTTCCAGTGGGAGTTTAACCTGGTGAAAGACAATCAGGTGAATGCTTTTTGTATGCCTGGTGGAAAGATCGTAGTTTACGAAGGATTATTGCCTTTGGTGTCGTCAGACGACGAACTGGCTGTCGTGGTAGGACACGAAGTGGCGCATGCCGTTGCCAAACATAGTAACGAACGCATGAGCCAGCAGTTGATGACCCAATACGGCGCAGCTATCCTGGGACAGGCAGTAAGTAATAAAAGTGCAGCCGTACAGACTGTGGCCAATACGGTCTATGGGGTAGGAGCACAATATGGTGTTATGTTGCCTTTCTCACGCAAACATGAATCGGAAGCCGATTATATGGGGTTGGTATTTATGGCAATGGCCGGTTATAACCCGGAAGTGGCGGTGAACTTCTGGCAGAAGATGTCTGCCGGAAAGAATGGTTCGACTCCCGAGTTTATGAGTACGCACCCAAGCGATGCGACCCGTATAAACGATATAAAGAGATATCTTCCGGAGATTGAAAAATACCGGACAAAGAAATAAGACAATAGAATGGGGATTACACAGTGATCCCCATTTTTTTCATCAGGAAGCAGGCATTCATATTCTCTGCAACGCCTTCACGAAGCTGATAGGAGAAAGTCAACTCCTCGTTCGTGATATCTGCTTCAAAGCGGTAATTCTTTATCTGGTTCGGGAATTCCTTTTCCAGTTCGCCCAGCGCCAGGTCGTGTGTGGCGATAATTCCGCAGGTCTGGTAAGACACCAGCTGTTTCATCAGGGCCAACGAACCTTTCTGCTTATCGATGGAATTGGTTCCTTTCAATATTTCATCCAGGATAATAAATAACTTTTCTCCCTGGTGCAAACGATCGATGATCATTTTCAGGCGTTTCAGTTCGGCAAAGAAATAAGACTCGTTGCTCACCAATGAATCGGAAGTACGCAGGCTGGTCACCATCTTGGCCGGATATACAGTCAGCGAGTCGGCATAGACCGGAGCCCCGATGCAAGCCAGCAGATAATTGACTCCTACAGTACGCAGATAGGTACTTTTACCGGCCATATTCGCCCCTGTAATGATCAGGAACCACGGACTTTTCTCGATGGATATATCATTCCGTACACAAACATCGCGACGAAGCAACGGATGCCCCAACGCTTTACCGCTCATTTTGAAATAAGCGTCTGCTATTTCCGGATAAATATATCCCGGATGGTTGAAGGCAAATCCTCCCAGCGAACTGTAAGCATCGAAACGTCCCAGGGCATCGAACCAACGGGGAATGTCTTCCGCATGCTGTTGTATCCAATTTTCCAACCTCATGGCTGTCCGCGTATCGCGTAAGATAAAGATGTTGAGGATAATTCCGATGAAACTGACGCGTTGGTCGAGAGCTCCGATACATTTCGACAGCTTCTTCAACGCTTTCGATGCTGTCCCGTCTACCCCGGTAAACAGCTTGCTTATTTCCGACAATTCAGCCGATTTGAAAGCATCGCCTTCTATGCTTTTGATCAACAAGGAATAGGTAGAAAGTATCTTTTCCATCTTATTCACGGAGTTGTGAAGGTCAGTGATCTGTTTTGCCCGGATATTCGCAATAAGAAGTGCAATGGCAAAGAATATTCCGAAGGCAGATAAACCGATCACCTCCAATGCCAAACCTATAAATATAGCGACCCAGATGGCGGGAACAATCCAGATCAGGCATTTCCAAAGTGTCTTTGTAATAAAGTGGGGAGTATGCCGGGTCAATGAAGCTAAAGCACCTACGTCTCCTTTCTCTTTCGGGTACAGCCTTCCGGTGACAAAGAAATGTTGCCTTAGCTGGGTGAGCGTGCTTAGTTCCAGGATGGCTTCCTGGCGTTTGCCTATTTCCTGCTTGTCGGTCAGCGGATTGACAAACCAGTCGATAAGCGTCTCTTTCCCTACCGCTGTCACTGTCCGGTTGATCGACTGGAAGATCGAACGGTTGCCGAACAGGTCGAGATCCAGGCTGAACGAATGGTCGGCCGAACTCTTTTCCGGTGCTCCGTCGAAAGCGCTGAAATCATAATCCAGCCCCTTCAATTCGTCATTGCATAATTTCACTAAGGTGTCTGCATATTCCTTTAAATAAGACAGATGTGTATGATAAGCCATTAATGCAATGAATGGGATAATGAACAATACGACTGTTCCGGCCAGCACTTGCCAGCCTTCCGCTTTCAGCAACCATATAGCTGCCACAAGGCCGGCTACCAGTAACAGGCGGATCGTTCCGCATAAATGCATTTTCTTTCTCAGACTATCCGAACGGCGTGTATAAGCTGTAATCGTTTCCTTATAATATTGGTATACTTTTTCCATGCGGACAAAGATATAAAAAATGAACATACCAGTTAAGAATTGGTTATTAATAAAAGGCAGGTTGCTGAAATGACTATAATTCAGATGATTTGGGAGAATCGTCTGTTTGTGGTAATAGTAACTTTGTTCTGTCTTGTAAAGTTTATATGATAACGTTTATGAAAAAGATAGCTTTGTTTCTGTTGGTATTGTTCATCCAGGGTTTTGTGAAAGTAACAGCCCAGGTACTTGTGAAAGATCCTAAGATGGAATATAATGCAGATAGTGTGCGTGCCGTATTGGATAAGGCTCCTTATTTTTCGCTGTTCAAGGATAACTATTTTATCGGTGGTACGACGATCGGCCATAAGCCGACCGCAGCCAATTCGGATGTGAAGTTCCAGTTGAGTATCGCCCAGCGGTTAACCAAGAGTAAGCTGCCTTTCGATACCTATCTTTTCATCCAATATACACAGAAAGCCTTTTGGAATGTCTTCCAGAAATCTCTCCCTATGCGCGACCTGAACTTCAACCCGGGAATAGGCTTGGGGCATTTGATCATCCATCACAATAAATATATAGGTAAAGGCTATCTGATGCTGGAACACGAATCGAACGGGAAAGACAGTACGGCTTCGCGTAGTTGGAACAAGGTTACATTTGCTGCGGCTGTCGTTCTCAATAAAAACTGGGAAGCCCAGTTTAAAACATGGATACCGATTGTGGATGGTAAGTATAATAAGGATTTGTTGAAGTATAACGGTATATTCCAGGTGGCAACCAATTTCCGGACAGACAATAAGCGGTTTAACTGCGGAGTGATCCTGACGAAACGCAAAACCTGGCTCAGCTTTAATACACAGGTCGAGTTAAGTTATAAGTTCAACAATAACGAGAACCAATATTTTTTCCTTCAATATTATAACGGTTACGGTGAGAACCTGCTGGAATATAACCACTTTAAGAGTATGCTGCGGATCGGTTTTGTGATAAAACCGCAGGATTTCAGTATCTATTGATGAATAATACGGGAAACTCAGTAAGGATTCTCACGAAGACTTACTGAGTTAATAAAATCATCAATGTATGTAGAAAAACTTTATTCTATGGCTGATGAACTAGCCGTTGTAGGCCAGTACGGATTCTGATACAGATAAGTACTCTCCAAAGTTCCGTCGGGTGAAGCCAGTGTCATATCCAATACGGATATCGGAGACAGATAATAGGCTTTCATCCATTGGTAACCATCCCATACCTCATTATTTTCCTTAATAACCCGGTAAGGACGTAAGAACTTACTGTCGCTATGGTTGGAAACATTTGCAGAAGATACGCCTGCACTTTGTTCGATCAAACCGGATTCGGATGTCGTATTTCCGGCTTCGTCTACTTTCAGGTATTTTTTGTCCTTGTACATTTCTGTCCAGAAATTCACACCTTCAGGGATGTATTTACCCATATTTTCAGTGAATAATGCATCGAATGCCCTCCAGCGTAACAGATCTCTCCGCCTGAAACCTTCACCGATAAACTCGCAACGGCGTTCACGACGGATATTGTATAAGGTTGCATCTACTTTCCGGGAACCGGAGTATACGGCCCAGTCCGATTCTTTTGAAAGATCGGTGGCTGAAATTGTTTTGGAGAAATCAGGATCTACACCTGCCCGTTCGCGTATCTGACGCCAATAAGAGGCCGCTGTATTATCGATCGATCCATTCTTCTCATAAGAAGCTTCTATATAGTTCAAATAAGCTTCTGCCGCACGCGCGATTACCAAACCGTTCGTACCGCGAATACCATTGCTGATCTGATTCATGTCATAGCAATAATGTTTACGGATACGGAAGCCGGTACGGTCGCGGTGTTCTGTCAATCCGATTACATTCGGAGCTTCAAAATAACGGATGGAATCGTTGTTTGATAGTACAGTCTTTTCACCGAAAAGGAACAATTGTAAACGACCGTCACGTTCTGTTTTTTGATCATCAATACTTATATCTCCTTTATAACCGGAATTGGAGGCATAAATAGGCAAACCGTTCTCCATCAGGAATGCATCGACATAGCTTTTAGTCATACCATTATTGCCGCCTTCGAGAATATAAGGCATATATCCGTGTGTCACACTCAAGTCTGCATCGAATTGTCTCCATAAAAGGACTTCATCTATAGAGCTGGGATTCGGCATACAGAACATCTCAAAATAAGAGTTCCAGCCATACAGCTGATTAAGTGTGGGATTCAATACTTTTGTATTTGAGATCAAAGAATGATTGTCTGCCACTTCTTTTGCTGCACTCATGGCCTCTGTGAGGAAATAATTGATATCACCTTCAATGTCAAATGTTTTACCCTGATTGTATGACATGGCAGCTCCCGGCCATCCCTGTTCACCCGGGACACGTGGAGTCCCTTTATGATATTTCTCAAATGTACCTTCAAATAAGGCCACTCTCGATTTCATCAATAAAGCAAGTTCTCGGCTGATGCGTACCTTGTTATATGAACTACCGGCCTTCAACATAGAAATGGCCTTATCAAGGTCTTCCAGAATGAAACGGGCAACTTCATTACGTGGAGCACGTTTGCTGGCTTCTATCAGTTCGGCTGTCTGATCCGGATATACCTTCGTAATAATCGGGAAATCTCCGTAACTTACCAGGCGGTCGAAGTAAACAACGGCACGCATGTAATAAATTTCGCCGATATATTGCTTTATATCCTCTTCGGCACCTGTAATTGTGCCGGCTTCATATTTTGGTAAAACAGTTTCCAGAAAATAATTCATGGAACGGATCAGGCTGAAATCTATTTTTGAACTTGAAGGAACCAGCCAACGTCCGGGAGCAAAATAGTTTGTGTTTGCTTCACCGACTATCATATTGTCCGTATCGCCATCTGCATTGATTGGGCCTGCATTATACCCTCCGGCATAGTCGGCAATTATAGTCGTATAGTAGTTTACGGCATAGGCTGCCAATTCCTCTGCAGAATTGAAATATTGTTCCGGCGTAATGCTCGAGATCGGTTTTCTGTCCAGGAAATCGTTACAAGCCGGCATCACTAATCCTATGGTTGAAACCATCGAACAGATACATATGTTTTTGAAATTCAGTTTCATATAATTAATAATATTTAGAAGTTAACATTCAAGCCTACAGATATTGTACGCGACAACGGATACAGTTTACCGTCACCCCAATCGCCACCCAATGTTTCAGGATCGAATACACCTGTGATATCCGAGAAAGTCACCAGGTTATCACCGGATAAGTACACACGTACAGAAGACATTCCTGCTTTGGATACCCATTGTTTTGGCAGTGTATATCCTATCTGTAAATTCTTCATACGGATATAAGCGGCATTTTGTAAATAACGTGTCTGCCTGTATTGGTTTTTGCCTCCGTCGAAGCTGGCACGCGGATAATAAGCATTCAGGTTTGCTCCGAGCGGATCATTCTCGCCACGCCAGAAATCCCAATGCTCGGTAAATCCGGCAGATTGCCACTGACCACCGTTGGCTCCCCAGAAATAAGCTCCGTCCAACCAATAATCACGTTTTCCTATACCCTGTAAGAAAACAGAGAAGTCGATACCTTTCCAGGCAGCATCCAATGTCAGACCGAAATTATAACGAGGCGTGCTGTTACCGATTATTTTCATATCGCCCGGATTATCTACTGTGTTGGCGCCATTGTTTACTATACCGTCGCCATTCAGGTCGGCGTACATGATATCACCTGCACTCCAGCTGGAACCCCAGCTTGGTTTGTTGTTGACCAGATGCGCATCCATTTCTTCCTGTGTTTGCGCAATGCCTACTGTCGTATATCCCCAGATTTCATTCAGTTTCTTCCCGCTATAATGGCCGGAAGCCAATGTTTTCGAATCATTCGGATAATTCATGATTTCCTGTTGGGCATCGGACAATACAAACTTTACGCCGTAGCTGAAATCGCGGATACGGTCTCTCCAGGCGAGTTCCAGCTCGAAACCGTAAGATTTCATGTCGGAGTTATTGATCTTCGGAGCATCGGCGCCTAATACGGAAGGTAATTCGGGAGCCGGGCCGATCATGTCATACGTGTAACGGGTGAAGTAGTCCCATGATCCTGTCAGACGATTATCCAATAAAGACCAGTCTAATCCGATATCCCACGATTCGATTGTTTCCCAGGTTTTCAAAGAACTGACGATACCCGGCAGTCCGGCAAGATTGGGCTTTGAGCCACCTACCAACCAGGAACCGTTTGCCGTACTGGTCGGCATTGTCTGGTAGAAAGGATACCAGGCATCTTTTGTATCGGTGTTACCTAATTGTCCCCATGATCCTCTGATCTTTAATGTGCTTATTGTATTAGCCAGATCTCCGAAGAATGCTTCACGTGCAATGTTCCAACCGGCAGAGAATGACGGGAAGAATCCCCAGCGTTTATCTCCGATGAAACGGGAAGAACCATCGTAACGTCCGTTTAGTTCGACCATATAACGATCTTCGTAATTATAGTTGATACGACCGAAGAAACCGGCAACGGAGTTCTCCGCCCGTCCTCCATTCACTTTCTGTTCAGCTGTGGTCTGGCCCAAGAAAGGAGTTTCGGGAGAGATCAGTTTATCGCCCTGGCCGGATGTGCTGTCGTATTTTGTTAGCTCGGCATTGAATCCGACCATCGCTTTGATAAAATGCCCGTTGATCGTTTTCGAATAGTCGGTGTAGATGTTGGTTGTAAAGTAATCTTCCGTATAGCGATATTCATTCACACGGCTGGCACCCGGAGAATAAGAAGCTCCTCCGTCCCAACTGATGTAATAGGGGCTTCCGTCTGCATAATGGGCTGACACCGGTAAGACTGCATAATGTTGATTATTATTATAGGTACGCATATTGCCGTCGGCGTGGATGAACCAGTCTTTTATCGGTTCGAATACAAAGCCCAACTGCTGGGTATAATAATTCTTCTGATGTGTTTGAGTACCTCCGTCACGCATCTGAAGCAATTCCATACCATCTGTCAGGTAACCGTTATCATCGTAAACCGGGCAGGTCGGCCATCGGCGTGCAATATTATGGAAGAATAATCCGGTCATATAGGTCGGACGGTCATAATCTTCACGTGTCCATTTGTTAGTATAATTCATCGTTGCCCAATCGGTCAGCTTGGCTGATATTTTCGCATCGATTGTATAACGGTTGAATTTGTCTTCTCCGAAGCGGATCAAACCATTCTGGTTCATGAAGCTACCACTTACACGGTAAGTCACTTTATCACTACCTCCGCTGACACTTAAATTATGCTCATGGGAAGGAGCCCAGTCGCGGTAAACTTCTTTAAACCAGTTTGTATTGGCGTTGGCTCCTGAGTACATATTCCATTTACCTTCAGAATTCGGTGTAGACACAGTTGTTATCTTTCCTGCCTGATAGTCAATGATGCGTTGCATAACTTCCGCACTGAATACGGCGCTTTGACCGGCATTAGCCGCTGCAGCATTGAAATATTGTGCAAACTGATAAGAATCCATCATTTCGGGGATCTGTAGAGCATCGGTAAAACGGACATTTCCGGAATAGCTTACGTTTGTTTTTCCAGCTTTACCCCCTTTGGTCGTAATCATAATTACACCGAATGAAGCACGTGCCCCGTAAATGGAAGCCGAAGCTGCATCCTTCAAAACCGAAATCGATTCGATGTCGTTCGGATTGATTGCGTTCATGTTGCCTTCAATACCGTCGATCAGGATAAGTGGAGATGATCCTGATCCGTCACCAATTGTGCCGGCACCACGGATGTTTACATTTAATGTATTATCTAATGTACCTCCACCACTGTTTACGGAAAAGTTTAAGCCGGGAACAACCCCTTGTAAGGCTTGCGATACATTCTGTACCGGGCGGGATTCGATAACATCGGCATTTACCATACTGATGGAGCCGGTGAGGTTTATTTTCTTCTGTGTTCCGAAACCTACCACAACGACTTCGTCAAGTGTTTGTGTGTCTTCCTTTAATTGTACTTTAATTACATCCTGACCGATATATTTTACTTCCTGAGTAATATAACCGATGAAAGAGATTATGATGAAATCTCCTTTTTTTACATTGTTCAACGTAAAACCTCCATTCATATCGGTTACTGTTCCGTTTGTAGTACCTTTTACTATGACGGATGCACCGGTTACAGGCCCGAACTCATCTTCAATGACTCCTGTAAGTCTGCCTGTTTGTTGTGTGGTAGTTGTTGCTGCACTGAATTCGGAGGCGTGGAGTTGTTCTCCATAAGAAAGAGCTAATGATAGCAGCAAGAAACTAACTGTTTGCATTTTTTTAAGCATACGAGTGTTTTTAATTTTGTTTAAATTAAAGCCTATTAACTTTAAGGTATTCTTAAGTTAACCAGTTGTTTACGCATAAAGCGCGGGTCATTTCATACTTATTGTTTATATTAGTTCTGATAGAACTAGGGCATTTTGAGAAGAAAAGCCTGTTTGGTTCTGTTACTTAATGATGAAAAATGGTCTTTTAAGCCCTTTTTATATTGAATTTCGCAATGTTTGTTTAGTTTTATTTTTAATATATTTCATATTAATTGGCGTATTCTTTAATTATTTTGTCTGAAAAGCAAAATATTAAAAAATATAATGTATATTTGTACCCGAAATGATTTAGTTCTATCAGAACTAAGGTGCTAATAGGTTCTTTTTACCGAAATTTATCCATCCTGGTTTATCCCCTAAAATTCAAGCTTTATACTATACTCGTTTGGAAGAGAGGAAAATTTTATGGTACGCTTGATGAAAGTCTATCTAATTTCTTCTTTCATTAATCTGCAAGCGTTACATGAAATAATTGCTTGTAAAATATCATATAATCTAAATAAAAACTATATTTGTAGTGTCACATGGAAGGATTATAGCGATAATCTGTTTTGTGGCAACATATATTTAGAAGTAAAGCATTTTTGCGATATTATCCTAGGCGTACAGAAGTCCCCCTTTGTATCCAACTCTGGGATAATAGCAACAAAATGCCCATGTCAATTGTATATACTTATGTGTATAAAATATGGCGTGGGCTGTTGTCTATTATCAGAGTTGTGGGCGTGGGGACGCCATGTACGTCAGGTAATAGCAGCAGTTCCACGCCTTTTTTGTGTCTTGAAACTACTGCTTTCTGTTATATCTGCTTTTATATTAATTTTTTCCAACTAATTAAGAGGGTGTACATCAGTTACTATCGCAACTGCCCGTCCGTGAGGATATGGCAGTTGATTTTTGACAACGAAAACAGGAGCTAGTATGATTAAAAAAACTTATCTGACAAGAGAAATGTTGCAGTCCAGAGTGAAAGAACTGGAAGGCGCTATGAAGCACATGGCTGTAAACAGTAAAGGCTTGGAATATGAAAATGTCCGTTTGAAGAGATTACTTTATAAATCCCTCCATATCGGTATTAATGCCGACGATATCGACCAGTACGATTATTCCGGCATTATCCTGGAAGAGGCTGCCAAAGAGCTTTCTTTGTCTATTCATTGCCTTGAATTATCCACCCGCGTAAAGAACGGCCTTACTGCCCTTGAAATAAAAACTGTAGCAGACCTTCTCCACGAAATCCGCGATTACAAGATGGAACGTATCAAGGAAAGGCGTATGCTCGGCAAGAAATCGGTTGCTGAGATACTGGTCGCTTTGCGCAAGAAAGGGTGGGTGGATAAGTATAACAGGTGCTATTTGTTTGGGTATCTGTGAAGGTAACAGATGTTCTGTCTTGTCTTTTTTCCCCACAATTTTTATCTACGTGGGGAATTATTCCCACTACTATGGGGAATACTGCCCACCTGTGTGGGGAATATTACCCATTTAAGTGGGGATTATAAGTAATAAAGGCCTAAAAGTATACAATTTCTTACCAATCGTATTGCTCTACATATTGGTCGAAAAGCGGATCGGTATGGATACCTTGTCGCATAAAGATCATACGAATGATCTTTTGTTCGTCTGGAGTAATCAATCGTTCTTTCTTCTGGATGCGATAAAGGGTTCCTTTACTAAAATTTGCATTTATTGCCCGCTTGATGGCAACAGCTTTATTATGAGGTAGATCGTCCAGTAAATGAGTAATACCCAAAGCGTACCTGTCCTTTTGATCTGCTTTGAAAAAGGGGCAGTTATCTGCTTGTGGCGTCGTGCAATCGGGGTTTATGATCGAGAAAACTGTCCGTTCCGGTGTAAGTTGTTTCGAAACGAGATAACGCAGGCACTTCGTAGAGTGCTTGCATTGTTCATTCAGACAGTAAGCAAATTCATAAGGGACGGATTCGTATTTTGATTCAGGTTTCATGTGCGTTGTATTTAGTTGAGGTAAACTTACGGTTTATTTTTGGAATATGGAGGATATACAGTGGGAAAATAATATGTAGATATTGTTTTTTCAACGCTGCATGAATAATATATGGTAAAAGTTCTTGCTGAGAATTATACTTTTGTATATTTGTGAAAATAAATTTAATTGAATATGAGATTTAAACTAACCTTACAAGTACAACCGCATGCTTTAGGACGTGAATTACCTCTGAATTATAGCTATGAGTGTAGTGCTGCAATTTATAGGATATTGTCCCGTAGTGATGAAAATTACTCGTTATGGCTGCATGAAAATGGTTTTATTACCGGTGGAAAACGTTTCAAATTATTTACCTTTTCAAATTTCATAGTTCCCCAATATGGAATAGACAAACAACGCCAGCGTTTAATAATAAAATCGGATACTGTTGAATGGTTTATTAGCTTTCTACCTGAGAAAAGTACGCAACAGTTTATAGAAGGTGTATTTCGTCAGCAGGGCTTTCAGATTGCCGATAAAATATCGGGAGTCGAGTTTCAGGTGCGTGAGGTACAAGTTATGCCGCCACTAAACTATCAGAGAGAGATGTGTTTTGAGACATTATCTCCTGTTTGTGTTTCAAAGCGTAGGGATGATGGGAAATCTGACTATCTGTCTCCTTCCGATCCTTCCTATGTGAGAGGACTCCTTACGGGGTTGTTGGCTCGTTATGATGCTTATTATGGAAAAGAGTATGAGGGGGAAGTCTATTGTGATTTCCAGGTGCTCAATGAACCAAAGTCTGTTTTAGTAAAGATAAAAGCAGGAACACCTCAACAAACATTTGTACGTGGCTATCGGTATCGTTTTAAAGTAAGCTTACCGGAACCTTTGATGAAGATCGGCTATGAAAGCGGATGGGGAGAGAAAGGGGCGATCGGGTTTGGAGCCTTGGGAGTAGTTGAAATATGAGATTGCATGAAAAACCCCAAATGCGGGTTGGGCATTTGGGGTAGGAGTGCGATTCTCGAAATTGTGTATATATTTCAATTCTACCTATGACAAAGGTATACGGTAAAATTGTAGTAGATGTCTGTCTTTAGTTTTTTTAGCAATCTTGCTTTTTTATCCTGAAATTAATTATAAATTCGATATTGTATATATTGGATATATGAATAATAATCTATAGATTTGCAAAAATTATAAATAATAATATGAAGAAAACATATGTGAATATCGAATACAGCACTCTCTTGGAGCCAACCGGAGATCCTTTTATTGATTCAGGAGGGTATGTGTTGAAGGCTTTGTCTGATTATTATCCTGAATATGATGTGTTGGAATTAATCATGTTAGCAACTAAAATATATGTGGATAATTGGGATGCGAAGATAAATCCGTTTTTTCTGAATTCAAAGATAACACAACCTGCTTTTAAAGTTGAGAAGAAAAAAGAAGAAACGAAATTATACTTTTTGGGGCTTTTGGAAGAAACTCTACCGTATATTATAGGCCATTGTAGAGTTACTGGAAAAAAAACGAAACTTTTTCCGGCAGGTAGAGATAATACGGTCTTATCCGGTTCTGGTACGTTCGTGAATTTTCATAACTCTTTTGATACAGGAATTATGTTGTCGAAAGAAGCATTGATACGATATCATTTTCTTCCTTTAGGATGTGAGTTGCTTCAAGGCAGAGTATGTGTGATTAGTAGTACAAATCAGCCAACTACTGAGCTGTATGCAAAAGAATGTTGTGATAGAATATTATATGATCTAGGACAGAATGCTTCTCAGGGATTATTAAGAAATGAGTCTCGATCCCCTGGTACGGCTATATTTAGATTTTTGGATAAGGTGCTTATACATTATGCAGATAATAATACCGGAAGTGAATATATAACACTTTATCATTTTACAAACTTTGGAGCAAGTCCTGATGTACAAATTTATACGCTTCCGTCCCAAGCCTTTAATTTTTATAAAGAAACACGTAAAGCGCAATACAAAGCAAATTGGAATATTTTTGTGAATCATCATTATAGATGTTCCGATTATAAGAAAATACAATACAACGATGAGGCAAATTCTTTTATAGCTTTAGATAAAAAGCAGGAGATAAGTATAAATGAAGATGATTTCAAGTTTTGGAGAAATACCATTTATGACAAATTACTGATAGGAGCAAATATTATTAGTGACGTCAGAAAATGGAGTATACATCATCATTTTGATTTAGATCTATTAGAGTGTTATTTAATTAATATACAGAATATGAAAAAGGAGACTGTTGACAAAATAAATCAAATAGCAGATTTTATTCTTAGCTATAATTCGGAAGTAGATATGAAAAAGGTTTTGACAAAATTGAATGGCGTGAAGAATCCATATTTGTTAAGACGATTTGTATTGAAAGTAATAGAAGATAATTATAAGAGAGGAAATGAAATGCCTCTTGTTACTGTAGAAGATTATGTAGATTTCTTATTTCCAGATTCAAACTCTTGGATGGAAACACGCGATGTTCTATTGATTTCAATTTATCAGAAATTACATGAAAGACATTTGACTGTGGAAGTAGAAGAAACAACTTTCGATGAGAAAGAATTTGGCGATGATGAAATTTAACCTTATAATATAAACAATATGAATGAAAATTTGAAAGTTCAGGGATTTTACCTGATAGATGTGGATGTAGTGGCTTTGAATAATGCCGGAAAGAACATGATGTCAAATTTTGATAACGCAGTATCAACTAAGAGTATTATCAAGAATGGTCGTAACTATACTTATGTATCAGGACAAGCTGTGCGTTTTTGGTGGCGTGATTCTTTACAAAAGAATTGTGGCTGGAAGCTTTCTCCAGTAATTCGCGAAGATAAAATAGCATATACAAATGCTAATCCGATAGAATATCCGGATGATGATGTCTTTGGATATATGAGAGCTGCTTCTGAGGAGATTATTGATGATAAGGGAAAAAAGAAAAAGGTGAATGTAACTGTAACGAGGGTATCTCCTTTAAAAAATTCAGCAATAGTGTCGGCCTGTGCTGTGCGTCCGGTTGAAAACTGGTCAAGTATGGCACGTCAGGATGGTGATTCAGTACCTTATGGAAAACAGGAATATAGTGCAATAATGAAGGGCATGTTTAGCTTGGATTTGAATATGATTGGAACTTTCTCTAATTATAATAAAACAGGTTTTCAAAATCTTTCCCAAAAACTGAAAGATGAAGCTATGGGAAATGGCTGTATTGAAAAAAATGATCCTTTTGTTACTGGACAAAAATTGATTCAACTCCCATTAGAAACTCGTGTTCAACGGGCTAGTGATACGATTAAGGCTTTAAAAAATATTTCTGGTGGAGCTATGCAAACCAATAATATGGGAGATGTAACTCCTAAATTTATAATTCTTGTATCGACTAATTCCGGTAATCATCCTTTCTCTCACGTTGTGTCAAGTTATGGTGACCGGGATGAGATGGTTAAGTTGAATATAAAGGGGATAAGAGAAGTTATTAATGAGTATCATGACGATTTTATCGGAAAAATTTTCATAGGAAGAAGAAGTGGCTTTTTTGATGAGCAGGATGATGCTTTGATATCTTTACAACAGGAATATCAGAATGTTATTGTCTATGGGCCTGTGAATGCAATGATTGATGCTTATTGTGAGCAAATAACTAATCAGATAAAATAATGAAGGCTTACCGTATTAAAATAAGTTCATGGACTTCAAGTTTTCGCTATCCCAATATTATATCCGGGTTCCAGCCTACATTGCTTGTTCCTCCCATTAGTACGGTATTGGGTATTTTGAATGCTTGTGCAGGTAAATATCTTGTCCACAGTGAATTGTTTTTAGGCTATTATTTTGAATATGGTGGAAAATCTGTTGATTTGGAAACAATCTATCAGGTTGAACTAGACTCAAAAAACATACCCAAAAATCAAGTGAAATCCAATGTGATTAGAAGAGAATTTCTTTTTGAGAACTGTCTGTATCTTTATTTAGTTGACTTAGAATTGGTGAGATACTTTCGTAATCCCTACTATTCTATTTTGTTAGGAAGAAGTTCGGATTTGGCTTCTGTCGACTCTATAGAAGAGGTCGAATTGAATGAAGTTATAGATGCATACATGATTAAAGGACAAATTGTACCTTTTAAAGGAAATTGCTTACCGGGTGTTATACAGGCATTGCCAAAATATTTTACGGAAACGATACCTCGTAATAACATTGGAACTGAAGCTTATTCTGTTATACCATATAATGCAGCTGATGTACAAACAGATTTGACTGCGTATAGAGACTGTATCGAAGAAAAACAAATTGATATTTATTTTCATCAGTTGAATTTTACTGAATATATATGAATGTGACTCTTCCTCGGAAACCTGAGGTTTTGGCTAAATCAGAACCTCAGGTTTCTTTAAAACAGCATATAGATGATTGTTTAATCATTTATGAACAGTTGGTTAAGTGTTTTCCTAATCTGCCTTTAATGGATCATAAAGTATTTTGGAAAATAGTGCATGACAGTATCATATTTCATGATACAGGTAAGTCGCATAGTGAATTTCAGCGCATACTTTATAAATACTCACCAAATGCCTGGAACCATCAAAGGCATGAAATATTTTCACTTTACTTTATTAAACAAGCCAATATTCCAGATAAATGGAAAGAACTCATGTATTATGCAGTGATAGGACATCATAGAAGTATAGATGAAACATATGAATTTGTTCTTGATAATTATGTATCAGTTGCTCGACCAGGTTGGTATTCGTGTGATAATCTGTCTTTTAAAGATGAGTGTGGAAAGTTATGGAGAAATAAAATTTGGAAGATCTTAAATGTGTATGGTTTTCAAAAGATCAATGATGATGTTATAGATATTGTTTCTCTTGTAAAATCATACCATCATACTCCTTGTAGTTTGTCGGATAGTGTATTTATACGATGTTTATTGCTGATTGGATTTGTGAAACAATGTGATCATTTGGCATCTGCTGGTATTACAAGACTTTATAAATTGTCTGATGCAAATTTCTCTTTTTTATTTGAGTATCCTTTATATAAGCATCAAGAAGAATCATATAAACTCAGTGGTAATGTAATCTTATCGTCTCCAACCGGATCAGGAAAAACAGAGACATCTATTTTATGGCTAAAACGTCAATTAGGAAAGAGAGGTGAAGGTCGAATATTTTATATATTACCTTACACTGCTTCCATTAATGCTATGTATGAAAGACTAAATATGAAGTTTAACGAAGGTTATATGTCTAGTGATACTCATTGGGTTGGAATGCTTCATGGAAAACTGTCACAATATATTGAGAATAAGATATCATCGGATAAATCTTGGAATGCAACGGGAAAGGAACAGCTTATACAAGATTTTAAAACATTAGTTACTCCAATGAAAATAGTTACTCCTTTTCAGTTGTTGAAGTATTTATTTGGACTAAAAGGTTTTGAAAAGGGAATGTCGGAATGGTCAGGTGGATATTTTATTTTTGATGAGATTCATGCTTATGATAGTAAAACATTTGCTCAGATTATAGTTTTATTAGAATTTTGCTTGCAATATATGAATGTAAATGTTTTTATAATGACTGCAACTTTACCTTCGTTTATGTTGCATATTTTAGAACGGGCAATAGGAGAACATAGCAGAGTTATTGCGGATGAAAATTTGTACAATAAATTTGATAGGCATAAAATTAGTATCGAAGAAGGAGTATTACAGGATTCATTAGATTTAATTCAAAAGGATCTTGATGAGGGAAAAAAGGTTCTTGTTGTATGTAATACAGTAGAACAGGCACAAAATGTCTATAAAAGTCTCTATATACAGGAAAGCAAATTATTACTTCATGGCTCATTTAATGCAGAAGATCGTAATAAGAAAGAGGTTAAACTTCAAAATGAGGAGGTACGGCTATTAGTAGGAACTCAGGCAATAGAAGTCAGTCTGGATATTGATTATGATACGATTTATACAGAACCAGCACCTTTGGATGCATTGATTCAACGTTTTGGTCGAGTGAACAGGAAACGTCAAAAAGGGCTTTGTGTTTGTCATGTTTTTGATACGCAAAATGAAAAAGATAAGTTCATTTATAATGAAGCTGTTGTTTCTCGTTCGATAGAAATCCTCCATAAAATAGAGGAAAAAGATAAAGGGATCATTCATGAGAAAGACTTACAAGCATATATTGATAAGGTATATCCAGATTGGGAGGATTGTCAGAAAGAGGATTTTGATATAACTTATGAAATGTTGTCTTTAAGTATACGTAATCGATTGAAGCCTTTGACTTATGATGAAAAATCGGAGGATCTGTTTTATAAACAATTCGATGGCATTAAGGTTCTTCCTGTTTGCTTAGTACAGCGATATCAAAAATACCTTGATTCATACCAATTAATAAAGGCTGAAGGATTATTGGTTTCAATAAGGGAGAGTCGTTTTTTTGCATTGTTAAAAAATAATGAAATAAGTAGAGAGACTTTTTGTTATACTAAAATGAATGATGACAGACTCAATAATAAATCTATTTTGGTTATGAAACGCGCTTATAATGAGGAAATAGGGCTTCAGATATCCAAAATAGACAATATGAATGAACAATTATTTTTATGAATAACTATAATTAGACCTGTTATGCAAATCACCGGAACACATTTCAATTATTATCAAATATGCAAACGAAAACTTTGGTTGTTTGCTAATGGTATCAATTTTGAGCATACTTCAGATTTGGTGTATGAGGGAAAATTGATCCATGAAGATTCTTATCCACAACGTTCAAGTAAATATGAAGAGGTTGAGATCGATGGGATTAAAGTGGATTATTATGATGCAGCGAACAAAGTAATTCATGAGATAAAAAAATCTGATAAAATAGAAACAGCACATGAATGGCAGTTGAAATATTATTTATATGTCTTTGAGCGTAATGGTATCGTTGGTTGTTCCGGTATTTTGGAGTATCCCACTTTGAGACGGACAAAACAAGTCGTGTTAAGTGATGTTGACAGGGAGGTGCTGGAAGATATGAAAGGAGAGATCAGCAAAATAATTCATTCAGAGACTTGCCCTCTTAAAGATAAAAAGCGTATCTGTAAAAACTGTAGTTATTATGATTTTTGTTATACTGTAGAACCTGATGATTTATGAAAAAGACATTTTATTTGTTCAATCCCGGAATATTGGAGCGAAAAGATAATACCTTGAAATTTATTCCTTATTCAGATGACGAGGATGGACGAGAGGTTTTGGGGACTCCCCGGTATTTGCCTATTGAAGATATCAATGAATTTTATGTGTTCGGCTCTTTGCGTGCCAATAGTTCATTGTTTAATTTTCTGGGACAGAAAGATATTGCGATGCATTTCTTTGATTATTATGAGAACTATACAGGCTCGTTTATGCCGCGGGACTCTTTGCTTTCAGGAAGGATGATTTTAGCTCAAACATCTGCCTATCAATCGAAAAAGAAACGTATGGTAATTGCACGAAAGTTTATTGAAGGAGCAGCCTATAATATGGTAAAAAATCTTCAGTATTATAATCGTAGAGGAAAAGACATGGCAGATATTATGGATATAATCAGTAATTATGCTGAGAAAATTTCGGATACGGAGTCTGTAGATGAATTGATGGGAGTAGAAGGAATGATCCGTCAAACATATTATGAGGCATTCAATTTGATCTTAAATGAATTCGAAATGGGCTCCCGGACAAAACAACCTCCACAGAATGAAGTAAATGCTTTAATGTCGTTTGGGAACATGATGTGCTATACTTTATGTTTGAGGGCTATACATCAAACACAGCTTAACCCGACGATCAGTTATTTACATACCCCTGGCGAGCGACGTTATTCATTAGCCTTGGATGTGGCTGAGATTTTTAAACCTATCATTGTAGATCGAGTGATATTTAAGGTTCTAAATCGTAAAGAGATACAAAGTAAGCATTTTGATAAGAAGTTAAACAAATGCTTGCTAAACTCGTCAGGAAAAAAGATATTTGTAAAAGCGATTGAAGATCGGTTGGAGGAAACGATACAGCATCGTTCGTTGGGTAGAAAAGTTAGCTATAGACATTTGATCAAACTGGAATGTTATAAGTTAGCTAAGCATTTATTAGAAATAGAGGAATATAAACCTTTTAAAATGTATTGGTAATGTATGTGATCTTAGTTTATGATTGTGGAGAAAAACGGGTCGCGAAGATGTTAAAACTTTGTCGGCGTTATTTGAACTGGATCCAGAATTCTGTCTTTGAAGGTGAGATATCCGAAGTTCGTCTAAAGGAGTTGATAATGCAGGCAGAAACCTTTATGGATAAGACCTGCGATAGTATCATTATTTTTAAGAATGCTTCAAAAGTGACAATGGATAAGCAGATTGTAGGTAAAGAATGCAGCTCTATTGATATATTCCTGTAACAATAGATATTTGTCGATCCTGTAATTTTTGAAATATACAGTGGTTGAAAATATGAAATAAGCTCTTTGACTTGTTGATTTATAGCTGTTTATGTGATATGTCGATCTCCAGTGTTTTTTATATTATTGGAGGTCGACATATTTTATCAGGAAAAATGGTTGTTTTTAAATTTTGAACTTATTGATATTTATAAGTTTATGTTTTTGGGACGATAAGGTACTAATTGAACTTAGTAGAATAGAAATTAGTATAATTGTTTTGTTAACCTCTTTCTCATAATGGTACTAATTGAACTTAGTAGAATAGAAATGAAGTTCCTCTTTGTTTAGTTTATTAACAGTAGCGTACTAATTGAACTTAGTAGAATAGAAATATAGATTTTTTTTGCTTTGTAGATATCTTACTCTTGTACTAATTGAACTTAGTAGAATAGAAATCAAGAAGAACAATATGATTGGCTTTGTGGAAAGATTGTACTAATTGAACTTAGTAGAATAGAAATTGCGAACCCGACTTGGTTCTGGTGGTCGGCGCAAAGGTACTAATTGAACTTAGTAGAATAGAAATTTGGAATACCGTAATGACTCAACTGTGCTTCAAGCCACAAGTACTAATTGAACTTAGTAGAATAGAAATCTTCGTATGATTGAAGAAATAATAATTGATTAATAGTACTAATTGAACTTAGTAGAATAGAAATTTCGTTGGAAGTGTTAAACACCTAAAAGCTATATAAGTACTAATTGAACTTAGTAGAATAGAAATGATGAACAAAAGAAGATGCTTGAACAGATGGTTAATGTACTAATTGAACTTAGTAGAATAGAAATGCAGGAAAGTATTTCAATCCGGCTACCGGAACAGTAGTACTAATTGAACTTAGTAGAATAGAAATGCAGGAACATATGAACTTCGTTGTTCGATAGGTGGGGTACTAATTGAACTTAGTAGAATAGAAATTAACCTTTGCCCTCTCTCCCGATGAAAATACAACTTCGTACTAATTGAACTTAGTAGAATAGAAATATATATCAGAGGTTGGAATGATGGTAAGGCCGGGGTACTAATTGAACTTAGTAGAATAGAAATATCTATTAAAGGGTTGCAGTATTAAAACGTTCGTTTCGTACTAATTGAACTTAGTAGAATAGAAATGTTGCTTCAAGTTCTTAGATGCTGGCATATTAATGTACTAATTGAACTTAGTAGAATAGAAATAAGGAATTTACTGCTATATCTTCTTTTGAGCAAAGAAGTACTAATTGAACTTAGTAGAATAGAAATAGGTAATCAAGATGCTTACGGTGGTGGCATGTGGTTGTACTAATTGAACTTAGTAGAATAGAAATAAACAACTTGATTGGCCACGATATAATGAAGGAACAGTACTAATTGAACTTAGTAGAATAGAAATTCCTGAAGTAGATAAACTGATCTATGTCATTTACGAGTACTAATTGAACTTAGTAGAATAGAAATAAACAAAAAGGCTGTGCTTTGGATTTCAGAGGACTGTACTAATTGAACTTAGTAGAATAGAAATTCAGGGTTAATTCCGTTTTGCCTGTGTGGAAAATTGTACTAATTGAACTTAGTAGAATAGAAATGAAAATGATAATGAAATTGAAATACGCCTTAATTGTGGTACTAATTGAACTTAGTAGAATAGAAATACGGATTGGTCTTGTAGTGGTAAATATTCTTGACGTACTAATTGAACTTAGTAGAATAGAAATCGGTAAACGCCTTGGCTTCATTGGAGAAATGGAAGTACTAATTGAACTTAGTAGAATAGAAATACGGCATAATAAGGCGAAAGCGCGGGTTCTCCGCGCTGGTACTAATTGAACTTAGTAGAATAGAAATTGTACAGCCCGTCCAGGACTTCGCGCCACCGGCGGCGTACTAATTGAACTTAGTAGAATAGAAATAGAGGTCAAGAAGTTGATCGGGAAAAGTGTATTAGTACTAATTGAACTTAGTAGAATAGAAATAGAATTACGCGAAGCATACGAAGAAGGATGCGAGCGTACTAATTGAACTTAGTAGAATAGAAATGCTGTCCCGGACAGCATAAACGAAACTTTGATTTTGTACTAATTGAACTTAGTAGAATAGAAATGATTGTATTAAGCTCGTTCTCCATCAGGTTAAAGTTCGTACTAATTGAACTTAGTAGAATAGAAATGACTCTATCTACTGCTCGAAAATCGAAATCGTGATAGTATTAATTGAACTTAGTAGAATAGAAATTACAAAGTAAAACGGAAGAACAGCGTAAAGCAATGGAGTATTAATTGAACTTAGTAGAATAGAAATCTTGAATAACGGAAACGGCAGAGTTTGCCAGGCTGGGTATTAATTGAACTTAGTAGAATAAAAATATAGGAGAACTTTCTTTGATGTATATGCCGTCGTGGGCGTATTAATTGAACTTAGTAGAATAGAAATCATCGAACAGGTTTTGCCCCTCACACACTACATATTGTATTAATTGAACTAACAAGTCTCAACTAATATAATATAGAATGAATTAAAATATGGGGTTTACAGCCTTAATTGTATCCCTCCACCAATTTTTTGTATCTTTGTCCCTCAAAGTAAAGTACAAAAGGCAATATGATCAGTTATTTACAGATAGACGGACTGACCAAGAGCTTCGGCGATTTGGTTCTTTTTGAGGATATTACATTTGGGATTGCACAAGGCCAGAAGGTGGGGCTTATCGCAAAGAACGGTACAGGTAAAACAACTTTACTGAATATCATTGCCGGGAAGGAGGATTATGATAGCGGGGCGGTTGTGTTCCGTAACGACCTGCGTGTCGGTTATTTGGAGCAGACACCGGTTTATCCCGAAGGACTGACTGTTCTTCAGGCTTGTTTCTATTCTCCGAATGAGACGGTTCGACTGATCGCTGAGTATGAAGAAGCGATGGCCAGTGACGATCATTCCAACTTGCAGGATATCCTGATGCGTATGGATAACCTGAAAGCCTGGGATTATGAACAGCGTGCCAAACAAATCCTTTCACAACTGAAGATTACAAACTTCGACCAGAAAGTGGAACATCTGTCCGGTGGACAGTTGAAACGGGTGGCACTTGCCAATGTCCTGATCACCGACCCGGAGCTGATCATCCTCGATGAGCCGACCAACCACCTCGATCTGGAAATGACCGAATGGTTGGAAGGATATCTGAGCCGTGCGAATATCAGTATCCTGATGGTGACGCACGACCGCTATTTCCTGGATCGGGTATGTAGCGAGATCATTGAAATAGATCGTCAGCAAATATTCCAATATAAAGGAAACTACAGCTATTACCTGGAGAAACGCCAGGAACGTATGGAGACGATGAATACGGAGGTAGAGCGAGCCAATAACCTGTTGCGTAAAGAATTGGAATGGATGCGTCGTCAGCCGCAGGCACGTGGCACGAAAGCCAAATATCGTATCGATGCTTTCTACGAACTGGAAAAGAAAGCCAAGCAGCAACGGGATAACGGAAATGTGAACCTGGATGTGAAAGCTTCCTATATCGGTTCGAAGATATTTGAAGCGGAGCATGTGACGAAAAGCTTTGGAAACATTAAAATCGTAGAAGATTTCAATTATATTTTTGCCCGTTTCGAGAAGATGGGTATTGTCGGTAACAATGGTACCGGGAAGTCTACCTTTATTAAAATGCTGATGGGGGAAGTGGAACCGGATAGCGGACGCTTCGATGTGGGCGAAACTGTTCGTTTCGGCTATTACAGTCAGGATGGCTTGAAGTTTGACGAACAGATGAAGGTGATCGATGTCGTACAGGATATTGCCGAATATGTAGACCTGGGCGACGGAAAGAAACTGGGTGTTTCTCAGTTCCTGAATTATTTCCTGTTTACTCCCGAAAAACAACATAGCTATGTTTATAAACTGAGTGGGGGAGAGAAGCGGCGTCTTTATCTGTGTACAGTCCTGATGCGTAACCCGAACTTCCTTGTATTGGATGAGCCGACCAACGACCTCGATATCGTAACGCTGAATGTGCTGGAAGAATATCTGCGTAACTTTAAAGGTTGTGTGATCGTTGTTTCGCACGACCGTTACTTTATGGATAAGGTTGTCGATCATCTGCTGGTATTCCGTGGCAATGCCGACCTGAAAGATTTCCCCGGTAACTACACTCAATACCGCGACTGGAAAGAGGTACAGGATCAGTTGGAGAAGGAAGCGGAAGCTGCCCGTCAGCCTAAACAAGCTCCTGTCCCCGAGAAGAATAACCGTCCGCAAACGGAACAGAAAAAGAAACTTACTTTCAAGGAACGGAAGGAGTTTGAAGCATTAGAATCCGAAATACCTGCTCTTGAAGCTGAAAAGGCAGAACTGGAAACAGCTATGAGCAGCGGAACCCTTAGCAATGACGAACTGATGGCGAAATCGGAACGCATAGCCAAAGTGATCGACGAAATAGATGAAAAGACAATGCGTTGGCTCGAACTGAGTGAATTAGCCTGATGAACGAAACGAAACCGATACTCTGGAACCGGAATTTCATTCAGTGTTGTATCTCTTATTTCCTGATGAATTTCTCCTTCTACATGCTGATGCCGACTATGCCGGTTTATCTGGTGGAAGTGCTGAAGATCGATCCGTCGGAGGTGGGGGTGGCTCTTTCCAGTTACTCGATAGGTTTGTTATGTGTCCGTCCCTTCTCGGGGTATCTGGTGGATTGTTTTTCCCGCAAACCGTTGTATCTGTTTGCTTTTATGGTCTTTGCCTGTATGTTCGCCGGTTATCTGTTTGCAACGACGGTGCTGACTATTATGGCTGTCCGCTTTATACAAGGTGGGTTCATGGGAATGACGTCCGTTGCCGGGAATACCATTGCGATCGATGTGATTCCGTCCAAAAGGCGAGGGGAAGGAATGGGCTTCTATGGATTGACGATTAACCTGGCGATGTCTTTATCTCCGCTGGTTGCCGTGGCTGTTTACGATAGATATGGATTTCATCCTTTAGTGTTTGCCGGAATGGCGATAGCATTGGTCGGCGTCGGTTCTGTCAGCCTGATCCGTTATCCGAAGCGGGAGAAGCTGCCGAGGCCACCTTTTTCGCTCGACCGTTTTATACTTGTGAAAGCCTTACCGACTGCATTGGCTTATCTGTTAAGCGCCATACCTTATGGAATGGTTGTTTCTTTTGTGGTGCTGTACGGTAAAGAGATCAATGTGTCCAATCCCGGTTACTTCTTCATTTTTATGGCGATTGGGGTTGGAACGGCTCGTCTTATATCCGGCCGTCTGGTCGATCATGGAAAGATACACATGGTTTCGATCAGTGCACTGGTCTTTCTGACGCTCTCGTTTGCTGTCTTTGCCTTGTTCCATAATGAAATAGTCTTTTTTGCCTCGGCACTGGCAATCGGTATCGGTTTTGGTATTTGTGTCCCGGCTATCCAGTGCCTATTTGTAAATGTTGCTCCGCATCACATGCGTGGAACGGCAACTTCTACTTATCTGACTTCTTTTGACTTCGGCGTTGGGATCGGAATGCTTGCCGCCGGCTTTATCGCTTCGTACGCCAACCTTGCAACCGCCTATCTGGTCGGATCGGGTTGCTGCCTGGTGTCTCTTTGCGTTTATTTGCGGTGGGTGAGACCGTCGTATGAGAAGCATAAGTTGGTTGATTGAATTTTATACTTGCCTGATTAGATTTGTTTCTTTTGTTTATATTTGTGCTGTGGTCTTGTTTTTGGGGCTGCAATGATAATTTAAAATGTCGGGTACATGAAAAATATTCTGTTAGCCATCTTTTTACTGACATATACCTGTTTGCCGTGTTTTTGCCAGCAAACAGTCGATGAGGCCTGGGTTACTTCTATTAATAAAGAATGTGCTGCCTATCCTTCCGAGCTTATCTATCTCCAAACCAGTAAAGGTATTTATGAGACAGGAGAAGATCTTTGGTTTAAAGCTTATCAGTTGAATTCCCAATCTTTTGCATTCTCCAATCAAAGTCAGACATTGTATCTGCAAATGATAAATAATAAGGA
>ERZ856578.1754-NODE-1754-length-39172-cov-4.828750_pt1 | contig 39172 bp, 29 predicted proteins | sample MGYA00514384_ERZ856578 | MGnify/ENA primary metagenome ERZ856578 (study PRJEB29103, sample SAMN06111958) | human gut metagenome | biome: human gut; feature: ankylosing spondylitis patient; material: healthy_person | host: Homo sapiens | place: China:Hangzhou...
CTGGTAGTTCAGTTGGTTAGAATGCCAGCCTGTCACGCTGGAGGTCGACGGTTCGAGCCCGTTCCAGGTCGCCAACTCTTTTTTGAAAAAAGCAGATCTGCACAAAATGAACAAACCTGTATGCGCAGGAAATTTTGCGCAGTACAAGGCGCGTTGAATGAGTACCGAAGGGCGCGTACCTGTGTACGTAACCGAGGACGAATGAAACAGCAACGCAGTAATGCACAAAATGAACAAACCTGTATGCGCAGGAAATTTTGCGCAGTACAAGGCGCGTTGAGTGAGTACCGAAGGGCACGTACCTGTGTACGTAACCGAGGACGAGCGAAACAGCAACGCAGTAATGCACAAAATTAACAAGCATGGTGGGTATCGTCAAGTGGTCAAGACCCAGGGTTGTGGCTCCTGTATACGTGGGTTCGAATCCCACTACCCACCCCACATTTTATCAAAACGCAATGACGTTGGGGTATCGCCAAGCGGTAAGGCAACGGATTCTGATTCCGTCATGCGCAGGTTCGAATCCTGCTACCCTAGCCAATCCGGCGACATAGCCAAGTGGTAAGGCAGAGGTCTGCAAAACCTTTATTCCCCAGTTCAAATCTGGGTGTCGCCTCCACAAGATTTCAAAAAACCGTTGAGAATTCAACGGTTTTTTGCTGCCATAAAAACTGAAGAAATTTTAAGTTGTTTCTCTGCGCAGTGCTGTGCTATGATGAAAATTTTGTAAAAGCGTTTCAGAAAAAAATTTTATCCTCTAAAATTAGCGATTGCTATCGCTGGAAGTTTCATGGAATCTGTTGTATAATGATTTTAAAGAGAGGCAGGTGAGAAGCGTGAGTAATTTAGTTTTGAATAATCTGATGCGGGAAACTTATTCGGCGCTCAGCAGTGTTTTTGGAGAAAAGCTGGATGAAGTGTGACTGTATGGTTCCTATGCCAGAGGTGATTTTGATGAGGAGTCTGACATAGACATTATGGCATTGGTAGACTTGCCGAAAGAGCAGCTTGCGACGTATCGCAGAAAAGTGAGCGACCTTTCCTCTGATCTTGACTTGAAGTATGATGTACTTTTGTCTATTAAGCTGCAGGATAAAGCTACATTTTTACGCTTTTCAAACACGCTTCCGTTCTTTCAAAATGTCATGAGGGAGGGAAAGCGCGTTGTACAGTAAAGAGTGTATGGATTTAAGTTTATATCGGCTTTCAAAAGCCGAGCAGTACTTGGAAGATGCAAAACGTACATTGGAACTTGAAATGTATGATACCTCTGCAAAGTGTGCGCTGTCAACTGGAAGAAACTGCAATGCGGAAAGATCAAGACGCATGTTGACTTCAAACTGCAATTTGATATAATGAAAGAGTGAAAGGCAGGTAGGAGTATGCTGAAAGTGGAAATTAAACTGAATGATCAAAAGATTGCAGAAGACGCAAAATACAGCACACAGAGCATTTATCAGACGCTCGATAAAACCTTTGCGAAATACACATTCCACAAGGAAGAACTTGCGGATGGTACGATCTGCTATTACGGTAATGGAAACCGTAGAGATTACGGAACCTTTGGCAGAATCATTACTGCTCTCAAGGATAAAGACTGGTTTATGCCATATCTTACAAAATGGCTCTGGTATAACAGCGATGACGGCGAGAATGAAAATGATTATGCAGTGGAAGATGTACTGTATCATTATGCCAGAAGGGAGAGCATCGCCTGATGGCAAGAGGAGAAAGCAAGAAATTCAAAGCGCTGTATTTTGATTTGAAAATCAAAGAATTAAAGATTCATTATTCAGAGACAGATCCAACCGGAGCGTACCGAAAGATTAAGAGCTTTTTAACAAAAAGAAACTTCTCCCATGAGCAGTATTCTGGGTACCATTCCAATTTTAAGACAACCGATCTTGAAATTTTCGACCTGATCGACGAAATGAATCGGTCACTTCCATGGCTTTCCAAGTGCGTCAACCATTTTGAAGTCACAAATGTCGGTGCAAACCATGATCTCATGGAACTTTTCACGGTGGAAATAGACGAACCGGAACCGATATCGGGGGAACATTATACGAAAAACAGAATAGCAAAAGTTTGAGCAGGCAAGAACGCCTGTTCATTTATTTTGTGTAGGAAATATCGCGCAGCGATATTTCCGGCATTACGACAAAAGCAGCTTGCGAAATCGAAGCTTCCTATCGATGACCGAGCTGATTTTATCTTCCTGCGCTTGTTTCCATGAAAAAAATTTTCATTTTCAATTGATTTTTGTGGAAGCTTTATCCAAGATAGTGTATAATGGTTTCGGTACAGGTGGTGTATGTGATTTTACTAGATAGAATGTTACAAAAAGGAAACAAAATCACATATTGATCAATGAAAAAATCTTAATTGATATGATATATAAAAGTCACAACAAAGGCGGTGAAGCAAACATGATTACGAAAGACGATCGTGCCTACAAGACGGAAGCAAGCTTTGGATTCTTTGACGTTATCAATGTACTGGGAAACGATTTCAGCAATATTTATTCCGTGGATCGTGAAAGTCAAAATGTAGAAATCTACAGATATGATAATCAAAGTGTCGGCGTAAAAGAGGCGCTGCAAGAAAAGTGCCCATATAAAACGGCAGTACAAAAATACATTGAATTCGATGTGTTTGCAGACGATAAAAAGAAAATGCAGCTTGCGATGGATTTTGACCACATCTGCGCCCGCCTGCGCGAGGTGCCTCGTTTTATGGTACATTACCGGGTCAAAAGAAACGGACGGATTCAATACTTCTATATGAAATGTGTCAGAATCGGTTCCGCGGACGATTTTCAGCGGGTGGTGTTTGCCTTTGCCAATGAAGATGCCGACGTAAGGCTCAGAGAGTTGGAAAAAGTCGTGAAATCCGATATTGCGACCGGAAGACGAAAAATATTGATTGTCGAAGATAACCAATTAGACAGAGACATGCTCTCCTCCATACTGCAGGACAAGTACGAGATACTGACCGCAGCAAACGGCGAGAGCGGTTTTACGGTGCTCGAAAACAATTACAAGACGCTGTCCTTGATTTTGTTGGATGTGCGCATGCCGATATGCGACGGATTTGAATTTCTAAAACGGATGCAGGAGGATCCGCTGCTCTCCTCGCTTCCGACGATTGTCCTGACAGCCAGTGACGAACCGGATGCCGAGTTGACTTGCCTGAAGCTGGGCGCTACCGATTTTATCAGAAAACCGTACAATGCGGAGATTGTCAAGAGCAGAATCAACAATGTCATTCAATTGAAAGCGTCGGTCTTGGCGCTGAATGCGGTAGAACACGATCAGCTGACCGGGCTGTATACGGAGCAGGCGTTTCGCCATTATGCACAAATGATTATGACTTATAAGCCGGATATGCCGATGCATTTAGTCATTGCAAAGATCAGAGATTTTAAGCTGCTCAACAGCATTTACGGCATGAAAAAAATGGACGAAGTGCTGTGCTATCTGGCATCTGTTTACAGCACAGAAATTGAGCATGGTATTTTGGCGAGAAAAGGAAGCGCTTCCTTTGTCTGTATGTTCTGGGGAGACAACGAGGTTTATCGCCGGAAACTTGAAGATGTCATCAATCAGATTGCGGAGCGTTCGCCGATCAGCGGATTAAAGGTGAAGTACGGTGTTTATACCAACATCGACAAGAGTTTGTCGATTTCTACGATTTGTGACTATGCTGCGATGGCGCAGGAAACCATTACGGACAGCTATGATTGTGACCTGGCGTACTACACAGAGGAAATGGCGCAGAAATGGATTCGCAGCCAAAAGATCGAAAACAGCTTTGAATCCGCTTTGGACAAGCAGGAATTTGTGGTCTATTATCAACCGAAAATCGATATCATTACGGAAAAGGTCATCGGTGCGGAGGCGCTGGTCAGATGGAAAACGGAACAAGGCACCATGATTTCGCCGGGAGAGTTCATTCCTGTTTATGAAAAAGACGGATTGATTGTAAGGCTCGATGAATACGTGTTCCGCCATGTATGCAGCCTGCAAAGGAGCAGGATGGAACAGGGCAAAAAAATTCTCCCGATTTCTGTAAATCTTTCCAGGACGAGTACGCTGCACGGAGAAATCGCAGAACGCTATTTTCAGATTGTCAAGGAGAACGGCATTCCATGCAGCAGTGTGCCGATCGAACTGACAGAATCTGCAGCGACCTATAATGACCGAATCCGGGCAACCACCGAGCAGTTGGCAAAAGCCGGTTTTACTCTGCACATGGACGATTTCGGCGCGGGCTATTCCTCATTGACCAGCTTAAACCAATTTCCGTTCAGTACGCTGAAGATCGATAAAAGTCTGATTGACCACATATGCCAAAAGAAGGGAAGAACCTTGGTCGAGCAGGTCATTACCCTGGCAAAGCTTTTGAATATGAAGGTGGTAGCAGAGGGCGTAGAAAACAAAGAGGAATTGGAGGTATTAAAAGAGCTGAAATGCGATGAGGTGCAGGGATTTTACTATGCCAGACCGATGCCGGAGGATGAGTTTGTGCAATATGTAAACGAAAATTAACCGCTGCGGAAGACAAATGCATTTCACATACGATATGAAATATTTATTTATCGCAGAAAAACCGAGCCTCATGCGTGACGTGCAGGCTTGCTATCAAAATCATAAACAAGAAGTGACGGAGCGGGTCGGAGAAATCGATTTTACAGCCCTCTCCGGTCATGTCTGTACGAACTGCATGCCGACGGATTATGAGGAATGGAAGGACAAAAGCTGGAAAGCGATCGTCTATCCGATGATTCCCGATCCATGGCAGATCAAACCGATTGCCGATCGGCGCAAGCAAGAGACGCTTGCGCAAATCAAGCGCCGCGCAGCGGACTACGACGGCATTATCGTGGGCACCGACTCGGACGTGGAGGGCTACGGCATCTATTGGCTCATGGAACAGTATCTCGGCTTGAACGAAAAGCCTGCGCTGCGTTTCATCGAGCACTCGCTGACCGACGCGGAGATTCTCAAATCGCTTTTAACGATGACCGATTACCATCAGAATCCGACGCATGTGCATTTCGTGCAATCCTTTCTCATACGTTCCCGCGCGGACTGGCTGTTCGGCATGAACGCTTCCCGGATGCTGACAAACAAGCGCGGCAGCCTCATCAAGGCCGGGCGAGTCAAGTCTCCGACCATCAAGTTGGTCTATGATAATTCCATGGCAATCGAAAATTTCGCCAATCGTAAATATTTTGTCCTGGAGGCAGCATATGGGTACCCTGTGGCAGAGGCAGGGGAGAAAGCCGCTTCCGATGAAGCGGTTGGTACGTCAGAAGCTGCCACAATAGATGAAGGCAGCGTTTTTAAGGCTGTTTTGCAGAACGAGGAGGGCGATGTACAGTTTGAGAATCCCAAGCTTTTTGCGGAATATGCCTTGGAGGGTATCGTGACAGCCGTTGAAACCAAACGGTCCGCTTCACATGCGCCGAAGCTCTTCGATCTGGCAGCACTGCAGGCAGAGGCAGGGAGTAAATACAAGTTCAAGCCGGACCAGACACTGGAGCTGGTGCAGCGGCTGTATGAAAAGCACAAGGTGATTTCCTATCCGAGAACGCAGTGCCGCTATGTATCCACCGAAAAGGCAAAGGAATTTGCGGCGATGATCGAGAATCTTGCGGTTTTTGAGGATTTGAAGCTGATTGCGGACGCCATCGATCCGGGCGTCTTTGAGAAAATCCTTAAGGACAAGGCGGTTGTCAATGATGCTGAGGTTGCCAAGGAGTCCCACGATGCGCTGCTTCCGACCTTAAAAAGGCCGGATTTATCGCGGATGAGTGCGGACGAACAGATCATCTGCCGCATGATTTATACGAGGCTGCTGGCGCAGTTTCTGCCAAAGCTGTCAGAGGATAAAACGACGATCCAAATCCGCCATGCAGAGGTGGACGAAGATGCTGCAGCCGATACGGACAACATAGTCGCTATGGGGGCTGCGGCCGATGCGGACGCAGGCGGCATTTTCAAAGCGACCGGCAAGATCGTCGTCGAGCCGGGCTGGTCGATCTTATACAAAAAATCAAACGACCATGTACTGCCCAAGCTGAAAAAGGGCGACCGCATCATAGCAGGCACGATACAGCCGGTACAAAAAGAAACCTCGCCGCCGAAACGATTGACGCAGGCAACTTTGATCAATGCCATGCGCAATATTGCCACCCAGATCGAGGACAAGGAGCTCAAAAAATCCCTTGCTGATTCGCAAGGGATCGGCACGCCGGCCACGCGTGCCGCAATCATCAAGGATATCTTGGATTCCGGCTACATAGAAGAAAAAAAGTCCGGTCTTTATATCACTGCCAAAGGGAAGTCCTATATCGACGCGGTCAAAGATTTTGACATTGCTTATCCGGTTTTTGCTGCCGATATGGATAATCATATCAAAAAAGTGCAGCGCGGTGAGGCAGAATACGAACAGGTGATGGCAGAGGTGCTGGAAAAGCTACAGGACATGTGCAAAAAAATCGGACAGGATCTGGAAGAAGTTGAGGCGGAACTGGCGTCTTTTGAACCGGTACAGACCGATATTCGCTGCATCAAGTGCGGCGGCGTGATGGAAGAGCAGAAGAAGCATTATCAATGCCTCGGCTGTGGCGCGAAGATCTACAAAAATACCAGCGGCGCCATCATTGATTTGGAACTGCTGCGCAAACTGGAATCCGGCGCGCAGAGCGGATATCTGAACTTCAAGAACCGCGCAGGGAAACCGTTCCGCGCGGCGCTGAAACTGGACGAAAAGGGCGAGATCGAAATGGTCTTTTTTGAAGAATCGGTGCAGTGCCCTAAATGCCGTAAAAAAGCCGTACTGAATCAGTGGGGCGTTTTTTGCGGCGTCAAAAAGTGCGGACATAAACTGTTTCGCAGCTTCTGCGGGCATGATTTTTCTTATCCGGAAATGAAAGCCCTGCTTGATGGCAAAAAAGTTGCCGCAAGCTTTCAATCCAAAGCCGGCAAAGCGTTTAACGCGAAGGTGCACCTGAATGCCGACGGCGACTATACCTTTGATTTCACACAGGAGGAACGACCTTGATCTTACTGAACGCAACCGAGATCTCCAAATCCTATACGGCAAGCCCGCTGCTGTCGAAGCTTTCCTACGCCATCAACGAAGGTGATAAGATCGGTCTGATCGGTGTGAACGGCACCGGCAAGTCCACACTTCTGCGGATTACGACAGGCGTGGAGGAGGCGGACAGTGGCAGAATTGTTCTGACCGGCGGCGTGCGAATTGGCTATCTGCCGCAGGCCCCGGCTTATGATCCCGACAAAACCGTATTGGAGCAGGCGGTCAGTTATCTGACGCCGGAGACTGCCGCAGAGGGTGATTACCAATGCAAATCCATGTTGCATCAGCTCGGTATGACTGACTTCGAGAAAAAAATGAGTACCTTGTCCGGCGGCGAGCGGAAACGGGTCGCCATGGCGGGTATTTTCACCAATCCCTGCGAGATTCTCATCTTGGACGAGCCTACCAACCATATCGACAGTGATACCGTCGAGTGGCTGGAAGGATATCTCAAAAAGTTTCGCGGCGCGATTTTTATGGTGACGCACGATCGCTATTTTTTGGATCGGGTCACCAATGTCATTTTGGAGTTGACCGGTGGCAAGCTGTATCGCCACGAGGGAAACTACGAAGTATATCTGGAGAACCGGGCAGCGCGTGAGGAAATGGCGCTTGCCACAGAACGCAAGCGGCGGACCTTGTATCGCAGAGAGCTGGAGTGGATGCGCCGCGGCGCGCAGGCCCGGACGACGAAGGCTAAGGGGCGCATAGAACGCTTTCATCAGCTGGAGGACAGCAAACTTGTCGTCAACAATACATCACTGGAAATGAAATCTGTTTCTTCCCGCTTAGGAAAAAAGATCATCGAACTTGCACATGTTTCTAAGTCCTTTGACGGTGTGCCTGTGATTGCGGATTTTACTTATACCGTGCTGCGCAGCGACCGCATCGGTATCATCGGCGAAAACGGCTCCGGGAAGTCTACGCTCCTCAAGCTTCTGACCGGGGAACTGACGCCGGACAGCGGCAGCGTGGAAATCGGAGAAACCGTTAAGATTGGCTATTTTTCTCAGGAAAACGAGCATATGGACAAATCGCTTCGTGTCATCGAGTACATCTGCGGTATCGCGCACAATGTCAAGACAGAGGACGGCTATGCCAGCGCCTCGCAGATGCTGGAGCGTTTCCTGTTCCCGCCACACATGCATTCGATTCCGGTGGGAAGGCTTTCGGGCGGCGAGCAGCGGCGGCTATATCTTTTGGGCATTCTGATGAGCGCGCCGAACGTGCTGCTGTTGGACGAGCCGACCAATGATTTAGACATTGACACGTTGTGCATTCTGGAGGATTATCTGGATACGTTCGCGGGCACGGTGATCGCGGTATCGCATGACCGTCATTTTATCGACCGCATTGCAGAGAAAACCTTCGTTTATGAAGGGGAGGGGCATATCGCGCAGTATCCGGGCGTCTACAGCGATTGGGCGGCAAGACGTGCCGCCGGAAACGCCGTCGGTAAGGCGGGGAATCCGTCAGCAAGAAAGGACACCAAGAAAGCAGATGGGAAGACAGGCAGAAAAGAAGCCGTCGATGCAAAAGGAAAGCCAACGGAAACGTTGATCGGCGACGCTGCACCGCAGACAGGCAGGACAGACGCGGCAAGGCCGAAAAAACTGAAATTTTCTTACAAAGAGCAGCGGGAGTTCGAGACGATCGACGCGGATATTGCTGCCCTGGAAGAGCGTCTGAGCGCAGTAGACGCGCAGATCGGACAGGCCGGCAGCGATTACGGCAGGCTGCAGGAGCTGAGCGCGGCGCGCGAACAGCTGACCGCAGACTTAGACGAAAAAATGGAACGCTGGGTCTATTTGAACGACCTGGCTGAAAAAATCGAGGCACAGACATGAAGTATATCAGGCAATTTATTATTATCATTCTTATTTCTTTTATCGGTGAGGTGTTGAATTATCTGCTGCCGCTGCCGATTCCGGCGAGCATTTACGGCTTGGTGCTGATGCTGCTCGGATTGGTGCGTGGGCTGATCCCGCTGGCGGCGGTCAGGGATACGGCACATTTTTTGGTGGAAATCATGCCGCTGATGTTCATTCCGGCGGCGGTCGGCCTTTTGGAATCTTGGCCGGTGCTCAAGCCGATGTGCGGACCGATCGTCGCGATCACGGTTCTGTCGACGGTGACGGTCATGGCGGTGGCAGGGCTTTCGACGCAGCATGTGATTCGTCGTGCACGTAAAAAGGCAGGCGCGGCGCGAACAGTACCGGAGGCAGCGTCGGTCATATCAAAGAAAAAAACAGAGGGAAAGGAGGGTGAAGCACATGCATAGCCTTTTGGAACAATCTGTATTCTTTGGCGTGGCGGTCAGCATCGTGGCATATGAGGCAGGCTCCTTATTAAAGAAAAAATACCATTCCGCGCTGCTCAATCCGCTGCTGCTCAGCGTCGCGGCGACGATCGTGATCTTGATCCTTTTCCATATCGATTACGATACCTATTATGAGGGCGCGAAGTATCTGAGTTATCTTCTGACACCGGCTACTGTCTGTCTGGCAGTGCCGATGTACGAGCAGCTGGAATTGTTAAAAAAGAATTTGAAAGCAGTCCTGGTGGGTATTATCAGCGGGGTGCTGATGAGTCTCGGCTGCATTTTGGTCATGGCAATCGTGTTCAGCCTGAATCATGAGACCTATGTGACACTTTTGCCAAAATCCATCACAACGGCCATCGGTATGGGCATTGCCGAGGAGCTGGGCGGATATGTCACGATCACAGTCGCGACGATCGTCATCACCGGTGTGCTTGGCAACATCATCGGTGAGGGGCTCTGCAAGCTATTTCACATCGAAGAACCGATTGCCAAAGGCGTTGCGTTGGGAACAGCATCGCATGCGATCGGTACGGCGCGCGCGATGGAAATGGGCGAGATCGAGGGCGCGATGGCTAGCCTTTCGATTGCAGTTGCAGGACTTTTGACGGTTGCCGGCGCCTCAGTGTTCTCGTACTTCTGGTAGCAGTCAGCCGATAAGACTTTTTCCTAAGAAAAAGATCACAGGGACCAGCAGGGACGGCAGCAGATTCATCGTCTTGAAGTCCTTGATCTTGAGGATCGAGATGCCGGATGCGGCGATCAGAAAGCCGCCGACGATCGAAAGCTCGGTCATAAAGGGATCTGAGATAAATTCGGCCAGAAAGCTTGCGCCCAGATAGATGCCGCCTTGCCACAAAAAGAGTACAACCGCGGCGATGGCGATGCCGATGCCGTAGGTGGAAGCGAGCACCATGGAGGTTACCAGGTCTAGGGTGCCGTTGGTGAACAGGAAGGTTTCATCGCCGTAGATCGCGCTCTGGATGGGACCTAAAATAGAGAGGGTACCGATGCAGAACAGCAGGATTGCGGTCGAAAGTCCCTGTCCGAGACCGCTGCCGCCGCGGGCATCGACGATATGCTGGAATTTTGCGTCGATCTCCAGACTGGTACCAATGATGCTGCCGACAGCAAGGCTGACGATGAACAGCACAGGATACTGGCTGTCCGGCATATTGTTGACGATTGCGTTGATGCCGATGCCTGTGGCCGCGAGGCCCATGGCGTCGAACAGGACACGTTGCTGCTTTTCTTTGAGTCCTTTTTTGAGTAAGCTGCCGACGATGCTGCCGACGAGGATCATACAGGTATTGAATAAAGTGCCGATCATTGTAGATTCCTTCCTTTTCTTTCAGTTTTTGTGCGTTGATACGTTTCTTTGTTTCGACGTTTTCGCGCTTGTTTGGCGATACTTTCCGTAATTCGCTGTTTGGAACCACGAATTTTCTGAAAAATGATAAACATAGTCTACACTTTTCCTTGCAGTTTGCAAAGCGATAGTTTATCATATGGATATGAAGAAAATTCACAGCAGGTCGTGAGACCTTGATGTGAAAAACAGGTATGCTTATGAAACGAAAAAGAAGTTGACAGAAGCGTGAAAGCATGTGATACGAGAAACGATACTGTGAGAAGAGGTAAGAGAGATGGATGCGAAAAAGGTGGAAATCTTGCTGGAGGCGGTGGAAAACGGCAGTATGATGGGGATTGCCGGACAAAACGGCTATACACCGTCAGGACTTTCCCATCTGCTGCGCAGATTAGAAGCGGAGCTTGGGGTGCAGCTGGTTGAGCGGACAAACCGCGGAATCGCCCTCAGCGAGAACGGCAAGCGCCTGCTGCCGTATCTGCGTGGCTATGTCGAAAGCTTCGAAACGCTGGAGCGCGAGGCAGCGCTTTTGCGCAGCGAGACGGAAGCAACGCTGCGGCTTGGGGCTTACGCGAGCATCGCAAAAAACTGGATGCCGACACTGCTGCGTGCTTTCGGCAAAGCGTATCCACAAATCCGGGTGGAACTGGAGGTTCTCAGCAGGCAGGAGCTGTATCGCGCGATGAAAGAGGACAGACTGCATCTGATCTTTGCGTGTGAGGATCAGACACAGCCATATCATTTTTTGCACCTTGCGGATGATCCGTTCTATGCGGTGCTGCCGGAGTCGGAGGAGACGCTGCAGACCATCACACTGCCTCCGCTGTCCGGTGAGCAGGAGGATGCGATTCCGGCGGCAAAAAAAGGCGCGGTTTTGCAGGAGGGTGCGTGGACAGAGCAGCGCAGGGAAGAACCACGCGCTGTGCGGTTAAGTCAGCAGATGGAAGCATCGAGTACCGCGCAGGCGGGAAAAAATGCAGAAGATCAAAATGCTGCATGGTCAGCGCTTTCAGAAGCCGCAGCTACCGCGCAGAAATTTGCGATCGCAGATTTTGAGAAGTATCCATTTATCATGCCGTCCTACGGTGAGGATGTGGAAGTGCATGAGGCGCTTGCAGAGCATCAAGTACACCCGCGGCTGCTGCCTGCCAGTGCGGATGATCCTGTGATCCTGGGTATGGTGTCAGGCGGCATGGGTGTGACAATGCTTTCGGAGCTTGTGCTGCGCGGCAGCAGTGAGCCGGTGCGTAAGGTTCCGCTGCTGCCGACGATTGTAAGACCGCTCGGTATTGTGTACCGGGATATGCATGTGCTGCGTGCGGCAGAGCAGTGTTTTTTACAGTTTGTAAAAACAGGAACGGTGCGCGTTTGAACTTTGCGGACGGTGATTGGAAGCCGCAAAGAATTACGTGGGCTGTCGGCGTGACTGCTTTGCAGGCGAGCTTGTCAGCGAATCTGCGGCGGCGCAAGCCTGCCGCGCAGCATCTTATTTATATGGATGAGAACTGCTGCGCGGTGAAGCACGCGCCACCGATGCGGAGCAGATCCGGCAGCGGAACAGATAAGCGCACCGCGTACCGCGCGTCTGCGCGCGGTATAGCCGGAAGGTGGATTTTGGAAGCATGCACCCTTTCGCGGTCGCTGCACGCACTCTCGCGCATATCTGCGGACGCGGCTGTCGTGTCTGCAGACAGTGCGGCAGACAGCGGTGCGGAGTTTGTGGGAATATCCTCCGTAACCTCCAGCCAGAGAAGCTGCGCGTACACATCTACTTTCAGAAACCTCCCGGAGACGGTGCGATAAATGCCGCCTTCTTTTTTTGTGTCCGGGCAGAAATAGGTGACGGTGATGCTAAGCTGCTCCGCCTGTGAGGAACGCGCGGGTTCGGAGACGCGGCTCGAGGCGGTGCGTGTGTTCTTGGGGAAGGCGAAAGCTGCTTGCGCGTTTGGCTGTACTTTCGCGGAGGCAGCCTGCATGTCGGAATCCGAAACAACGCAGGATACCCGGCTTTCGGGATATGCACCTGCGCTGTCTGCCTCTGCGGCAAGGCTTTGCAGGAAGCAGAGCTGCCGGTTCAGCAGCTCACGCTGCGCATCGTCCGGTTCGATACGCGGGCTGGTGAGGCGGGCTGTTTCTGTCAAAGCTGCCTCATATCCGGTCAGCGCGGCAAAGGGCATAAACTGTGCCGCACGATCAGCGATCGGCATTTGTCTGTGTTTTTTGGAAACCGGATGCGGCAGATGCAGGATGTCGTCATAATGCTTCATGCCTTATGCCCTCCGATCTGGTCGTTGCGCTGCATAGCGGTCGCACCATCTTCGAGGTCACGACCCTTGATGACTGCATTTTTACCGAATTTTTGTTTGATCGCCAGCAGAGACTGCTGGATTCTGCGTTCATTTTCGAGCGCGGCAGCAGCAGCTTCTTTTTGCCGCTGCGTCTCGGCGGCGTCGCGGCCGAAGATATCTTTGCCGTCCGCGACAAAGCCGAACAGGTCAAGCTGTTCTCCTTGTCCCGCGCCTTGCCCTGCGAAGCCCGCAGCAGTATCTTGTGCAGCTTGTGCATGATCTGTAGAGAGGGTCAAGCCCGCATTTGCATGCGGGTGCTCTGCTTGCAGGATGCTGCACATGGACGAAGCGATCCCCTCTACATGATCTGCACCGGTGGTCCGGACCGTTTGCGCGGCAAGCGGGCATTCCGGCAGGATATGGTTCGCGCAGAGCGTCAAGCGGCGCACCGCAAAATCCGGATTGACGATGCGCTGATACAGCTCCGAGAGCGCATCGACGATCTGCGAGACGGAGGAGGTAGGCTGCGGCAGATTGACTGTACTGTGCGCGTGTTTGGGAACAGCACGGCCATAGCGGTCGATTGTCACTTCCACGCTTTCCGCTTCGTCTGCGGCGCTGTGGGCTTGTGCTGCGGATTGCCCGTGGTTTCCGGCTTGCCTATACGCTGGCGTGCGGGCCGCGGCAGGCAGTGAGGTCTTGTCATAACCGACAGTCAGTACGAGCTGGTCGGTGGTCAGTTGCTTTTCAAACAGATCCATGGCGAGCTGCTCTGCCATTTCGCAGACTACCAGATGTGCTTTTGCAGCCGGATAAGGACTCTGCAGCACCTGCCCGGAGCTGATGCTCGAGGAAGCCGGGCGATAGGCTTTGATATCCGCCATGGTACAGGGCTCCCAGCCCCAAGCGTGGTCGATCAGCAGCTCGGCATTGACACCGAACAGCTTGTAGAGCAGATCTTCATTGTGAAACGCGTCCGCCTTGCCGATCGAGCAGCGGGCAATATCGCCCATGGTGTACAGTCCGACCTTAGCGAGCTTTTTGGCGTAGCCGCGACCGATACGCCAGAAATCGGTCAGCGGCTGATGATCCCAAAGCAACTGGCGATAACTTATCTCGTCGAGCGCAGCGATGCGGACACCGTTCGCGTCCGCGGGAATATGCTTGGCGCGGATATCCATGGCGACCTTCGCCAGATACAGATTGGTACCGATGCCTGCCGTCGCGGTGATACTGGTTTCGCGCAGGACTTCGAGGATCATTTTCATAGCCAGTTCCCGCGCAGTCAATCCGTATAAAGCCAGATAATCCGTTGCGTCGATAAAGACCTCATCAATCGAATAGACATGGATATCCTCGGGTGCGATATACCGAAGATAGATACTGTAGATGCGGGAGCTTGCGTCGATGTAGTGCGCCATGCGTGGACGGGCGGTGATGTAGGAAATCGCAAGCGCCGGATGCGTAGCCAGTTCGTCCGCGTCTGTCGACTCCCCGTCGAAGCTTTGCCGGCGGGCGCGGGTCAGCCGCAGGGCATTCAGCTCGCGGACTTTTTGGACGACTTCAAAGAGCCGCGCCCGTCCGGGGATGCCATAGGCACGCAAGCTCGGAGAAACCGCAAGGCAGATGGTTTTTTCGGTGCGGGCAGCATCGGCGACGACCAGATGCGTGGTCAGCGGGTCTAAGCCGCGCGCCATGCACTCTACCGACGCGTAAAAGGATTTCAGATCGATGGCAATATAGACACGCTCCGCCATACGAACGCCCCCTTCCTGTCAATGCTTTCGGCTCGCGTAGATTTTCCTTGGTGATCATTAAAAAGAACGTATGTTCTTAATGCTATTATAGCAAATCAGACGCAAAATGCAAGCGGAAAAGAAAGGAAATACTTGCGCGCGCGCCGCGGGGGAGATTTCACTGAATTTCGCCGCAATCATCATTTCATCACTAAGCCGAGTTATACTATTCTCAGCGAGGACAAAAGTGCGCAAAACGAAATCAGAGATTTCTATGCGCACATGCTTGCCATGCATGGCAGGCACTTCGCAAGGTGCTTTATCGCTATGCGATATTTCCGGAATAATAAAAACGCGCCCCGCGGGGCATGTTTCCACGCGGAGCGATGCAAAATAAGGGATGGAAAAGACGCAGGCAGCAGCGCTGCGCTGCCGCGCGAAACAGTGAAAGGAGTATGTTAGATGTGTACAGCAGCAACTTATAAGACAAAGGATTTTTATTTTGGAAGAACCTTAGACTATGAATTTTCCTACGGGGAGGAGATCGTGGTGATGCCGCGGCGGTTTCCGCTGGACTTTCGTTTCCTTGGAAAATCCGAGGAGCACTACGCAATCATCGGCATGGCGCACGTGGCGGACGGCTATCCGATGTTCTACGACGCGGTCAACGAAAAGGGGTTGGCGATGGCAGGACTGAATTTTGTCGGTAATGCGGTTTACCGGGAGCCGATCGCGGAGACGGAAACAGATGCGGCGCATAATCGCGCGGCAGAAGGTGCAGGAAGGACAAACCTACAAGGTGAGGAAAAGCCGCGCCGCGTGAAAAATGTGGCGCAGTTTGAGTTCATCAGTTACCTACTCAGCCGCTGCGCGTCGGTCGCGGAGGTGCGCGCGGAGCTTGCGGATCTCAATCTGACCGGAACACCGTACAGCGAGCATTTTCCGCCGGCGCAGCTGCACTGGATTATCGCTGACAAGGACGAGACAATTACGGTTGAATCCGTTGCGGCGGGGCTTAAAATTTACGACAATCCGGCGGGCGTGCTGACCAATAATCCGCCGTTTGATCTGCAGATGTTCCATCTAAACAATTATCGGCAGCTTTCTCCGCAGCAGCCGGAAAACCGTTTCGCACCGCAGCTGCCGCTGGAGACCTACAGCCGCGGAATGGGAGCGATCGGTCTGCCGGGCGATCTGTCATCGATGTCGCGCTTCGTGCGCGTGGCTTTTACGCGGGCGCATGCGGTTTCGGATGATGCGGAATCTGCGAGTGTCAGCCAGTTCTTTCATATTTTGGGTTCGGTTGATCAGCAGCGCGGCTGCTGTGAGGTCGCGGACGGCAAATACGAGATTACCATCTACACCTCCTGCTGCAACGCCAGCCGCGGGATTTACTATTACACGACTTACGATAACAGCCGCGTCACCGCGGTAGATATGCATCGCGAAAATCTGGACGACGCAGTGCTTTCCCGCTACCCGATGCTGACGGAGATGGACATTCTGCTGCAGAACGCATAGCATGTTTAGACAGACGCTTGTGAGAACATCGCAAGGGTCTGTTTTTTTGCATAAAAAATATGCCATGATAGCAGGAAAGTATTGCTTGACTTTTTGTAACTACAAATGTAAACTAAAGCTACAAGAGGGATTACAAATGTAGACAAAGGGAGGAGAGGCTATGAACATGCTGAATCTGAGCATTGCCGTAACGGCGGCGGCAGCATTGGTGCTACTGCTCAAGCTGTTGTTTGGAAACAAGATCACGCCGCGGGGACATATGCTGTTATGGCTGCTGCCGGCGGTGGCGATGCTGGCGGTGCCGCTGGCGGGGATACTGCCGGAGAGTGATTTTGCGGTCAGAACTTATCTGCCGCAGACGCAGGCACGCATCGGTACGTCCAGCGCATGGACGGGACAGGCAGACTATCTTAGCGAGACTGCGGACGAAAGGCAGCAGGCAGATGGACAGATGGTCGATACGCAAGTGGGGAACGGACAGGCTCATGTCAGTATGCAGGTACCGTTCACAGACCGGACGCTGACCGGTGATTTCACGGCATCGGAGTCTGCAAGAAGGCTGCAGACCGGGATCTACGTCATGGGAGTCCTGATGGTTCTGGGCTGGCTACTGATCGGAATCGGAAAGCAGAGAAAGAAACTGCGCATGTTGGAAGATAGTGAAGAGGCACAGCAGCTGATGATGCTTACGGAACTTCGGACGAAAATCGGCATCCGCAGTTGTGCGAAGATCGTGATCAAGCAAGGCGCGGACACAACGTTTCTGACGCGGCTGGACGGTCAGTATGTGATTGCGTTGGAAAACGGATTCAGCGAGGAAGAGCAGCGGCAGGTACTGGCGCATGAACTGACACATCTCTCGCATGGTGATTTGTGGAAAAATTTTGTTGCCGCGGCTGTGCTTGCCGCGTTCTGGTGGAATCCGGTGATCTGGCTGGCGTTCCGCAGATTTCGCCGCGACATGGAAATCTACTGCGACTACGACGCGGCGCGTCTGAGCGGAGACAAAAAGGCCTACGCGACAACACTGGTCAGAGCAGCGGCGGGAATTGAACGCTTTCTTCTCGGCACAACTTCGTTCATCGGCGGAGAGAAAGAAGTGAGCGCGCGCGTCAGGGCGCTGGCGGCGTTCAAGAAACCGAAGATTTGGATCGCAGTCCTTGCGGTGGCTGCGCTGGCTTGCGCCTGTGTATGCTTTGTTGTAAATCCGAAGAGCAGTGATCCGTGTATTAGATTCTTTCACGATATGCAGCTTGCGGATATATCCTTTATCAGGATAGAACGGGATGCCGATCATGAGTTTAATGATGACTTTATCCGGATCGACGATGTGAAGCAGCAGAAGGAACTTTTAAAACTGTTCCGCACTTTTGACGAAGGAGATTTTACGGACGGCGAGCCTGTCAAAAACGAGAATGATTTCGAGTACAAACTGAAAGTCTATATGTATACCATGCAAGACTCCGTTACCTTGCTTCGGGACGAGACGGCAGGGAACGACGTGTATTGCATTTATACATGGCCGAAAGAAGAAGGCGAGAAAGATCTCGGCATCAGCGGGAAACGCGTGCATTCGCCGAAGCTGACGGAACTTCTCAAAGAATATGAAGATACGAATCTGCACATGGCTTTTCATGCAACTGCCGAGAGTACAGACGAACTGCTTCTATATATCAGCAATTGCGAGTATGATAATCCAAGTCCTGTCCTGATTTATGACACCGACTATCGTTTGGAACGATATATCGGAAAGGATGCGAGTACATACGCGGACAATCAATGGGAAAAGGTTTCTCGTCCCGTTGCCCCTGATAAGAGCAAGCGAAGTACGGAGACCCTAGAGGGTACCGAAGGCAGGTGGCTGACCATTGATCTTGCCGAAGCGTATGGCAAATTACCGGAAGGCAGCTATCGAATCACGAAACAATTCACACAAAAACTGAAAAACGGCAAAGAAGTGAAGAGGGAAAACGCCGCGGTCTTCGAATGGGTGGAGAACCGTCTGCATTTCGTGGACTGGGATTTCCTGCTCTCGCAGCCGGACGGAGACTTGAACGAAGAAACAAAAGACGAACTGAACCGGATATTCGAAACATGGGGCAAAACTTCACTATACTGCTATTTCACAAGCGCATACAGCAGCCCGGATAAGATGGATTTCTTTGAGTTTTTAAGATATTATCCACAGTTTGATGATGTTATGGGGTGGACGCCGGAACTCAAAGAAAAATTTGAGGACTCCGCATTCTGGCGTACATACAGGAAAAATGGCTGGACAATCGATAATTTCATTACGCCGGTGAAACCTTATGATCCTGCGGGGTTGAATCAAAGCCTCACATATTACGCAGGCATCACGCTCGACGATATCCGAACGCATTACACGCAAAAAGAATGGAATCAGTTCTATGTAAAAGATATCGACCGCTATATCACCTTTACCAGTGACGCGGGCGGCGGTAAATTCATTGTCACAGAGGGCAAAAAGTCCGGCGATACCGTGATTCTGACCGGAGAAACCTTGAACATCAAAGAAAAAGGTTTGGATATATACAGCGGTTACGGCACCTCCATTCTGACCCTCAAGGAGAAGGACGGCAGATACCTGATTCAATCATTGGCAGCGAAATAGCGAATAAGGAAAGGCAAAGAAACATGGTGAACAGACAAGTTTCCATCAGCGACGCGGAGTGGACGATCATGAAGGCACTCTGGCAGAGCAAGGATAAAAAAATGACATTAAAGGAAATCGCCGAAGCAGTCGCAGATGCGGGCTGGAGTTATACGACCGTCCGGACGATGGTCGGAAGACTTGTGGAAAAAGAAGCGATTGCAGCCGATGAGAGCCACCCGCGTAATTTCCGCTACAGTGCGGCAGTGACTGAGGAAGCCTGCCGCAAGGAGGAAATGCAAAGCTTTATCAACCGCATCTTTGACGGTTCCGCGAAGCTCTTGGTATCCTCACTGGTTTCCGGCAAGAACCTGAGCAAGGAGGAGCAGCAGACCTTGCTGGAGATTATCGAAAAAATGGAGTAGGAAGCACATAAGGAAGAAGTCAATCATAATGGAACAATTATGACGGAGGAATGTCTATGAATATGCTGAATCTGAGTATTGCGGTCACAGCGGCAACTGTGCTCGTACTGCTGATCAAGCTGCTGTTTGGAAATCAGATCACGCCGCGGGGGCATATGCGGCTCTGGCTTTTGGTCGCAGTATCGTTTATCTTCAGTCCGATCGCGGAGTTTATGCCGGAAAGCAGTCTTGCGGTACGCAACTGGCTGCCGCAGAGCGAATCTACGGTAGAGACCGTCTGGGTAGAGCCCTACGAGGATTTGAATGCCCGAGGCTTTGCTATCGAAGAGCAGGGTAACTACTATATCGTTCAAAAGGATCATCTCAGTCTGCGGGTGCCGTTTTCGGACAAAACGCTGGATGCCGAGTTTGCCGCAACGACTTCGCGGGCCAAACTGGAAAACTGGCTCTGGTTTGCCGGTATGGTTCTGACGGGTATCTGGCTGCTTACAGGAAACTGCATACAAAAAAGGAAACTCAAGGCGCTTCCGGACAGCAGGGATGCTGCGCTGCTTGCGGAACTGGAAGCGGTGAAAGTGCTGGTCGGCGTGAATGACAAAGTTCGAATCTGCATCAAAGAGGGCGCGGAGACGACCTTTTTAACACGCATGCGCGGGCAGTATGTGATCGCGTTGGAATCCGGCTTCGACGCGGCGGAGCGGCGGCAGGTGCTGCTGCATGAGCTGACGCATTTGAAACATGGTGACTTAGGAGGCAATCAATCGGCAGCACTGATTCTGGCGATATGCTGGTGGAATCCGGTGATCTGGCTGGCGTTCCGCAGATTTCGCCGCGACATGGAAGTCTACTGCGACTACGATGCGGCGCGTCTGAGCGGAGACAAAAAGGCCTACGCGACAACGCTGGTGAAAGCAGCAGCCGGGACGGAACGCTTTGTCCTTGGCACGACCTCGTTTATCGGCGGAGAGAAGGAGGTGAGCGTGCGCGTTAAGGCGTTGGCAGCTTTCAAAAAGCCGAAGACCTGGATCGCGGCAGCCGCAGTGCTGGCGCTGGTGATCGGCTGCGTGTGCTTTGTACTCAATCCGGTCGGACAGAATACCCAAGCAAACCGCGCAGCTCTCGCAGAGGCTTATGACAAGCTATTGGCTGTGAACAGCGCGGAGGCGCAGAGAACGACAAACCTGTCTTACGGTATACTTTCCGGCGCGCGGACGCGCGAGACCGCGCACCTGCAGCAGACGGAATCGCCGCTTTGCATACTCGGGACAAGGACTTTGGAAGAGCTGGGAGCAGAGGATGCCGCGCAGGCGGATACGGACTATACCTTTACGTATTATCTTACGGGCACGCGCGGCGGCGCAGTGCGAAACTATATCCGGCGTGTGGACAGTACCCTGGGGCAGGGATGGATCGATTGCGGTAGCCAGACCTTGCGAGGCGAAACGATTGCAAGCGGCTATGACAAAGAGCCTTCTTCCTACGGACAGGACGATCTGCTCGGCAATCTGCGGCAGTGTCTCAAAGCAGCCGCGGAGAGCGATCGTATTACCCGCAAAGGCAATGCGTATCAGGTGACCATGCCGCAGGATTGGCAGCTATTCTGCGTGATCGCAGCGAATCAAGGTCTGGGCAGTGTCTTATCGGCGAGCGGGATCGAACTTTCTGACTTGTGGAATGCAGCTCCGAACGAAAGAGATGCGTTGTATCAAAGCGTTGGCTTTACCCTGGAGATGGACGAAGAAACCATGCTGCCGCGCAGCTATACTTTGGACTTCACCAGGACCTGCGAGCTGATCCGGGAACGTATCGAGGCCGAGTATGACAGTCTCGGCGCGGCTGTCGTCCGCGTGGACATCACAAGCTATGATGCGTTTACGGAGCCTGACTACAGCGCGTTCGGCGGAGAAAAGGCTTTTCGCGAAATGTTGGCAGCGGCAAAGAGTCCGTATTTGGCTCAGGCAGAGCCGGAGTAAGGCGGATGATCCCTCGCGGGCAAAAGGATAAGGCTTAACACAAACTTTATGTCTGTATGGTATCATGTCTTTGCAGAGCTTAGAATTTATGGTTGAACAGAAAGCAAGGAGTGAGAAAAGAATGCGATTTTTGGTGGTAGAAGATGAAAAGTCCCTGCGTGAGGACATCGCGAAAAAGCTGCGGCTTTCGGGGTATGAAGCAGATACCTGCGAAGACGGGGAGAGCGCGCGATTTTTGCTTTCGGTGGAGCGTTACGATTTAGTGTTGCTGGACTTGAACTTGCCGAAAACAGATGGATTGACCGTCCTGCGGGAGTTGAGAAAAACAGATCAGGAAACTCCGGTGCTGATCCTTTCCGCGCGCAGCGAGATCTCGGACAAGGTAGAGGGGCTGGACGCGGGTGCCAATGATTATCTTTCCAAGCCGTTTCATCTGGCGGAACTGGAGGCGCGTGTCCGCAGCCTGACACGCCGCAAATTCATTCAGCAGGATGTCTGTCTTTCCTGCGGCGCGCTGCGGTTTGATTCCCGAAGCCGGACGGCGTCCGTCGAGGGACGGACGATTCCGTTAACGAGAAAGGAAAGCGGGGTCTTGGAATATCTGCTGCTGCACCAGGGACGCCCTGTCAGCCAGGAGGAGTTAATCGATCATGTGTGGGATGGGAGTGTGGACAGCTTCAGCAATTCCATCCGCGTGCATATGTCCGCGCTGCGAAAAAAGCTGCGGACCGCGCTGGGTTATGATCCGATTCACAACCGAATCGGCGAGGGTTATGTGATAGAGGGAGAAAGAGAATGAAAAAACTATCCTTTCAGTGGAGAATCACACTGATGACCGCACTTTTGATCGGCGGTGCCTGTATCTGTCTGAATTTGTTGTTGTACCGCTCCGGGGCAACCGGGATGGATGATTTGGGCGGATTTATGCTCAAATACCAGACGGAAAACGCCGAAGTGATGACCATTGAAATCCCGCCGGAGAAGATGAACGGATTTTTGAAGCAGTTTTCACAGGAAATCTATGACGCAAAGGTACTGTTTGGTCGTATGGGATGGTGCTTTACGGCGGCGGTCACACTGCTGAGTGCAGCAATCGCGTATTTTGTCAGCGGCAGAGCCTTGCAGCCGTTGCGCCGGTTTACCGCACAGGCGGAAAAAATCAATCAGGACAGTCTGGTGCGTGTCCGCCTCGATGAAAGCACGATTCAAGAGTTTCGGCAGTTAAGCCACGCGGTGAACGGTATGCTGGACCGACTTGCGCATTCCTTTGATCTGCAGCGTCAGTTTGCCGGAAATGCGGCGCATGAGCTGCGGACACCGCTAGCCCTGATGCAGACAAAGCTGGAGCTTTTTTGCGAGGAACACACGGACGCAGATGCGGAAACCATGCAGATGGCTGCTTTTCAGATGGAGCAGCTGGATCGGTTGAGCGCACTTGTCCGTACCTTGCTGTCGATGAGCAATCTGCAGTCCGTATCGAGAACGGATGAGATCGCGCTCGCGCCGCTTGCGGAGGAAATTTTGACAGACCTCGCACCGCTCGCGCAGGAAAACCAGGTTACGCTCCGGCAGGACTGTGAGGAAGTCAGCATGGTCGGCAGCGACGCGCTGATTTATCGCCTGCTGTTTAATCTGATCGAAAATGCCATCAAATACAACAAGCCGGGCGGTGCGGTCTTCGTCTCGGTGAAGCAGGCAGATGAAAATGTGATTTTGGAGGTTGCCGACACCGGAAGCGGGATTCCGGCGGATTGCATGGAGAGCATCTTCGAACCGTTCTTTCGTGTGGACAAATCCAGAAGCCGCCAGATGGGCGGCGTGGGTCTGGGACTTGCACTTGTGCGCGAAATCGCGCGGCTGCATGGCGGCAGTGTCCGCGCGGAAGCCCGCGCGGAGGGTGGAACCGCCTTTAAGGTTGTTTTACCAAGGCAACAGGTGTAAGCTGCTATTTCATGCTGCCTGTTTTTTCAAAACGGCTGTGCCAGGAGAGCGCTTCATCAAGCAGATGCGGCGTCTGGCAAGGAGATGCGGCGCAGGCTCTTTGGAAGTAGTCCATGAGCGCATCACGATAGTCCGGGTGCGCGCAGTTTTCGATGATGCAGACTGCGCGCTCTTTTGGTGAGAGCCCGCGCAGATCCGCATAGCCCTGTTCGGTGACGATGACCATGACCTCATGCTCGGTGTGATCCACGTGCGGACACATCGGTACGATAGAAGAGATTGCGCCGTCCTTGGCGATGGAAGATGTTGTGAAGATGACCAGCGACGCGGAACGGGAAAAATCGCCCGAACCGCCGATGCCGTTCATCATTTTTTTGCCTTGCACATGGGTGGAATTCACATTTCCGTAAATGTCTACCTCTAATGCGGTATTCATGGCGATCAGACCCAGTCGGTGGGAGACTTCGATGGAATTGGAAATCTCCTGCGGGCGGAAGATAATGTGTTCTTTATAAAAATCAATGTCATCAAAGAACGCAGTCTGCGCTTCCGGCGATGGTGCCAGTGCGGTGCAGGAGGCGATGTCTGCCTTGCCGCATTTGACGAGGTCGAGCATGGAATCCTGAATGACCTCGGTATAGCAGGTCAGACCTTCAAATGCGGAATCCCGCAGACCGTAGAGGACGGCGTTAGCGACGGAACCGACGCCTGACTGGATCGGCAGCAGAGATTTGCCTAAGCGGCCTGCAGCAACCTCGTCTTCAAAGAATCTGATGATATTCTGACCGATTTTTTTGGAATCCTCGGAAATCGCGGCCAGCGGTCTGGTCAGGTCGCTGCGGTCGGAAATGACAATCGCCTTGATTTTATCCCAGCCGCAAGGAATGTACGGAGTACCGATGCGGTCGCCCGGATGCGTCAGCGGGATCGGTTGGCGGCAAGGCGGCTTTTGACACATGTAAACATCGGCCATACCCTCTAGGGCCAGTGGCTTGGACATCGCAATCTCAACGATAACCGCGTCCGCCTCCGCTACATAGGTAGGGGTGTTGCCGACAGAGGTGGTCGGAATCAGATGCCCGTCCTCGGTGATGGCGAGTGCCTCTACGAGGGCGATATCCGGCTTTCGTACATGTCCGGCTGCGACAAATTCCGGACTGCGGCCGAGGTGCATGTCGACATAGCCGACTTTACCGTCGTTGATAGCCTTGCGCAGGGCAGAATTGGTCTGATAAGGAATGCGCTTTGCGATGGCGCCGGCTTCCGTCAGCTCGGTGTCAACCTCCGGTCCCACCGAGGCGCCGGAGTAAAGCGCAATTTTAACCTTACGCCCGTTCTTGATCTGCTCCGCGAGCGCATGCGGCACGACCTTTGGATAACCGGCATTGGTAAAGCCACTGATGCCGACCGCCATGCCATCCTGAATCATGGTCGCTGCAGTTTCGGCGTCTGTAATCAGCGCTTCAGCCCTATCGCTACGTAATCTTTTTTTTAAATCTGGTTCTAAAGCCATTTTGCGTCCTCCTCTTCTGCGCTGCATTCATATTTGCATTTGCATTTGAATCTGAATCTGAATCTGTGGAGATGTGCAGCGCATCTTTTCTGTTTTTCAGTATAGCGGTCTTTGGGAAAGGAATCAAGCCATGTCATTGCATTCTTTTTGCATTTCCTGTACCGGCAGGGCATGACGAGAGAATTTTTCTTTATTATGCATGGAAATATCGACAAAAGCACCTTGCGAAGTGGCGCTCATAGGTGAGCGCCATGTGCGCATAGAAATCTCTGATTTCGTTATGCGCACTTTTGTCCTTTGAAAGCGGAAAAATGTGTTTTGAAACAGTGCAAAATATGGTATACTTAAAAAAGTTAGGATTAGGAAGGAAAACAGTATGAGAAAAACAAAAATCGTATGCACTTTAGGACCTGCGTCCACCAAAGAAGAGACCTTGCGCGCCATGCTGCGGGCGGGCATGAATGTGGCGCGCGTGAATTTTTCGCATGGAGACCATGCAAGCCATGGCAAGACCATCGATCTGTTCCGCAGTGTGCGGGATGCGATGGGGCTGCCCGCCGCCGTCATGCTTGATACCAAGGGTCCGGAGATCCGGACCGGAAATTTTGCAGACGGCAAGGCGATGCTCAAGACCGGTGAAATGTTTACCCTGACGACACGCGACATCGTCGGCGACGCGCATGGATGCAGCATTACCTATGAAAATCTGCCGCAGGAGCTCAAGACAGGAGATGCGGTGCTGATTGACGATGGCAAGCTGCGTCTGGAGGTATGCGAGACGACAGAGACCGATATTTGCTGCAAAGTCGTCAACGGCGGGCAGATCAGCAATCACAAGGGCATCAACGTACCATACGTGGCGCTGCAGATGGCATATCTCAGCGAGCAGGACAAGAGCGATCTCCTGTTCGGCATCGAAAAGCATGTGGACTTCGTGGCAGCCTCTTTCGTGCGAAAAGCAGAGGACGTGCAGAATCTGCGCGATTTTCTGACGACCAACGGAGGCGGCAATATCAAGATCATTTCCAAAATCGAAAATCTGGAAGGCATCGAAAACTTTGAGGAGATCCTCGAAGCCTCGGACGGCATTATGGTAGCCCGCGGCGACATGGGCGTCGAGATCGAATTTGAAAAACTGCCGGGCATTCAGAAACGCTTCATCAAGCGCTGCCAGCAGAGAGGCAAGATCGTCATCACCGCGACCCAGATGCTGGAATCCATGATCCAGAATCCGCTGCCGACTAGAGCGGAGATCACAGATGTGGCGAATGCTGTCTTTGATGGTTCTTCTGCGGTCATGCTTTCGGGAGAAAGCGCCGTCGGCGCGTATCCGGTCGAGGCGGTCGCTGCCATGGCGAAAATCGCGGCGCAGGCCGAGCTGGATGATCCGCACTATCTGCCGGGAAGCGCCATGCACCATGAAATGGATGCAGAGGATACGACCAACGCTGTCGGACATGCCGCATGCACGCTGGCCAAGGACATCAAGGCGGCTGCACTGATTGCAATTACCAAGTCTGGCTATACGGCATCGCGGATGAGTAAATTTCGCCCATCTACACCGATTATCGCAGTCACGCCGCACCACAAGACCTATCATCAGATGGCGCTTGTCTGGGGTGTCGCACCATTGATGGTGGAGAATCTGCAGAATGTCGATGTACTGGTCTATCGCTGTCTTGAGGAGGCAAAAAAAGAAAATCTGCTGCACAGCGGCGACAAGGTTGTCATCAGCGCCGGCGTACCGCTGGACATTGCGGGCAATACCAACATGATCCGCGTGGAAAACGTATAAGCATGGAAAACATAGAAAAGGACGCCCCGTCAAAGAGCGTCCTTTTCCACTTCTCCATACAAAATGATTGCGAATAAAAATCAGCGAACACTATTCACCGACAGCTGCATCAAGAAGCTCTTTCTCAAGTGCTTCCTCCGCGGATGCTGCCGGATCTTCCGCGCAAAGTCTGTCGTATTCGGCAAAAATTGCGTCTTTGATCTTCGCTCTTGTTTCGGACTTCAAAGGGTGTGCGACATCGCGGAAATCACCCTCGCCGACCTTGCGGCTCGGCATGGCGATAAAGAGTCCGTTCTGTCCATCAATAATCTTGATGTCGTGAACAACAAATTCATCGTCAAAGGTAACGGATGCCACTGCTTTCATCTTGCCTTCTTCGCCCATTCTCCTAATCCTCACGTCAGTAATATTCATTTTGTATCCACCTTTCCGGCACACTCTCAGCACCTTGACCAAATTATAATACAGTGTTAATTCTTTGGCAACAATTTGTACTGTTTTATGGAAATAAAAATTCATAAATTGTCGGTATGCACAAAAATTGATATGGAAAAATGTATAAGTGAAACAGATGCGAAAAACAAGGGGCACATTACCCCGCGAAACAAACGTATGTCAACCGAAGGTAGCGTCAAAAAATACTGTCGTTCGGCAGGATGGTGATCTTCTTTTCTTCGGCGTGGATGTCGCCGAGATAGACCAGACAGGTGTAATCGTGCACCTTTTTTTTCTCGGGCGTAAGACTGGCGATTGCTACACCGACACCGACCACTGAGCCGTTGAATTCTCCGATCATTTCGGAGATGCCGACGATGCTGCCGCCGCCGCGCATGAAGTCATCGATGATCAGGACCCTAGAGCCCGGCGTAATGGCGCGTTTGGCCATGGACATCTTCTGCAGGCGGTCATAGGAACCGCTGAAATAATTGATGCTGACCGTCGAGCCCTCCGAAATCTTCGCCTCGCGGCGGATGACGACCAGCGGGATCCCCAGCATATGCGCGACTGTGAAGGCGAGCGGAATGCCCTTGGTTTCAACGGTCGCGACACAGTCGGCGCCGCAGCCTTGAAACTTTTTGGCAAAAACTCGCGCGGTGCGCGTGACCAGATCCGAATCGTAAAAAATATCGGAAGTGTAAAGGAAGTTGCCGCCGAGCAGACGGGAAGGATCGACCAGCCGCCGCGAAAAATCCATTTGCAGCGTTTCGATCTCTTCTTGCGAAATGTCCGGAACGAAACGGACGCCGCCTTTGGAGCCGGAAATCGTTTCCAAAAAGCCCGAGCCGGTCAGCTCAATCGCCTGACTGGCGGATTGGATATCTTCGCTGACGCTGGATTTTGCAGCGCTAAACAGGTCGCAGAAGTACTGCAGACTGTAGATTTTATTCGGCGATTCGGTCAGGATTTTGATTAGTGCACCTACTCTTTCCGTACGTTTCATGCGTTTTTACCTCCAAAGTTCGTATCCTTATAAAAACATCATATTTCTTTTTTGATTTTTTGTCAATTATTGCTCACAAAATATTTTATTTGTGGTATACTAGCTGTAGCATTCCTTGTGAAGAGGAAATTCGGAGGCAAATCATAATATGATAGATTTAAGTCAATATAAAAAGATACACTGCATCGGTATCGGAGGCATCGGGCTTTCGGCGATTGCAGAAATTTTGCTGTCCAGAGGTTATGAGGTCAGCGGTTCGGATATGAAGGAGTCGGCAGAGACGGCTAGACTGGCGAGCAAGGGCGCGCGGGTATTCATCGGACACCGGGCGGAGAACGCAGATGAGGCAGACCTTTTGGTGTTCTCGGCAGCTGTCGGTCACGACAATCCGGAGATGAAGCGCGCAGAGGAACGCGGGATCCCGATCCTTTCCAGAGCGCAGATGCTCGGACTTTTGATGCAGGAATACGAAAACAGCATCGCTGTATCCGGTACGCACGGCAAGACCACGACCACCTCGATGGTATCGCTGATCCTCGACCGCGCGAAGCTCGAACCGACGATTCTCGTCGGCGGCAATCTGGCTGAGATTGGCGGCAATGTCAAGGTCGGACACAGCCGCTACTTCATCACAGAGGCATGTGAATACATGGACAGTTTTCTCAGTCTCAAACCGAAGATCGAGATCATTTTAAACATCGATTCCGATCATTTGGATTATTTTAAAGACATTGATCACATCGTCAGCTCTTTTGACAAGTTCGCGCAGCTGGTGCCGGCAAGCGGCACGATCATCGCGTATGACGCGAATCCATTTGTCAATCAAGTGATCCGCGATCTGGACAACGTCGTGACCTTCGGACTGAGCGAGAACTGTGATTATTACGCGGCGAACATCCAGTTCAACGAGGAAGGCATGCCTGCCTTCGACGTCTGTCATGACGGACAGCTGCTCAGCCGCGTGCAGCTTGCGGTGCCGGGAGAACACAATATCCTCAACGCGCTGGCGGCGTTTACCTGCGCCTGCGCCTTGGGCGTAGAGCCGCAGCTGACCAAGGAGACCCTCGAGCGCTATCATGGCACGCAGCGCCGTTTCGACATCGTCGGCACGACCGCCAAAGGCGTGAAGATCGTCGATGACTATGCGCATCACCCAACAGAGATCAAGGCGACCCTGAGCGCTTCCGAAAATGTACCGCACAACAAGCTCTGGTGCATTTTCCAGCCGCATACCTATACGAGAACGATCGCGCTCTTCGATGAATTCGCGGAGGCGTTTGAGAAAGCAGATAAACTGATTCTGGCAGAGATCTACGCGGCAAGAGAAAAGAATATCTACAAGATTTCTTCTGCACAGCTTGCCGAAAAGATCAAAGAGACCCATCCGCATAAGGAGGTCCTGTTCATGGAGGACTTCGCTGCCATCGCAGATTATGTAGACGACCAGGCACAGCGGGGCGATATGGTGATTACCATGGGCGCGGGCGACATCTATAAGGTCGGCGAGATGCTGCTGGAACGGTAACAGCCGGACAGCGCAGGCAAGCGGGAAGACGAGACAGGGCAAGAGAAGAGAAAGAGAAAGAGATAGAAATAGAGATAGAAATATGGAAAAGCAAAACAATTTTTCGCAGGAGATTTGGTTCCGGGAATATCAAGTACAGACCGAGGCACGCCTTGCGCGGAATCTCGCGCACATGCAGCGCGGCGTGCGGTTTATCGACCTGCAGAGTGCTTATATTGATGAACAGGTCGAAATCGGAGAGGGAACTGTGATCGGTCCTTGCGTGACACTGGAGGGCAATACGGTCATCGGCAGAGACTGCGTGATTCGCCAAAATACGAGAATCAAAGACGCGCGAATCGCGGATCGGGTCGAGATCGAAAGCTCTGTGATTCTTGAAAGCAGCATCGGCAGCGGCACGACGGTCGGTCCGTTTGCCTATCTGCGTCCGCATACAAAGGTTGGCGCAGGCTGCAAGGTCGGCGATTTCGTGGAAATGAAAAATTCCAGCTTCGGAGACGGTTCCAAGGCTGCGCATCTGACCTATGTCGGCGACGCGGATGTCGGCAGCGGCGTGAATCTGGGCTGCGGCGTGGTCTTTGTCAACTATGACGGGACGCATAAATATCGCGCACAGGTCGGTGATGACGTCTTTGTCGGCTGCAACAGCAATCTGGTTTCTCCGGTGCAGATCGGAGACGGCGCGTATATCGCGGCAGGCAGTACGGTGACGGAGGATGTGGAGGCCGACGCGCTCTATATCGCCAGAAGCCGCGGCACACAAAAGCAGGGCTGGGTCTCTGCCAAAGGGATTTGGAACAAAAAAAGCAAAGTGCAAACAGAGCGATAAAGTATGATTCAAATAACAATGATTCCATTTTCATGTCACAGTGAAAATATCAATATTACAAAACAAGTACAAAGGAAACAACACAAGAAAGACGAGGTAACAAAAAGTGAGAAGCGGAGTATTTGCTGACTACAAAATCTTTGCCGGAAACTCTCATCCGGAATTAGCTGAAGAAATTGCAGGCATCATGGGGAAACCACTGGGCAGAGCAACGGTGACCAAATTCAGCGATGGCGAAATTTCCGTCAACATCTGGGAAACAGTCAGAGGCCTGGATGTTTACATCATCCAATCGACCTGCAATCCGGTCAACGACAATCTGATGGAGCTTTTGATTATGATCGATGCCATGAAACGCGCGTCGGCCGGCAGGATCAACGCCATCATTCCGTATTACGGCTATGCACGCCAAGACAGAAAAGCCAAAGCCAGAGACCCGATCACAGCGAAGCTGGTAGCGGATCTGCTCGTAGCAGCAGGCGCGGACAGAGTTCTGTCGATGGATCTGCATGCAAATCAAATCCAGGGTTATTTTGATATTCCGGTCGATCACTTACTCGGCATGCCGATCCTGGCGAAATACTTCAAAGAAAAGAACATGGAAGATCTGGTCATCGTATCTCCGGACCATGGCAGCGTGACGCGTGCGAGAAACATGGCAGAGATGCTGAATTGCCCGATCGCGATCATTGACAAGAGAAGACCGGAGCCGAACAAGTCCGAGATCATGAACATCATCGGTAATATCGAAGGCAAGAACTGCATCATCATCGACGATATGATCGACACCGCGGGCACGATCTGCAACGCAGCCAATGCCATCAAAGACCTCGGTGCGAAAGCCGTTTATGCGGCAGCGACGCATCCGGTTTTATCCGGTCCGGCTGTCGAAAGACTGGAAAAGTCCGCGATTGAAGAACTGGTGCTCTTAAACACCGTTCCGCTGCCGGAGGAAAAGAAAATCGAAAAAATGAGATTCCTGTCCGTTGCACCGCTGTTCGCGGAAGCAATGACCAGAGTCTTTACCAACGGCTCGATCAGTGTGCTGTTTGACTAAAACACAGACAAAATAGAAACATAAATGAGAAGAACACGGAAAGGAACTGTATTTTATGTACATCATTGCGGGTCTGGGCAATCCCGGGAAAAAATACGAGAATACGCGGCATAACATGGGTTTTCTTGCTGTAGACCTGCTGGCAGAAAAATACGATATCCGCATCGATAAGATCAAATTCAAGGCACTGGTCGGCGAGGGAAGGATCGCCGGCCAGAAAGTCCTTTTGGTCAAACCGCAGACATTCATGAACCTGAGCGGGCAGTCCATCGTGGAGATTATGAACTTTTACAAGGAGGATGTCGAAAATCTGATCGTGATCTATGACGATATTGACATTCCGACCGGAACGATCCGCATCCGCAAAAAAGGCAGTGCCGGAACGCATAACGGCATGCGCAATATCGTCTATCTGCTGGGAGATGATGGATTTCCGCGCATTCGCGTCGGCATCGGCGCGACGGACGGCAAACAGCGCGATTTGATCAATTATGTGATCGGCGGGGTTTCCAAGGCGGATGTGAAACCATTGGAGGAAGCGCTGACGCAGGCTGCCGCAGGCGCGGTCTGCATTGTCGAAAAAGGCATAGACAAGGCCATGAATGCATATAATACCAAGAGCAAGAAGCCAAAACGCGAAAAACAGCCTGCAGAGGACGCGCCGCAGGAGGCGGACGCAGAATCGCAAGGAGAAGCGGTGACGAAAGAGGTGACGAGCCATGATTAATATTTCGGGTGTCTCCGAGAGCCGGGTGGCGCCGGCAGCCGCCTATTACGCGAATCAAAAAGATCAAAGCATCATCATCGTTTCCACAGATGTGAGAGCAAAGAGACTTGCTTCAGATCTTTCTTTTTTTGTGCAGGACAAAGAGATCCTTACCCTGCCGGGAGAGGAGCAGTTCCTGCTGCGGTACGCTGCCAAAAATCAGGATCAGATGATCACCCGCCTGCGGGCGCTCAAGGCGCTGCGCACCGGTCAACCGGTCGTGATCATCGCCCCGGTCTCGGCTGCCGTCAAAAAGATCGCGCCGCACAGCTATTTTGAAAAATCCTCGTTTCGCGTGCAGCTTGGTGAGGAGATTGCGCTCGAAGCGGTTAAGCGCAGATTGGTCGAGCTGGGCTACGAACGCATGGAGATCGTCGATGCGCGCGGGCAGTTCAGTGTGCGCGGCGGTATCCTCGATATCTACACGCCGGACGGCAATGCTCCGTATCGTATCGAGCTGTTCGGTTCGGAGGTGGATTCGATCCGCACTTTCGATATTGACAGCCAGCGATCCTTAGAGAATCTGCAGTTTGCGGAGATCTATCCGGCAGAACAGATGCTCAGCGAGCGAGAGATTTTCACAGAGGCAGAGGCAAAAATCCGCAAGGCTTACAGCCGGGCTGCGCAGAAAGCAGCGACAGGCAGTGAGGCGCTTGCCGAGAAGCTCCGGGTGACCGGCGAAGAACTGTGCGAATATGTCGCACATGTCTCCAACCAGCAGCTGCTGGAAAACTATATCCATTATTTTTACGATCATACGGAATATCTGTGGGACTATCTGGACGGCGGCTGTGTCATGGTCGATGATCCGGACCGTATCGAAGAGACGCTGCAGCTGCGGACCGAGGAACTGCGGGAGGATTTCAAGGTCATGCTCGAACGCGGACAGGTCATCGCCGAGGATGCAGCGGTGATCTCGGATCAAACAGACTTCCGCAAGGTCTATGACAGGTCGGATACGGTTGTGTTCACGCCTTTTCCGAAGCGGATCGCGGGCGCGGAGACCTTCGATCAGGTATATAACCTGCAGAGCAGGCAGGTGCTGACCTTCCATGGCAAGATGAACGTGCTGGAGAGCGAGCTGAAGACCTACGTCAAGAAGGGTTACCGCGTGACCATTGTCTGCGCATCGGCGGAGCGGCTCAACAATCTGCGCGAATTTGCGGATCGCATCGGACTTTTGGAAAAAATCCGGTTTGCGCAGGGCAGTCTGACGGCGGGTATCGATCTGCCGACAGAAAAGGTCTGCTACATCAGTGAGGCGGACATCTTCGAGACGCACAAAAAAGTCCGCAAGAAAAAATACAAGGACAAAGGACAGAAGCTCCAATCCTTTGCGGACATGCGCGAGGGTGATTTTGTCGTGCATGAGAATCACGGCATCGGCAAGTTCGTCGGCATCGAGCAGCTTTCGGTGCAGGGCGAAAAGAAGGACTATATCAAGATCAAATATGCAGGCAACGATATGCTGTATGTGCCGGTGGAGCAGATGGATATCGTGCAGAAATATATCGGTTCGGACGGCGGCGCGCCGCGCATCAATAAGCTGTCCGGCGGGGAATGGAAAGCGACCAAGGCCAAGGCAAAGGCAGCGATCGCGGTCATGGCGAAGGACTTGATCGACTTGTATGCGGCGCGGAGCATGAAGCCGGGGCACAGCTTCGGCAAGGACACCGTCTGGCAGAAGGAATTTGAAGAGGCATTTCCGTACGAGGAGACCGGAGATCAGCTGCGGGCAATCGAAGAGATCAAACAGGACATGGAAAAACCGTTTTCCATGGATCGCCTGCTCTGCGGTGATGTGGGCTTCGGCAAGACGGAGGTCGCTGCGCGGGCACTGTTCAAGTGCGTGTCGGACGGTCTGCAGGCTGCGGTGCTCGTGCCGACGACGATTCTCGCAAACCAGCATTACTATACCTTAAAAGAACGGTTTGAACACTTTCCGTTCAAGGTGGAGGTGCTGTCGCGTTTCCGCACGCCGGCGCAGCAGGAGCAGATTATTACTGAGCTTCAAAAGGGCAATATCGATCTGATCATCGGCACGCATCGCCTGCTGTCTAAAGACGTCAGGTTCAAGGAGCTGGGGCTGCTGGTCATTGACGAGGAACAGCGCTTCGGCGTGGAGGACAAGGAGACCATCAAGAAGATCAAAAACAATGTCGATGTGCTGACGCTTTCAGCAACCCCGATCCCAAGGACGCTCAATATGTCGCTGACCGGCATCAAGGACATGAGCCTGATCGAGGAAGCGCCGGAGGAACGCTATCCGGTGCAGACCTATGTATTGGAACAGGACGATCGCTTGCTCAAGGATGTCATCGAACGCGAGCTCGGACGCGCCGGGCAGGTATTCGTCGTCTTTAACCGTGTCAAGGGGATCCAGCAGATTGCAGCGAAGATCGAGGAGCTGGTGCCGGATGCGGTCGTCGGCGTCGGTCACGGACAGATGAACGAGCATGCGCTGGAAAACGTGATGCTCGACTTTATCGAAGGACGCAGCAATGTGCTGGTGGCGACAACGATCATTGAGTCCGGACTGGATATTCCGAATGCGAATACGATGATCGTACTGGATGCGGATCATTACGGCTTATCGCAGCTCTATCAGCTGCGGGGCAGAGTCGGGCGATCCAACCGTCTGGCGTATGCCTATCTGATGTACCAGAAGGACAAGGTGCTGACAGAGGTCGCCGAGAAACGGCTCAAGGCGATTCGTGAGTTCACAGAATTCGGCGCCGGCTTCAAGGTCGCCATGCGTGATCTGGAGATCCGCGGTGCGGGGAATCTCCTGGGCACCGCGCAGTCCGGGCATATGATGAATGTCGGCTATGAACTGTACTGCAAGATGGTGGATGAAGCGGTGCGCGCACTGCAGGGCGAGATCATAGGTGAGCGTAAAGAGGAAACCTCAGTGGAAATCCCGCTTTCTGCATACATTCCGGAGACCTATATCGAAAACGAGAGTCTCAAGCTCTCGATGTACAAAAAAATCGCCTCTGTGCGGACCTATGATGACGAGGATGAGATACTCGACGAACTGCTCGACCGCTTCGGCGATGTGCCGCAGGCGACGGTCAATCTGGTGCAGATCTCGCATGCCAGATATCTGGCAGAGATGCTGTCTGTGACACGCATCTACCAGGAAAAGACGGAGACGGTGCCGGGCGGACGCGCAAGAGGTACGGCGGGCAGATCTGCCGCACCGGAAACCATGCGTATGGTCTTTCAGTTTGCACAGGTCAATCCACTCAGCGGTTACGCATTGTTTAATCTGACCGAACGTTTCGGACAGAAGGCATTCGTACACGGCGGCGTGGAGCCGTTTATCCGCTTGTCGACCGACCGCAAAAATCTGATGAAGGATGTGCTTGGTCTGCTGGAGATTTTGAACGAGAGCAAAAAGGGCGCGGGCAAAGTATCCTAACGCCTCCGAAACAAATCGCGCGCTGCAGAGCGTACTGAAAAAACAAAACCGAGCGCTGCGGGGAAGCTTCCCTGTCTGCGTTCGGTTTTTGCCTGCTGACGTTTGCCAAAGTCAGCTTTCCATTTGTTTGGCGAGAAAAGATGCGCCGATTTCGGCGATTTTCAGCTCAGTGTCCCCCAAGGCGGCATGTTCCTTCGGCAAGATAGTAATGGAACCGATCGGGTCGCCCTGGGAAATAATGGGGACCACGATCTTCGCATCGTTTAAGTAGCGGTTTTTGCTCTGGATGATGCGGTCCAGCTCGTTGTCCACTTTTTTGTCCATAAACTCCTTTTTGCCGGAGCCGCATGCGGCAATCACCTGATCGGTATCCGAAACAATGATGGTTGCACCCAGCACGCGGGAAGCACTTTCGGCATATTCATCGGCAAACTGGCTCAGCTCGTTGATCGGAGAGTATTTTTTGAGGATGACCTCTCCGGTATTGCCGGTGTAGATCTCCAGCGGGTCGCCTTCACGAATCCTGAGAACACGCCGAATCTCCTTCGGCACGACCACCCTGCCCAAATCGTCAATTCTTCTTACGATACCTGTTGCTTTCATTCGTTTTCCTCCGTTTTGGTTGGTAAATTTAGTATCTGTAGACAGCGCCAAAATATGCAGGGCAGAGACGACTATTTTATGGAAATTTTGCGCGGACCGAGTCCCTGCATGAAAGAAAATTCAAGATTATGGAGATTCCATGGATTTTTCGCCGATTCGCTTGGAAAATGCGGGATTCGGTGGTATAATATTTAATACGTATGTCCTCACGCAGCGGGGACTGTGCAATCGTGAACACAGAAAAAGGAGGCAGCATGCTTTTTAAAAATATTACGATCTTAGATGAAAATTTCGACGTGCGTACGCATATGTTTGTAGGAACAGAGGGCACGCGCATTGCTTATATCGGCGATACAGAACCGGAAACGGATTACGGACGTGTCTATGACGGCAGCGGCAAGCTCCTGATGAGCGCGTTTTATAACTGTCACGGACATTCCCCGATGGCGCTGATGCGCGGCTACGGAGAGAATATGGCGCTGCAGGACTGGCTGACCAAACGGATTTTCCCGTTTGAAGATAAGCTGGACAGCAAGGCGGTTTATTGGGCAACGCTTTTGACGATGGCAGAATCCCTGCGTTTTGGGATTGTTTCTACCAGCGATATGTATTATTTCATCGATGATATGGTCGCGGCAACCGTAGCTTCCGGCGCAAAGGCGAATATTTCCCGGGCTATCGTCAGCGGCGCGGAAAGCAATGTCTGGAAGCTGCCATCGATGCAGGAAATGAAACGGACCTTTGAGGCCTATCATAATATCGAGGATGCACGCATCAAGATGGATGTCAGCATTCACGCCGAATATACCTCGGATGTGCCGGAGGTGGAAGCCGTCAGCGCGTACGGACGCGAGGTCGGCACGCGTATGCATGTGCACGTCTCCGAAACGAAGTCCGAGCATGAGGCCTGCAAAGCCAAACGCGGCATGACACCGGTACAGTATTTCGCCAAATACGGCGCATTTGATATCCCGACAGTTGCGGCGCACTGCGTCTGGGTGGAGGGTGAGGATTTTGATATTCTCAAGGAAAAGGGCGTGACGGTCGCTTCTAACCCGGTCAGCAATCTCAAGCTGGCAAGCGGTGTCTGCAATGTGCCGGAGCTTTTGCGGCGCGGGATCTGCGTGGCGCTGGGAACGGACAGCGTCGCCAGCAACAACAGTCTGAATTTCTTTGAGGAAATGAAGGTGTTCGCACTTGCCTCCAAGATGTATTACCAAGATCCGACGGTGGTGACGCCGCAGCAGACGCTTCTGGCAGCGACCAGAAACGGCGCACTGGCACAGGGCAGAGAGGACTGCGGGCTTGTCAAGGAGGGATTCCGCGCGGATCTGATCGTCGTCGATATCGACCAGCCGAACATGTATCCGGTCCACAATATGCTGAACAATCTGGTTTACGCCGCATCGGGAACAGACATCTGTCTGACGATGGCTGATGGTAAGGTGCTGTATGAGGACGGGACGTATCCGACCATCGACATCGAAAAGGCTGTCTCGGAGGCAAACGCGGCGACGCAGAGGATTCTGGCGGCGCTGTAGGAAAAGGGAATGGAGATTTGAGAATTCATGTCACAGAATAAATTTCTGAAGGGTGCCGCGATTCTGGGCATCGCAGGCATCCTTGTAAAGGTGATGGGCGTGTTCTTCCGCATTCCGCTGACCAACTGGGTCGGCGCGGACGGCATTTCCTATTACAGTTCGGTCTATCCGATCTATACCTTCTTTTTGATTTTGTCGACGGCGGGCATTCCGGTTGCGGTCTCCCGCATGGTTTCCGAACGTATTGCGGTCAGCAACTACGGCGGCGCGCATAAGGTGTTTCATACGGCGCTCTGGTTCCTCAGCCTATTGGGCTTCGTGACCTTCGCGATCGTCTATTTCGGCGCAGACTTCATCGAGAGCCATGTGCTCAAAAATGAGGGCACGATGATGGCGCTGCAGGCGATCGCGCCGGCGCTGTTCATCGTACCGGTGATGTCCGCCTATCGTGGATATTTTCAGGGCAGACAGAATATGAACCCGACGGCGATTTCACAGCTTGCAGAGCAGTTCTTCCGTGTCGTCGTCGGTCTGGCGCTTGCGTACTATCTGATCCCGAGCGGCTATGAGGCTGTCAGCGCCGGTGCGACTTTCGGCTGTACGGCGGGTGCAGCAGCGGGGCTGGCGGTTGTCGTGATCATTTATCTTTTGAATCTTCCTGCGATCCAGACGCGGATCCGCAGAAACCGTTCCAAAGCGCAGATCGAAAGTACGAAGAGCATCATCAAGCGTATCCTGATCATTGCGATCCCGATCACCATCGGGGCGTCGATCATGCCGCTGATGTCCTCCATCGACAGCGCAGTTGTGATGCGCAGACTGCAGGCAACCGGCTGGTCGTTGGAGGAATCCAGGCATCTGTGGGGGCTTTTGGGCGGCTACTGCAATTCTCTGATCGGCATGCCGCAGGTGCTGACGCAGGCGATCGTCATGAGCCTGGTACCGGCAATCGCTGCAGGCTATCGAGTCAAAAACTTTAAAGAAGTTTCCGATAACAGCCGCTTTGGTCTGCGTGCGGGCATGATCGTCGGCTTCCCATGCGCAGTCGGCATGTTTGCGCTTGCGGAGCCAATCCTGCATCTCCTGTATAAAGACAAGGCAGAGGGCAGCGAGGCAGCCAAAATGCTGATGATCATGTGCATTGGGATTATTTTCTTGTCGGCACTGCAGACCCTGACAGGCATCCTGCAGGGTGTAGATAAGCAGATGCTGCCGGTCAAAAACCTTGCCATCGGCGCAGTGGGGAAACTGGTCCTCACTTATGTGCTTGTAGGCATTCGCCCCATCAATGTCAGCGGCGGACCGATCGGAACCATTGCGCGAAAGTATCAGGTCCGGATTGTATTCTCTCGCCACAAGCAGCGCGTCCCGTCCGTTGGAACAGGTT